>Ga0247770_1000067_pt1 | contig 89066 bp, 103 predicted proteins | sample UWRJL136409B6_FD_179943 | JGI IMG/M metagenome (GOLD analysis project Ga0247770, IMG submission 179943) | Plant litter microbial communities from Arlington Agricultural Research Station in Wisconsin, United States - UWRJ-L136-409B-6 | ecosystem: Environmental > Terrestrial > Plant litter >...
CACTGTAGGACGGTGGCGCTCAAGTTCCAGCTCGAGCTGGCGAGCAGGCGAGACACGCGTAGGGGGACGAGAGTCGTAGCGAGCCGAGTTGGCCGCGCGCTGCTGCTGGAATGAAGCCTGCAGGTCATTGTCTGAGGTGGAAGATTTGAGCTTGCGTACAACACGGCGGGGTGTCGGAGTTGCAGCTCCGATCTGAGCCCTCATAAAACTGTTCTCGTGGCCCCCGGAACGTACCCAAGCGTCGTATTCTGACTGGGCAGCATCCGATACGCCCTGGGCCGCCTTGCGGGCAGCACGCATCTTGGCTTCAACATCGGTAGGGTGCTGGGCGAAAGTCGTCGGACTGTCATTGTCGGCGTATCCTTCCACGGCTTCATCGTTCTGCTCGCGGCTGCTCGCGTAGGCGGGGGGCGCCATCTCGGCTCCCTTGACAACCCAGGCGATTGTCTGGTCGTCCTCGCCCTCATCATTCTCCCAACCAGTCGCGGCGCCATACTTGAGACCATGGCCGAACTTTTTCGCGGCTTTCTTGAAGTACGGGTCTCCTCCGATAGGCTTTAACGGGTAGTCAACACCCCCAATCTTCACCCGAGTGGGCTTCAAAGAGGAACCGGCAATCTTCTTCTCCTGGGAGCTGGGGGAACCAGAGGCGTCGCGCTCCATGTACGACCTCGTCATGGCGACACGGGGAGAGATGTTTCGCGCCTTATCCTGAGGCCAGTGCGAGTCGATATCCGAACCAGGAATCGTCGGCAACTTGTTCGGCGAGGCTCGGACATAGCTGTTGCGGAGGGCCGATTTGAGGTGGAGGTTGCTTCCTCCCGGAGACAGACGCTGTCTTGCTCCGCCGGCCTGGCTCTTGCTGCTCCAAGAAGACTTCTGGCTCAGTCCTGAATTCGACGTCTTCTGGCTTGGAGCTCGAGTCTCCGCTTTCTTTTGCTGGACATTCAAGAGGTGCCCGGGGCGAATTTCACACATTGACTTGTTCGTCAACGCTTCCTCTGCACCAAACAGAGTATCGAACTCAACGAACGCGAAGGGGTGTGCTATTAATTTCAGAAGACGTGGTTAGTTGCGTCGAAATCCTCGTCATCAGAATGGAAAAGACTCACGAGCATGCTCCGGATGCACAATGTTGAGGGCCCGGACGGCCCCGAACTGGGTGAAGAACTCGCCGAGTTCTTCCTCGTCACAGCCGGTGGGGAGCTTGCTGACGTAAATAGACCGTTTGGTCTGGTCGTACCGGGCGAGGAACTCCCGGTCAAGGTCCTCCCGGGAGACCTTCACCTTCTTTGGGCCCTTCAGCTTGATGCTGTAGTCCCCATGGTCTGCGTTCACCTGCGGGAAATGTCAGTCAGTCTGGCTATCGCAAGATGGACAGGCAAATGAGGTCAAGTGCGGGGATCCGGAACGTCCATGTAAGATCAAGCGTGACGGAAGCCGAAACAACATGAGCGAGACGATGAAAGAACCGGTTCTTCTTCGCCCACTTGGTGCGGCAAGGCCGACCGAAACGGGAGACGCTCTTGCCTTGAGAATGTTGCAGAACGTGGGGTGGGTCTGTCAAAAAAGCTCCCCGGAGCCGCTCCGGGCGTCACTCCGGGCGTCGCTCCGGAGGTGGGGCAGGAAGTCCGGTGGCGAGTTGACCAGGGAATTGAGTGGGAGGCTTGGCAGGAGGTAAGGGAAAACTTACGATGTCTCGGTCTCGTGAGGCGGTGTAGTACGCGAACTCCACCACAATACCCTGGTTGATCTTGAGCTCCTCACAGAGCTCAAGATCGGCCTCATAGGCGCGTGAAATTTGGCCATACTTCTTCAAGAGGTGGCGAGCCTCAAGAATGGTGCATGGAAGGTCATCGTTCCGCGAGACCATGAAGAAGCGATTTTTTTTCGCCCATTCCGTCCGGCAAGAACGGCCGAAGATGCAAACGTTTTTGCCTTTGCTGAACGCACGGATTGCGTCCTCCTGGTTCTGCTCAAGTGTCAGTAACCACGATAATCGCCACTTTGTTTTGTTTTCTCCCGCAACAAAATTTTCTCCCGCGACAGAATGACTTACCGTATACTGGCAAAAAGCATACGGCATATTGTTCCGGCTACCGTCCCGCTTTATCTTTACGTGGACGATGCCGTACTCGCTGAACGCGCGAGTCACCGCTGCCTCGAGGGCCAGATCCCCCTTCGTATCAGACAAGCTACACAGAAAAGGTCAGAAATTGTTGTTTGTTGCAGGCAAGAACGCAACTCACTTGGCCACAAAAATGCAGTGGTCCCGCTTGTATATGGTCTGCGCGTCCGTAAACGACGCAACGTTGTCTTCGTCTCCACGGAGGAGACCTGTACCCACGGAGGAGTAACTGCGAGTAAGCTCGCGAGAGTTGCCGGGGCGCGGAGAGTCCGTATCAGCAACTTCCTCTGTATGGTCGTACGTCCGGAAGTCGCTGACCAGGTCCTCAACGCTGACCTGAGAGCGGATGGGCGAGGGACGGCGGAAACTGGCGACTCTTCTGTTGCCGAGGAAAACATCACCGGTTCTGCGGGCCTGAGAGTCATAAGGGTTTGCACTGCAATCGAATGTCAGCAAGCGTCAAACGTGAAGTTGAGGAGAGAAGAAAGGAGCACTTACTGAACCGGGGTTGCGAAGACGATGTTGGGGCTCTCCCCACTGGTACCAGCGGACTGGCTGGTCTGACGAGCTCTACACCCCAAGTCAGCGTTTGATGGGCAAGCAAGAGTTATTCGCAGATAACTTACTCGCTCGAACTCAGGGTGCCTTCAAGCGAGGCAACCAACATCTGATCGGCAAGGTCCTCATCATCTGGGGAGAATCTTAGCTTCCTGAGCAAGTCTTGAATCCAAATTCGCAAAGTCATGGCAGCCAAAGAGTATGAAGGCTTAGATCTATGGCAGCTTACTGTCTAGACTTTGGGAACCGTGATTGCGGAGAGAATCGAATACCTCTAACCAACACACCTTGAGAGCCTATGTCTGTGAGGCGCAAGATGGAAGGTGGAAGGTGGAAGGTGGAAGATGAAGGCAGGAGTCGATCCAGCAACAACAATCCAGGGATATATATCTGGTGATGATTTCGTCTCAAGACAAAATCTCCAGATAATCCAATCTCTGACTATCGTTGGTATCGAAGACCGACAACAGATGAAACGCCCCTTCGCTCCAAACGCAACCATCGGTTGAAAAATGGAGAATAGCAACGAACTAGCAAAGAACTTTCGACTTACCCGTAACTCCCCGGGCAGAGGAGGCGGAGGTGCCCCAGGACACCTCCTCACTGGCGGGGCCAGCGAGAATCCCTCTCATTTTTTGAGAGGCAGGGGGGCCACTGTGGTTTTTTTTTTGGGAAAAAAATTCCCGGGCGGCGCGGAAAAACGGGGGGCGATTTCGATATGATGAGGAACTGCGAAAAGTCGATGTTAGTAAACGCGGGACTGTACGAAGAGGCATGGCAGGGCATTTCGAAAATGGCACACGGACAGATTGACGCCAAAAGGGCGTGTGCGGGCAAAGGGGACTTGCGCGGGCAAAGTGGTTTGTGAATGTGCTGCTGGGGCAGAGGGAATGTCCGATCAAAACACCAAGTCCTCTCGCCAGCGACAATTGCTCGCCAAACGAGCAAGGCCCGAAGACCCGACACAGTTCAGCCGCTGCAATACCAGGCTTTGAGGTTGAGGCTTGGAGAGCTTGACGGAAGGTGCAACGGGGGTGTCTAGACGGCCTAACATTGGCGTCGTATGAGCCAGAATGCGAAGAGGAAGGCGCCGCTGTCGTTCCTTCCCATCTCGTTGGAAGAGGTCGGGAGGAGACAACCAGCGGATTTTCTCAACCAGCGCTGGTCCGTTCATTTCCAGCCGAAAAGCTCGGAACTGTTAGGCCACAACTTGAGAGTAGTCGCTGCGCTGGCTGGATTTCGCGGTGCTTGGGACTGGGAGGCTTCGGCGACAGGAAGTTTCGGCGACAGGGGGCGGTGAACAAACAACCACTTCTTCCACCAAAGCAAGAGCTGATTCATCCATTTTGGCCAAAAGGCCTAGGAATCACAGTCTGCTGGAAGAGCGGTTGCTGTTCTGGTGGGGGTATGGTTGCCAGCTTGACGATGGTGTTGAGCGACGCAAAGAGCCGACTCTTCCCCAAACCGCAGCTGATTCCTCAAATACTGGCCAAAAGCTCAGAACTGTTGGATCACGGCTTGAAGGAAGGGTGGAAGCTGTTTTGGCGATGGTGGTGGCCACGGTCGGTAATGGAAAATCAAACAAGCAACCACTTCTTCCCATCAAAAGCAGAGCTGTTGCCTCCATTTCTGGCCAGAAGACCGAGAACTAATAGATCACCGACTACAGGAAGAGTGGTCGCTGTTTTGAAGCGGGGTATCACCAGCCTGGCGGTGGTGTTGAGGGAACTGATTCCTCGAATCCTGGCTAGAAGGCGCAGAACTGTGGATCACGGCTTGGAGGACGAGTTGAAGCTCTTCCAGTGGTGATGGTGATGGTGCCGGTCGCCAGGGAAGAGGAGAGGTGATGGGCAGTGAGGGCAGAGCTGATGATGATGAGGCAGTGGAAGAAGCAGTTGAAGTTGAAGAGGAAGAAGAAGAAGAAGGCGAAGACGATGATGATGACGATGAAGCCATCATCACCATCGCCATGGAGGGGATTGTGAGGCAATTGGGCTGGCGGGCATGTTTACTTACTTGGGTGCGGTTGTGGTTGAAGGAGAGTTCGAGTTTGGGATTCGGAAGGGCGAAGGGAGGTTTTATAGTCGCCGGCGACACACACGGAGCGTTCAGTCGGACCCGCCGGCCGGATGTCGTCGACAATAGCGAGACCCGCCGTGTATTTCTTGCGGCCGTGTGGGGCCGGAAGCACGCCGATCAGATGGTGTGGTCATGGGGCACTGTTCAGGATACACGGGCTACAGCTGGGTGTGTTCGATAACAACCGGGAAGGCGCAGAACCGCCAGGGCGAGGCTCAGGATGGACATGCCAGGTAACCAGAATCATCCTCAATCACACGAGTTTATCACTTCTTCACATCTGCCAAGTCTCGGTCGATACTATTCACAGCTTGGTTGGAGTTATGGGTGCTGGCGGGTGAGGTTGGAGACGACATGGCAACATGGGGGACCATTACGAGGCAAAGGGAAGGTGTGGCCGCTGTCTGGGGCTGCACTCAACCGCGTCCCTTGTCAGGACTTGGCTGATATTATTGCAATGGCCTTTCTTTTACGCTTACGTGGGCTGGGGTGTCGCCCTCGCTGTCAAAACACGTCCCCAAAGCCTTGGTTAACACCATCCACAACTTCATTATGCCTGTGAGCGTTACCAGAAAAAGCAAAAGGTGGTGAGATGGGGGGTGAGGTGGAATAGTTGTGGCGGGTGCTTAAGATACACCTATTATAATAGCTTAACTGGCAGTACAATCCTAATGAAGTGGACACCATCACACACAAAGCAGAGCAAATTTCCCAAGACTCAGCACAAGTAAGATACCTGGCTGGATGGCTTGATAGAGCTACACCATTTTCCCCTTCTCCTCCACCATCTTCTTCATCTTCTCAGCCATTTTCCTCATCTCCTCTACCATCTCCGCCATCTTCTAATCCTTCTCCACTATCTTCTAGCCTTCTCTGCCATCTTCTGATCCTTCTCTGCCATTTCCTCAAAAAGGGTTTTTTATGTAAAATCTTCTAAGCAAGCCTTTCTTCGATAGATAGCAAGTGCCGTTTAAAATGTATCCCAGAGCTATTTATAAGTGATGATAATTTAAGCTTCTCTAATAACATACCTATAGAACGAAAAAAGCTGAAAAAAAGATAAAAAGGTTATGCAGCTTAGTCTTAGCTATATTAAGCTGCACTGTTTTAAAGTTAAAATCATATTTTAGCTATTAGGGTGTAATAGTATTAAGCTAGTATAGGTAGTTATAATAACAGGATTAGAGGTAGTTAAACTACTCTTATAGCTAATAGAATATGATAAAGCACTTAACATTACAGCTGTAAGCGTTAATGATGTATTAGATAATCTGATCAAACGTGGGGTTTAGTGGCGAAATCTGCATTAATTTCATAGTTAGCGTCTGAAATTCCCTAAGAGTCAGATAGAAAACTCGCACCCGCTTAATGTTATAATGCCCGATCTGCAAGGGCGCTATCGTGCTGGGGAGTAGGAAGCTGCAAAACAAAGGAACTATAGATCTATCAGAAGCACTACAATCTGGATTCTGTGAAATTGAAGGAGTTGCAACTATGTGATTCTCTTTTTTGTTCGGCTCTCTGGCTTAGCTAGAGAACCTTCCTTATAGCTGTGAATAGCAGCAAGCCGTGTGGCAAAGCCACGCGGCTACAATTGCACATCTGTAATAATAATTACAAATCTATTATTTTAATAGTTTCCAGACTCTTCTTTCTAGGCCAGAGCTCCTTTCTTTCTGACACTATATGCTATTACTAGGAGAATAGTTATACTAAGGCGCTCTGTATATAAAGAGGGGAGTCCTTATAGTATAAAGACTGTATAAACTTCTTTTTTACTATCTTATTTATCTTACTGTCCTATAAAAGCGATATAAGGCAGCTACATTATGTAAAGCCCTTGGTAAAAGGATACTTAAGTAGAGAGAAGTCAGTAAGTTCTATCTTTTAGCAATTCTCTTCACGTAGGAGGTAGTAATAGTTAAAGGAGACTTAAGCGCGTTTAGAAGTTTTATAGCGTATTAGCTGTTCTGTAAAGTAAGTGCTTTTAAATTGCAAGCCACTCAGCAATAGAATATCCAGCCTGGATACCTTTAGTACTGCGATCTTTAAAGCTAGCGCGGTTAATCTGGTTTCTTTAACAGCCATATTGTTCCAGAAAGCAATATACAGCAACGCTACGTAGGTTATCTGTATTCTTATTACCGTAAGCTACTTATACGCGCCAGAGCTCAATCATAGTAACGATATACATATCTACCGTACCCTTTATAAAGAGTTTACCTTCCTCCTTATTACTAATAGCAGTAGTCGCAGGAAGCATGGCATTGGCCTCGCACCTGATGCTGGCGACCAGGGTCCAACGGGTTTGTTGGCACCATCTCTTGAGCTATGTGACACCAACGGACCAGTCGTCATACTATGAGTCGCCAAACAGCAAGAGATCCAGAAATGTGCCCACCCAGCAACCAATCGATCACTCAGCCACCGGTAATCAGCAAAGGAAGATGTGCTGTCCTGTAAAATATATTACAAAGACTTCTTATGGTGTTAGATAACCCCTTTATAAGCCGATATCTACTCATGGTTTTTTCTTTTATGTCAACCGGGACCAAGATTTTCAGGAGACCTACCGCAAAAAATGGTTGATGGAGTTTCGCGCTGACGGACCCCAAGCATGGGTCTTTCGGCGCGCGAACAATCAAGGTCACCAGGGAAATTCTGCAGAAGAGCAAATTGCCAAACCTGGAGGAGGCACATTTCTGCACAGGAGACAAAAGCAGCTGTACGCGTCGAGGTTGGGGCAACCAATATCCCGATTGTCACTCATGGGCAGCAGCGATTCCAGTCGGGAAAAAATAGTCGGCCAATCTCCTAGTTCTTCGACTACATGGAGGATCTCGGTCTTGACCGGACCGTTTCGGTCCAGGTGCCTCTTCGCAGTTGCAAAACTATGTCTTTCGAGAAGAAGACGCTCCGGGAGGTCCGAGAACGGTTTTTGGGCAACAAGGTACCCCCTCGAGACAACCCCTGGAAGTAGTGTAATTACTACTAGTTTATCATAATTTACATAGTACGTGAAAGGTAACTCAATTTCCATCTCACACGAGATTATAGCTAGTGCGTCGCAGCCTCAAGCCCCACCCCGCCAAGCCCCAATACCCCAACGCATGAGAGGAGGAGGGCGTACGGCGCTCAAGCTCAAGCGTGGGCGTGCTGGGGGGCCATGTCCTGTTGATGTTCAAGCCCCCCCTTTCGCCCCCCCAAAACTCTCCAACACAACCCTCACCCCCTTCGACCCCCTCCACGGGATCGGAATAAAATAATCCGCCGCCATCGTCACATCCCTCACACTCGTCTCCCATAACCTCATCCTGCCGCCCCGTCTTTCCCCCTCGCCCTCGCCATCCCAAACCCTCCAAACCTTCGCCAACCCCAACGTCAACTCCGCCTGCGCCAGCCACAGCCCCAAGCACGCCCTCGCCCCGCCCATAAACACCGTCAAATGCCTCTCCATCCTCTCGATCTTCTCCTTGTCGCTATCCAACCACCGCTCCGGCACAAACTCGTGCGGCGCGTGGTAGATGTCCGCGTTGCGGATGGTGTGATACGTCGTCATTCCGACCGGGACGCCGGAAGGGAGGGTGTATGACATCCCCACCCCGTCGGGCGGGGTGTAGGTCAGCGTCTCATCGGGACAGACCCGCGCGCTGCGCCCGGCGGCGCCGAGGGAATGCCGCAGGGTTTCCTTCATGACGGCGCGGAGGAAGGGGAGCTGCTCCAGCTGTGCGAGGGGGACGACGGCGTTTGGGTCTGGGATATTGACGACTAGTTCTTGGCGTAAGCGGGAGAGGATGGGCGGGTTGGCGAGGAGGTGGTACGTTGCGACGGTGAGGGCCCACGACGTGGTGAGAGTGCCTGCCTGGACGATTGTGCGGCCCTCGTCGGCGAGGCGGGGGAGGCATTTCTCGTGGGGCGGGAGGGATCTGGACGAGAGCAGGGCGTGGAAGATGGTGGGGTGGGAGACGTCGAGTTCCCAGCGGGAGGTGTGCTGGGTGACGGCGATGGAGGCGATGATGGCGCGGATGTCGTGTGTGGTTTTGAGGAAGCCGCGCCAGCCGGGGACCAGCGCGGCCGAGAGGAATTCGGGCAGGAGGTTGATGAGGATCAGGATTATTTCGTAGTGCTGGATGTATTTGCCGTAGTGCGTGCCCGTGAGGAGGCAGTCGGTGACGGGCTTACCGTAGGAGGGGTCCTCGACGAGGTGGTCGCATTTGGCAAAGGAGTATTCGTTGATGACGTCGTTGGTGAAGGCAGAGAAAGGGTAGAGGATGTCGATTGGTTTCTTGTCGGGGGATTTGCCGTCGGCATGGAGACGGGTGAGCAGGGCGTCGACGCGCTCTTCGATGACGGGCTGGAGGTTTCGCACGCTCTGGGTCGAGAAAAAGGGGTTGATAGCCGCCCGGCGGAGTTTGTGCAGGTCGTGGTCGATAGCGCTGAGAGTGCTGAGGTCGGCGGCGAACTGCTTGGTGTAGAATCGCCAGCGATCGCGGCGTCCGTTCCCGGCGCCGAACAGCTGCGGGAAGAACTCCGGGTCGCCGACGTGCACCTCTTCGGGGTTGATACGGATGACCGGCCCGTACTCCTTGTGCAGCTCGATCATCTTGAAGACATACTGGCCTCCGAGGATGATGTCGTAGTAGAACTCATACCACCACGTCAGAGCAGCGAGTCTCGGGCCCGGGATGTGCGCGATGGGGCTGAAGTAGAGACGCCATATCGCCCCGTACAGCGTGTATACTGCCAGCAGAGCGACGAGGCCCACGATATGGACGGTCGACAGCGATGTGGCGAGATCGACGATGGCCATGGCTGATTCCTCTTCTGTTATCCTACAGTAAGTACCCTGAGGGAGGGCGCGATGTTCAAAATAGAACCCGGCAACCCTGACACGAGAAAAGAGCAGGCCTTGCTCGGTATTTATCAAGCCGCCAGACATCCAGACTCTCCCTTCGGGCTACCATCTTGACCATCGCTGGCGGGCACCGTGTGACCGTGCAAGTCACACCCGACACACCCGACACACGTTCCACACCCTCTCCCCGCAGCCGGGTAACGACATCAGCCATTGATATCTAGGCGTGTATCGATGTTTGTCTCTGCCCCCACAGCGAAAGCGGAAAGCCTGTTGTGAGTGGTGAATGGTGAATGGCGTCGACACCTTCTCTTCCTGCGCCGTCCGTTGGCTTGGGCGAACACACTCGGCAGAGCTGCAGGAAGCCCGAAGCCATCTCTTTTCCTTTCTGAGAAACGCCACTGTGTTGTACTTCTGAACTCGTCCTACCCAAAAGTCCGATGGCCTCGCGGCGTGCATCCAACGAGGCTGCCCGGTGATGGTCGGGCCTGGGGACGTCGGAAGTGCTCCCAAAGGACGGTCGATTACCCGATCAATTATCACTCACGCAGGCATCGGTACGGGACCGTTTGGGGAGTTATTATATTAAGGCACCCATACAGCACCCAGTGAATATGCTATCTTAGGTATTCATGATACACGCCGTCATTGCAGTTACAAACGAGTGCCTAAAACATTCGCAATGCAGCCACACCCTCTCCAAGGAAACTGCGAAGATGCCCTCTCGACCACCATATCGATGCAGCCTTCGCCTTCATATCCGACAAAGGAAATAAGAACCATCAATGGCGATAAAGTCTTCTGAAATGAACGTCGAGAGGTCAACCACTCTCTCCCACATTAACTCGAACAAATCCCCCAACAATAGAATAATATACCAGACAAACTTGCTCAAAAAAAGGGGGTATCATTCTAGTCCTCAGTTCCAGTCTTGTTGCTACCACGCACGTATAAAGGAATATCGAAGACGTCTCCGAGAAGCGATGACGCCGGGTTGCGTCGGGGTCTCTTGGTGATGTTGGTATGTGTTTCGTCATATCTGCCGATTCCCTCCCTCCCCAGGAGGGAAAAAAAAAGAAATTGTGACAAAGAAAATGAGTCTTGATCTTGATTCTCATCCCATTTCCATCCTCCCAAAATATCCGACAATCTCCCCTCAGTCATCGAAAAAACCCGCATCGTCAAAGTCTTCTGCTGCCTGAGCGTCAGAGTCATACGCGCTGGGACGCATCATGGGAGGCGTCATTGGCGATACCAATGTGCGCCGAGGAGGCGTGTCTCGCACTGGCATCTTGCCTTCTTGTTTCGACGACATCGAGGCTGATGATGGTCCTCGTGGTCGGTTGGCAAGATCCTGTGGGGAAAACCGACGACCAGTGCTACCAAACGCTGTTGGCTGCTTAGCTGAAGCAACCGGGGGAGTTTGCCGTATGCCGGAAGCCGGCGGTGTCAGGAGACCACCAAGGAAGCTGTTCGGCACAGGGCTACTCTTAGAAGGCGTCGAATCTCTTCCGTTGGCTTGAGCGGGCGAGGACAACACGCTGCCTAGGCTACCAAAAGCAGATGGATCTCTTCCCTTGCGCCAATTACCCCACGCAGCGGCCAAAGGACCGACGGCTTGAGCAACTCTCGGTGTGGCGGCATCACGAATGTTGGCCGCAATGTTGGGGAGGTTAATTGCCGACCCTCCATTCATGGCTCTTTCCCGCTCTTGCTCCTCCATCTGCAGGTTGGCCTTCAACCGGATGGCTGCGTCCTTGACTGCATACTTGTCGTAATCCTCTCGTCCAAGAGCGAGGATAATGTCCTGGAGATCCGAGTGCCTGACAGCAAGAAGCTCGCGGAGCCAGATGATTTCGTCGTCGCGCTTAGAGATCTTGAGCTCGGCGTCGGGATCAGCCTGGTCAGCAAGCTGCTCGAGCTCCTCGATTCTGTGCTCGCGCTCTTGCAACTGCTCTTGCAACACTATGATGGACTCGCGAAGGGCTTGCGGTGAGATCTTTTCGGGCAATTCTGAAATACGCGAGGCAGCCCTAGTGCGGGCTGTTGGCTCGGAGTGGCTGACAGACGACTTAGCTGCTTCAGCGGCAGCCTTGGCCGCCTGTTTAGCAACCTCAAGCTTCTCTTCGAGGTGGGCGACCTTGTCTTGAAGATGCTCCGATTTGGATGTCGAGATGCTCAGGCGCTCAAGAAGGTTTTGCTCGGCGCGCTGAGCGTCCTCGGTGGTGTTGCTGATCTGGCGCTCGAACCGAGTCTGCACATCATCCATCTCGTTCTGGTGTTTGCGTGCAAGTTCCTCAAGCTCCGCTTGCTTCACGATGATAATTTGGTCGAACTCGGTCTTCCGAGACGTCTGAGCCTCCTCGAGGAGCATCTCCAGGCGTGCCTTGGCAGTGTCGGCATCCATTTTAGTTTGATCAAGTTGAGATCGAAGCCTCGAGACTTGGTCCTCCAGCTCTTCGCGAACGACATTGACCTGGTGATTCGCGCTGTCCAGATCACTCTGCATCGCATCGCGCGTGCGTTGAACTTCTCGGGCACCAGACTCTCTTGCCTCCTGGAACTCGGCCTGAAATCGCATTGCTGTTTGATGCAGCTTGCTATTCTCAGTGCGCATCTCCGCGAGCAGCCCCTCCAGTCTCTTGCACTCGGCGACAGCTCGCATGCCTTGACGCTCGCCCATCTCCAAGCGCTCGAGTTCAGTTTCAATGCGTTCCCTGGTTCTAGCTTCGGCTTGCAGTCTCGCATCGAGCACCTCCTGGCGGGCGAGCATTTCTTGTTCTTTCTTGCTGCGCCGGGCGTTCTCCTCTGCGATTTCTCGGGTCGCCCTCTCCATTTCCTCCTGGAGCGCGATGAACTTTGAGCGCCAGTTTTCACGAACACGCTCGTTCTCCTGCAACTGTGTACCAAGCGTATCGATAAGCTTATGGATAGCCTTGTTCTCCTTAAGTGTATCAGAGAGGTCGTCCTCGTGTCTTCTAGCCATCTCGCCAAATCTATCTGCCTCGGAGCGCCAATGGCGGGCTTCTTGTCGAGAATCACGCAAGTCGACCTCGAGGACGTTGATACGGTTCTGCGTTTCGCTCTGGGATTGCTGAGAGTTCGACGAGTTGGCCTCAAGAAGCGTCAAGCGCATAGTGGTCTTGGCCTGTGTGGATTCGAGAGTCTTAATCTTCAGCTCCTTATCCTCCACCACCTCCCTAAGGCGGACCTCTTCTTCAGAGGAAATGCGGAGCAGGCGCTGGATTTCGGAAAGCCTGTCCTCGGCGGCCCGTCTTCCTTGCACTTCCTCCTCAACTTGGTTCTCAAAGTGGTGGGTGCGGTCCTCAAGATCAGTGATACGCTGGTTGAGGGCGCTCTTGTTCATCATCTCAACTTCAATCTTAGTGGCAGCGGATTGGAGTTCGCGATTGAGATCCGCGGCACGGTCCTCAGCGGCCCGCCTGGCAGCGAGCTCAACCTCGACCATGGTCTGCTCTTGTCGAAGCTTTTTTTCCAGTTCCAAAATGCGCGCCTCCATCTGACTGAGCTTCTCACTCTTGCCATCAGCAACCGGTTGGGGAGTGGGAGGCATCCTGCGCTCAACAGCTTCCTCCACGATGTTCTTGAGGTCTTCGCCGCGGAAGTCGAGGTGCAAAGTCTGGCTGAACTGCTCCTTCATCTCTTCGAGAGCCCTGAGGACAACCGAGTGGTCCTCAACGATAGGCGCATGAATGGCTGCCTGGGCAAGCTGGGGCTCGTTTGCAACACTACGCTGTTGCGTGGCAAGAGCATCAAGCACGGCTGCACGAATCTGCTCCACTCTGCGGTCCCGGCGAGGGCTCATCGACCGTCTAGGAATAGGCATCTCCTCGTCTTCATCGTCGGCATCGCTGTCCTTGATCTCAGCAGACATGCTGCGCCGCTCGCGCCGGCTGGACGGGGTTCCCCTGGACAATCCGGCCAACCCATGTTTGATCGCGTCCAGAGATTGCTCAAGCGGCCCAAGACGAGCAGCAAGAAGACCGCCAACAAGTTGACTGACGTGGCTATCGAAGAAGTTGACACGGGCTTCCAACTTTCCTTGCTCATCCTCGCTGAATACACCATCCCAATCACTAGCAGGTAAGCTCTCGCTGCCGTTGAGGCGGTGAACAACGCCATCGAAAGTCTGAGCACTTTGAGGTGGGTCAAGGAACGGATCTTCGAGCTCTGTCGAAAGGATGGGCTGCGAAGACTCGATGGGGAGAGCAGCATAACGGCGTGGACTCGGACTAGGAGCGTCGCTTCGGAAGTGGCTTTGGGGAGGTAAGTGCAAAGGCGAGGAGTTTGTGACAGCGGCCAAATTGAGCTGACGGGTCGGGCTGGGTTGGAACATATGGGAATTGACCGTCTTGATGACACCCATGTCAGGATTCTTGTTGAGGTGCAGCATAATGGCGTCGATATCAGCCATGCTAGGCTCGGCATCACCAAGTGCACCGGGTTTGGTAGACTCTTCAGGCTGAACCGATTCCATGTGCTCGTTGTCGGAGAGGGGAGATAAAGTCTCGGCGGGGAAGGATGGCTCAACACCATCGGGTTCAAGCGGAGACACAAGCGGCGAGACAACCAGGTCATTTTGAACCACAACTTCCGGAACGGGCGAGGGCGCGGCGAATCGAGATGCGGCAAGCCCCTTACGCTTCGGCGGGGGAATTGAGACAGAGACCGGGGGCGGTACAGGCTCGTTCAGCATCGCGGTCTCAACAGACCTCTCAATAGGCTCCAAGGCTGGCGTTTCGGCTTCGCTTTCAAGGGGCACTTCACTGGTCTCTTCGTTTGCCTCGCTCTGCTCCACATCCTCCACATGCTCAACGAATTCATCAGTGGGTTTGCTGATGGGTTGATCAGCAGGTGCGCCATCGTCAACATCAGTGACCGTTTGCCAAGCCGATGTTCCAGGAACGAATGGGTTGGCAGTTGCAGATAGAGACTTCTTGTGCCCGCGCTTGAACGAATCTTCGCCGAATGGCCGCGCATCGTTGAAAGACTGCAGATCGGTCGCGCTGTTGAACTCGAACGGTGCCCAGGGGATCGCGCCCTGGTCTGAAGAAGCACCAGTAGGACTTGTCGCTTTGGTATCTGCAACCTCGGACGCCAGTGTTGATGACATATCCATGTCTCCCTGGTTGATGGAGTCGTCGAATGACTTTTCTTCAACCAGGACACTCTCTTCTTCCGCATTAACCGCTTCGTCATCTTCAGCAACATTCTTCGGGGTCTGTTCAGGTACAGGGGTAGCCTCCTCCGTTGGCTGTTCTGCAAAGAGGGGTACATCATCTCCATCCCCGTGGCTAGCACGAACCCGCTTGAAACGCGACTCGTCGGTATTGATGCGGCGGTCTTCTCCCTCTTGGTGCTCGTCAACACGATGCGACTGGCTACTATCTGGGCGTATAATCGGAATCGCCTTCGATTTCTTATTCAGTTTCGCAGCATCTGCGTTGTTCAGATCGATATTGCCAAAGATTAAGCTTGCCCGGTTGCTGCCACTCTCAGCACCCGACATGATAGGGCTAGTGATCGAATTAGATAGCGAGTGTGGCGTGAACGACGGAGCATCGGGCCGGAATTTGGGACCGGAGCTCGAGAAGCTGAATTCGCTTTGCCGCGGTGAAAACACAGAGGCAGCCGGGTTGATCTTGGAAGAGGTTGTGGTCGTAGTCATAGGGAGGCTGAATTGGCTGGAGCTCGCAGAGCCCAGGCCTGCGTTGAACACGGTGGGCTGAGGTATGTTGCTGCTCGAAAAGACAAACTGCCCAGGCTTGAATGTGCTTGCAGGGTTGAACTTGAACTCTGGAGCCTCGACGTTGAGCTTCGATAACGACGGCTTGCTTCCGTGGCTAGTAAGTCGCTGGTGGGAGCCACTGGCAGATTTGCCCGACTCGTTGTCCGTCCATGGGTTGCTCGCTGTGGAAAAGGACCGCTGATGCAGCTTCTGGAAGTCAAAGTTCTGGATCGGAGTCCCCAGGTTGCTAGGATTAGTCTCAATCTCGGACTCGTCGCCAGGTTGTGTATTAATGCCAGGCAACGCAGGCCTATAGGTCTGCTGGCCAGCATCATCCTCCCCGAAGTACTTCTGGGACAGAGAATGTCCACGGCTGTGAGGTCTGGGATGGTGAAGGACAACACCATTTGCATCGCCAGCAAACCGAGGGGCCTGAGGAGCAAACTGAACCGAAGGCTCCCTTTCATGCGAGGGGCCGGACGAAGTGGGTGCTGCGTCGCCCGCGTTGCCATTATGTGGGCTGTAATCCTCATCGTTTTCGAGCTGAGAACGCATCTGCTCTTCCAGGTGGTACTGCTCTTCCAACTGGTACTCAGCCTCATCGATCTCTCTTTGAAGGCTGTCGCTGGGATTGTGACGAACGAAGCTGGGCTCGGGAGTTTTGGATGGGCTCTTGGTCGGGGGCTCCTCCTCAATCTCTCTAAGGTCTTGAAGACGCGGCGATGCTCTGACGGGAGGTTGGAACTGGTGAGACAAAACAGGGAACTGGAGCGACTGGTGCCGCTGGTGCCCGCCGAGACCAGACATCCCATCAGGAGAGTATGGGGAAACCGGCGACATCATCGCTGCGAGATTAGCGAGCGAAGGTGAGCCAGCCCGGTGGCCTTGCGCCAGCATCATCTGAGGTGACCAGTGCCCATGCGGCGAAGGGATAGAAATGGATGCCCGCGGATTGAACTTTCCGGCAAACGATGCCGGAGAGGCGCTGGCGGGTATACCAGGGCTGCCGGCAGTCGTGAAGGGCGATGGGAACGGGAAGCCGCCCATAACCTGCGCACTGGAAGCCGAAGATGTTGGCAGCGGCGGCGAGAATGGGAGAGGCGGATAATGTGTCACCGAGGCCTGTCGGCTCATTGTAGAAGCAGGCGAGATGGACGGCGCTGGGGGCTCGTCCTCTCCAAAAGAGACGCCGAGAGCACGCAGCTTCGCCTCATTAAGTTCGTCGACATACTTTCTCCATGCTGCAGGTCTATTAGAACAGCACTTTGGGGGGGTGGGGGGGATCAAAAGGTTCAAACTTACCGTTCAGATCTGGGAGAAGAACTTTCCAGCTCCCTTGCTTTCTCTCTGTGACAAGCTCGTCAAAATCTGGCCACGCGCCTCGACTTTGAGATTGCTCGCCAGGGGCGAATACTCCAGTCGGTTGATTCAGGTCAAACCCGCTGATATTGTAGCCAAGTTGCTCCCAACTCCGAAGCATGCCCTTGACAGCAGACTCGCCGAGCGGCACGACCGACTTTCCGGGTTGGCCACGTTCCTCATCTCTCGGGAGAGATACCATAATATTTTTCCCTTTCCATGGCACCTTCTTCCTCAGACGCGGCGTTCCGTTCAATGGAGCGCGTTTGGTCACTGCCCTCGAGGGTGTAGCTGGCGCTGCGGCATCTGCTTTAGGGGTGCCAGCGAAACTATTTGCGCCTCCGCCCATCGGAGGTGTACTGGGCCTCTCGGTTACAGAGGCCGCTGCCGCTACCAATACAGGCTCGCCCTCAGGCGAGGACCTGTCGTCAAAAGACGCCATATTGGTGCTGTTCTGTTGTTTGTGATTAAGAAGCGCTTTTAGTGTCTCACTACTAGACTGTTTCCTGGGGCGACCTCGAGATACCTTCGGATCCTCGTTGTTCTGGCGATTTGCCCTAGGCGTTTCGTTATCAGGGAATCCCAACCACGCAGCTTCCTCGCCAGAAAATGAGCCGCTCAATGAAGAGTTCTCACTATCGCCGGCGCCGTCGCTGAGCCAGTGACGCTTCTCTAAATCGCTATCACCGGCTGTGTGTTGGCGAATCCAGTCTTCAGTTATCCCGCAGTGAACACGACGTGCACGGTTTGCGAGGACAGCCGCCGCGGCGCTGATCGAAGATGAAGGAGCTTCCTGCTGTGTGCCCTGAACGAGCGGCACGGGTCGGAGAAATGGGGTTTGTAGCTCAATCTGGTGGATGGGCGACTCCTCCGAAGCTTCACTGCTTACGCTCTCGCTGCGAAGATGCTTTGGATATGGCGAGCCCCAATGTGTGGCGTCGTACTCAGCGGTATTGTCCCTCACAGTGCTGGTTGGAGGCGTGCGCAGAAGACCAAGCACCCGGTCGGGGAGCCTCGGTGCTGGCAGAGGCGGGAGTTCAGGGGATGCCTCGCCGTCGGCGGTGGAAGCGGAGGAGAACGCAGGAGACGCAGTGGCGGATTGGCACCGAGACTGGGAGCCTCTTGGGCCTTCCTGTGCGGATGCACGAGGAGGAGTTTGAGGGGACGGCCTTGAGGAAGACGTCTTCGGGCTGCCTTGAGGGATGCGAGCATTAGCCGTGCTGATTCCTTGAGATGCAGTGCCGGATGAGACCATGGACGAGTCGGGTGGCGGTCGGTTTTTAGAGGGGCCGGGGCGCAGATTTAGCTCACCAAGATGAGACCAGCGCAGACGAAGTTAAACTCGTCTGCAGCTGATTCTCAGGATTTGCGCGCCGCCGAATGTCTCTGCAAAGCTTTCAGATAAAGAATTATCTAAAAGGTAGCAAAGAAGCTCGAAATGTCGTCGGGCAAGCCGTGGCGCGACGCGTTCTCGGCAAAACGGGGCACGGGTGGTGAATCGAAATAGGCAATGAAATTAAAAAGTTGGTAGTGGGTTAAAAGAGCGACAGGAAGGCGGAAAAGCAACAACCCGGGGAATACGGACGCATCGAGTCGCAACGGCCGTCGGGTCGATCTGGAGCGCGCAAAGGTTGAGGGACTTGAGGTTCGACGCGAGGAGGATAGCCGTGGTGTTGGCGTGAACCTGGGGGAAGGGAAGTGCGGTCGGGAAGGAGGTGAAGTGCGTCGTGGGCCAGGGGCCAGCAATTATTTTTCGGGAACAGCGATTTTAATTGAACACGCTTCCCTGGCACTCCACACGTCCGGGACCGATAATCTCGCTGGTTTGCAGATTCATTTGGCTGAAGTTTGGCGGTACCTGACGAGGGGTCAGGGGACGCGCATTGCGTGCCGGCACAAGCTCATCTGAAAGTACCCTCCAACAATTGTCTCGGGCCAACGACAAGCTGCCGTCAGGCACATGGCGCCCGACGGACGACCTTCGAGAATGAGACAGGCATGTTCGACTATGTGACCCTTTGCATCTCACTATGCATCTGCTGCCAAACTGGCACAATTCTTTTTCTGTACCTTGATGAGCCTCACGTCTCACACTTCGCACCCAAGGTCGATGCTGGACGCGAAAAGGGGTCCGACATGGACCCTTGCCACTAGCGAAAGAGACTCCACTCGAGATGATTCAAGATCAAGGGGCTCCCCAAGAGTTCATCGCATCCGCTGTCAGCCTCCGAACCAAGATGCCGCAAGATGCTGCAATTCATTTTGAGCGAAATGTGCCCTGCGAAGATAGTTTCCGGGGTACTGGGGATTGAGCATGAACGGGGCGGGCGCATTGAGAGCTGAGATTGGGTAGCGCGGCAGCGGGTTTTCGAGCCTCGAGCCTGCCCATTGTGCATCCCGCATGGCGCGCCGCCGAATCAGATCGAGTCGCACTCTCAATTGTTCAGTTTGGGCAGCGACCGAGAGAACAGCCAACAGAATTGAGGAACCCAATGCGCTGGCCTCATGACGCGCTGGGATCCCACGGCGGAGGTGTGATGCCAGCTCAGCGATGGCGTTGACAACTCACATGGGGTTCGCTGCAACACCTGCGTTCTCCATCTGGGGATCTCCAGAGATCTTCAGAACAGGACGGCCCACCCGCCCCATGCGGCAAAGTAAATCATCATGGCCTACTTTGTACGCCTAACTGCAAGCCCTCGAGACCACAAAGTATTCCAAGAGGATAGGTATGGACATTGAAGCCTGATTGGTCGGTATTATGAGATACTCGAATTTGACGAACTGAAACATCGAGACCCCATGCTTGCCGGATCCTGTTTTTTGGGGTTTTTTTTTCCGGGGTCTTGCACACTGTCCGGTCAGGTAACCGTTTGCACTGCAGCTCCGAGGCTCGAATTTTTATTCGTATGCCATTCTCCTCCCTTGTATAGCTCAGCTAGGTACCTAACCATTATCATCAAAGCATACCCAGTCCAAGTCCAGTTGTTCCAGGTGGATATCACAAACGCCGAACAAGCCCTCAAGCCAAACTAATAAATGTACCCGTAGAATAATGACCACCCACGCAGAAAGTAACCAAAATATTTCTAACAAACACAGACCCTAAGATCTTCATGCATCGCAGAAAATGTCGAACTCGGCCGTCTGGCTTACAAGGACCGGCGGCGGGAAGGTCTTTGTGGGTGCGGCATCGAGTGCTGCCTTACACGCGACTGCAACCATATATCAGCACTGGATTCAACATCAATCCCAGTCCCCAAAGGAAAGCTTACCATTCTGCTTGTCACAGTCGCCCACGGCAAAGTTCCCTTGCTTGTTGTTGGCAATATCGGCGCACTTGTTGAATTGGTTATCGCATGCTCTGTTCGAAGCTGTCTTGAAGTCGTTCTGGCAAGGAGTTAGCCAGCAGTCACCATCACCACCAACCCACATCACAACAACAGAGACATAAAACGTACGAAGGTATCTCCATCCACCCCAAACTGTCGTTGCGGGTTCCCCGTATTTGTGATCGCCGACGCCGCCACGCCGCCCAAAGACCCCGAAAACACCTGCAAGTTCCGTGTAGGCACCGTCTGTCTCGGCGCAAGAAGCGCCATGCGGAAATGCTCGCCGGCGTAGATACCATCGCTGTCGGAAGATGCCACGGCTCGACTGCTGGCAAGGCCCGCCACGACCAGACACAAGAACGATGATCCACACTTCATGTTTTCCTCTTCCTTTCACTTTCTGTTTTGTGTGATGTCGATTCTTCGATACACCTCACCGTCGTCGGTAAATCTCGCCCGGAGATTCTCACTTTCGCTTCGAATTCGCCGACTCAGAACAGAGCAGGAGAGGCAGTACCAATGCTGATATTGAAACACGCGTTCTTCACCAGAAGAAACAACAAAGTCTCACTGACTGCCAAAATAGAGCAGTAGTAGAAAAGAGTGTCAGGATAATTAACAGAAACGAGAACAAGAGAGCAAGAGAGAAAAAGAGAGAGAGAGAGAGAGAGACAAAGCACCTGCACCCATCCATCACTCACACGCCGGCAAACTTGCCCGCATTTTACCCGGTTGAAGATCCCCTCACCTAGTTGTAAGTCGATCGCCGGCTGAAACCATCATGAGACACCCACCCACCACACAACTTGGGCTACGCACGAGCGATGACCTCAATCAAGCAGAAACCCACCAATGCACGTGATTTCATTCAGGCAAAATGCGACCAAAGTAAAATCGGACGGTTCGGGTTTTGGAGAGGGTGTTCATCTGTTCAAGTTGGGAGACCCTACTTGGCGATGCAGCTGCGTCCACTCGGGCCGCCGTGAGAGTGCAGAGGGTTCAGCTGAATCTTCAGATGACGAGTTCATCAATCGACACGAACGCCCGGCTTGCAGTATCAATAGCGCAAAATACATTGTAGAAGCTGCAGACCCACGCCGCCTGGATGATGAATTGTTATTATTAAAATGTCTTACTGTATGAAAACATGCGATGTTTTTTCCCTGTGGCGAAGTTGTCATCCAATGTCGACAAAAGACGAGCTATGTATCCGTTGGGAAACATAACAAACTCCCTTCTTCCATAGCGCGTGGAAACCAGCTGACGCCTCCACCCTCCACCTCCTCGCCGGAACCCGAGCCAGCTTCAACCAACTCAGTCCCCTCCCGTTCCAACGCCTCGCCAACGATTTTGATTCATCTCCCTGGCCTATTCGCCCCGATGTATGCTCTCCGAACCGTTATTTCTGGTAATGAGTTTATGGAATCCGTCCCTCTATCACTCGGTACGAGTACGAACTAGATGCTCGATGATGGCGCTTCCCAGAACTCCGGATTTGCTCCCGTAAACATATGGTGAGAGGAGCGGGACAAAATAAATAAATATCGACAAGTGAAACAAATTGGTGGTCGTGGTTATGAACAAGTGAGAATTTTAGGGAAGTGCTGCCAGATTTTATAGCATCATGCGAGAGGATGTTAGAAATTCGAGGCGGTGTTGACCTGTGTTGGGGTATGATAACTCTCAAGAGTGCTCTGGAAGGGCGTCCGGCCATTCATGGAGTTGCCCGTATCCGGCTTCTCTCCGCCTGCAGTGCTGGGATAATCCATCAAATCGTCGTTCTCCTCGGCAGCCTTCTTCCGTCCCCAGATCCTCCAAGCCACAAAAGCCAGGCCGCCTAGAATGATGGCTCCACCGATACCGACCACGACACCAATAACAGTGTTACGGGTGTCAGGCGACATGCCGGTCTGCGCATTACTTCCATTGTTGGCCAGTCCAGGGGTCTGCGTGGTTGTCAGTTCGCTGGTGATGGTTGTCGACTGCCCGTTGACACCAGTAGTAGTAATGAATGTAGTGCTCGTCTCGATGATAAGCGAAGTTGAGCTTCCCGAGGTGTTGGGAGGAGGAGTAATAGAAGCTGAGGGACTGGTGGTGCCGGACTGCGTGGTCGAGCTGGATGACTGGCTTGACGATGAGGACCGACTTGTTGAAGGAGTCGTTGTGGGTGTTGGCGGAGTGGTGGGGGATGTGGGAGGAGTCGAAGACGGAGCGGGAGGGGCTGTCGTCGACGACGACGACGATGAGGTCGAGCTGGAGCCTGTGCCACTCAGCTGACGCTTCTGGATTGCTACGCCATTGCGGAAGGCAAGTCTGGCGGCATTCATGTCGTCAATCATGGTGGCCTCGGCGACATAGAACACTGAAAGTCCGAGGACGAGCAGATCGAGGAGTCTCGGGGAGCGCATTGTTGCTGGAGGCTGACTTCAATGGCAGAGGCAGAGCGGTTTCGACAGAACAGTTCCCGTTGTCGTTCGTGGGGTTTGATGGAGAATTTCCAAGCCCTCGGCAGATGGACGGTTCCCGGATCGGGACAGAAAAGGTTAAAGTCGTCTCGGTATTCCGGTCAACGAAGAGCCAGAATGACGTTAAACGCGTTGTCGAGAAAAATGTAGTAATAAAATGCAGGCTTTGTTGGTGAGTGGAAAATTGGTGGCAGAAAAGAGACCACGAAACGAATGGCGGGGAAAGGACGGGATCAGTAACGAGTGACGGGTGGAATGGTTTTCATTGATGGAGGGAAGGAAGGACGGCGGCGAGGTTGCGCAGTGAAACGAAAGAGCAGGACTTGCTTGCTCACACGAGGCAAACGAAGAAATGGAACAGGGGTTGGCAGCCAATCGTTGCTCGTATTCCAGCTTTCGCGCAGCACGAAGATCGGGGCGTTCGGGAGCTGCAACGGGGCACCTGGGCAGCTGGTCCACTCTCAGCCGTTTGCCCACTGCCATCTCATCATTTGCAACGGGACAGCCCCCAAAACACGCTCGATAGGTGCATTTTTGGCGGGGCAATTCTGGACGCCGCCCCTGCAACCAGCTCCTTCCATCACCAACAATGCAAGCGAAACATCGCTCTACAACACCTGTTCCTTCCGTCGTCAATAAGCAAACGAGCTCTACTCCTTGCAGTCGCCCTGGGTGCACGAACATTCTATCTTCTTCATCAATGCCATCCGCCCATATGGCTGACAAGAAAACAATCGGCCAGCTCGATCGGCTGACTCTCCTCCCGGCAACGCCTCCAGAGACAGCATCCCCCAACTCCCCCACACCATCCGTGAGCTTGCCGGTCTCTAGTATCGATAAGATTATCGTCGAAATTCGCAATCGCATCTGTGGCCAAGTTGAGCACGAAGAGGAGTGGTGGTGCATCAGCCTCAGTTGTGACGAGTTCATTGCTTTTGAGGCGCGTTTTGAAGCCGAAGGGGATTACCACTGGTCAAAGTAGGTTTACCTATTACCCCCCTTTATCTAGCATCACATTAGCTAACCTCTAATTAGGTACGACTACTTCCCTAACCTTAATAAGTTCGTCCTACGTATAGCAGGCAATGTCCACGAAAGCGTCATCGGAGGATTTGGAGACCTAGTTATAGAGCAGTTGATCGACATACGGCGAGGTAACGACCAAGTCGCTGCCGATTTCGCTCGGAGAGTACAAATAGCTAGAAGCCCCAAGATTAAGCGCGATGGTCACACCCATTACCCAGACGCGTCGTTTGCACATTATGATGCGACAGAACTTGGTGTCATCGTAGAGGTCTCACATTCGCAAAAATGCCAAGATTTTCCGTTCCTTGCAGATGCATATATCTTGTTCAAATGGGTTAACCCAGGCTGTCATCGGGATTGACCTTTCGTGCCAGGGAAAAGAAGCAAGAGTTATAGTATGGCGACCAAACAAGACCAAGGAAAACGGAGAAACGATACTTGCAATGAAGAAGACCTTTGAGGGCATCTTTCGGGATGCAGAGGGGAATTTGGTTAATGGCGGACGGAAGCTCTGGATTTGGCTGAAGGATTTCGCTAACAAGCTTGATTGCCCCGGAATCCAACAGGTCCGGGGGGTAATTACCATCTCCTTTGCTCAGTTGTATGAGTTAGTACAGGTTGCCGAGGCTTCTGATCGGGCACGGAAGCAGAGGCGGGGGTCGGATGAGGTTCTCGAAGGTAGAAGCAGGCAGAAAATGGTCAAGCGCAAGACGGGGGTCCGCCCGCCACCAGAGAAACTCACAACCTCGGACGAGGAACGGGTTAAGGTAGCCGAGGAAGTAGTTGATAAGCAGCTCTGCGACCAAGACGCAGATTATTCCCCAGAGCAGGATTATACCTTGGGGCAGGTGGTAAAGATGGACGGTCTGGCTATGAACTCGAGAGCAACGGCAGTTCGTATGTTTCTCTGACCTTCTGCTGGAGCGATGGTGCCCGCTAGGATCTCGGAGTCGAATGGGGTTGTTGCCAACTCAACGCTTTCTCAAATGTACATCGAATTTAAGGGATTTGCATGATGTCAAACCTCTCTGTGATGGCGACAGGGCATGGCTCTTTTATTTCCGATGGCAGTAGGGGTTCCAAACTTGCCGAGAGGGCTAGCCAGTGAAGACACGAGTGATTTTCCTCCGCCAGTCCATCCCGTAAGGTACCTAATTATGCAGCCCAAAACACCAAGGTAGACTGGACAACTTCGGCAAGCATATAAAACTCCAGTGCCACCGTTACTAGAGGGTTGCCGACAATATCATCCGCTGAGCTAGTGCACAGTACCTAGGCAGGGCAAAGGAGAAGCGCTTCATGATAGTTATTCTGGCCGTAACGTCCCGCGGACAAAGCCTGGGGCAAGTCAAAACGACCGGGCATCTGTCACTTCAATGACTTGCTGGCACAGACGAACGAACGTTGGCCTTCCCAACATGATCAGGCACGCATACGGGAACAGAACCAAAAGATGGAAGGGATACCCTCAAGCCAGTGACGGCATTCAAGGCATTGCCCTGCTTCCCGCACAGTGACGTGAGCTAGATGGAAGGCCGTACATGTTGTTGCCTTTGCGCTCGGCTTTTCCATTCCTCCGAACGAGCTGTTGTTCAGTAACGAGAAGATTTGCCTCCTGTGAGCTGGAGAGGTGTCGTGTTGGCCGGTTCGATGCGATGCGCGAAGGGGAGATTAGGCTTCTCGACTAGAAACGTCGTCGTATCCGGGATTGTTGCTTGGCTTCGGGTCTTGGTATACAAAACCCCTGGCTTCAAACCCGGGGCCGTCGGAGCTTGTCCGGGTGGAGTGCGATCTAGGTCTCCATCTTTCCCAACGTCAGGGAATAGCGACTGGAGCCGCCGTTCTTCACAGCTGTACCCGGCCCTTAGGTATTAGGCAGAGGTCTATTAATTTCTTTGAGATTTCCTAGGGTGTTCGGGGGCTGTAAGGACCACCCGGAGGGCCATTGGAAATGGGTCACAGCGTGGTGAGGTTGCGCTGAGCTCCGATGCCCCACCATCAACAGTCACCGTTAGGTGGTAATGGTACCTTCCCTTCTGGATTCGCGTCTATCCTGCCAGAGCGACTCTGCCTTACACTTGCACGCTGCAAACACGGTCGTCTCATCCAGCCAATAGCTGGGTCATGTTCTCGTGAGTATATATGTTCCCAAATGGGCATCTTATCCGGCTGCGACCTTGCAGATGCCAGTTCGTGTTACACGGTGTGCGGTGTGCTTGGAGAGCAGAATATTTCTGGGCGGATGAGGGCTGCATGGATTCTTCATTTCCCGTAGCGATGCCCAACACGAAGACAGGTTCCACCGGAATCTGCCACAGCAAAAGACAACAAAGAAAGAACTCAGTAACTCGAGTACTGATTACCGACGGCGACCAGAGAAAATGAGTGGGATGCTGATAGAACCCCCCAATCTATTTCCAGAAGAAAAATTATTCCTCGCGAAAGAAGTCTTTGTTAGCGCAGGGCTGACACAGACCCCTGGTGCATGGCCGACAATGACGTGGTTCATTTTAAATGATGGAAGTTGGGATGCTGCGCCTTTTGTGTCGAATTGCCCTTGAGAATGTTGTTGACAGCTTTGCTGGATGGAAGAAAGTAGTGTCATTTTTCAGCCCAGGCTATCCCATGGGAATGTTATACAAATCGGGTTATAAGATACGATGGAAAGCCACCGTGATCGTAGCGTCCCGTACCTTGCATGGCCAAACACGCCATCATGCTAGGTTAGTCGAAAAGGAGGGGAGAGCGGGTGGTGGCGTCATGCCACCTTGAGAAGCCACCGTGACCATCAGGAGAGAGCCCCATCGGAATCTGAACGGTAAGAAAATAACGCTGAAGACCGCATTCCTTTGTTGTGCAAAATGCGGAGGGACTGAGGTCGAAAACCGGGTTTGGGGAATCAGGCTGATCGACGACAGTCCCGTTTTTCGTATGAGCTTAACCAGAGCCGCACGCGCCGATCCTGTATTTTTAGTGTTGAAGGCTGAGAATTGACTGCTCCATTGGTGTTGTGGAGCGACATCGACCTGAACAAATTTTGTGATTGTCTCGTCAGGCCTGAGGGCTGAGACAAATGAGCGAGGCTTTGACTCAGCCTGGGGCGCGCTCCCAGTCATGAACAACAATGGGATTGGGAACCATGAAAGTCCCTGCAAGGGCTCTTGCCCCTTTTTGATGCGACCCCGGTTAGGTTTGACACCCGGGCACGGGCCATATCTGTCAATTTATGTCTTGGCAGGGGTGACAACAGCCTTGCATGACCTCCTCCATTTGACAGGTTACATCCTCGCAGACCGCGATTCTTCCCAGCTGTCCGCTGTGTACCCGTGTGCGGTCAGTTCTGCTGACGCTGCTGACGCTGCCTGCGGTGGAAGGTTGGCAATATGGGCGATATGCACTACAGTCGAATTCTATCATGGCTGTGGACCACTCTGTGGGGGGCAAGTACAAGCCCCTCCATCTCTTCTCGAATCCTTCCAGGTCGCCTTGCTCGCCTCGGTCAACACGATCGAAGCGGCCCAAGGAACGGGGAAATGAGCTGGAAGAGAAAGCGACATCCCCCACTACAGCCACCGCCATTGGCGGGGAGGGCTGCCCGGTAGGGTGGAAGGCGGGTTGTTGGCGGACTCGGTATGCAGGTACCGTGGAGAGGTGTGCCGCCTGGCCGTGGGTAATTTCCTCAGTACCTGCGAGCGGTAACCTCGCCGAGCGCTTGGTCTGGCGCTATGGATCCTCACCACCCCTGCTGCGTCCGAATTGAGCGCAACGGCTCCACACCGCAACGGCCAGCCTTGAACCCCCTTGACCTTCTCGCGGTGCGCACGATGGTGACCCATGTCAGATCGTGCGTGAATATGAAGGGCGGCGGCCCGTCGCTCTCTGCCTAGCTGCTCTCATCCTCCTTTTTTTTCCCGGTCGTGTCTTCAACTCCTCACCAAGACGGCCTCTTTCCTCGCCGTTGCAAACGTTTGTTTGCGTCCTTTCGTTTGTTGATCTCGTATCAACGCACGCTCTTTACGGCCTAGGCCATTCCGCACCCCGCAAAACACTCCTTTTTTGCTTGTTGTGTTTACTCCCGTTATTTCTAATATTAGACCCACGAGAATGTACAAGACTCTTGCTGTGGCGGCGCTTGCCGCTGCCCCGGCTTTGGCATCGGCCGCCGGCCCGAACCTCAACGCCTACTGGGGACAAAGTGGCTCAACAAGACTTAAAAAGTTCTGCGACCTGTCAACATTCGAGTATGTCACAGTTGGCTTTGTCAACAACTCGCCCGAGTTTGATACCTCCGGCCTCAACTACCCTGGCACCGACTTTGCTGCCCACTGCGCCGCCGATGTCTACGAGGTCACGGAGAATGGCCAGACAAAGAAGTCAAAGCTTCTCAGCGGGTGCAACCTGATTGCCACCGATATCCCCTACTGCCAAGGGAAGGGCAAGAAAGTGCTCTTGTCCATTGGCGGTGCCCCGGGTGAGAACTCTCACTACAATGTGACAACCGCTGCGAACGGAGAGTACTTCGCCAACTTCCTGTGGGAAGCCTTCGGTCCCAAGAACGCCGCGTCCACCACTCCTCGCCCTTTCGACCTCCCCAACAAGGACCCTGTTGTCGTTGATGGTTTCGATTTCGATATCGAGGAGTACTTCGACGACAACAAGAACGGCTATCCCTCCATGGTCACTAAGCTTCGCCAGCTGATTGGCGCCCAGCAGCGCCCGTTCCTTGTCACCGCTGCTCCCGAGTGCCCCCTAGCTACCCAGTTCTTCAAGATGAAGAAGATCATCGACACTGCCAAGTTCGATGCCTTGTTCATCCAGTTCTATAACAACGCAGCCTGCCAAGGAGACTCGAACACCTTTAACTTTGACGCCTGGGTGGATTACATCAAGAACACACCTAGCAAGGACGCCCTGCTCTATGTCGGTCTTCCTGGCAGCGACGTTTCCGCCAAGACTGGATACCTCTCACCCGAGAAGGCTGTGGCGTTGGTGGAGGGGCTCAAGGGCAACCCGAAGTTCGGCGGTGTCATGCTCTGGGATATGGAGAGCTCCCTTTCGAACAAGAACCAGGACGATGAGCCTTACCAGCAGATTGTTCACGAGGCGCTTTGCGGCCCGACCGTGCCTACTCTTCCAGGAACCCCCTCTGGCACCGACTGCCTCTTGAAGCATGCCGTTGTCGGTGGCGACACCTGCTACAAGATTGGCCAGGCCAATGGTTTGACCGTGGACGAGATTCTGGAGCTCAACCCCAACCTAGACTGCCCCGGACTCCAAATTGGACAAACCATCTGCTTGGTGCGCGGAACCCTCCCTTCATCCGCCGCCCCCTCGGTTGCCCCCAGCTCTGCGGCCCCTAGCTCCGCTGCTCCCAGCTCGGCCGCCCCTAGCTCCGTTGCGCCCAGCTCCGTCGCCCCCAGCTCTGCGGCCCCTAGCTCCGTTGCGCCCAGCTCTGCGTCTCCCAGCTCTGTTGCACCCAGCTTGTCCGCTCCCGTCTCTGCCGCGCCTAGCTCTGTTGCTCCTAGCTCCGTTGCGCCCAGCTCTGCCGCTCCTGTCTCTTCTGCGCCCCCATCCAGCTCGGCGCCCACGAGCAGCGATGATTACTGCTACGAGGAGTCCACCTCTGAGTCTGCTCTTCCCAGCAGCGTGCCCTCCGTTGTCCCCAGCGGAAGCATCCCGGCGTCCGTTTCGGTGGTTCCCAGCTCTGCCGCCCCGAGCTCCCCTGCCTCGTCTTCGGCGCCTGTCAGCTCTAACGGCCCGGTCTCGTCGGCCTCCAGCGTCACAGACTGGCCTTCGGTTAGCTCTTCGGTTGAGTGGACTACCTCGACCGTCTACAGCACTACTACCGAGACCATCACGTCGTGCGCGCCCCACGTCACCAACTGCCCTGCTCACGTTGTCACCCGCACCATTGCTGTCTCGACCACTGTTTGCCCTGTGACTGCCACCTCAACCCCTGTCGCCACCGAATGGCCCACTGGTTGGACAACCTCGACTGTGTACTCTACCAAGACGTACACCATCACCAGCTGCGCACCCACTGTCACTAACTGCCCCGCCAAGCTCGGCCATGTTACAACCGAGGTCATCGCCGTGAGCACCACCGTGTGCCCCATCACTGAGGGCTGGCCCAAGCCTACCGGTGGCAACCCCCACGGGGAGTGGCCCAAGCCCACTGGCATCATCGTCCCGACCTGGCAGCCGGAGGTTGACTGGACCACCAGGACCTCGGTTACCAACACGCAGTTCACCACTGTGACTGTTGCCAACCCCGACAAGCCCGAGGGTACCTGGCCTGTCAAGCCTGTGGGCGACACCCCTGCTGGTTGGCCCGTTAAGCCTGCGTCCGAGACGACGCCGGCTGGCTGGCCCGCTGGTGCGGCCAAGCCCTCGGCCAGCGGCTGGGGCGGTAACAAGCCGGTCACCACCGGTGGCGCCATTCCGGTTACCGCCGGTGCTGGTCGCAACTCGGCGGCTCTAGGTCTTTCGGCCCTAGCCGCCGTCCTGTTCTTCGCATTGTAAGAGCTGGATGTTACGACGTGTATTTTTTTTTCTCTTTGTCATGTTGAATCTATATAACAGCCCTGTATCCTAGCACCTGATGGTCAGGCATGTAGTGGAAATGGGCAGAGATTTACTTTTGGATATAAAAGACCTCTTCGAGTTTTGCATATTTGGTATACCTGCATCTGTGGTCAGCGTGCGTCCTTGGGACTGGGAATTGGGGGACATTTTCTCTTAAAAGTCAATTCAGAGGACATTATGATCCTTAACATCGGTTCTCCGGTCCCGGTACTTTTTGTTGCTGATGGGAACTCTTGAGCTTCGAAAGTGCTGAGCGTCGCTGTTCTTTCGATCGCGGACTTGTTCATAGTAGGTAGACCCGCTTATGCCTAACATGGGATATGAGTACTCAGTGTGCGGACACCTGTTGTGGCTGTGCAGTCAGCCAAGCAACTCGCCTGATCGGCGTGACTGGTTTTCTTTGTGTTACCCTCGCCATGCTGCTTCTCCGGACCAACTGGCTGGGAGTGTCAACGGTCGAGAGCACGACCGCGTGGCCTAGAAAAGGCCATTGTGAGCAGGGGGTGGGGCGATTGGCTGAGGGCGGGTTTGCTCCGGCAGCGTGGCAACCCGGGCGAGGGGGCTTCTAGTTGGTCTAGACCTCTGCTCGATGGTTGGTCACTGGTTCGTTCAAACTCGACAAAAGTTTCGACACACGAACTCGGCGCAGGCTCGGTACAATGCGAGAATGCATGCCCTGTTGAGAAAAGAGTCCTTCCCTCCCTGGAATTGCTCGGTTTCCCGAACAGGTCACAGAATCCCGCCCACCGCCGTTTACTGCAGTCTCGCTTCAGGTGATGAATAGTAATGCCGGACTGGCGGCCGAGCTGGTTTTTCATACGAGAGGCAATTGTCAAGTTGCGCTACTCACAAGGCCCAATTGAATACCGAGTGATGCATCAGCTGCAGGTGGTTCTGGCCTTGTTGCGCTGAGTGCGAGCGGAGGGGCGAACCTGGCAGACGGGAGTGGGAGCCGCCGGAGGGCATGAATTCGATGTTGCTTGGTGATAGGAGTGTACTTGTAATCCGTACACATGAGCGAACCAAAGGCCCGCCGCCGGGCGAGCGACGGGCTGTCATCAGCAGCAGCTAGCTCCCATCCGTCGCTCGTCGTCCGTCACCCCACCACGTCCCGACCGCTGGCCGAGTGGCACAGCTTCCTGCAGCAGCGGCGCCCCGCGCCTGGGTCACCGCACCCTTCCATCTCCGCCGATCGAGATTCTCCGATCAGTCAGTGCATACCTGCGAGGCAGCTCAGCTCAGCTCGGCACGTAAATTCCCCCTTCCCATGGATATCACCTGGGCGGCGTCCACGGGTGGGTGGCGAAACAGAGACAGAATGGGATTCTGATATTGGGCCCGTATGTTGCGAGCGGATGGGGCGGTCTGCGTAGATTGCTGAGATGACAGCTGAAAAGAAAAGAAGAAAAACTCGCAGGCGACAGCGTCGTACCTGCGGTCCCACACGCCGCAGCCGAGCTCAAAGTACCGACCAAGCAGGAGATATCTGCAAGACATGGATTTTAGGGACCCCAAAGGACCCTTCTCGGGGAGAGCCAGAATTGCATCCGACAGCCCCGTCTCCCGTTACCATCTCTACCTGCCAAGCCAAGCCTTCTCTCCTCCCACCAACCCTTTCTGTCTCTCCCAGGGAGAAGCGCAAAGTAGAGAAGCCACCATTGAATTTCAAGGGGCCCTCGTTTTCCTTCGTTTTCCACTCATTTTCTCCTTCCGGCTTTTAGTTGAGCCCATCCCTTACTTCTTTTTGCTTTTTTGTTTTACCCCTCCCTGGCCCAGTTGCTCGAGACGGGACTCGCGCTCCCCTTCTCCGGGTCTCCGATCTGACGCAACGGCCTTACCCTGCCTACCAAAGTTCGCCAGGGGCCAGTGATCCTCCTATCCGCTCCCCCGCGTTCCGATGCCCATCGACATCCCGTCCGCCGCGTCATAACGTCAGACTGCCTACCGCCCGTCCAGAGTTTTCATCGCCGTAAATTGACTTCTGCCTCGTCTCGTCGCTTTCGCATGTCCCTTCGCGTCCCCCAGGCCCCCGGCTCGCCCCGCCTGTCCAATGCCCTCCTCTCCGAGGCCATTGCTTGAAGATGGCCACCATCGAGCCACGCCTGATCCACCTCCTCAACAATTCGCAGGCCCCCGATCTCCCGCCCATACAGCTCCTGCCTCTTGATGCCGGCGCCAGCGAGTCCCTCTCGCTCCCACCGCTCGAGCACGACCCAGCCTCCAGGGGAGACAATAAGCTCTTGACAGCCTCGACGCAGATCCCGCCGTTGCACGCTGTCGGTGACGACGTCCTGGGGAAACAGCCCTTCCGGATACCAGACAATGGATTTATTAATGACACCACTCCTCCCAACGGCACCAATAGCCGGGTCACAAAATCTGGACATACGCTGCATCTGCTCCTCGGGGAAACTGAGGCAAACACGTCGACCCTCTCACTCCGGATGCTCGTCGATGATAACAACACGCCCGAGGCTCTCGACGACCTCTCCACAAAAAAGCGGCATCGTGCCCTCACTACCAAAGATGACTTTGTGCAGCTTCCCCAGCCGCTCAAGAAGCAAAAGTCGACGCAGCAGGTTGTGCCTCCCATCATAGCGGGGCTGCACGAACCCCCGCCGAACGCAGCCGTCTTCCCCCCCATCACGTCTGGGCCATTCGACGACAGCGACCCGCTCAACTTGAGCATTCACAAGGATTTTGGCGCAATTGTCGATGATCGGATTGCGGGAAACGCGTCACACGCGAGTGATGGAGGGGACAAAAATACCAATGGCTCGGCGAAGGGGAAGCGCCGCGCCGCTAAGCCGCGGAGGAAGTGGTCAGACGAAGAGACAAACCACCTCTTGTTAGGGGTCAGTCGCCATGGCGTCGGCAAGTGGACGAGCATATTGGACGACCCGGATTTCAAGTTCAACGATCGGACTGCCGGTGATCTGAAGGACAGGTTCCGCACGTGCTGTCCGGATGAGCTACGCGGTAGCTCTACCTTAGGTGGTGGCAAGAAGCCGAGGTCTGTCGGAGGCGATGATAACGGTGTGGGGAACGAGAGCGGTTACGGCAAAGCCGAGTCGACGCCTACGAGTGAGGATGGCACGCACTATACTGGCCACATGAAGCCCAGAAATGGCCCGCTTCTTGAGCATCTCCTCATCGAGCCCGAGAACAACAGCAGCATGGCCACTCCCGCTCTTACCGCCACAAGCAGTGCCAACACGACACCCCGCTATTCCTCGGAGCGCTATCGCGAAATTTGCCCTGCTCCTTCCCAGCCCCATCCAGACTCAGACTCGGCCCAGCCCGCAAACCGCCAGCAACGGAAGAGTCGCGCCCACCGCAAGAAGATGGAAGACCTTGTGGAGCTTGGCATTCATGGCCCTTTCAAGAAGTCGCACCGCCGCGAGCGCCGCCCCTTTACTGACCAGGATGACAAAGAGATCTTGGAGGGGCTCGACCAGTATGGCCCGGCCTGGACCAAGATTCAACGTGATCACCGTTTCAACCTCTCGACACGCCAACCGACAGACCTACGTGATCGCGTGCGGAACAAGTACCCCGAAATATACCAGCGGATTGAGAAGGGTGTTTTTCACGTTAAAGGAGACCCGAAAACGGGATCTGCTGGGCCTTTAGAACCTGTGGTGAACACCACCATTGAGAAGGCCCTTCAGCAACACATGACGGCGCAGCAGGAGCTGAATCGATCTAGTTCGCGAGAGGATATGGCGGTGATGATGCAAGGTCCCCCGCCTCATAAACGATTACCCCCAGCGGGGTTCTACGAGTCTACCGAATCGTTGCCAGGGCTGGCAGATATGTTTGTCGATATGTCTTCATCGGCTGGGACAGGGATGCCGGGGATGATGGGGGCCGTTGCAGGGGGTACGTTTGTGGATCCGAGCGAGATGGGTATCAGTCGTCTTCTGTTAGACGACGGCTCGGGCCCAGATTATCGCCATCACCACCTCCAACACCACTTACAACAGCCTCAACCGCCGCCGCCGCATGCCCGATACGGAGCGGGGCAAAATGGAGGATACGATTACAGTATGGGCAGGTAGAAGAACATAGTCTGCTCAAAGAAGCTGGTGTCTCTTTTGTTGGTCGGAACATTGTAACGGAACACGGAGCCCTGTTTTTTCTTGGACGGATGGAGTTTTGTGTGAGATAAAAACATGGGTAAGACTCGATCGAGCTCGACGCACGCGCAACACTTTGGACTGTCCTTTTCTGCTAGGAGTCGGGGCCCCGGTGTTTTATTTTGGTTGAAATATGCTGGGAAAGACTAAAGACTGTCTGGGTTAGAGATTGCCTTTTGGTTTGGGTTCGGTTTCGGGTTTAAACATCTGTCATTACAAGGCCGCTGTTACGAGTACAGAAAAAAGAAAACGGACAGAAGAGCAGGGAGAGAAAGACGACGGGAGACTGATGCTTGGCTTTTTCCCGGTTTTGAGACTGGCGGCCATTACTTGGGACGGACTGACGAGGACCCGGGATTCTCTTGGTCCTAGTTCTGTGTCCGTTGTGTCATATGTCTGAGTGTCATGTCAAGTGTCGAGCTGTTATCGTATGTTGTCACGCGATTGGCAGCAAATTTTTAAAGGTTAGAACAGGGAGCAATCTCTAATACGCTGGGTTATGTTTGGCTTTTAGGCCAAAGTACGTTACGAGGGTCTGTCTTTACAGTAGCTGGGAATTCGTGCTGCTGCTGTGTGTGTCGGTTCGTCCTTGAGACGGGGCTCGTTGCTCCCTGGGGTATCTAAGAGTGTTGTACCTGGGCTATGTGATGTGTCCGATGCCAGATCAATAAATACAACTTAAGTTCGTTTTGTAGTTTTTTTCATGGTCTGGACTATCTCGGGCTATGTTCAATGCTTGCTTGCTTTTCTGAAGCGGGTGTCGTTGGATAACAGTGCTCGTTTAAGTCAGATAGCCGGGAAGCGGGATATGGCGTTGGATGAATCTTCCATTTTGCATTCGGGTGCTTCCGGCATTGGGAGCAGGTCTACTTCGAGACTCTTCTGCTTTTCTTTTGCAAGGACTTGAGCTGCCAGATGTTTGCCCTCTTCCCTCCTTGGAAGGGGGCGGTTATGCAAGGATCGTGTGCCAGGGATGTGGTAGTTATGCAGTGGGTCAGTGAGTTGTGCATTTTTCTGCCGCGAATCACCGCCAAAGTGGTTCCGGCGTTTTTGCTGTGCACAGACCATCAGCTAGTTTGCGCCCCACCCCAGGGCTTCCTTCCACACAAAATATTTTCGAATCAACCTCCACTGTTTTAACAACGAACGACCATCACGACAATTTCCCCCATTTCCCATCAACCACCCTCGGAACACCAGTAACGAGCCGTCAAGATGGGTAGAGGACCGTAAGTACACCCAAACCATCTATTGCGATGTCTGCATGCGTCGAGCCGGTTGGATCAGCGTTCCTGTCTTGGGGCGCTGTCAAAATCCGCGCCGCCGCAGCCTCGACTTCGCGAGCAGCAAACCTCGAAGTTTCGGCCTCCGAATATTGACCCATCACCACAGTAAGAAGCACCAGAAGCGCCTTAGCGCCCCCTCGCACTGGCTGCTCGACAAATTGTCGGGTGTCTATGCTCCCCGCCCGTCTGCTGGTCCTCACAAGCTCCGCGACTGCATGCCCTTGATTGTCTTCATCCGCAACAGACTCAAGTATGCGCTCAACTACCGCGAGACCCGGGCTATCCTGATGCAGCGCCTCGTCAAGGTTGACGGCAAGGTCCGCACGGATATGACCTACCCCGCTGGTTTCATGGACGTCATTACCATCGAGAAGACCGGCGAGAACTTCCGCCTCATCTACGATACCAAGGGCCGCTTCACCGTCCACCGCATCCAGGACGAGGAGGCCAAGTACAAGCTTGGAAAGGTCAAGCGCGTTCAGCTCGGCAAGGGCGGAATCCCATTCTTGGTTACGCATGATGCGAGAACGTGAGTTCTTCCGACATCTATCAGCCGTTGGACCAAGCTTTGGTGGATCGTTGGCGCTCTTTCCAATTTGTCCTGGGAGGGGACCACGATCGCGAAAAAAAGCGAAGATCCTGGCGGTTGGTATGTTCTTACTTCCCCTGCGGTTCGCTAACCATGCATTTGAATAGCATCCGTTACCCTGACCCCCTCATCAAGGTCAACGACACTGTCAAGATCAACCTTGAAACTGGCAAGGTCGAGGACTTCATCAAGTTCGACACTGGTGCCATTGCCATGATCACCGGCGGCCGCAACATGGGTCGTGTTGGTGTCATCACTCACCGTGAGCGCCACGACGGTGGCTTCGCCATCGTCCACCTTAAGGATGCCATTGACAACACCTTCGCCACTCGCGAGACCAACGTCTTTGTCATTGGCAGCGAGAAGCCCTGGATCTCCCTGCCCAAGGGCAAGGGTGTCAAGCTCACCATCGCTGAGGAGCGCGACCGCAGACGCGCCCAGGCTCTTGCTCACTAAATGGCTTTTGTTACGGATAAGGAATGGCAAGGGGCAGGGCAATTTGGGTGCTGGTTTGCAAAAAGCATGCTGGGAGGAGTACCGGGTGTTTTTATTTGGTTTGAGCTCAGTCATGACTGAGTCTCTCAAGTCAACTGGTATGGGCCAAGGGTTCGGCCCAAATACAGATACTGAAATCGTACTGAACCTGAGCCTTCCTTGCCTCAGTTGCCCGTTCACTACCGTGCGTGAAATCCAGCTGTAAGCCCAAAAACAAGGCATCTGGCCCCATTGGATCATCCGCTGTACTCCTAAGCGGTGAGGATGCATGTTTTATTTCAGTTAGACTCGCCCGCAACGCCGTGGCTCGCATCACCGGGTCGGGCAGCTGCGGGTTTGTCCGCTTGAACAGTAGCCCCCATGCCTCCCCGTCCTCCCCCACCACTGTCGCCGCTGCATCCGTCGTTGTGCAGGTCCCGATTGATGCGTGTTGACATCGAGGCGCCATACAGCGTGCATCGACAAAACCCCCGCTCCGTCATCCTTTTCATCTCGTCTTCCCAAACGGCAGGTGACAAACATTATAGCATGATACGACGGGAGCATTGCCCATGACCAGCACAGCTCAGCAATCTGCCCTATCTTCGCCGTCATGTACCCAGTAAGTCTCTGGAGAGCACACGGCATAGCTACGAAATACACGTAAAGAGACAAATAGAACTTGGACACAAAAAGGAGACGATACTCTCAGTGGTAGGTGTATGGGATCCCCCCACGACCGAGTCACGTTGGGCTGCAACTCTTCGAGTTGCACTGTTTCACACCTCTCTGCCATTGCCCTGTGCGAACCAAACCACGTGTGATGCGTAAGCACCTACCTGTTTTTTTTTATTCCCTTTCACCTGCTAGTGGGCCTTCCCCACGCCTTCACCGTCTCCTGGATTTGGGAATTTGGGGGTTATGCCAGCGCATGGCGGGCAGAAACGGGGTGAGGGGTTCCATTGGGGGGCCAGGGTGTAGAAAGGCAAATATCCGTAGAAACTCCGTGGAAGTGCCGCGCAGGTAAGCGGTTGCGATTAGGGCTGGTGAGGTATTTGATACCAACGGGCTGTTCTGCTGTTGCTTTTTTGGTCTCCGAGATAGTCAGATGTGCAAGATAATGTTTGGTCGTCCCCGCACTAACACACCCAAGGTGAAGGTATCAGGGGTTTGCAGGTTACAGGTACCCAGTGAGGGGGATGCATGACAGAGTACAGCGCAGAACAGCACAGCAGGAAGCCAGCAAGAAACTGGCCTCCGCTTGTCGTGAAGAGAGATCCGGTGAGGGGTTACGATTGAGTAACAGTAAAGGGCTTGATTCGACATGAGGCCCGATAAACTGGGTACGTTACGCGTGCCCGGAGGACATCGAACGGCTTCCCGCCATTTCCAGCCGGGTGGGCGGCCACCCTCCATTCTGATCGAATCGACTGGTAACTTTTTCTGGACCAAGGGGGGGATCTGCCTACACAGCTCGGCCACTAACGTTCCATTGGCAGGTGTCTCGTGACTGCTTAGTGACGTGCGGGTAAATGCTTGGACAAGGGAGGCTTTCGGTCCACTCGCCCCTATTTCGAAGGTACCTCCTCTCCCGAGGTTCGCCGTTATTGCCCGGCAGAGACGCAAGGGACGCTGAGAGGACTTTACAACCTCTTTCGTATGGCTGAGGAATCCTTGCCCCTCCCCCCACCTCGAATCCGTCGGATTCACCGAAGCGTTGAGTGTGGAAAGCCGTGATATCGCTCATGGAAAGCCGAGATAGGTATATTTGGGATCAACCCTCCTCAGCAAGCGTCCTTACTTTCCCTCGCTAAAGCTCTGAGACGCTGTTATTGGGAATCCGCTCCAGCGCCTTCCAGAAAACCCGCCTGTGGGAACTCGGGATGGAGCGAGCTGAATCCGGGGGCGGGGCCGTCCCGCATGGAGCATCTCACCATTCGACTTCCGCCCCGCGAAGCAGCGCATCGACGGTGAGGCGAGCTTCGCCACGAATGCCAGCTACTGCAGGCCATCGCGCGGCTTGATTAGGCCCAGGGGAGTGCCGAGACGGTTCCGCCATGCTTGATTCCTTGACCGACATCCCCTTCGCCGCTAGTTCCCATTACCAATGAGTATCGGTGGCGTTTCGTGCGAAGTTGCCGCATGTATACATCTGCGTGAGTTGACGACAGGGACTCGACCGCTTTTTCGAAGGACGATCGATCTAGCCACCTTTTGTGCAGAACTTTCGGATGCCAAGTTGACAACGTGGAGCGGCTACGCACACCACGGCGACTCACCGACCGACTTGCAGGATTCGAGCCATGTTGAGCTGGAAAAGGCGGCCCAGATGATCTTAAAATTTTCCGCAGAGGGGAGTGGGGTTCGGGGTACTTGTGCAAGATGCATCGGATGCCTCGCACCGGACACAAGGCTCAGAGCCTCAAAAGGGGCGGACATGGCCATGTCCGACATCTTCAGGCTGAGATGCAGGACCGGGCAGTCCTGGCTGACGTTGTGCAGAGAGTCGGAAACCTGAGTTATGTATGTCGTGTAACCTCCATGCTGTGGCCTAATCCAAGTCATCCCATTGAACAGGATGGCGGGCTTCCTGAAAGAAAGATCGTTTGACTGGAAGCAGGTCGGGGAGGTGATGAATTGGAGTCTTCAAGTGAGTGCATCTGCGTCCTGCGCATGGGCGTGCTTGTGCCGCGGTGCGTGTGCATCTGCTGAAACTGCCACCGATTCCTCCTGATGAGTTGCTTCTTCCGGGTAGCCCGCTCCTTGCCTTCTCATTGGGCCCAAGAGTGAGCAGTGTCGGAACCTTCCTGCTATCCTTGAGACTACTTTGGAGATGAGATGTGGAACCGGCACACCTTGTTGAGGGAAACCGCGCCTGGCGTACCTGCCTCATCAGTGAGGAACTGCCGCGCAGAGCGATTGGAAACGCGGTAAGGGTGCATATGGCCCGATGCTGAGACGGACCTTTGGGTCTCATCGAGTCCCAAAGATGTTCTGCGGGAGGAGATCTCCTGATTGCCCTCGCTCGGACGCCTGCAATCGGAAAGCCCTTGGTGATTTCAAGGTTTACTTCCAAAGTATTATTGCGGGGCAGAAGCCAGACGATGTCTTGGCGTCTAGGATGAGGAAGCGACAAGGGTCATAGCCTTTCTGCGCCAGTGTTCTGCGAGTGTTCGATCGATTTTCCCAGCCCAGCTGAGTGGGATATATTGGCTCATTAACCCCATTTGAGTTGAATTTCAAGTTTGGAAGCAAGGTAAAGGTAGTTCCAAGACAATTGTCCGATCGTTTCGCTGCGCAAACGGTTCAGCTTGCCAAATAATCGCCTCTGCCGCGTTCTGTTGCATGAGGCAAAGCCCGTGGCGCGCTTTGCTCCCCACGCGCGGCAGAGCGGTCTGGGAAAGCATGGTGACAGCCCTTTACATGGGAAAGACAGCCTGTACCTTCTTGCAGCTCCGCCTTGATTCAGCAGATGTGATTCAGCGTCAATTTTGTCCTCATGACCCTTCGACATATACATCCTGAATTCCGGCCATTCCGCATCTGACAAAACTGGCATGATGATGGAGGCTCTCCCAGCCGCGTTTTCCCCGCGCTAACCCCGGAGTGCCTTTAACTGAGCCGTTGGCCCAGACTCTCGTTGTGTGATGGCTAGCTCCAAAATCTTTGCCGCACTCAACAGCTAGGTATTTTTTTTTCCCGGATTTTATTATGGCTGGATGATGATCAGCGGCCTCGTGCTGTATCCATTCTTGGATTGAATGGGGAACCAACGTGTGTGGTCCAAAATCCAACAAGAGGTACCGAGGTCACACAGCGTCACCACGAGGGTGGGGGGGTTGTCTCCCGCCTGTCATATCATCTGGCTGTGCCCCGAGAGGCTGATGAAGAGCCAGTTGGGTGCAGCATCAATCCCGCAGAGGCGGTTAGCTGTCAATCATGGAGCTTACCGGGAATTTTTCGATCAGTTTGGGTGGCGGTGGTCGCTGTCGAACCTCTTCATCAAATATTATTACTCCATGCGGTCTAGTACCTAGCATAGGTATCAGGCCATTCCATGTCGATATGGCCTGGCTGTGAGGTATGAGGTGTGGCTCCTTAACTCACTGTGGAAGACTCGCAGCAGCTCGTAGTCAGCGCGAGTAGGCCAAACATGCCTTGTGAGTCGCCGCTTGCCTTCAAATTAAAGAGACCCGTTGGCGACACGAATCCGGGGTGCCTCAACGTTTAGTTGGTACGTACCTATCCATTTTAGAGGGCAGCCATGTATATAGGCGACACCTAACATAGCTAGAGGTCTCCCTCATAAGGGGCAAGTTTGAACAACCTCTTTCCAAGCAGACCTTCTTGCCAAGGACAAATCGACGGCTCTATCGGCGCTATAACTAAAGAGGCAGAACCCAAAGAAATCCGAGAAGGAAGTCCGGCTGCCGGTTGGTCGAAGCCACGGACCCGCAGCTTTTTATCGACCCAGCGACGGGATCTTCTGGGAACAATGGCATCATCTTCTGGAATCGTGACTGATACCCCTCGATGGTACCCCTCGGTACAAGGTAACCGCGATCTGCAGCGCGCACGGTACTTCGTACCTGATGGACACCACACGCCCACCCCTTCCATCTGGCTTTTCCAGTTCCTGTCCGACAGTTTTTGCTACGAAAATTCGGGCTGGCGATATCCCACCCCACTGCCGTGCAGACATCGCCGATACCCGCCCTGCGATACGGTGCGTGGGAGTGGAGAGCTGTCAGATGTAGCAGACACAAATCTCTCTCTGATCCCATTTCCAGGATCGGATTGACATGATCCCCAAGCTCTTGCTCGTCGGCAGACTACCACCCCTCGCCCTCGCCCTCGCCGTAACCCCCCTCTCCCGTAGTGTCCTCCTCACTTAGCGTGTCAACAAGGTTGGCTCTCTGCAGAGACGAGACGAGCATGATGGGGACTCTCGTTCTGAGCTCCTTTTCCTCCTCCTCCTCATTTCTGGCCTCACATACATATATACATGGCCGGCCTCTCGTCGCTCTCGATGATGGTCTCGCTCCACGCTCTCGTGCACACCACTCTGCTTCAATCCTCTCCCGCCGCCACCGGCGTCGCTCTGCCCCTTCCTCGTGGTTGCTCCCCCTTGATTCGATCCACCTGTCTCTGGTCGCCATCGCCCCTCGAGACCTAACCTCGTTGCTCCGTCACGTCTCCTTCTTCCGACGGACCAGGCTTGATTGGGCCCAGGAGCAGCTCCACCTGTGCTGCATCCGTCGTCTCTCCCCCCTCCGTGGGCGCGGCCATCGTTAAGAAGAGGGAGTCCCCTGGGCACCCAACATCGTCACTCCTGAGCTCTGCCTGCGCCGTGTTGCATTAGAAGAGCCCGGCCCGGGACCGCATCATCTTTGCCGCCCACTATGGTTCCGTCACTGTCCCTCCATCTGTCTTCGTCGTCATAGCTCCGTCTCCCTTTCCGACCCTTGAACAGGGGTCCGCAATAGGCCGTCACAATTTACCTGCCGCCTCGTGCCCACGTGCTGGTGTGTACCCGCCCGCAATCTCGGGGACCGTTATCGCGAGTCTGGACCGCGCTGACCCAGCGAGTGGAGTCTGGGCATCGCTGAACCAAAAGCGAGCCACTAGGTTGAGAGCCGACGGTTGCCTCGGGAGGCCGGTCAGCCTCTTGGAAAAGGAAGCTCGGGAATTCTTCCGGCTTAGACCATTGGTTGCGAACAAAAAGGTATGGTCCTGCCGCCCTTATTTCCAAAAGGGATAATTCCCAGGTTAACAAGGGGCGTGCTGAGCAGACGGGTCAATCTACGCTCAGAGAAGAAGGGTTGCGATTTTTTGCCGATCTCCTCAGGGCGCTGTAAAGATCGCTGCTGCATCTTGAGTGTCGCCCTGCATGTCGGCAAAACTCTTTGCGAGGGCGGCGAGGCCGGTCTTCCGGCCTGCCGACGCCGCGGCTACGTTCCGCGGTCCATGCGCCACCGGTCTCCAGCGCTTCTCCACCTCCGTCCTCCGGCGCGCTCCTCATGGTAGCCGCCACGAGCCCCGGATTGCTTCGACATGGTCTCTGTCAGGTGCCTTTGCCATTGCAGCCACCGCAGGCATGGTTGGCTGGGGTGCATCTGAACTACGCCACGGAGGCTTCCCCGGGACCATGCAGCTTGATGGAGGGTTCCTTGCGCCTCGGTATGCAAGCATGCGCGAGATGGAGCAGGTACGTTCCACAACACTTCTCGGCGATATCCGATATCCATTGGTTTCTTTTCGCAATAACTCACAGCGTTGGTGCATCAGGCCCTGGTGGAAATCCGCGCAGAGCTCGTGGATCCGGACATTATCTCGACCGACCCCGAGGACCTGCATGCGCACGGCTACTCGGAGTGGTCGACGATAAACCCGGAAGGACTTCCGGTTGCGGTGGCATACCCACGTTCGACCGAACAAGTCTCGGCGATTGCGCGGGTGTGCCACAAGTACCGGATCCCCATGATCCCCTATTCTGGCGGCTCCAGCTTGGAAGGAAACTTCTCAGCACCCTTTGGCGGTATCAGTGTCGACTTTGCGTACATGGATAAGATAGTCCAGTTCAACAAGGAGGACATGGACATTGTCGTACAGCCCAGTATTGGCTGGCAGGACTTGAATGAGCAATTGGCCAAAATGGAGAGCGGGCTTTTCTTCCCTATTGATCCTGGTACGTTGCTAGCTGGACCCTCGCTCACAATCCGTACAGCGGGAAGCAGAAAGACTGACGTCTATCAGGGCCGAGCGCTAAGGTTGGCGGCATGATTGGTACCAACTGTTCCGGGACCAATGCTGTCAAATATGGCACGATGAAGGACTGGGTCATCAACCTGACAGTTGTTCTCGCCGACGGCACCGTCATCAAGACTCGGCGGCGGCCACGGAAATCGTCAGCAGGGTACAATCTCAACGGGTTGTTCGTCGGGTCTGAAGGCACACTGGGGCTCGTAACAGAGGCGACGCTCAAGCTCACCGTCATCCCTGAGGAGTTCTCCGTTGCGGTTGTCACCTTTCCCTCGATCCGCGATGCTGCGTCCGCTGCTGCCGGGGTCATGCAGACGGGGATTCCTGTCGCTGCCATGGAAATCATGGATGAGGTCCAGATGAAGGTGGTCAACATGGGCGGCGCAACAGCCCCGCGAGTCTGGAAGGAAATGCCCACGCTCTTCTTCAAATTCTCGGGAACGAAGGCTGGTGTCAAGGAGAACATCAGTTACGTACAGCGCATTACCAAGGCGAACAAAGGTAGCAACTTCGAGTTTGCCAAGGATGCTCGGGAACAGAAGCTACTTTGGTCGGCCCGAAAGGAGTCCCTCTGGTCTATGCTTGCATTGCGCAAGGAAGGCGAGGAAGTTTGTAAGTGGCAGCATAAAATATTTACTGAGAACTCATCACTAACACTAACGTTCACCAGGGAGCACTGACGTAGCGGTACCTTTCAGCAGGCTGGCTGATATTATTGAAGTCAGCAAGAAAGAAATGGACGACCTTGGTCTCTTTGCCAGCATCCTGGGCCACATTGGAGACGGGAACTTCCACGAGAGCATCATCTACAATAGACAAGATAAGGATGAACGTGAGAAGGTCGAGACATGTGTGAAAAATATGGTGAAGAGAGCCTTAGAGATGGAAGGCACTTGCACAGGTGAACACTCAATCGGATGGGGAAAAAAAGAGTCTCTGCTATGGGAGGTGGGGCCAGATACACTTGGAGTGATGGTGCGTCAACATTCCCCCCTTTATCTCTTGCTTGCCTACCTAACCCCTTTGCAGAAAGCCATCAAGTCGGCGCTTGATCCTCATTGGATAATGTTTGTCCCCTTGCCCCCTATATGATTGGTCTTCTAGTTGACGTGTGTTGTAGGAATCCTGGAAAGATCTTTGACCGTCAGAATTTGGTAACTACCTGAGTTCTTGCCATGGGCCGCTGGACTGCGGCTTGAAATAGAGTGGTTGGACAGCGGGGGTGTGGAGAGGATGGGGAGCTGCTGGAAAGAAGAATGGCTTTTAGCATTGCCTCCAGGGGCTAGTTGCATTAGTACTTGGCTTGATCTCCTAGTTTTTTCTTCATCAACTATTGCATCTGAGGTTGGGGAAAAGATGAGTGTTTCTTGGCCTGAAGCATGGAAGGGTTGTTCCTCTCACGACGCTGAAAGTCTCATTAGACCGAAAGTGCGGGATGTTTGCTTGGTCTGCCTTTCCTTACATGTGCTGTTGGGTGAACGGGTCGCTCATCAGTTCGCTGAGTATGCTGGGAGTTAGGTTATGCATATTTATGGTGTCTTCATTATTAGATGGCAGCACATATTGATTGCATGAGATGGTCATCATTTCTTCGGCAGGTCTGCAGACTTTCGGGTTTTGCCTCGGATAAAAATTTCCAACCTCTGTTTACCTTCCGGTGAGAAGCGATAACCTCCAACCTTAAAGTTGGGCGAGCGACTGATAACAGTAGAGGAAGGAACGAAACGTGCAGTGTTGTTTTTTTGCCAGGACACAAACCGAACACAAACAACAGCACAAGCACTCCGCCTCACGGCTTCTAGCATTCCATTGCCGCCAAACCAAACGTTACAATCGCTCAGCGCAGGCATCGGAAATTCCCGCTATTTCCCCTGGATCTCGGGGAGCGCCGCTCCATCGTCATCTTAGGTGAGAGACGCTCACCTTTTCCTTTATCTACCTCCTCAACAGGTTGCTGCCTCCACGGCAGTTTCCCTCGTAGAAGCCGTCTCTTCCTCTCTTTCCTCTCCCATCTTCACACTTTTCCGAAAAACGAAACATACCGTTCCTCAACGCAATCGGGCCCTACCGTTCCAAATCCTGAAATCGAAGCACCCTTCTCCCTGGAATCATCTTCATCACCTCGCATATGTCTTAGAGCACCATTCCTAATCCGAGCGACTGTATTCTTCCTTTTTCTCTGGACCCCCTTTCGACTGACCTCTGTGGTGGAAGCCGGCTTCATAGGATGCTTCCTGTCTTCGTCGGGCGACTCGAGCTTCCTCCTGGGTCCGAAGGTCATGTCGTGCCAACAGGACCGAGGAACGGCGCGTCTAGACGACCGGGGTGGGTTCCTCGTGGCCGCCAGAACAACGTCCATGGCCGAAATGGAAGAAACGATGTGGCTAGACCTCCGGGCGTTGCGTCAAATCCGCCAGCTCAACTTCCCGGGATTCAGTGTTCGGCTACCATTCCCTACGAATGGCTGAAACGACGCAGCGCAATGCTTGTCCTGAAAGGCATTGAACGCAGTACTACAACCTGGGACATTTTTCGAAGTCTCACGACATACGGGAACATCGTTTTCATTGAGCTCGACGAGAGCCGAGCCATTCGTACCGCTCGCGTCAGATTCGAGCCGCCTCCTCATAGCGTACGCTTCTTCGAGCAGGGGAGATGCAAGATACAGGGCGAAGTCGGCTACTGGGCTTGGATTGAGTTTCCGCACCAAGGTGATGAAGATCGCGAGATAAGAACACCCACGGGAAACTCCTGCCCCGAGATGATGGAACTCGGCCTCTCGGGTGTGTCATTTGGGTTATTCATTGAGCCGACGGTCGTCATGATCAAAAAGAGAGCTGTCGCAACTGAATCTCACACCCCATTGAAACTAGCCATCGACTTCACAAAAAGAACACTCTTTGTCAACTTTCCCGCCGAAACTCCTGCCGGACCAGAACGCCGGAATCACCGAGTCGACATCAAGTTTGACAACATCAAGAAGCTACATCGAGTCCAAGACGGTGCCCGCACAGCCTTGGTCATAACCCTCAACAATCCGCCGGTTGCCTGGAAAATGCGGAGCAGAACGCTCGGAATCTTTAGACCCGATCGACTCATTTGGGGAGAAAATGAGATGTGGGCTCGCTGCACAGAAGTCAGTCATATTGCAGATCAAGACCTGGGACCGATTTGTCTCCAGGAAGACCACCAGATTGTCGACTTTGGTCGTTGGACAACGTACTGGCTTGAAGTTGAGACGACTTCCGCTGAACTCCTATTAGGGGCTAAGATTCATCTGAAGGACTGGAATCTAGAAATTCTAGATGGGTGGAAACTCACGAAAACGCCAAACAGAAACCCCGAGCTTTGGCAACTCCTCGACAATGCTAATACTTGCGCTCTCACCGCCTCCAGCGGCAACGGGCTTATATCTCTCAGCGGGCCTACTCCCCAGCCCTTGCCTTTTGATGTTCGATACCAGCTCGAAGTCTGCATCTCTCACGGTGTCCTCAGCGAATACAACATCGACCAACGCTTTATCGACAAGCTTGTCGAGTTATCTCAGATCAAAGTCATGGATTTCAACCGAGGAAGACTTGTACTTGAGTACGCGGCGGACCAAGGGAAGAGGATTTACGACACTATGGGACTCTTCAAGGACGAGAGTGCGCTCGGGTATCTGCCTACCACAATGAGGCTCCCCGACCACTGCGCACTCATGCGGAAGATTACGATCACACCAACAAAAATCTATTTCCACACGCCTACTGTGGAGACGACAAACCGTGTGATTCGTCAGTTTAAATCGGTACAAGAAAATTTCCTTCGAATTCAGTTCACCGATGATATTGGGAGAATCTACGGTAGTGAGGATGATCGAAACGATCAAATCTTTGGCCGCGCGTACCGCGTTCTCGCCAAAGGTATTACCATGGGACAGGTTCAGTGGAAGTTCCTTGCCTTTGGGAACTCCCAAGTTCGAGAGAATGGGGCCTATTTCTTTTATGATGAGCCAGAGACATCCCAGGGAAGCATTACGTGCGAGTCAATCCGGAAGTGGATGGGCCGGTTTAGTCACATCACCGTCGTCGCCAAGTATGCTGCCAGGCTTGGCCAATGCTTCTCAACTACCCGCCCTCTACCACGGATCTCTGCGCCACATATCATCAAGATCGAAGATGTGGAGAAGGGAAAATACTGCTTTACGGATGGCGTGGGCAAGATATCCTCGTTCCTAATCGGTATGGTTGCGGAGGACTGGAATATCTCCCCCCCTCCTTCAGCAGTCCAGTTCCGCATGGGAGGCTGTAAGGGGATTCTGGTCGCTTGGCCGGATGTCACGGGTACTGAAGTACATATCCGAAAATCCCAGGAGAAGTTTCTTGCAGAGTTCAACGGCCTGGAGATTATCAAATGCTCGCAATATGCATGTGCGACCCTAAACAGACAGACCATCACGATATTGACTTGCTTGGGAGTTCCCAACCAGGTCTTTATAGACATAATGAAAGAACAGCTCACTAACTACGATGCTGCTATGTCAGACCCGGGGAAAGCTGCGGATCTCCTTTCCCGGTTTGTCGACGAGGGTCAAATGACCAAAACCATCGAGACGATGGTGCTTAATGGGTTCATGGATTCGAAAGAACCATTTGTTCACACTCTACTCCAGCTCTGGCGGTCCTGGTCTATCAAGGCGCTGAAAGAGAAGGCCAGGCTGATTGTCGATCAAGGTGCCTTCGTTCTTGGTGGTGTGGATGAGACAGATACCCTGCGCGGCTACTCAGCAAGCACCGAGGATCTTCCCCAGATCTTTCTTCAGGTCCCCGACTCGGAATGCGAAACAAAATACCGGGTTATTACAGGTCTCTGTCTTGTCGGCCGCAACCCATCCCTCCACCCTGGTGACATTCGGGTTGTGCAGGCGGTGGACTCACCCAGACTCAGACACATCAAGAATGTCGTGACCTTCCCCCGGGTTGGGGACCGGGATATCCCCAGCATGTGCTCCGGAGGAGATCTAGACGGAGATGACTACTTCGTCATATGGGATCAGAGGCTCCTCCCAACGGAATGGACCCATCCTCCTATGAATTACTCGGCCCCGTCGCCTCTAGAGGAGCCTAACGGAGTGACGGCCGACGCACTGAAGCATTTCCAAGTGCTTTTCATGAAGCACAACAATCTGCCATTAATCGCGACTGCTCACCTCGCCACAGCAGACTACGAGGGCGCAAAGCACCCAAAATGTAAGTCTCTTCTGTTCTCTCTGCAGCCTGTTTCTGTCTGTGGCCTGTTCTGACATATTTTAATCTTAGGCTTACAACTCGCGGAGTTACATTCTGTAGCCGTTGACTACGTCAAAACAGGGATTCCAGCAACCTGGAGCTGGAAGATGGAACCTCGGAGATGGCCTCATTTCATGGAGAAATCCCGGAGGAGGTCCTATCAATCCACCTCAGCACTGGGTCAGCTTTATGACATGGTACAGAAAGAGGTCTTCGACGTGAACGAGGGCTATAAATTGCCTTTTGACAATCGGATCCTGAAGCGCTATAAGCTACCAAACGAGTTACTCAAAAGCGCGAGACGTCTCAAGACCAAATACGACATTGCCATGCGCAGATCAATGGGCCAGTTGGAGATTAAGACTGAGTTCGAGTTTTGGACCGGCTTTGTCATGTCTAAGCCACGGATTGGTTCCAGCTACAAGATGCAAGAGAAAGTGAGCCAAGAGTCATACACCTTGAAGAAGGAATTCCGAGATCAGTGTATCAAGGAAGCGGGCGGAGCAACCGGAGCAATCGGACGTGATATCGAGATCCTCGGCCCTTTCGTAGCCGCCATGTACCGTGTAACCTGGGAAGAAGTCCGTATCGCGCTTCACGAAGCCCGCCAACCCCATGTGCTCCCCAATGGCGAAGTTGGGAAGAGGCGCATTAGTGCGCGCTCTATGCCATTGATTAGCTTCCCGTGGCTTTTTGACGGTATTCTCGGCGAGATCGCTGGCGGAGCGGCGGCGCAACAAAGGGCAGACCGCCTTATGCGCTTTAACGTTTCTAGTTATCGTGCGAAACGAGCGTCGCTCGCCGAGCGCAGCGAGCCTAAGCCTAAAGACGACGATCTCGACAACCATGAGGAGGCTATGAGCTATACCCGCCTGACCGACGGCCAGCTGATTCACCGGGGCGAGATTCTCCACCTCTTCCACCATGACGACGACGACAACGAATATTGGGGGAGCGACGAAAAACAGGACTTTCAGGAGCCTAAGAAGCCTGAAGAGCTCAAGCGCGACGATTCAGTTGATGAGACTGACCTCATTGATCTAGCGGAGCCCGAGACCGAGAATGGAAACGATAAGAGCCATCAAGGCGCAACTGTGGGATATCTCGACGATCTGCTTGAGATTTCGGAAGCGATGAGCGAAAGCTACGAACCCGAATCCTCCGACTACGAAAATAGCTCCGGAGGATCTCCCAACTCGTATTCCTATATGAGCGCTGGCCAGATTTTGGCACCTGCCATGGCCTTGGAATCTGCGAAGTTGGAAGACTCAAACAAGACGAGCCTTCAAGCTCCTTTGACTCTGAAACATCCGAGTTATGCTAGGGACAAGATTGCTCCGGGTGGACTGGGCAATGACACCCCCGCCAAACCCCCCTCGCCGTCATCAAGCGGAAGCGACAGCTTTGTTGATCTGGGCACAGGTTCGGGTACGGATACGACCGAATTTGAGGAGGAGAAAATTAGTCTCGACCCCGAGGCGCCTTGGGAGCGGTATCTGCGGGTAGCAAAAGGCAGAGATGGGCTTTAGGTTCGCAGTAGGCCAGCGAGCGAGGGCGTGGACGAGAGATATTTGCATCGGGTTGGTCGGTTGGCTGGATGAGTGAGCGAGTTTGAGCACGACGACTGAGAGCGGAGATGCAGAGAGGTTCCGGACTGGCGAGGCCAAACTCGTCAGAGTCAATGAGATTGACAGCGCCGAGAACCTAGACCAATCCATAGTCGTCAGAATACATGGTAGAATGTAAAGCGATGTAGTGTAGCTTGGTTTGTCTTTGTTCTTCAGAGCGGACATGCGGAATACTCTCGGAGGCCAGATTCGGTTCATTCACTCGACAGATGTCTTTGGGGGATTACGTCCACGCTGCACTTGTCAAAGCAGATACCCGATAGAAAGCGATCATCTATAAATGCCACAGTTGTGATACGCGGGCCTTGTTTGTGTGTGTGTGACAATTTTTATTATGGACAACCATCAGTCCATCTGAGAGGTATCTTAACTATTTCCCTAAAACGCCAGAAGACAACCACGCACGCTCGCTCGCTTGCTACCTTGAAACTCACAACCCACCTTGTTTTCTCCTCTATTCGCCGGCTGGGCCACTGCTCTCCAGATCCCCCAGCAGATTTGACAAACTCTCCACAAGAGGTGGCAACGGCTCACTACTGACGGGAAAATTATCCCTCAATACCCTCCGCGCAATATCCAACACCATTCCCGAAGTCGATAACGTGTCTACCTCTCCTCGTAACCATATGTCACCGCCTTCTTTGAAAGGCATATCTCTCAGCCGCGGAGTCCCGCGATTGAGCTGCAGAAAGGCGCTTGTCTCTCTCGTCTCGTCCCCATCGAGGATGGCGACTGTCATATGCTGGTGTTGTCGCTTCTCACTGTGGGGTTCACGTTCATCTTCCTGGCGGTACAGCAGGAAGTAGATCCAGAGGGTGAGGGTCGAGAAGTACACTGCCATGGCGTTGAAGTCTCGGAGAGATGCGGGGGGCATTTCACGGGCGCAGCGGAGGACTTGGCCCTGTGGTGGGTATCAGTAAAAATTCTCCATTTTAGGGTATTTCTCTCCGGGACGAGAGGAAAAAAGAAGAAAAAAAGCGTGAGAAATCCTCTCTGATCGGGTACTTACCGCGTGCCAGACGGCGTAGCGGGCATCGGGGCTCTGCATCCAGTCGTTTTCGAGCGCAATAGATGCGCGGCGGGCCTCCTCTTCGCCGGACTTGCCTGCGAATCGCTGAAGTGCGTCGAGCGACACATACAGTGTCATCTTGAGAAGCTCGGCGGTAACCCGAAATCCCGGGTACGAGGAGGCGGAGAGGCTAGCAGAGATGCCGCAGAGGTCGTGGTATATTTCCTGCTGCTGAGAGTCCATCCAGAGCCGACGGGTCGTGTTGCTACCCGCAGCTGATGGATTACGATCTGGCTGGTGATAGAATTTGACGGTCTCGCGGTATGCGGCTATCACACTCCAAAAACTATTCAGCAATACAACATGGCAGAGATCAAGGTCTAGGAGCTCGCCCAACTGAGCGATCTCTGTGAACGAGTGCATCATCTCAGAAACTCTGGGCAAGCCAGGACCCTCAGACACAGGGATTGGGGATTTGGAGACGTAACAGGCTCGCCAGGCTTCGGCAGATGGAGCACGCCAGAGATCGCGTGCTGCTGGGGGGCTGAAGCAGAGCTCGACAAAGGGCACAAGAGGAGGTATCTGGAAGGATATCGACGTCTGGACACTGTGGAGGAAGAGGTGTAGGACGAGTCTACACAATAGCAATACAATAAGTGTTAGTTGACTGAGAAGAGTCAGATTCGGGACATGTTTCACCTTTTGTAGGACTCCCTCTTGATGAAGCCACGCCATTTCGTCTCCAGTGTTTCCGGCGAGTCCGAATAGAACGGGATAAGTGATGGAGAGTCTGTGGCAGCAGCAAAGACACCAGCTCGTCGCAACATCTTCCCGAATGGTGAGTATATGCGTCTATCATCCGGGGTTACGAACTTCAACTTACTGTTACTAGGGGAAGTAAGAAGCCCTCGGCAAGCTCAGTCCTTCGCTTGAAGCCACTCCATATGCCCACATCCAACGACAACATGTACGTCTGGATGCAATCTAGACGGCGTGTGTTAGAGTTATTGCCTTCAAACAGGACCGAGAGCCGCTGCCGGACAATTTCCTGCATAGCGAGCCCAAATTGCCATATTTCTGGTACTGCAATAAAGGAGGAGCCGCGGGAAATGATGGAGGCGAGGAGTTCGGGCAGCGCATCTTGTGGGTCAAACGAGGAAGCGTGTATCCAACTGTCGTATGAATGGTATTCGTCATGCACAAAATGCGCCTGTAAGAGGTAGTCGAGGAGTTCGAGAGAGGGGAACGATGGCACGTGAGCATGGTTTTTGACCTCGGCAAGTACAATGGCAAAGAGGCGATCTCTGGTTGTGGCGGACATCTTCATGTGGTTTACCCAGTCACCCAGCGGTTGCACAGCTGCCGAAGAGAGAGGAAGGGTCTGGTCTTCGTCTACATGCAGTCCTTCGGTGTCTCTTTGAACATAGTTTTTCGAGTTCTCGGGCTCCCAAAGCCATGGCGATCGTTTGAAGGCAGCGTGGCGCTTGGCTGTATCCTCCAGGCCGCGGCCGGTTGCTCTTGATGTCGTGGACTGAGAGCTCGAGCCGAATCTGGGTACGGCAAGTTCGCCCCAGAAGTCCCAGGATGCAAAGTCCATTTCAGGGAACGGGTTGTGCGTCGGGTTGAAGAAAAGCATCTCGTCGTTGATAGCTGTTGGAATGGGCCCTGCGGGAACATGGTCGCTCATGCCGGTGAAAATAGTGCCTGGGACATTGCTGGGTGCACCCAGAGCCTCGGCCCTGGAATAGGGGACACCGTATTCCGGGACGTCGGACGAGTGAAGTGACGGCGAGATGCTAGAGCCATCTCGAAGAGCATCAGCAGGACAACACATCAACCCGGGAAAGTGTGGTTAGTTACCAGCTGTCCGATACTTCTCAGGCTTCTTTGACGCGGTTTCGCAGCGTATGTCCTTTGCTCGACAACGCGAGCAAGCTGTTGTGGATATCAGCCAATATTCTCCGTTTTGGGCTGTTTATCTACGTCTGAGGAACAACTGTCTTGTGCCTCCTGAGACAAGAGGAACATGAACAGAAATCCTCTCAAATTGGGTACTCACGTTTCTGGTCGTCACATTTAGCTTTGGATGCTGCACAGCCAAGACACTGCGGTAAACATTAGCTCGTGTTTCCCACCCAGGCCGTATCATTATGTCTAGACGGACCGCCTCAACAGTGCGGTCAGTCCTGCGAATCATAGACCGGCCGCCATCACTTTCCCTATCGTGGGTTGCCTCATGGCGTGTGAGCAGATCAGCGCGATTGAACCTTTTAGGGCATCGCGAGCACTGGTATTGACGTGCATTCTCGTGTGAGCGTAGGTGTCTTGTGAGATGGTCGGCACGCTCGTAAACGCGTCTGCACAGGTGGCAAACGTGAGTGGGCGCTATGGAAGGTGGGGGGCTTCGTCTCGCTCGTTTCACAAGCGGTTGGCCGTGCTGCCCGGCTCCAGAAGCAGAGGGGCTGGGAAAGGCATCGGCGGATGCGAGCAGCAAGTCGGAGCCAGCGGCGTCGCACAGGATGTCGATACCATTCTGCTCGGCCATTGCCCCAGGAAATGGAGGGTCCGCAGGTTGATGGCGCGAGGGTAGCATGGCCGGGGAGAGGTGGAGGGACAGGCGCCCGGTGGGGCCGGCGTGCACTGGAGGGCAGCTCCTGCCGGTGCTAGGGGGAATGGAGCTGGCGCGAAGATGTCCTTCCTTCTTGGGTTGGGCGAACGACCATGAGGAAATCGGGCAGGATTTCTTCTCTTTCGTGTCCTGAGACCATCCCAGCCCTGTCACCGACGCCTTCAATCGCCATGTTTGGTTTGAGACATAAGATGGCCATCGTCGCACGGCCCCTGTCTCAGCCAATCACTTTTCACCGGTCACCAATCAATCCAGATTGCTTGAAAGCCGACATTTTTTGCCGAGGGCTCGAAATGGGACAATGGGTTAGTTATGTCCGAGTCTCGAAACCAGTTTACCTATGCACTATTTCTACTCAGTTGATATCAGGTCAAGGGCCAGCGAGCCTCGATGCTGGTCTCTCGCAAGGGTCCCGACGAAAAAACGCTTGCCTGTTCTTTTTTCTTTCTCTCTTCAATGGAGGGGGTAAGCATGATCACCGATTTAACCACAGTCCCTGATACTCGTCGATAGGCGATATCCATACGTGAAGCGATACGCAAAGTTCGCTAGTCCGACTGCTTTGTCCCTAGTGAAATCCTCGGGCAACCAAGAACAGCTCGCCGACTCCTCCTAGTCTGCAGAATCCCCGGCATGACTCACGCCGCTCAATGCTTGATAACGGATGGGGTTTGAATCCAGCTTTGAGCTCATTGGTCGAGCGCCAAGACATACGACACCAGAGAAATGTATTTGAATCTTGGGTTGCTTGAATCGCTTGGCGCCCTAACATCGGGAATACTGCAAGAAACTGTGTTCCCATTTTCCCGACACTTACTATAGCAACTTCTGTTGCAAAGATGAACCCCGTGAACACCAAACCCTACAGCCTCCCTCCCGATGCGACCTGGTTGAGTAAGACTTCTCCCCTGACTCCACACACTCCCATCGTCTGAGTTCTAACGCAGTTATCTCCTTAGTCACCGGTTGCTCATCAGGAATTGGCCGGGCCATAGCAACCCTTGTCGCCAGCAAGCCTGGTCAACGCTTGATTGCGACTGCCCGTGACCCGTCGAGCCTCTCGTATCTCGCGGATGGGAGTCCCGACATTCTCAAGCTCGCACTCGATGTGACCTCGGCCGAGTCTGTCACTGGCGCCTTTGCCGCTGCCGCTCAACACTTTGGCCAGGATTGCCACCTCGACGTCGTGATCAATAGCGCCGGGTACTCGCTCTCCGGCGATACCGAATCCGCAACTGAGGAGGAGACACATCAAGAGATCGAAACCCTTTTCTTCGGCACGGCTCGCGTGACGACTCGCGCGATTGAAGTTATGCGACAGGCTAACAGCAGAGGAGGTGTGGTTTTCAATATCTCGTCACTCGCTGGTTTGCTTGGCTTCGCGGGCCATGCCTACTACCATGCTGGCAAATTTGCCGTCGAAGGATTCTCCGAATCTGTCGCCAGAGAGGTCCACCCAGACTGGGGTATCAACATTTGCATCTTAGAACCCAGCGGTGTCAAGACGAACTTCGAGCACCACAGTAAAGTCCGCACAAAGCCTCATCCCGCTTATGTGGCCGAGGACATGCCCTCCCGCAAACTCGAGCACTATGTGAATATGGGCATCAAGTCCGGCCTCGGCATGAGTGAGCCTTCAGCCATAGCTGAGGCCATCTACAACATCGCCGCTCGTGGCGAGCGCATCCCGCTCCGTGTCCCTCTTGGTGTCACAGCCTGGAAGATGGCCAAAGCCAAATCTGAGGGTTTCTTGGCGGAACTTGACACTTTGAAGGAGATCAGCGCTTTAGGCAAGGAACTTTGAAATTTAGGAAACTCTTTGAAAGCTGTCACCCGTTTGGCAACCGGGCATGTGTGCGCAGAGCGCTGCCAGGTCTAGGTATCAGACTACCTAAGTCCAGGAAGCTGTTCCAAGGAATATGACACACTCATTTGATTTCCGAGCACGGGTTTGTATATGTAGGTAGGTACCTTAGTCTCCATACCAAAAATTGTTCTCTGCCGCAGAGCCAAATTCTGAATTTCTCACTCGCCTAGTCTGAACAAAGTCCTAAATATTCCCCAGACCTAGGTCGGTAGACAAGTAAGTCTTCTCTTCTTCCTCAATGTTGCCCACATGTGTCCTGGTTCCCTCGGTCCCTCTTCATCGGTACACAACAATCTGATCGGTTTTTTTTTGCTCTAGTGACATGGTATACAACAGGAAACATACTACCGTGATCACTTTTGCTGCAACACGACAGAGAAATACATGGGACAAGATCCGTCCCGAGACCGGCAGCTCTCGACGTCAGAGCAGGCAAACATCCCCGATTTTCTTTTTCTGCATCCACTGCTCTGCGAGCATCACTACACACATCTTGTGAGAATAAACCACGCCCAGGCTCCAAAGCTTGCCACGCCCTTTACCAGCCTCCGAAACCTTCAAAGCCCGCCCACCAAACTACCTATGGAGCACCCTCCCCCCCAACTCCACACCCACCCCATTCCCCAGCAAAAAGACTTCCACCTCCACCTCCACCCTCCCTTCCCCTTCTTGAAAGCCTTTCCCAATCGCTGACTCTCATATCGAGTACTCAGCAGCCCGGGGTTCGATTCCCCGTTCCCGAGAAACCAGGTGACCCAACCGACCCACAACCAAACTACTACCGTGGATGGCAACATCCACACAACATTATCTTCCGTAGTATAGTGGTCAGTATATGAGTTTGTCAACGTCACCTCTTTTGAGGAAAAGAAGACTCCGCTTGGGACCCGGGTTCAATTTCCGGCGGGAGAGATATCTGGTCGGTGCCTGTCTTTTTGCCACTGGTAGTAACTAGGTACAAACTACTTGCTGTGATTTTGGTTGTGATTGTGATTGTGATTGTGATTGTGATTGTGGCGTCACCACCACCAACACCAACCTGATTGCTCGCCCCCCTTCCTGACCCCAGAAACACGGACCGAGAATGACGCCGCCGGGCTCTCACAGAACCAAACAACTCGCACCAACATCTGTTGTCTGTCTGAAACCAACGCCAACAACACATCCACGCACAGCAAGCAAGCCACAAGCCCAAGCACACAACTCAGTATTGTACACTTCAGAGCCCACACTGTGAGCACCGAACACAGATGACCATTGGTAGCCTATAGCCAGCAACAACAACAACCAACAACACCACCACAACGAGTAACGAGCTCCACCACGGGTGGCAACCCCATATTCACCTGACATCCCGCGCAACGGCATCAACAACAATAACAATCACCGGCCATCCACTCCCGCTCCCTCGCCAATCTATTCTCGATGCCCAAAATGCCACAACGTGCGACCCCTGCGGTGGCGTAACGCCGGATTGAGGTTTAGGGGCCCCATAAGGCCCTCATGGCCGCCTATCATCAATCGGCATCATCGAGCCATGCTCTGTGTGGCGGCATGCGTGGTGACACTGCGTACCCTCGACTCCATTTGTGTCTACATATCACCGCATTTGCTGAGCGCTGGCCGGATGCCGTGGAATGGAGAAGAGAAAAAAAAAAGAAACCTCTTGTCAGAGGTGTATTGAGTCTAGGCTTCATCGATCATCAAAACCGTGGCCAAGTTGCCCGAGAATAACCCCTTGACTCCGCCGTGCCCATCGTACATTGTTTTGCCATTACCCAACCAGTCTAGACCAAAAAGTCGACAACGCCAATATGCGAACCGTAAACCCAGAGACCAACCAGACAGACCGGCTCATGCTGTCGCTGATGGTGCTGCCTCGTCCCGCCCTTTTTGATCAACCCTCTCCGGGGTCAGAAAGACCCCCTCCGGTAATTTTGGAACATTATTTTCGTAGGGAATGGACATCATCCAGCAAGCCCAAAAAGGAGGTCAGGTCAATAGCATTCTGTGCCGCAGTGACCGCAAGCTCTTCCTTGTATCACCCACACCTCTTCGCCCTTCTCGGCGCACTTGGGGCAGCGGACACCGGGGAGCTGTTGGGCCGCGGTTGTTAGCCTGGGTTCTCACATGACCTTTTGCCACTGCATGACAGCCCGCTGACAGAAACGGGATATCACGTAAGTGGCACGGAATCCTTCCATTCGAGCAATAGGATCGCGGGGAGGGCGTACCATTGTGACGGGACTGGGGTGGTTTCGAGAGGGGTGGGTTGCGTCGGTTTTGGCTTTGTGCCTGTGCCTGTGCCTGTGCCGGTGGGTTCGAGTAGGGAGGTACTGGTGGAGACCGGATCCGCAGAATGTGAAAGATGGTAGAACTGGAAGCAGGGCGTTGAATGAAGCGAGCTGACTGGCGTATGAGACACAGACTTGAGGGAAAGGGGGGGAGGGATGGGCGAGTATAAATAAGTAATGCCGAGCGAAACGGCAAACGGCGCCGTCAGCTCCTCTTCGGACATGGGGCTCGTGTCATGAAGGACAATGGATTTCCGGAACGGGAGCGGAATGAGTGGCAAGTCCCTGCAGTACCATGAAGAGACTCCATCATGGGCCGTTGCAGTCTGTGATCGTCGGTGTGTGTTGCCGCTGTGTGAAAGCAAACGCTAGACGGGATATTGCAGCAAAGAAGCTATCCCGGTGTTGGACAGTGCATGGGCGGTCCGGCTAGCCCAGGCAGGGACTGGCCATCTTGATAGCGCTCCAGGGAACGGGAAGAGGCCAAGGCTAGCAGCCGACCACGTCAAACGGGGAAACACGGAAGACGAGGGAGAAAGGAAAGGAGACTGCGGCGGGAGGGCATCGGCGGAGTTACTAACTTCGAATCAGTGTGAGAGCCAGGGTTGGGGCTAACAGAAGATGCTGGATGTCCAGTGTCAGACATCGAGCAGCTGAGCCCCGCCCCGCCAACTCCGACGGGCGGCCCAGAGCCAAAGTGGGAGAATCTTTCGATGCTGGTCCGCTACTCCCGTTCTGTCGTGTTGAGCATCACAGTCGGGGGACCCGTCCAGAGCCTCGATTGGACAAGGTAGCTTTCGCGTCGTTCTCCTCTGGGTACGACAAGGGTGGAGTGGGGGAGCGCAAACGCCTTCGCTTCCGGCGGGTTTGGAGTACGTAGTGCACTCTGGTACGTAAAGATGCGCGACAGGGACATGGTACATGGGCCCTGGGACGTGGGTGGTGCTATCGGTCGCTTAGCGATCTGATAACTTGGTGCAAGTTGTTGGGGATGCCTCTGGGCTGGATTTGTAGGCGATTGCAGAATGCACCCAGCTCGGAGCCTACCTGTCGTCGGTTGCATGTGTTGGCTCGTTGAGCCAGGGCGTGCAGGTACAATACCGGCTGGCCGCGATCATGCAACATCCGACTGTTGCAGCTACCCCGCGGCTAGGTGCCTTGGGACCTTGGGCCTGGATGGGGGGCCTGTTGTGTGACAGATTAACGTCAAGGTCTATCGAGTGCTGTCATCCATCCGGATCTTGTTCCTCGTTGCGTATTGCCATGCTGGGGTGGGTACTCGGTGGCTGTCCCGGCAACTGACAGGTGTTGAGGTGTGACGAGCAAACCGATTCTGACAAAAGGCAGTTGGGCACACGACAAACGAGTGATCAAACGAAGCTTTCCGAAGTGTCCGATTGAGGCCCGCCATTGGCCCTCCAGGCAAAATCCTGTTGGCACTCCCATGGGAGATGTACCCCTCGAGCGGGAAGTTATTGTTGTAGAATTGCAGACGCGCAGCTGCGGATGCAGGTGCGGATCGCCGACAAAGGTACACTACTCCGTACTACCTCGCACCTTCCTACAATGTTTCCCCCTGACCGAACAACGAACAGCGAAAGGCGTCATCTGCGAGCCCCGCTGTCCTGGTCCCCGGGTTGCTCTTCCTCCTATTGCTTTTTTCTGCCCCTATCGGTCTTCAGAACGACCTCGGAGCTACATCCTATCTCGTACGAGAGCAGGGCTTTGCTGCGCTTCGCAGTTCCTTTTTCTTTGACGACTTAAATCCGTGGTTCGCGAAAGGGGGGCAGCCCCCACCATCCATGATTTGAGACGGGAAAGGCGCTAACGTCGACTGCGCTCATCAAACGGACCGGGGTACTGAAGGCTGGCTGACTCTCTTGGGACCAATGATGTGGGTGGGCTTGCCTTTGGCAAGATCGCCAGTCGCTAATCTTGACGTCCGTTCTGTGTCTGCGCATCATTTCGCCCTTACCCACCTTCTCGGGCGATGCGTTTGTTGCTCCACAACAACTTGGTGGCCCCTTGCGCTCTTCAGTCGGGTCAAACGACGGATCAGGGCCCATCAACACTCAACCGCGGCACCCTCGGCCAGCAAAAAGAGGCTCAGGGTCCCGAAGTCGAGCTGCCAAGGCGGGGCCTGCCTCAGCCCAACCACCCCCCCGGTGCCGATGGAGTCGCATTCGGAGGCCCAGCGTGCTTTGGTGCATCTTGTGGGCGTCCTGGCGTCAGTGGGGGTTGCATTTCTCTGCGACTACGCATTGCGTATGGGTTTCCTGTTCTCTGACCTTCGAGTCAGTGCTGTCTCGGCTCCAGTCCCGAACGAGCTTGCGCCTTTCTGCACTCACGTTCCGACCGTGCCCGCGTGTTGTTCTACATCAAGGAAGTATCGGCAAGGGTTGTCTCAGCCCCTCTGTTCTATGGGTCATATAAAACCACCAGTCTACTGTCGAGCGAATGATGGCGCCTCTTCCCCAGTTCTCGGGATATCAGGTAGCGAGGACGCTGGATCTTGCCCGCTTCGCGATGCAGCTTCTCGCTAGCAGGGCCCTATATCCTCGCTGCTCACCGCTCCCAGCCGACGGGAGCAGCTTGCTAATCTGCAGCAAACAAGATCACTACCGGGCGCAGCGACCTTGCAAGCCTCAACCCCAGCTCAGTGCCGAAAGCCAGCCTTAATGCATGGAATTTTACTGGATCACACTACATCACCGCTTTGGCTTATGATCGCGCTATCCTTGCAATGCTAGCCAAGTGCATATTTTTAACGATCTGGGGAATTCGATCTGGACTGGCAATCACGGACTACGCAAACCCCGGGACACTCGGCGGGCTAGAGAATCTGGAGGATGGCAGTGCGTATAATCGCTGCTTGCACAGAGACCAACGTGATTTGCGGATTTGGTCGTTGCCGAGTACGTAGTCGCGGCAAGATTTGGCAACTCCCGTGTTTATGTGCGGTGCCGTGGATTGGGCGCCCTCTCGATGCATCTATCCGGCTGTCTAACCTCTATCAAGCGGGTCGGGCTGTTGTCATCCCACACATTAATAACAGAGCATTACACGCATACATCACCCACCACACCATCCGCAAATTCGTGCCAGTAGAATGGGGCGATTAGTCAAGGCAGGGCCGTTTTCTGAAGCGGGATACCCTATTGGAGGCTCAAACGGCATGCTGTAAAGGGAGTGTCCCGACGGGAATCTCCCGATGCCTGCGAAAAGGGGAGACCGACAAGAAGCCAAGTCATCACTAAGATCTCTTCTTGACCCTTCACAAGAGCCGCCGTGAACTATCTGCTCGACTCGACTCGACGAACCAACCCCTGGAACGACATTTGACAATACGGGAAAGATCGGGTGCAGCGTGGCTTCAAAGACGAGAGTCTAACTTTGTAAACGCAGTGTCACTGAGCACCAACTATTTTCCATGCTACTCGCATCCTACAAGAGACGGTGAATTTTTCTGTGGTCTGCTGCTGACACAAACACGGCTACCCGCAGGGGAGGGAACCGACCTGTCGGGTCGGATTCCGTTGTTTGTCTGATTCACTGTCTCGTTGTTACACAACGTGGGACGCGCCCCAGGCAAAAATCGCATGAGGCGTTGCGGAGAGTGATTGATGTGAGTGATAAGCGACTGATGACATGCCGTTATGGGCGTAATACGGTAGCCGTTGAGATCTCCCATGGCAGGGTTTGTGGAGATGTTGATGAGTCTGCAAACGTAGTAGGTACGTTGTTTATCAGGATAGGGGCACGATGCGGTATGGCGTGACAATGCTGATACTCAAGAGTATCAGGTCGGCGCAACTTCAACGATCTGAAGTGTAGATGCACAGCACGACAGCATATCGGATTCCAAATAGTCATGAGTGATTTTGATACCTGCACAGAGCATAGACATGTAAAATCACCTGGGCAAGGTAAATAAGAATGTGGCCTCTTGACGAGCCTTCAAATTTTGTGCTGGGGTGTGCCTATCATGCCTTTCATCCTTCTCCGTCCACCCCCGATAAACAACCTCTCCAAATAATATACGCTTTTCCCAGCATCATATCCTCCCTCAGGGAATGAGAAAATGCGACAGTTGTTCCTCCGGCCATCCTGAGCAAAAGAAAAAGTAATAAAAAAACTCCACCGACCGAAACCCAAGAGGGCAGAGAGCAATGCCAAAGTCTGGATGTTCCATCTGAGCGATTCCTTTCCCATCTAAAACACGTCCTGTATTGCCCACAGCCGGGGAATAAAAGATAAATAGAAAGAGTTTGCCGATGTAAACCGCGGTACTCCAAAATGCCCAGCCAAATGCGCCTGACGCTGAATGTGAAACAAGAAAATGAAAATAAATCGAATGCAACAGAGGAGCTCGGGCTCGTTCTTCAGAAGCAACACGCGCTGTAACCTTGATCCCATGCTGCTGGTTTGACCAGCCATGCGTCACCTTTTCCGTCACCTCAAACTCTTCACGATCTTGACAAACAGCTGCCCGGGAATCGGCCGCCTCGTGACGGAGTGAAGCAGATCAATGCATCTGTATCCCTGCTGCAGCCGATCAAGACGGATACACGCCCAAGCAACCAACGGGTCGCGGAAGTTGCTCGACCGGTCTTCTACACGGAACCTATTGATGATCTTGTCAGTCCCGATTCAAACCGAATTTTTTTTTTTGCAAAGGCCAGGCAACGAGCGGTGAGCAGGTGAGGTTTCTCGCAGAAGATGCTGCTCCCTCCCGAACATTCTGAAGCGTCCCGACTTCATGCGGTTGACGCGTTTTTTTCTCTTGCCCTGAAACCGATGCGGCCACCCTCGAGTTACTTTGCGGGGCGCTAGAAAAATTTCTAGACACCGCCATTGCGTAATCTCGCATTTCGATGTCGTGTCTAGGACGAAAACAATGACTAGACGGCTCACGCTCTAGGAATGGGATCGAAAAGAAGGGGAAAAAAGGGCAGCTTCTTACCTGACATAGCTGGTTTCCTCCACGACGTTCTTTACATCGGAAAACTCGAGCGGCGCAGCATCGAAGCCCCAGTCAGGGTTGTCGGTATCACCAGGAGCCGTCTCCCGCACAAAGTCGAGCGACTTATGTTGCTTTTCCACGTGTAATTCAACCTTCACAGAGGTCCGGACCTTTTTGTTGTCCGACCCGACGACGACGCTTTTCTGTTTGCGAATCTCCGACAGGGAAAGAAACTGGCCGGCGAGGACGGTAATCTTCAGGTCTAGAACCTTCCCACTGGGGTATCCCGTCGGCTTGAGAATCCATCCGTCCGTATTGGCAAACATGGCATCGTTGAGCATCATGCCCTCGTCCGTCTTCTGCCAGTTCATAGCAACCATCTGCACTCCCCTCCTCCAGTGGAAGCTAGGATCTGGATTGCTGCTGTCGAACCGAAGCCCCTTGGGGTAGATACGCATGAAGTAGTCACGGTTGTGCTCCTGTATCCTGAGGGCCTTGTCGTTATCTGCTGCAAGGGCAGAGAAGGTGGACTCGCTCAGGCTGAAGATATGGCTTGGAGATCGGAAATCCAGTGATTCCTGGCCCCCGAAATGCTCGCTGTGTGTGTAGATCCCCAGCGCGGCAAGTTCTTCGCAGATGGGTGGTTTGGTGCGGATGCCATCAATCTGGAGAGTCCTACCACGCTCCGGCAACTCGGCCTCCGTCAAACAGTCATCCGTCAACCGTTTGACCTTGATCAGAATTTTCTTATGTAGTTCTTCCAGTCGCGGTTGTCTTTCACTGGGGTCACAGCCATCAAAAGGCTTGTCTAGAAGGAGAGAGCCCCATTCCTCCTTCATGATCTGCACCATAGCACGCTGTTGCTCGCTGTCGGCGCCGACTTCCAAGCTGACGATAAGTGGCAGAGGATTCGTCTTGAAGGCGCTCTCCTTGATGGCACGGCATACATCTCGAAATGGTACCGAAGTTGTCATGGTCCCGTGATGGTGGACGATGGGTTCGCCGCGGATGCCAGACCGGGATGAGTCCCTCGATTGCGAGGGCCGGTCGTTGAAGTCCTTGGGGTCGAGAGTTGTTCCACTGTCCCTAGGCTCGGGCGCAAGCCAACCGGGTTGGCCGGTACTCGCGGCACGACTGTGATGACCCAGTTTTTGCGTCAAGGTCTCCGGAGATAAACCTGGCTGAGAGGGAGTAGAGAGGTTCCGTCGATGTCCACGTGCCGGACTCCGGCCCGGATTCGGGGACTTTGAAGGCGTTCGAAGAGTGGGACCATTCCATACATCAATCTCAATGCAACGGCAGCCATTGCTCAAAACCTGCGACATGTTAGACTTCGCACATTGCTCAGGAGAGGAGCACACGTACCGCCGTATATGCCTCGGCTGAGCTCTTGGATGAGAGCTGATTTCCTTCCAGGTAAGTGTTGTGACTACTGCTGATGTAATAATTGCTGATCGGTTTTGTCTGGTCGACTTCGTGGGGCCGGAGCTCGCGGGCGGCACGCCAAGCATCCTCGTGCTTAAGCCAGTAGAAGAAGAACTCTTGGAAGGTGAACTCTTCGGCCTCCAACTGCTCGATAGTCACCAACCCCTGAGTGTTCTTCAGGAAGTTGAGGAATTTGCGACGTGGCAACTTCTTATCTCTCCCACGCAAGTTGTCGTATATCTGTTCAACGTGCTTCCTAACCGATTCGTGGCACGCCTTTCTCAGCACCCCATCCTTTCCATCGCCGGTCACCAAGGATTTGATATTGCCGCCGAGCGCAGTCGAAATGAAGGCAACGTCCATCATAGCCATTCGCGGTCGGTCAGTAGCGCCACGGCCGAAGGTGGTCATTCGGCGCATAAAAGAGGGCTTCTCTTTCGGCCGCTCGCCGGTACGGAACTGTGGACGGAACGGCAGCGTTAGATTATCAGTCACAACGGTTTTCGGAGGGCCTAGGGTCAATTCTTGTTGGGCCCTTCTCCGGGTGGAAAACTCACACTGAAGCACATCATCGGACCGCGCAGACGGCCAATTGGCCTTTCGTGTCTTGCCTCGTGTCACGGCTTGAGCCCGGAGCCTTGGGGGAGCTGGTGCCCGATTTCTCACTACCTGCACATCGAGTCGGGATATGGCACGAGCGCAGATGCAAACGAAAGCTCGCGGGACGCGAGAAGAGTAGAAAGAACGAGGACACCGGAGAAGTGTCTCTCGAGTTGGAAGAGGGGGGGAAGTTGTCAAACAGCGACGAATGTCAGCAACGGGTGGTCCAGCTTCAGATGCAGGTTGAGCCTCGCCCCGCGCAAATTGGCCGGCGTCCAATGGATTTGGTTGGATGCCCCGCTGTCGCTGCCGATGGATGTCCACCACAAGCACCTTGTTGGCCCAGAGGTTTGGTGCGGGACGTTCTGAGACACGGACAGAGGAGGTCGAATTCTTGATGCAACGCGGCGGCTGGCCAAATTGGCTGTTTGTTTATACAACACGGTTGGGCGACGATACTCAAAAGGAGCGACAATGTGGCTCGAGTCGTGTATTTGGGCAATGTTGCGGCCTTGACAATCGGGACGAGTTGGCAGGGCGGCTGTGCAGTCTGCATCAACCTCTCGGTGAACGCGGATCATCCATTAGCAAACGGCTAGCCTCGACCAAGACGATTGCAGGGGTATGCTACGTTGGCGAGAGAGCTTTGTGCTTCTCCCCATCAGCCCTACCAAAGATTGTGAGCGTGGTCAAACAAACCATGGAGCGCGTTGCACCGGCGGGCCGGGGTGGACACCAGTGGCTGTGCCATTTCCTGCTTGCATTTTCCCTTCAGGCCCGATGAGACTCTGACAAGCTCCGGCAGGGAATGCTCTGCTAACGATGGCCCAAGATACGGAGAGCCTCGCGGAGTAACGTCCTGACAGCATGCAATCAAACCTTTTCCTAACTCGAATCGTATGCTCTGCTAATGCCTGACGCGCAACGCCGTCGTCAAAACCTGACAACACCCCCTCCCCCCCAACTCAGTTCTCAACGTGTCAATCGCAACAATGTCCGGACGCCTAAGGCAAAGCTTTGTCAGAAGAGGGGAACGCTTGGCTCGAAGTTTGTGGAAGAATAATTTGGAGTTGCACCCAATCACAGGGAATGCCTCTTGGGTCTTGCACAGCCTCCTCGGGGGGGCACAGCACAGCACAGGAAGCACGAGCCGATCATAACGTTGGCATCATACCGTCCCTTGCTCGACAGAGCCAGTGACGCTCCATCGAAACTGGCAAGAATAGTGGTGGGAAAACATGCCAGCGCCTTCTGGTCTGTATCGGCGCCTTCTCCTCTCGAGGTATGCACCGAGCATGTCTCCAGCAAGCTGAATCGTTGGCAATCAACGCAGCCCGCATTAACACACATTGTCTCCCGCCCTTTGCAGTTGCACTGAACCCACGACGGACATAAGACGAAAAGAGGCTCCCGAAGCGTTGGAACATGATGGTCCCCCGGGGTAATAGTGGGTCCGGCGTTGGCCGAAGCGGTCTCTTTGCTTGATTCCTGATGTCCCGGACGGCAGCGGTGAGCAGCGGGACCAGCCATTCGAGCATCGCGTGGGGGAACTCAGCCCGTCTCTACGACACTCCCGCTCTTGCTCCTGCTCCTGCATCCCGCCACCGAAACCGCACTGCAACTTTTTGGCCGATTCGTCGGCAAAGAGTCATTCGTCCCATGCTCAGCCAGCAAGCACCACAGACGAGCCGCTCGATTGGGAAGGCTGCGGCGTCTTTATTACAAAATCATTGAATCATACTGCCATTCATGTTGTTATAATATGGGTGGCACTTTTGGGGCCGCTTCTGCCCCGGATAAGTCAGGTAGGTAGGTATAGAATAAAGGTATTACTGGGCTGCGACCAAGCGGCGAGGGTGAGGCGGACGGCTCTTCGTGAATTTTGCTGCCTACCTACCTTCTCTACTACTCGGGATCGGGATCCTATCTACATTAAACCCTTTTCAGCAATTTTTCGCGGGGTGGACAGGGCTGCAAAAGCCGGGAATTTCACCTCATCGTTGATGTTGTAACGCGGGGACAGCCCGGATGTGTGTCCGTACCTTCATCGCCCCTAAAAGCGGTTCTCGTATTGCAGTCGCCGACTTCTGCGGCCTACTAGTCACGGAGTTAGTAGGCTCCTACCCAGGCCATCCGTGTTTTGACGCTGCACTGCACTTCATCGCATAACATCGCCCCTAAGCGTAGGGCTTGTGTTATCTCATTGTGGCTCCAGGCTGTGAAGTGCGGGAATAGACAAGTATAGCGTTACCTGATTTGGTGTAATGATATGAGCTCATTTGGTGCATATTGCTCTGGACTTCTGGATGTCTTGGACGCCAGAGTAATACCATGCGAAAAAGACACGAGCATGCAGCTTCAGTCCATCTCGGCACAGCTCACAACATGAACTGAAATCCCTGCTGCCTCTCCTATTTTCGGACAAGCTCTTAGACAGCTAATTCAGGTACGGACCGGCAGTCCTTATTTGGTTTCGCAAACATGGTTTTCCTCGTCGCACTAACATCGCATGCGCCCTTTGTCCTCCCCTCCCAACGTTACACGAGATCAAAGGAGGATGTAAAGTAAGCACAAAATAAGGGGCCAGGAAACGAGAGCAGGACCGAGTTCATCAATTGCTTTTCATCTGCTAATAGTACACGGCATAATCCCACTCCATCGCTGCCAGGGATCACCAGACCCCAGCATCTGATACTCTCCTTATAGCCGCTCACCATAGCTGCCTGGTGGTTGATCAATTTGGCTTTCGACTCGACTTTGCTCAAAAAATAAATAAAAAAGACCTGTCCAGGTTATATGCCCTAATCCGTTGTATGTAATGATATTGACCGACTTCATGCTGCCACTGTCCGTCAGGGGTGCAGAGTAAGGTGCTAGAACAAAGAAAATCGACGTATGGTTGTCCAGAAAAAAAATATTGCCAAGCACGTATTTAGAAATGCCCTCCAGTATTCGTACAGCCCCAGGTCGCTTTGAAGAACGATTCTGAGATTCATAAGAAGGAGAGATAGAACATGGTAGACTCCAGATGGTAGTATTTGGATGATGTGCGCAGTCGTCAATGTTCGCGACGCCAGTATGCAATGCTGTTGAAGGCAAAATGGAAAGAAAAAAGAAATTGTTGAGGTCAGCCCCAGATAGGAGCGTTCCGGTATGCGGGCGAGTTATAGCTGTGTAGGACGCGGTATGGTGCATTAGGGTTGGCACGAGTGATGCTGCGATTACGGTGGTGACCGCGTGGCACATAGGGTGGATATCGGCTGTCCTGGAGTCCCAGACCGGCCCCAGGGTCAAGCTGGCTATTGCTATTCCAAGGGTCGTATGCGGATTTTGATGAGGCCGTATACCCGTTGGACATGGAGGGAGCATGGCCATACTGAGAGCGTCTCTGTTGGAGATTGAAACCATCGTGACTTGACCGATGCCGAAGCTGAGGCTTTGCGGTTCGGACCTGCCACGACTGTGCGCTCCCGGGACGTTGAATACTGTACCCTTCTTGTCCTCCCGGGGCAGAAGAGATAGAGTTGTTCCGACTGTGCCCAACCATGGAGTTGGCCCGAGAAGGCTGTCGGGGGTAGTCGTGCTCGGTCTGCATGTCCCAGCTCTGCACTTGATATTTCGGAGACTGAGATTGCCGGAAAGACATGATACGCCGCGGGTCCATGGGAGGAATGGCAGGTGACTGGTCCGACCGCTCTGAAGCTCCATCGGTCACCTGATACGACGGGTAGCTGCGAATGCTATCCCTGCTTGTTTTCTTGGTAACTGGCGGCTGCGCAGATGGATAGCTGCGTATGCTTTCTCGGCTGCTCTTCCGACTGAGGCTTGCGGTGGAAGACTGCGATCGCAGAGGCTGAGGGACTCTGAGGGGCATCGGCCTTCTGGTATTCATGCTGATCGGTGGGGAGGACTTCGTTCGGTCGGGCATATTCATTGTTCGCGCAAGGACGGGGCTCGGGGGGGCTGGCGATGGAAGACTGGGGGGTGATTTGGTCGACGTTGGGGACCTCATTTCCAAGAGGCGCATTGCGGGCTCGTTGAGAGTCAATGTTCTGCTCACGATCTGTGGTGACGAAGGACCGTCTTCGCCACTGGCCATTGCAATAAACGCGGCATCGTATGCATTGTTCCCCAAGCTGCTGCTAACGGAGGAGTATGTGCTGAGTTCAGCTTCGGCAACAAGTATGGAGTCAGGCGAGCTGCTCTTTGGCGACGGTTCCAAGTCTTTGGCTTTTACCGACACCTGCTGTTCTGGAAGTGGCTTCCTGGCGATGGGTTTCCTGGGAATGACGTGAGCTGCAGCGTTAACAATCGATGATGGCATTGACTGCAAAGTGTATCTCCACGTGGACTCTTTGGTCTCATGCTCATCTTCAGCAGCGGATTCGGAGACCTTGGGAACCGAAGGGATGGCGGCCACAGCCTCAAAGCTAGCCTCCACGCTCCCCACGCTGAATATCGTCTTGAGGGTATCCAAGCTCGCCCGTTGCCTCACAACAAGCCGCTTGGTTGTTAGAGGAAACAAGCCCGTATGCTCGTTGAATTTATGCTCAACTTCCCGCGGAATAGCAGGGATGGTGGCCTTTTCTTCAACGTGTGTCGCATGAACCGTTAAAGGCCCAGCAGTAGGCCGGCGGGCACTGCTCAGAAGTCTCTGCAGCTTGCTCGGCTTGTGCGGCCCACTTCCAATACTCAAAGCTGAAGTCGACCGATCAGACAGTACGGATTTCGCGGATCTTGCGCTTCCTGGTGTGCGGGGCACCGAGTCTGGCGACCTGGGACCAGTATTCCGCGAAGGGAGATTTATAGTCGGTGGAGGGGCAGCTCTGTTCTTGGAACTCGATTTCGGCACGTCGGTGCTCGAGGCACTCTTCCTCGTGGCGGTACTTGATTTTGATTGCATTGGAGAGAGCGGTAGAAAGTCCTTGGGAGGAACCGGTGGAGGAGGAGCCTCTCGCTCTGGCGGAACAAGATGAGAAGCTGCTGAAACAAAACTCATGCTGCGACGATCCTCTGAGTTTATCGAGGCTCCCCCACGGCTTGACTGTGAAGACCGTTTCTCGAGCGATAATGACAACTCTCGCTCTTGCGCCTTAGCCTGAAAGGACCTCAGAGATACATTCGAACTGTACCCAGAGTCGGCCTTCGTCAAAGGCTTGTGAGAGTGCTCGGAAGGACTTCTCGTAGACACAAAGCCGCTATCAGTCCGAGAGACACCCTTTCCCGCGTCACCATCGGATCGTTCATATTGCGGCTTTGCACTAGCATCTTCCCGAACATACAGAACCTCTGGTGAAGAATATTCAACACTTGGCTCGTCCTCAAATAAGTGATCATCCATGGCTGCAGTTTTGGAAGTAGTTTCTAGCTTTGGGCTTATGGGTAAAGGATTATGGAGGGAAAATGGGCTAAAGGCGATGTCGGCCAGGTAGTCAGGCACGGTGGGTACCGTTGGAGCCAGATTCGTAGAGGTTGGACCGGAGCCAATACTGGGGGTGTCCAGGTTCAAGAAAGAAGTATTAATGGGACTCAGGGGGATAGCACGCGGCTGTGGCGCTTGTATCGTAAGGGATATCCGCGGTTGATGAGGCGGTCGAACAGTGGTGACACCTAGTGAGTTGCCTTGTGTCTCCCCAAAGTAGCCTGCGTATTCGCTGGGGAATCCCTGGCTCCTGTCATCCCTATTGCGGCTCTTCTCAACCTCGGGGCTACTGGGACTGGCTGCACCATTCACGATGCGCAAGGACCCGAGCTTGAATGCCCCGGTAAATTGGTAATCATCCCCACATGGTGTTACCGCACGCGGTGCCTCGGGGTCACGTATCGTCGGCGGCATCGATATAACACCGTTTCTGAAAGATTCAATGGATTGCTGTCGGGACATATTCGGCGTTGGCGGATGACTGAGCCTGAAATTTGGCCTAGAGGCAGGAGGACCGTCACGAAGCGAATTCGCGCGTGTAGCCACGCCTGGCTTCTGTATGACCGAACGGCGCCGGACAGGCATGTAGAGAGACAGATCGGAGTTCGCCCGGCTGAGCGTGGTGCTCGGGGGGTTCGTGGGGTTCGTGGAATTCGTGGGATGCGTGGGGTTCGAGCTTTTCCACGTAGTTTCCGTGACCACCGTCATCTTGTTTTCTGACATGGTCGCTGCAAGCTCGAACCTCGATTCCTCGGTGAGATTCAACAGGCGCTTAGCCTCGTAGGAGGACATGTCGTAATTCCAAGAAGTGCGGGACCCGGCGGGTGGCGGTTGCCAACTACAAAGCACCGGCGTCGTTAGCAATCAGACAGCGGCATGCCATGAGGCGAGTTTCTTACCTTTCAGAGACTGGCTGCCCATAGTACGAGAGCGCAGATTCGTAAGTCATGGAATTGGTCCTGCTCAGTCTGTCGGCGACCCGAGAGAGAGGACCGAGGCTGCTCTGTCTCCGCTCCCGGTCTGGGCTGCCTTGTGAGGACCTGGAGCGGAACAGGCTCCTCCTCCTTGACTCCTTGTGCTGGACTGACACGGCTGACGCGCTCCTCTCGATGTGTTGGTGCTCGGGGTCGGCGTAAACCTCGAAGGTAGACACCGTCGTCGGTGTAGATGCGGGTGACGGAGGAGGGGGGAGAAAGCTCATGCGGGCGTTCGAGTGTCGTCTCGAGCTATTTGACAAGCCGCCGGGGCTCAACAGGCCTGCTGTCGCATGATTGCCCATCTTCGGCTTTGACAACCTATGGGACTGCCTCCGGTGAGTGTCGAACTCGACAATCGACGACTGAGAGTTCCCCATGGCGGCGGAGCCTCGTGGGCGCAGCCCTCAGCTATGTGCGGCTGCGACTGCCCGCGGAGGGACGACGGCTGGAGATTGCTATGCGAATATAGGCACTTCCATGCCGTGAGCCCGACCCGTGGTCAACGACAGGCAGTACGCGGCGACTTCATGTACATGAGGGACGGAAGGCGGCGTTTGAGGGACGGCAATAAAGTCAAGACATGAGACCCGGTCGAGGGATGTGGAAACGAGTAGGCAAGCAACGAACGCATGAAATGGGATCGATTCGGGGGAAGGTGTGGGTAGGCTGATATTATGGAGTCTGGAGCTGGCCGGCCATGATGTGGATAGTTCCAACTAATTATCAGGCCAGAGAAAGAGACGAGGGACAAAGGAGCGACAAGCCGCCAAAACGCCAAACGACGTGGATCCCCAGTCAGAGACAGGCCTGCCCATCCATCCGTCTTGGATCGATGGCGTTTCCTGTTCTGCCCTCCGTTGCCCAGTCTAGACCCGCCAGGGCCATCTGAGACGCCAGAACCGCGAGGGCAGCAAAGGTTGAGAGGCAGGTTCCGCGCGGAAGGAGCTCGCCTGATGGACAGGGGCCGTGGCAAGCACACCCCCGGCCGGGAGAAGCTCTCCCACAGCACTGTGAGGGACGTGCACAGGCTCCGTCACGGTGGGCAGGGGTCCCAAATGCAGCTTCGGTCGAGTTATCGTGGCCCTGGACGGTGGAGACGGATCGCTGGCCAGGGTCGGAAAGAAAGAAAGGGAGGTGACGGAATCGATGCAGCTCTATGAACTTGAAGGAAACGGTCTGCCCGGTTGACAGAGCTATGTGCTGTACGGCGAGCAGGAATTTTTTTTTTGTTGACGACGGATTCGTCCATACATCATCTCAGACGAGGGGTCAGACTCCGTGCTGGAGATACTGCAGCTACCAATGAGCCTGTATCGCAGAACTGTCTGATGCCAGCCCCTGCCCCGTTCTCTCGAGCTCCTTGCTGTGGAGCGGAAGGCTGGAAAACTCTCGTCTTCAGCTCAATTCAACCTCTCGAGCTCACTGCCGACCCGCCTGTCGTCGATTACTTCGCATCCAAAGGGGCGACGACGCGACTAGGCAGGTTCGATGTAGATGTCGATGCAAAGACGGACGTCAAGGAGCTGCCCCGCATCGAGGAGGAAGGCTGGTGGTGCCAACCACCAAAAGCCTGATTTTGCGCCCGCGATGATACAACGTGCAATGTACCATTGACCAAAACTGCCCGTCTTGGGGTAGCCAATCCCAGGCAGTGATATATATTGGCTGACTCGCTCTCCGTTTTTTGATCTTGGTTATCGTACTCGATGGTCAGGTCCTTCCCAGCTGAAAACCACGCATCACCACGCAAGCGCAGCATAGTTGATTTGATGTCGCAGTCGCTGCACATATGCAAGGCAAACCAAGGGCTTGTCTCTGTAGGCAATCGAGACAACCAACCACGGCAGTCCCGTCCATCTCAGTGGACGGCGGGAGACACTGACCGCAACTGCGACGGAAGGATCTGCTTCTGCTTCTCTGGGCACAGGTGTTTCAGATGCAATGAAAGGTCCACAGCGGCCGATTTGGCCGTGTTCCATGATACCCTTTGCGCCTCTCAAAGGGCGCCCGGCCGCGCTTTGAGCGTGTGTCTCAATTAGCCTTTCAGTCTTCTGTCTTATCTTACCGTCCCGGAAGCCCTGCCGTTGGGACATGCCAGCCTCTGGGCATTCAGTCCGTTTTCCCAGCTTTGGCAAGGGGTCATTGCCACTATTCCCAGCTCCGTTTATCAACTTTTGAGATGCAAACGCACCTGCCCCGCGATTACGACGCGTATGCAAGCCGGAAGTTGCCAGCGAACTGCCAAATGTCGACTGCAGTGCAGATAGTTTTTGATTGTCATAATGTTCTTGAAGTGACTTCACTCCAGGTGAGAATCCGGGTGGCTTGCGGGGTTCCCTGCTCTGGCCCAACCGCTAGCCCCGGCGACAGAAGGACAGGATTCCCCGCATCTGACTGGTTGGCTGAGGCTCCTTGGCCAGCAAGGTAGCATTTCAACGGGTCATTAACGTCATCACAGCAACGTGCCTGCTTTCCGACACAAATTATACTGCAACGCTCCCATCTCAAGCTGGCGAGGAGGCAAAGAAACCAAGATTGGTCGTGCTATTGGCGCGCCTTAACAGATATGTTTGCGAATCTTCCCAACACTCGCTCTTTTTATCCCTTCATTTCCTGATCCTCAAACGGGCCGGTCCAAATTTCCGTAGGCCACGCTTGAGCGTAAATCCTCTCCACCCCACTCCACCATCGTATCCTTGCGCAAGCCTCCCCCACCCGCTCCAGCAGCAACAGCAGATGGCGTCAAGTGGCAGCAACACCAGACAGAGATTCCGAAATACGAGGGGTTCGGCATCTCGTCGGGACGCGCAGACAGCAGCTTAAGGCGCCGAGCAGACGACAGCATTGGATCGCAAGGAGACCGAGACGCAGATGGCGGGCATATTGAAGAGAGCCAGAGGAGGCAGCTGGGATTGCAGATGAGCCGCATATCGGCTCTGCGACGTGAAAATCACCGCGCCGTCATGTTGGTTCCACGCCTACTTCGTACGCGAAAATCATTTTCTGAAGCAGACGGTGAACGGGAAGACTGGCGGTCTACCAAGCGCCTGTGAATCGGCTCGCGCCTTGCATCTCGAGAGATCGGGGGGCTGCCTGCCATTGGCCGTACCAGCAGTGATGGGAGGCACCTCGGCGCTGGATGCAGGCCACGTGTGAGACAAGACGCGAAAGCACGGCGTTGATAGCCATGCCCGGGCACCCGGGCTTTCGGTGACCAGCGACTCGACGGGAATTGCAGGGAGATGGAGGGCCCCAAAGGCCCAAAGACTAACCGGTTCCCAGTCCGATTTGAGTGAGGCGCGATCGCGATTTCTGCCTTGGCGGAGGCACCATCCGCTGGGTTTGATAGCTCGATAGAATCTGCCGAGGTGTGCGACCCCCTACCCCTGTCCTCCTGCCTCCACCTTTCTTGGTGGGGGGAGGCCCGGCCACAAACGTGCAGAGAACCAATCGCAGCTTTTAGGCACCCCCACGATCCATCGCGCAAGCGACCTGGACTTGATCGGAAGTCGGAACCACAGTCAATCAAATCTCTTGGCGGCTATCTGCGCAGCTTCATCCATCTGCGGTCTGACAACACTTTCCCCGGCGCGGCTCCGTCCGTCCAACGGCAGTCCCTAATGAAATAATGAGGGGCCGTTAAGCTCGACAGAGCCGCAACCGCAGACAACAACGGCCAGCCGCCGGGAGCGCTCGCTTGTCCTGCCCGGTGGTGCTCAGCTGAGACAGACCAACCCAGAGCTTACGCTTAGCAAAACCTCCGCTGATTGGATCCCAGGCAAGGGGTCGGGAGAAACAACGAAACTCGGCAGGTGCGCGAGCGCATGAACGATCAAGACCAAAGAACTGCCGGCAAAAGGCGCTGCGACATCAAACGCTGGGGGGCTAGGATAGAAACAAACTCATGTTCAGGCAGATCGCGGTCTGAGGTTCGCCTAGCCAAATCATCCGACTCGCCCTGTCGCTGCAACACCCTCACCTCTCTTTCCAACTCCATGCGGGACGATCCCGTACGCATTTGTTGCTCGAACGTCGCCTGCTCCTCGGCATGTCACTTATTAGCCGCTGCCGCCTTGGCTGGCAGCGCTTTCCTTCCCACCTCCCGCCCCAGCTCGACCAGCCTCACCTTGCGCAGTAACCTTATGTTCATGCTTCACTCAATCAGCCATTCCAAAATTTCGGCACCACCACTAAAGTTAAAACGCTCTCACTTCCGGGCTCAAAACGGCGGGTGATCGGAATTAAGGTACTCAGGTAAAAGAAGGCTAGCTGTCATTTTCTGGGCTCGTGGTCAGTCGAAACCAGGAGTCCGACGCTGAAACTTTCCCCACGCCCCGCTCGAAGGCTCTCTTCCTAGACCCAGGCTCAGGCCTTCTTTTTCGCTTCCAGAAACCGTGATGTGCTTTCAGGTAGTAAAAATGAGATGAGATCTGACCACTCCCAAAGTTGGCGATTTATTTGCTTCCTTTTCCCGTTCCCGAAGATCTTGGGGTTATTTCCACATCAAGGAAGAAAAGACCGGACGTTTCACTCGCGAGATGAGGATGTGGCTTGTCTGATTGCTGTGATGATGCATGTTCCAGCTGATGTGCTTCTAGGGTGATTCAGTTTGGCGCCGGGTCTCCCCAGGAATAGAGACAAAAAAAGAATCGACTTGGTGGGTATAATGGCGCCGATCGCTGGGCCGATGTTCACTGTGCAAAGCCAGCGAATGCCGTGGTTGAGAGCCGGAAGATGAGCAGGTGCGCAAGATCAGTTTGACAGGTCTGGTTAAGGTTGTTTTTCCGAATTGTCTTCTTCATCAGGATAGGACATGTCTCGGAACCCCTTTTTTTGCAACAAGCACACGAAATGGGATTTGGTACAGCCTGGACTCGAAGTGTCGCACAACACAAACACCGGGCAATCTCGGCCCTTTCTTGGGGGAGTGCCGAACAGCTGAAGCGGAAAAGAAGGCTGTCAAATAGAGCGAACGTGGCTGACGGGTTACACAGCCAACCATCATCGGGTGGGTGAGGTAAATTTCGGGCACTTCGTACCGTGTGTTCGAAGACTCCGGCCAAAGGTTGAGGTAGCCAGGTAAGTATATGGCAACAGATCACTCCCCAATCACGTATGTGCACCCTTGATCGCCCATCCAGACTTCGTGTACCCTTCCAGCGGCAACATCAATACGATCGCCGATACCGTATGTAGTCTTGGCTTTGCCATCGACGGAGTCGCCAAGATAGGCGATAGTCAGCTGGCCTGAGAGTATAAGATGCGTGGTGAGGCCTGCGTGTGAGTGAGGCGGGTAGTCTAGGTCAGTGTCTAGGTATTAGTGTTGCGTTCTGTCCGGCATTGCGAAAAGTTAAGGCAGATCGTACGTGCGTTGGGTGCGTCTGTCCAGGTGAAGACGTGCGAGAAGCCCCAAGATCGGACTTCGGCTTCCGTGTCTCTTCGTGATTTGGACTGGGGAGCCATGACCGTTGCAGGGACTTTTGAACGTAGGGACCTAAGTACGATGGAGGGTTCCTATCGAGTGAGACATGCGGAGTAGGTAGGTAGGCTTGTTTCGGGCGGGCGAGGCCGCGAGGTGGAACGGCGAATGATCTCATGGCCCGTGGAAAGTGGCCGGGTGGGTCTCGGCCCCGTGAGTGGCTGCCGGTGCCTAGAGTACCTTAGCTCCTTCCAGGTTGTATAGGTAGGTATTGATGCCGAGAGCCCGGGATTGTCGGCACTTTCCGAGCTGATAGCGTCGTACAGATAATTAGATTTGAATAAGGTATGCAGTAATACTCTATTGCACAGCTGAACTTCCATTGACAACTGAGGAAGGAAAAAAAGAACACCTCCAGGTTCCGTCCAGCTGTCTCTGTCCAAGACCATGCCTCTCTACATTCCCGGAAGGTCATCGTCAAGCATGAATGTTTCCACGCGCTACAGTTGTCATCTCAGGCTCGGTGAAGGTCGAGTCCGTAAAGCGAGGTTGATGAAGATGAGCATCCAACCTTCACGAAAGATTCTGACGCTGGATTATCGAGGCACACACATCGTACCGTTTTTCCATCTCGCTGCCGTTCAATTGCCAATGGTGATGTCGCCGGTCCCGGATCGTGCAAGACGGCGAATTTGGTCTCCGTGTCCGAGTCCCAGACCACCGGTAGTTCACTAAGATAAAGGCAACACGGCCGAGTCAGCCAATCCTCGCTCACATCATGGACGACAAGCTGCAGGCGAACCTACCCTACCGGATCAGACATCCTCATAGTACCTCTCCATATCCTCAATCGTCACCATCTCCAAGATCCCATCCTCACAGCCATCCTCACAGCCATCCTCGCCCATCCCGCTCGCCCCAAGACACATCCTATACTTTCCGTCGCCGTGTCGATACTCGGGCCCTGCGAGCGTGAGCGGCCCGCGAAAGCAAACGCCTGGCTCTTCCCTCCCTCTATTCCTTGCTCTCATACTCTCACTCTCACTCTCACTCCCATCTCCCATCCTAGCACACCCATTAGCTTTCTCCTTCTTATCCGCCCGCCAGGTGACATCCCCTATTGACAAAAGCCAGTAAGTAGTTATCCTTCCCCAGGGATAGGGATAGAGAAAGAAAACATACGTATCCTAACCTCCACACTCCTCAACAACTCCAAATTCACCGCCGGACAGCTCGTCTGCCCCCTTTGTAGCGCCTGATCCGACCTTAGCCACAGCATCTGTCCAACGTCATTCACCCCGTCCCCGCACCTCACAACCCCGTGTGCCCAGGACATCCCTTGGAAGGGCGAAACAGCTTCTATGGCCGATGGTGAGATCCACTGGACGTGGTTGTCGGAGATTCCCCGACGTTCGCGAATGAGGATCTGTGTGTTGTTGTTGTTGCCGGGGGATCCGGGGGTGTCGGAGGTGTCGTCATCGTCATCGGGGGATTCGAGGTAGGTGTAGGTGCATGTGCAGGAGGAAGAGGAACATGTGGAGGAGGAAGAGGAACTCGTGGAGGAGGAAGAGGAAAGGGCAGGGGAGTCGCGGTAGCGATAGAACCAAACTTGTATCTGGAACCTGGACATGGTACGGGGACCAGATACCGAAAGACAGAAGGTAGGTAGGAATCAAAGGACGGTAGGTAGATATGTCTCTACACTACACGCGGTGTTCGCGCGCACGCGGGTGTAATGGGTGTAAATATAGGTGTAAAGATGCGAGTCAGCTCAACGAGGCAAGGTAAGACCTGAGAGACACAGGAGAGAGACAAGGTGAGAAGGACAGTGGGAATCCCTTCCCAACATACCCATCAGAGGGTATTTATAAGCAGCAACAAGACCAGAGCGGCCACACGAACACGAATTGGGTGTCTCGGAGTCTTGGAGGGGAGCGGCCTCCAGGTCATCTGTCTGTCTGTCGTCTTTTTCTCACACGACGGGACCGCCACCGAGCCGCCAGTACATCGAGGGCAGGGACTGGCCAATTGGGAAGCGGAAGCCAACCAGGAGCCTCGGTGATGTCGGACAAGGCGCTGTCTCGAACATCTTGGGGACAAGAAGACAGCAAACGGGAGCTGAAAAGCGCAACGCAGGCGCCCGGGAAGGAGGGGGGAGACGGGGGAGGGGAGAAGCCAGGATCCCTGAGTGAGCCACTCATGCACGGGATTCGCAAGCATGACTTGCTTTATGTCTAACGCCACGGCCAACAGGGGTGTAACTATACAGCGGCCGGATCGAGCCGACCGAATAATACAAGTGAGCGAGTGGGCTGGTCGGGACTCGGCAGAGGGGGTGAACAATCTTGGACCAACACTCGCGGTCTCTTTGACAAACCATTCTATCCACCGATCGATTCCAAACGCCCCCGATGCGCCCATCGGCCAGCCCAACCCACCCAACCCATATGATGCCCTCTCCCATGAGAAGGGCCCACATCATCTACCCATCCGTCCATTAACCCCCCAAATCCCAAGTATCAACCAACATAACCACACATTATCATTACCTCCTCACGTCTTACTTTCCTCCCTCATCCCCCCCTTGTGTTCCCTCCACCGCTGGTAGCCCCTCCTCAGCATGGACATCAATCCCCAGCGTCTTCCCGACCCACTCTGCCAGCTCCTTCTCCATATCCGGATCCAACCGCCCATGCACCCCATTCATTGATCGCCTCGCCAATCTCCGCATATCATCCACACAGCTCAGATCCAGCGCCCACGAGACACCGCCCGTCAACATCACCGCGAAGCTCACCACGTTCAGCGTCGCTAGATTGAGCGCCTCAAGCGCCATCATTGGCTCCTTTCCCGCGTCGCCGGGCGGCACCTCGCCCTTCTTGAGCAGGTGGTGTGTGCTCGGTGTGAAGTAGCGGAGGCGGGCTCTGAGCTGGTGGCGAACGGAGGCCCGCTTGGAGATGAGGATGGAGAGGGCGAGGAAGCCGGCACCGCCGAAGTAGAGGCCCATTTGGCGGAATGAGCGGCGGGAGAGGATCGGCGCGAAGGGACGGGCCGGTTCGTGTAGTTGGACGGCGGGGCGGCGTGGAGATGGTGAGCCTTGGTGGAGTGGTGGTTGTTGCTGCTGGGAGGCTGGGTTAGGGGCGTTTGCTGCTGCTGCGGCCGCTGCTGCTTCTTCTGCTGGGGTTTGGACACCCGTAAGGGCTCTTAGTAAAGTCGCGAGGATAGGCATGTTGGGCGGCCAAGGTGGGAGCGAATTGACCGGTGTGGGGTGAAGTGAAGCCGAAAATGGCTGTAAGTCGCGTTGATGGGAACAGAGGTGCGCTGGAGCTGCTCGCTAGCTGTTGGAGAAGAGAAAAAAAGAAATTCGGAGCTCTGACGCAACTGGCGAATGGCGTTGCCGGGCTGCTCGGCGGGGCCCGCTGAGTGGTTTGCGGGGAAATGGGTCTAACGCTGACGGGCTCACGTCAATGCTTGGCAGGCTGGGACTCCACTTCCGACAACCGCTGGTCTACACGTAGCTGGTTCAGTTGACTTTAGTGGCAGGAACCAAGAGCCCGGCACTGCCTTCCGGTGATACGGCCGGATACCGAATTTGACATGGATTCTTGAGATGAGGGTGAGAAATTTCTGTTTGCGAGTCATTCTTGACGATAGACGACGGCAGGGTAACAGAAACTTGAGCGTTGACCCCGCTCGCTGTTCGGACTGGGCAACTCCAAGCGGCGGCCGCAGGTCTCGGTGCGTTTGTCGTTCCCTGTGAGTCTTGTCACCCCCATAGCGCGGTTGATGTTGGTGTGCTGCACCCTGCTCACCAATGGAAGACACAGCAAGGCTGAGAAAAAGAATAGCCCCCGAAAACTCCACCACGGGCTTATCGAGGCCCGAAGCACCTACCAATAACGACTTGGCGGCTCGCATCGATCTCAGAGTCGAGGCCTGGACCGCCAATCGCCGCAACGTGAGATCCCTTGCCTTGCAGGGTGCCACTTGGGTGCCTAGTGGCAGGCTCTGCACGCCGGGCCGTGAGCGACCTAGTGTACACTTCCGGTGGGGTAATATAAGTTAGCGGTGTCATGGACCCACTGTTAGCCTCTGCCGTAGAAAACTCTAGGATCATAACAGTGGGCCCCTGCCACGCTAACCTTTATTACCCCGGCGGAGGTGTACATACCAAATCGGTCCTGATCTGTCAATCCCTAAATCCGCGCCTGGTGTTGATCGGCATCCCTCTCCCACACCGCAACCAAAACACGCCAATGGCCAAGGGCAAACGCTCTAAGGCTATCCCCGCAGGTACCAGTACCAGCACGCCAACCGCAGCTGCCGTCACACTTTCGTGGCCCCAGTTCAAGCCAGAGCTCCCCGTAGCCGATCTGACGCCAGAGACGGTCGTTCCAGACAAGGTTGTTATCTACCGGTCTTTCTTCCCGCGGTCTCTCTGCCGGGACTATGTCTCATTCCTCGGCGAGCTCCCCCTCTGCACGACACCAGGCAAGCCGCAACGGGGCATGGCCCTCCGAGTGAATGATCGGTACCAGATCGATGACCCGCGGTTTGCTCACCGCATATGGACTGAGACTGGTTTGAGGGAGGCTTTGCTGGATCCGGACCTGGCCCATCTCTGGTACGGAATGTCTTCCATATGCAGTGTTCTGCATACCCAGGTGTGAACCTTGCTGACCGGTACTCGGTCACGAGCGACAGGGGCGGGAAGGTGATCGGGTTGAATCCCAACATCAGAGTCTATCGATATGTCAAAGGGCATTTCTTTGATGCGCACTGTAAGTCAACGCTTAGCAGCACTCACCACCTCTCTTTCCTAGTTCCGAGAACCGAGGACCGACTTCTTTGCTCCTTTTCCTTGTTGAAATCCTTGACGCCCCATCGAACCATTCTCCGCATCAGTCTGTCCACATTATCTGGGGCCAATACTTAGCGTCCATCGGGGACCTACAAGCCCTCGGAGGACATGGTCATAGGGCCCAATACAACAGCCCGAGATTCCGGGAACGCACCTCGAGCTCCCCGTTGCAGTAGATTGTCTTGTCAGGACGGTAACGATTGGTGATATCAAGTTTGAGACCAGGAGCTCCATCCTTTCCCATGCTCCATCTACCACCTGACTTCTCAGCCCTCGTTTTCCATTACCAAATCCATTCCCTTTTTCTCATTCACATATACTATCACAGTGATCCACACTGATTTTCCATACAGACGATGACTCCAATAATGTGATTATTAAGAATGACGAGAATCAAACCGTCTCAGCCAAGACAACATGGACGTTGCTTCTCTACCTAACCTCATCTAGCGAGGGCGTGTATGTGTACTGCCTTTCACCCTCCTCATAAAGTAGAACCCTGACAGAGTCTGCCATCTTAGTTCCGGCGGGGAGACTGTCTTCTATCCTCACGACAGGCGTTTAAAGAGGGAAGAAATTGCAGTCAGCCCCGAGACAGGGATGCTGTTGCTTCACAAGCATGGAGATGATTGCATGTTGGTAAGTAAATTCCCGTTCTGGAGCACCAGCTGGTTGATATTGACAATATCGCTGACATGGCTCAACAGCACGAGGGGAGAGAGGTCACAGGTGGGGAGAAATGGATTCTTCGAACTGACCTGTGTGTGGCAAGGGGCTCATAGATGAGTTGTAGACCATTATTGGAAGGCTCCGAATGCGAAGAAGGACCCCTAAGCTAGGATTTTACTTATCTTTGGACTTGAAGAGCTGCCTCAGCTATCACAATGACTAGCAAGACGAGAACTAGATTCTCTGCCACTCTGAGTTCATTATTTCATGCGGTAGTCGGTAAACCCGGGACGCGGGTATCTCCTCTTCACGAGGCGAGAAACCCGGGACGACGCAAAACCAAACGCCCGTATAGCATCTGAGGGCTATTTTTTCCAGAGGCTCGAGGATCGCAGGCGTTGGAACATAGCTGTGCCATTTCAGAAGGGAATGATGCCGGCGTTTTGGTCAAGCCCGCAGCGACCACAGCCGACCACAGGGAGACATGTCTATATCGTCAGCTTTTATGGCGTCAAGGAAGTCAACCATCTGACGCGCCAGTCCCTTCCCCAAGGAAAATGTATCCCCATAAAGCAGTCGGGAAGAGTAGGTAGACAAGCAATCAAGTCCGGGTCGCACCCCCAACCCCAACCCTGGACCTTCACCACCCGCCAAGCCAGCCCTAACCCAAACCCTCCCCCCCACAAAACCGTGCCGATTGGCCAATCTTCCACATCACGTGCACCGCACTCCACTTTTCACAACCTCAAGCCTGCTATAAATTTTCCAGCAGCCTCCCACCATCCAGAAGTTTCCATCTCAACAACAGCCACCTCACAACCTCTCTCTCGCTGGACCTGGCAGATCTGCCTGCATGCCGTTGCGATTTCTCCTCTCGCGGGCGCGCACGCACAAGGTTACGGTTTCCAGATTTGGGACCCCCCAAAACCAGAAATCGTTATTGAAAAACACCTTGCACATGTGCCCCGCAAAGACCAGAAATTTTCACGGCAGCCAAGCAACATCTTCCAGCTCCATCTCGAGAGCGACGTGGCATTCGCAAACTATCCAACCCAAATGGTACGTCTAACATCCTTTAAAGCCTCAACACATTCATTTCTACACCACCAACATGATGAGAGTAATTTGCGATTGATGCCGTTCGGGTGACACTCTTTCGCCGGAGTGTTATATCCAGCGGAAACATGATAGTTTTCTTACATATTCTGAACTTCCTTCACACATACCACGTTTGTTCCGACACCTTCCGGTGGCTAATTAGCTAACGTCCTGAAAGATTTTAGGAACCAACTGCTCAGAATGGCCCAGCAGCCTTGTTTGAACTTCAATAGCATGAATAAAAAGAGAATCTTACCAAATGTTACCTAACCCTGACCAAAAGTAATCTTGCCAGGCCAACGCATTAAATGAAACCTGAACCATGGTGTTCTCCACCCCCCCCTTCGTCACATCCAGTATTCCCGTCACCAGTTGCTAAAATGTATCGATTGCTCAGAGCCTGGGACAAGCCAAAGGAACCCAATCCTATCGTCTCGCTCAAGTTCTTAGGTCTGTTGCGGGTGGTCATCTTCAAGTGGTTTCGCTGCAGCGAGAGACAGGAAAGCGGAGAGTCTATCATATTGAGCTCTCTATCTGGTCCTTTATCTACGTGTCTAACTCCTTGCTTCCCTCATTAATACTATAGTCCTCTGCTCCATAACATATCGGAAGCACAGTGGTCCAACCTTCCACATCATATGCCTTGGATAACCGCCATGATAACCGATATGCGATGAGACCTTTCTCCCCGGCCCTTGGCTTTGCTTCCCGAAGCGATGCTTCTGGGGTTGAGGAAGATATATGTGTCGGGTGAGTGTGTCGAGGAAGGCAGCTCAGACGAAAGCGAGGGCTGCCGCAAGAAGTGAGATGCAGAGAATGGACGGCCGGCGTCTCTCTGCTGCGGAGGCGGTGACCTGTGCTGGGGCTGCGGAGTCTCGAGCTGATGGTGAACTGAACGGGAAGGGCGCGCTGGCTCCAGCTCCGCCTCCAGGAGGTGCTCCGTTAGCAGGCGCGGCTCCACCCTCAGCACCAGGTGGCACTCCGTTCGCAGGCGCAGCTCCGCTGCCACTACCAGGTTGCGATCCAGCCCCTCCGCTGCCGGGATCATAGCTGGAGCCATCTGGGGGAGTCTGTTCTGCCTGTTGGACAGGGACCGTGACCGTAAGGAACGACGTCGCTGCCGGCTCGACGATGAATCCTGCCTTGGCATCGAAGAGCGCGCATGGCGTCGGCGGCGGTCCGTACATCGGCGGAGGAGGCGGAGGGGGCGGCGGGGGTGGAGGTGCTGGTGCGAATACGGTAACGACAGGACGCGGCGGAGGTAGAGGAGGCGCTGGACGCGGCGGGCTTGGACATGTTGTAGGCACAATGGCCAGGGGGCTTGGTGTGCCCATGATGAAGACGGTTTCGACGAATGGTCCCTGCATGTTTCCCGGCGATGGACAAGGTGGACTCTGATCGCCGCCCCCATTGCCCATTCCGAGATTTGGGTTAGGAGCGCCGTTGCCATTCCCGTTGCCGCCGAGTGGGCAGGCGGGTTGACCTGCTCCAGCGCCAGAGCCTGCTCCGTTACCGTTTCCTGATCCCATGCCGCCGTTGAAGGGTGGACCTGCAGGAGAAGCTTGGGGCGGAAGGCAGACCGTGGTTGTCTCGACAACGGTAAGGACAGGCCCGTTGCCACCTCCACCATTTCCTGCTGGAGGGAAAGGTGGCTCGTAGGCTGCCGGACCCCCGTTGCCAGAGCCGTAGGGACCGTTGCCGCCGTTTCCATTACCGTTTCCATTGCCGTTACCCACGGGAGGCCCGTACATGCCAGGCCCACCTGACCCTGCTCCTGGAGGGGGACTTGGAGCTGATTCGACGAACTGCGTGATTGTTATCGGAGGGGGGCCGTTTCCATTGCCATTGCCATTGCCGTTACCTGCGCCATCGCCTTCGTCTGGGCAAGGAGGCTTACCACTGCCAGCGCCCGGCCCGGGAGATGGAGGCCCACTGGTAACGAAAGGTCCGGTTGGTCCTCCAGGGCTAGGAGGTCCGCTTGTGACGAAAGCCCCGGTGTTGCCTTGTGCAGGCGGGCAGTCAGCAAGGACGTTGCTGTTGCCGATCACAGGACTCATTCCATTCAGGAGCCGCTCGGTGCGAACCGTCGGGTTGAGGGATGTTTCATGGCGTCCCCCACCGTAGTTGAGGTTGATGTTCATTTCGATTGGTGAAGGAGTGCCAGCAGAGCTGGTGGTCGGTGTTCCTCCAACCTGCGTCTTTTGGTTGACAGCTAATAGGTTGTCGTTGCCCACTGGTGTCGTGCCTTCATTGGATGGAACCCCGAGGTTGAAGTTCAGCTGGATAGGCGAGCTGCGGACAGCAGCTTTGCCGTACTCAGTCTGAACCGTGTTGCTCGAGGTGTAGTTGAGGCAATCTTCGGTGATCTCCTTGATGGCAGGTGCGTAGCTCTCGGCATCGCAGTTGGTAAACAGGCATTGGAAGAGTTTCTGTCACAACAGTGTCAGACGGCTCAAATGGGTGCCAACGGCAAAGGGGACCGACAAACCTGTAGCTCGTCCTCGTGATGGCATATGCACTCCAGGTTCATGCAGCCAGCACCTTGGCCGGCGGGACCTATGCAGATGTCGACACAGGGAGGGAGTGTGCTACCCAATCCCATGGCGGACGGGAGGCATGAGAATAGCGTAAAGCTCCAGAGCACCGTGGTCTTCATCGTGAAGACCTGGGTGGACTGACGGACGTCCGGAGAGCTGCAAGCAAAGATATGATCTCCAAAAAGAGTGTCAACGAGCGACGTGAAAAGAGTTTGGGTACCTAAACCAAAAAGAGTGACGTCCGAAAAGATCGTGGTGATGATGGTTGAGCTGTGGTGTGAAGAGAGAGAGAGTTGGAGCAGGGCCGCAGCGAGCAAAATAAATACAACATAGCCTAGAACTCCGCGGGAACGAGGGGGGAGGAGCCATGTTGACGGGCGGCTGTCAACATCAGGACCGAAGCAGGTGCTGGTGGGTGCCGTGCAAGGAAATGACCCAACCGATTGGAAGCTTCCGCACCTCAGGGTGCTGAGCTTGCTTGATAAATCAGGGGAAAGAGCATTGGAGACACCAAAGTCGGGTGGCTCGCCGGCTGCTGCTTGCCTCGTGTCAGTTGCACGAAGAGAAGAGATGAGAGGACTGGGCCAGCGGCAAGAAATCTCGGGTCTGGAAACCAGCCAAGTATGCTCAAAGTTGGATAGGGTATTTCCATAGAATCCAGGCGCTCAATAAAAGATCAATTCAATCGGCTGCTCTGTATCCGAGTACCTCTCTTTCAGCTCTCTTCTTGAGAGCAGATGTACGAGCGGCATCATCGTCTCTCTCATATCTGCAATGCCGCGCTTCTTTTGATCAATGTGGGATGCATCCACCACTATCCTCTTTAAGTCGGCGAGAGACAGAGCCTCTTTTCGAACAGTCAGCAAGCGCCAGTACCAGTGAGAGGGGGGTTAGGTTACCGTTCTCGATGAGATCGATCAACCGTTGAGGTGTTCCAACCGAAATACCTGTACGGCTCTTCTTAAGGAAGGAGACCTGCTCTTCGACCTTGAAATGTTTGGCAAACTGAAAAAGCTGATCAGCACGACGGCATTGGGGACTGCTGCTGCAAAGGCCTCGCTTACTAGTTTGCCCACGGTGATTCCCTTCTTCTGGAACTTCTTCACAGACCTAATACCAGTCAGCGCCATTGTGCGGGAGTGGAAATGCCGACGGGGAGGTTTCTGAGCCGTTCATACCGAATCAGATCCGCTGCACGCAGGCCAGCGCCCGCCACGATGAGTGTGTGCGGTGAGCCGTTCTTCTTGGAGGCATCTCCCAGCTCCTTAGGGTCCTTGGAGAAGGTCTCCAGAAACTCTGGAAGGTTCTCTAGTGACCGAGGCTTCTCCCAAGAAGTGGTGTCCTTGATGTCGTTTGCTTGACCCAAGATTAGCCCCTGTACGTCTTTCCCGAGAGCGCTCTCCTACTCACCAGAGATATACAAATCCGACAGCTCAATCGAGCTTAGATCTGTCCCAAAGCGCTTTGTCTTCTGTGCAACGTGGTCGGCAATGAGCTGACTGTCCATTCGCTCGTACGAGCGGTTCAAGCCGGCCTCGACATTGAGGTCCCCCTCATCCTCGCGAACCTGTCTCTTCCGCTTCTTCTTGGAGCCACCATCGTCCTGAGACTTGCGCTTTTTTGCTTGGATCTCTGCAGCCATTCTGTGCTATACCCCCTTTACTTTCCCTGTTCTCGGATGCACTGAGGTTCCAACTGCGATCTCTGGTCTCGTGACCGCTTTCGGTTGGAGCAGCGGAGACTGGGAAACTGGATTCTCAAGGCAGGGAAGGTGTGGCTAGAATAGCGGTATCTGAGATAACAGGGTCGTTTTGGCAAGGAATTTTCCAAAGCGCGGTTGCCTTCGAAGGCTGATTAAACGCAGAAGTCTCATCTGGCTGGATCTTGGTTGACAACCGAAAATTTCCTGCGGGACAGTGCCAGATCTAGAATGTGGCATTACGCACCGTGCATTTCCCCCCTCAGCGCTTTCCACAGCAGGTGCCATCCATTCCCAGCCCGCAAGTTTACACAGTGCATGTACCTTGCAGCGGTGAATGCCACTGACTCGGCTTGCTGCAAGCCCGTCCCGTCCCAGGCCTCAAGCATGGAAACTCCCCGAGGTCCCGCCCGCTTACAACTGCCTGCCCACCAGGACGGGGGAGACAGCCTCTCACCTCATCAGTCAAGAAGCAGGTCTCGAAAAGCCTACCCGACCCCATGTCTCTTGTCACAGCTTCCGCCGTGTCACGCTGCACCAGTCGGTGTGACCAAGGGCGTGGGTCGAGTCCAAGTCGTGTAACCTGTTCCATTTGCGAGCCGCACACAACAAACAACACCGCCCGGGAACGGACCCAAAAGTCCATGTTGGTGACCCGATGAAGTCATTCATTCCTTCCAGATTCAGTCAGTCAAGCGCTCCTCGGCCTTTCGACCCCGGAAACCCTGTGCAGAAGGCATCGCTGTGGTGCTCGCGTTGCAACAAGGAGACCGGTCGACTTGGCAACGTTCGTCACCCACCCTCCCGCTGACGGAAGGCAGCCGTGCAGCCAGCCGGCCAGCCGGAAACACCATCAAGATAGCCATTTGACCCCCCATCGATTTAGCGTCGCCGAGCTGGGTAGCAGAGGATTGCTCAAAGTAACTACAACCCCCGTGCCCCCCCGTCTCTTGAGCCAAATCCTTGCCTGGCATAATCGCAGACAAAGGTGCTTTTCCATGGCCTTGTGATAACCCCCAAAAGGAGTGACGAAAGATACACGCCTCTCTTTCCCATAGCCCAAATCATCGGATACGACCTCTTTTGTTGGCGTGTGCTTTAGTGGGGTTTTCACCCTTTCACAGTTTGCAGGATTGTCAGTCATTGATTTCCCCTCTCTCCCAGGCGCAGTTGGCCGCAGTTGATCACTGAGAGCGGTCTGGTGACATGATGCCCGCATTAACCCGAGCTGTTATTTTATTCAGAGTTCAGGAGCAGGCCGGTTTCTCTCTCCCGTACTATTATTTTTTTTTTTTTTTTGGAGAGCTTGTCAT
>Ga0247770_1000069_pt1 | contig 86894 bp, 62 predicted proteins | sample UWRJL136409B6_FD_179943 | JGI IMG/M metagenome (GOLD analysis project Ga0247770, IMG submission 179943) | Plant litter microbial communities from Arlington Agricultural Research Station in Wisconsin, United States - UWRJ-L136-409B-6 | ecosystem: Environmental > Terrestrial > Plant litter >...
GCCAGAAATTATTTAGACTTAATTGATTCAATTACAGATGCGATGCTACAAGTTACTAAAAAAGATATTCATAACTGGTTTGCTCATTGTTGCTACTGTACCTCATGACTATAGGAAACGCTATAAGCTTTATTGAGAAAGATGGTAACGAACGAGGAGCTAAATGTAAATTGTGGCTTGATCGATGGATCGAGCCAGAGTTAGTCAAAAAGGCAAAACGAGCCCAACGAGATACTTTTACCTTAACTCTACAGCTCCCGATACACCTGCAAGCCCAGATGCAAGATGCGGCTAAAACTCAAGGGCTGGCTGTAGTAGATTGGGCTGCACAAGTCCTCAAAGCAGCAGCTTCTACAATCAGTTTTGCTTCTGAAGTCCAGCCTATTCATAACATTACGGCCGCCGCCACAAGTGAGAATTAGGTACGTATTGTAAAACTTCATTGAGTTTATAAGCAATTATAAACAATAATGGTATTATATTGTTGTGAGTGTTGAACAAGGAATACGCATAGCCCAAAAAACGCAAGTCTCAAATGCAACTAACAGAGAGGCACATCATTAAATCAACGGAACACCGTTTCGCCCAAATAGACGAACTAGCTTTCAAGTCCAAAAACCTCTACAATGCCGCCAATTACGTCATTCGTCAGAGCTTTATTTATGGATGGGGTTATGTCAGTTATAACGAAATGAACCGATTGATGAAGTCTCACGAAGCATATAAGGCTTTGCCTGCTAAAGTAAGTCAGCAAATCTTGATGGTGCTAGACAAGAATTGGAAATCGTTTTTTGAAGCCGTTAAAGCTTACAAAGTTGATTCTTAAAAATTCACGGGTCGCCCAAAATTGCCAAAGTACAAAGATAAGACTAAAGGGCGAAATCTTCTCGTCTACACGATTCAAGCAATTAGCAGCAAACAGTTGAAGAAAGGAATCATTAAACTTTCGGGTACAGAACTTTTAATTAAAACCCAAGTCAATCCCCACCAGGTTTGCCAAATTAGGCTGGCTCCGAAATGTGATTCCTATGTAATTGAGGTAATTTATGATGCTTGTACTGAGCGTAGTCGAAGTGAACCGGAGTCCACCCTTGGCAACGCTAATTCTGTAGCTAGTATTGATTTAGGACTGGATAATTTAGTGGCGTTAACTTCAAATCAACCGGGATTTATCCCTTTGTTGATTAACGGGCGACCATTAAAATCGATTAACCAGTTTTACAATAAGCGGAAAGCACGATTGCAATCCCAGTTAAAAGGGAATCGCAAAACTTCGCCCCGCATTCAGCGCTTAACTCGCTGTCGCCATCAAAAAGTTGATAATTACTTACATCATGCTAGCCGTCTAATTATTAACCTTTTGCTCACCAAGCAGATTGGGACGCTAGTAATTGGCAAGAACGCGCAGTGGAAAACAGAAATCGAGTTAGGGAAGAAAAAAAATCAAAACTTTGTTAGTATTCCTCACTCTCGATTAATTGAAATGTTGGAGTACAAAGCTCGGTTGGCGGGAATCACAGTAATTGTGCAGGAAGAATCCTACACATCCCGCTCCAGTTTTTTAGGTTTAGACCCAATTCCTGTTTATGGAAAAACCGAAAAAGAGCCTGTGTTTACTGGTAAGCGGATTAAGCGGGGTTTGTACAAAACATCGACTGGTCAGCTAATTAATTCCGATGTGAATGCAGCGTACAATATCCTCAGAAAAGCAATCCCAAATGCGTTCCGCAATGGGATAGGGAGCTGCGTAGTTCAGCCGAGGCGGGTCGATCCGCTCAAAGTGAAAGGGAAGGAGGAGGGACTTAACGCCTCCCATGTCATGCAATAAATGACTATACTTTTACCAGCTATTGGGCTAGAAACCGTCCAAATTAAACAGTGTAAATTGATGAGGCGATGTTGTCGTTTTTCTGGATCGGCGTTTGCCCTTAACAACTTCTTGAATTACTGGATTTGAGTGAATTGATGTCTTCTCATTCAAGTCAATAACTTCTGAGCTTCCTCCTGAACTTATTTCATGTTCGACTGGACAATCAGTATGATTTTTAGCCTGAGACTCGACAGGCTCAAACCACTCATTGTACCAATAAGTGGCGTTCATTGATTGGGGTCGATCGCTACTTAAAGTATTGCCAAGGAGCAAATCAGTTTGACCCAACCACCAAATCGGAACAGCCAGCCAAGGTGAAAACAGATAAAACTGAAACAAAGCGCATTTTAACAGAGTAGGGTCTATATCTTGACCGATACCGCTCAGACAGTAATTCGACTGTGTTAACATTAAAGCACCCGTACCGCACGCAGGTTCATTGAAGCTGGAAATTCGCTCTGTTTTATCACCACTGACTAACTTAGATATGAACTGACACAAAGCTAAGGGTGTCGGATAAAACCCTGAACTTTTTTGAGCAGTCTTTCCGCAAATTTGGGGTAGCAGTCTGCCCATATAATCTTCAGGATATAGCATGAGAATTGACAGGTCAAACATCTGATAGAGACGCATTGATGCACCTTCACAGCCGGCGGGTTCTTTGGGTAACATTTTATAAGCTGGATGTCCGAATGCGAACAAAACCCAGTCCAAGAAAAACTCCAAATAGTCCCAAGCTGACCAAGTTTTCCATTCTCCATGTTGAGGAATGCAATTGAGAGTGTTATCTAGCATGGCTTCTGCGGTAGGAGAATGCTGCCATTCGATTTGGGGAATCGGTTCTGCTGGCAAAGTTTCCTCAATTACAAATTTGGGTAAAATTTCTGGTTTTCTGTTCTCCAGAATGGCTAGCATTGGCTCCATCTTCCACCGCATCCAGGCATGAGCGGGGACAGCTTGACACAAAGCCCAATAATCCCACCTTCCCCATAAACATCGGTCTATTTGTGCGAGAATTGTTAAAAGCCAGCCATGCTTTAAATCTCGTTTGAGGTTAGGAATTAAAGCTTGCTTTTTCTTTGGTTTATAGGGTTGCTTTCTGAAATGTAATAGCGTTGACTCTCTAGTTTTGGAGTCAATGATTGGCAAGACAAGCTTGTTTTTCATGAGTACAAGTCTGAAAAATGCACCCCTAAAAACCGCAGTAGCGGTTCGCACAATTTTATGTTGATGCAAGCAGCGTCTTGTTTAATAAAAACAGTAAAAACAAATTGGGAATAGAGCGTAGCTTTTTTGTTTGAAAAAAGCTACACTCTATTCCCCACTCCCATTTTCCCTATTTCTCTCCCCATTCCCATTTCTCAGCCATCAATTCCACCAATTTTTTGATATTTAAGGAGTAGAAAATGCTTCGCATAGCAGCAGCCCCACCTGTTTGAGTAAAGCTTTGTTACCATCAGGACATCCCGACTGAATCAAACATTTAGGACAGCCAGAACTGCAAGAACAACTGCGGGCTAACTCAGCAGCCGCATGAGCTAATTGAGGGAGAGAACGAAAAATAGCTTCCGAGGTTCCCGAACCTCCTTCTGCTAAATCGTAAAAGAGTCCTGCATAGTCATTTGCACCTCTCTTCTCTACCAGAAAATTCACATCATTAGGTGAAGCCAAAATAGTCAGAGGTAAAGCTGCTAAAATTTGATGGCCGAAACTGTGAATAGCCAACAAATTCGCGGGGTACTCCCACAACTGCTGATATCCGGGCGGAATCTCCTGTTTAGATTGAAGCAATTCCTGGCGAGTAGCTGTTACTACCTGTTGCAGATAACATTCAACCGGGGAATTAAAACTAATTTGCAGTACAGGAGTCGCAAATTTTATTTCGTAAGGTTGCTCAAAGTTTACCTCATTAAGAACCGATGTTAGCTCAGCCGAGCGAGTTCTCTTGCAACAAACAGGACAGGCAGTACATTTTGATAAAGGCTCTCTGTAATTGACGCACTTTCTATTGAGACAAGTTAACTCGTAATTGCGAGTTAATAATTGATAACCCGTGACGAGTTGGCTAATTTCTCCCCAAACCAGTTCCAGAATAGCTTGAGCTGGAATTGTTTTACTATCCGTTGAATTGGTTGGAACATTTCCTTCAAATTCTGGAATGACCAACGGGATTTGTTGAGGCAAACTCAAATTCTGCTTGAGGCTGGTATCAGTGTGGCTAATCGCTACAGTAAACAGTCGAGTTTCAGGGGTGTTTTGCAAAATAGCTTTGCCATTCAAGAGCGAGCGCGAAGTATAAGTCACCAAACAGCCGTCTGAGTTTTGCGTGCGGTAAATAGCACCAGGAAATACCTCTCGATAAGCAATCTCCGCACTGAGGAGTTCAATCTCTTCTTGAGTCTCCGCATCCACCAGTTGTATCGTGCTAGAACCCGTTCCCCCTCGAAAGTTTACATCTTTATGGGGAAAGCCTTTAGCCCATAATTTATCCCGGCTTCTGTGAAGAACACCTTGCTCAATTAAAGCCGTTGCAATTATATGAGCGCTCTTGCCAAAGTAGTGCTTGAGCTTATTGGCAGGAATGCCTGTTTCGACAGCCGCGCACATTAAATGTTTGGCAATATCTATGGGATAATTGGCATTAAAGCTCACCAATTCAGATTCGGCCGACAGCAACAATTCAGGGCGCTCGGCAAAATAGTTATCCAAAGGTGATTGTGCAATGGGAATGAAAACAATTAAACCGGAGTTTGCGCGACCAGCCCGGCCAGCCCTCTGCCTGAAAGCTTGCAAGCTTCCCGGCCATCCCCTAATAATAGCAAAGTCAAGTTGAGGCAAATCAATACCCGCTTCGAGAGCGCTAGTGCTGAGGATACACTTAACTGTTCCTGACTGCAAAGAGTTAATAATTTCCATGCGGCGCTCGCTTGTTAAACTGCCGTAGAAAATTGCTACTTGCGACTCAATTCCCGAGTTAGTTTGAGTTACAGCTTCTTGCTTAAAAGTTGCCCACAAGTTCTTAATTGCTTGTCGGCCGTTACCGAAGCAAATTCCGCTTTGCCCTTGCTGCAACAAAAACATAATGATGCGAGCCACATCGGAATTAGCATCATGAGTCGGTTTAGTAACAATTAATTGCCGTTCTGGGACAGCAGCTCCGCTAGAGTTAATCCAAACTAACCGCTCGGGTTTATTGATATTTCGCTTTCGACTTCTACCAGATAGTAACTTCGCTAATTTAACGGGATTACCAACAGTAGCACTCAACATCAGAAATTGCAGTTTTTGAGAAGAACCTCCGCGCTCGTCTACTGCCAATTTCAAGCGACGAATTAAGCTAGCCATGTTAGCTCCGTAAACTCCGTTAAAAGTGTGAGCTTCATCTAGGACAATATAGCGGAGGCGACTTAAAAAATGCTGCCAAGGCTGACTCCAATGAACGCTTTTCAGCGCATAGTGAATTAACTCTGGTGTTGCGCTGATTATGCTAGGGTTTGCAGCTAATAATTGTTCTCGGGTTTTGGGAGGAGTATCCCCAGTTAGAAGGGCAAGACGCGGGCGGGCAGGCTCAGGAATCAGTTGGAGAAAATCGGCAAGTTTTTGACTTTGGTCGGCTGTTAAAGCTTTCAAGCCATAAATAGAGAGTGCAGTAAATTGATGTTGGAGAATGCCCTCTAAAATAGGCAAGTACGCACTTAAAGATTTGCCAGAAGCTGTTGCTGTGCTGAGGATGACATCTTTGCCCTGGCGCACGGCTTTGAGTGTTTTAATTTGGTGCGAATAAAGTTGTTGAATGCCTTGGCGGTGCAAAGCAGAAATTATTGAAGGCGGCAAGTCTTGAGGAATTTTGTAGAGCTTAGGAGTTATAGCAGGCGCGATTGTCTGATAAATAACCTCTTCGCCTAAAAACTCACACAAATCGGCTGTTGCAGTTGGCTGCAAGTGGCTTGCTTCTGGAAAGTTATTTTGGTGAAAATCCTGTCTGGCTATTAGCTGGGAAAGAAGGTTGATATAATTGGGAGGCATTGGTCACTCTAAGAATGAATCTTTTCTCTTTTACTACCGATAGGTAAAAAAAAGAACGAGAGAGGTAATTTAAAAAAAAACTGGGAGTCGGACTGATTCTGGTAGCAATTATGGGTTTTAATCCAGGAACTAGGGAAACGGTAGGTCTCTGGCTCACTGCGCGATCGCCTCGTGAGGCACTATAGTGAGTCTTGCAGGAGTCGTGAAACTCTCTTCTCTTTCCGACCTTCGCGTGCTTCGCGTCTTCGCGGTTCGTTTAAAACTTGTTTTTTTCACAACTTATTTAGACTGGCTATATAATTAGTACAGTACACTTTACCAATTACTAGATGTACCTCATTTAACCCAGAAGTGTTATAGTATCCGATTAAGAATAATAAACCTATGCCTTACAGTAAATTCACTCTCAGCAAAGCTGTAGAAGATTTTCATCTCACAATCATTGAAGGAGCGCGTTTTTTACCAGAAATCCTCCCAGTGACTCCTAGTCTTTTACTACAGGATACTCTCAAAGAAACAATTCCGTGGGCGATCGCGGTGAGTAGCGAAAAAGCTCGTTCTGAGGGTATCATCAATCCTGTATTACTGGAAGTAAAACGCCAGCTTCAAGGACAGATTAGCGTTTTTTCAGGCGAAGAATTCAATGTAGAACCGGAGGCTGAACTCACAGGCTATGTAGACTTTCTCCTGAGTCGTTCCCCGGAACAACTATACATAAAAGCCCCTGCGGTTGTATTGGTGTCAGCCAAAAAAGAAGACCTTAAACCGGCTCTAGGGCAATGCCTTGCAGAAATGGTTGCAGCTCAACGCTTTAACCAACAAAAGCAACAGCCGATATCGACGATTTATGGAACGGTGACTAGCGGTACTGTCTGGCGTTTTCTTAAACTAGAAGAGCAATGCGCGTCCATTGACCTTACAGATTATCCACTACCTCCGGTTGAGCAAATCTTGGGCTTTCTGGTTTGGATGATGCAGGAAAGATGAGCTGCTTTTAAACGTTTTTTGAGTAGATCGGTTAACTAATTTTCACTGGGAAGTGTAATAATGATGAGAGTGGGTAAGTTTATTGCGGCTCGGAAGTTTATACAAGTAGAGATGAGAGTGCGATTGTACCCTCAAAAACTGCTGCGATATCTAGACAATAACTCAATACGCTTGGGTTAACTGTTTTTGTCATTGCGAGCGTCTTCGCGTTAGCTTTCGCGATCCGTTCGCCGAAGGCGTTCGGTGAAGGGTAGGAAAGCAATCCCGTCTATTTTTCACATTGTTTTACTGAACGGACTGTCTTAAATGAACCGTATTGGACAATAAATAATAACTATTTTTCGGCTCTCTGAGCTTTAAATTCTAACTGCTTTCGCTGTCGTTCTACAAACTCAGCCAGAGAACTTTTCCTCCCTTCCATCTCCTGAAAATCCACCACAAAACTAGCTGTTTTTAGCTCAACCGCTAAAGCTTCAGTAATATCGATAATTTCCACCCAACTCGCACATTGATAATCTGAGTCTTCGTATTGCTTAATTCGATTTTCTTCCAGCCCCAGTCTATCCGCAAGTTCTTTTTGAGTCATTTTCGCAGCAATTCGAGCTTTAATTAAGACTCTTGGCAGCTCTAAAATCGAATCTACTTCAATTTTGAGGTCTTGAGTGCGATCGCACTCCACCAATCTTTCATACTCAGCTATTTCTGCCCTAAAAGTATCCAGATGACTTTGGATAGATTCACGCATCACTAACCACCAAGGATCGTTCTTTTTCACCTCTTCATCTTGGGCGTCATACTGGGCTAGCGTAGATTCACATCTTTTCGCTAACTCTTGGGTATACTCATATTGCTTTTTATTTCTAATCATGGCGACCACCTTACTAAATCTATAGCAATAATTCCTTTAGGATGCAGCTCTCTGTCCCGTTGAAATAATTCATAGGAAGTTATATCGTAACTACCGACTGGCTGGTCGGACGGAAAGATTTCACCGCGATAAAGAGCTTTCTGTGCGGCTCTATCTGCATAATTTCTCCGTCGAGGAGCATGAGTTTTCAGATAATTCATATCAACCTCTTCTCTATCCCAACAAGCATCAAAATCTTGAGGAGCTAGTTTGCTAGTAATAAAACTACCATTGATGTAAATTGTTCTGCATCCTGCTGCCTTTAGCTGCTAAGAATGCCATTTGCAAACCATCTATCATGCGAGTACGAAGTGGTGTTATTCCAAAGCGATCTTTGAATTCTTCCCATTCGGCCCAATACACTCCTGGTGGCAAGTTGCCGTTCTCATCAAATTCGGGAATCATGCCCTCACACCTTTACATTTTAACACAATTTTATTGTCGGTTTTTATAGCTATTGATTTCCTCAGCATACCTGAATATGCAGGCAAAAAGCCATACAGAAAAAATATGGTAAGCGGAAAGCGAGCAAAATTTTATTTAGTCCGCTCGATGCAAGCGACTCTCTTAGACTTTAGTTCCAGTAAAATTTTGCAACAAATCTGGACTTATTGTACATTATATTACGCCAAAAATGTTAAAAAATAACTTGGATAAGTAATGAAGCAACAGCTTTTTTAACAAGGCCGTTAATGAAAGGCTGCCGAATTAACTCGGCAGCGCTTTCCTGTTATTTAAGGTGAGTGAGTTGAGTGATGCTGAGGAAAGCAGGCAACATCGAGTCAGGCTTATCCCCTGTTTTGAGAGCAATTTCTAAATCAAACAAAATGGAGAGCGATCGACTTAAGAAGTTCGCAGATACTTCCTTAACCTCCTGCTTAAGGAAATACAGCCGTTTGGGGTTACTAATTCCGCACATACTAGCAATTTCGCTATCAGAACGTTGTTGGTCGGAATTGATAGTGGCTTTTACCCACAACCAAGTTTTAAACTGAGTTTGGAGAGTGGCAATAATTACTAAAGGAAACTCTGCCCGAGATAGCAATTCATCAATTAGCTTAATTGCCGCCAATGCTTGACCTTTTAAAAGAGCTTCGGCAAGTTGGAAACTGCTGGCTGTGGTAGCTGGAACCAGGGCAAAAGCTGCTTCTTTGGTAATGCGATCGCCCGCTGCATAAATAGCTAATTTCTCCAGTTCCTTAATCATTCTAGAAGAATCGTTGCCAATGGCTACCGCTAGATAACTGACAGCATCTCTGGCAATTGAGAGATTCATCTGTTTAGCAGTAGTAGCGATCGCACTTTCAATCAAATCAGTACGCCAAGGAGGAATGAGAGTAAACTCCTTAAGTTTACCAAACTGCAACAAATGCTTAACTACCTTGAGTCGCTTGTCGATAACAGCAGCAGTGAAGACTAAGTGCGTTGTAGCAGGTAATTGGGGCAAGATTTGCAGCAATTCTAGCCCCATTTCTCCAAATTGCTTGAAATCGCAATTTTCAACGACAATAAGTTTGTTTCCACCGCCGAAAGGAACTGAAGCAGCAGCAGAGAGGGCTGCATCCAGGGAAGAAGCATTTCTGCGGTGGATGTTGAAATCTCGCCAGAGAGGATGAGTTTGAGTCTTAAAATTTTCAACTTCTCGTTCAATTGCGTAGGTATCATTCCCAATTAGGATGCTAATCATGCTGCTAACTCCTCCTGTTGTTTGACAGTTACAGTAACAGAGCGGCCTAAAGCTTTAGTAACGATCCGCTGCACGGATTCAAGGTGACTCTGAAACTTGTTCGCGTATTTTCTTTCTACTGCTAACACACATGAATCAGCAGAAAGTTCGGCAATTTGAGCGCGGTTTAAGAGGCTACGATTGCCTGGTTTCGCGGCTGCTACTATTTGCGCCCAAGTTGTCTCAAAGTCAGGAGAATCTGCCTCTATTTTTTGATGGGTTTTATCAAGTTTGTCAGGCTGATTAGATTGGGAAGTTGCCGGCAACCGCGTTTCGGGGGCAGCGGGTTTGCAAGACAGCATCAAGTTCAGGAGGCAGACTTCTAACCAGGTAGCCGCATTGGTGCTAGTTCTCAATTGAACTTCGGATTTGTGCAATTGTGTACAAGCCGCATCAATTGTTTCAAAATCGAGATGAAGAGCGATCGCTCGCAGTTGTGAGTAGCCTACTGGCCCTGCAATTAAATTCTGGCAGTGGCGCGTTGATTTGACAATGAGCAAATCTCTCATTGCTGCTAGCAAGCTGCTGAGAATAAGTTTGGGGGTTTTGCCGCTGTCAATGAGCGTTCTCGAAGATTGCAGTACGCTTAAGGTATCGCCAGAATGAATGGCTTTGAGAAGGGCGATCGAGTCTTGCTCGCTGATGCTGCCAGATACTTCTGCAACTTGAGTTAGGGTAATCTCTGAGTTTAGCAGTGAAAGCTGAGATAGTAATTGTAGGGCATCTCTTAACCCCCCGTCGCAGGTGCGAGCGATCGCCCGCATGGCATCACTTGCGATCTCAATAGATTCAGCGGAGCTAATTTTGTGCAATTGTCCGACAATAGCATCAACTGACAAGGCTCGGAAGTTAAAAGTTTGGCAGCGGGAGATAATTGTCGGCAGGACTTTATGTGCTTCAGTCGTACAGAGAATAAATACCACATGAGCCGGAGGTTCTTCAAGGCATTTGAGGAGAGCATTTTGAGCGCTGGTACTGAGTTGGTGGCACTCGTCTAAAATCCAGATGCGGTAAGGGCTCATCGCTGGGGCAAAGTTGCTGTGTTGTATTAATTCTCTGGCATCATCCACGCCATTGTGAGAGGCAGCATCGATTTCAGTTACGTCTAAGCTTGAACAGGAGTCAATGGTTTTGCAGCTTGAACATTCTCCGCAAGGAGTGGCGGTTGGCTTTTTGTTATTCAAACAATTGAGGGATTTAGCAAGGATGCGAGCGGTTGAGGTTTTGCCTGTTCCTCTGGGGCCAGTAAACAGGTAAGCTTGAGCAATTTTGTCGGAGGTGATGGCATTGGTCAAGGTTGTTTTGATGGTATCTTGACCCACTAATTCTTGTAGATTTTTGGGTCGGTATTTGAGGTGCAGTGGTTGGTACATTTTGAGTGGTTAGAATACTTCTGGTAACTATTCCCCGATAGGGGAGCCGTGAGCCGTGCCTGAAGTTAAACTCATAGGACTTACGCATAAGCTCTATCTGTAGTGTAAAAATTGTGTATTTTACCGCTACCAATAGTCTTACCAAGTATTTTTTGCGTAAGTCCTGGCTCAGTTGTTGGCGCTGGCGCGCCGAACACACTACCGCAAGGAAAAATTGCTAAACCATCTGCTGCTGAGATACAGCAAAAAAGCACGGCATGAAGCAATACGCTTGGGATAAGACACTCAGGGAGACAAAACACTGTGAAAAATAGATACTGCGAAGGCGCGTGCCTGCCCGAAGGGCTTATGCTTCGCCCAAAACTCGCAATGACAAAAAAAAATTAACTGAACCGTATTGCGGCATGAAGGAAAAATCGAAAGCAAAAAGTTTGAGCAAGTGGAAACTGATTCCAGAGCGCAAAACTGGGGCAATTTACACCCCGCTTACGTGCGGTGTTGGGAGTTTTGAAGATGCAAAATTGTCGGCGGTTGCGAGCTTATTTAAACCAATGGAGAGAAAGATTAAAACACACTAAATTACCAGCCAAATCGTTGCTTATATCAAAAAAAAGTAGAAAAATATATGTGGCTTTTTTAGATAATTTACTGTTGGTCAAAACCACTTAAACCTCCTAATTTATACAGCAATAGGCTCCGATTTTTTGCAGGAGAGGGCATCAAATTTAGATGCCACTCCCACATGCACGACTATTCTTGCGGAGCGACAATATATTCGCACTCTAAAGCCTCTGTACCCGACGCAGGCGTTCCAAACGGTGCAATCAGTAGGGGAGCGGTAGGAGTTGCCATTAACACCCGCAAATCAGAGCTGGAAATCGCTTTGGCTGTATCAATCAAATAGCGGATGTCGCACTTGAGACAAAACTCACAGCCCCAGAGTTTAGCATCAACTGTTTCAGTTCCTGAACTGAGAGTATTGTTGAGTGATGCTCGCACTTGTTGGGCATCTAAATCGAATTCTAAAATAGCTGTTAGGTGAGACTTGTCGCTGTGAGAAGCTAACCTCTCTAAGGCTTTTAAAAAGCTCAGCCTCTCAACCACCACTTGATGGCTAAATTCAGGGCGGTAGGGAGCGATAATTTGGTCGCAAACCGGATATTGCCCTTCTAGCAACTTCGTTGTCAACCGCCAATTATTCCACTCGAATGCGACAAAATTACTAGGTTGGTCTGGCAAACCTTCATAGTAAATCGTAACTTTGTCAGCAGAATTCAAAGAACGCTCCAATAACCGGAGTACCTTAGCAGGGACAGTAAAATTAACTATTTGACGGCTCAAAAGATAGGAATTGCTGCTTTCGTTCAATCCTAAAACCATTGCTACCCGATGCCCATCTGTCGTCCACACTCTCAGTTGATCGAGTCCTCTGTCTGCGTCGTGACTGAGTTGAAAATTCCCTCCTGTTAAAATGCGTTTGTTTTCCTCAGAACTTACAGCAAATAAGCTAGCTTTTAGGACAGAAATTAACACGCTAGCAGGAAGCGTTACAAGTTTCTGTTGAACGCTGGGGATAGCCGGAAATTCGTCCGCAGCTAGCCCGCGAATGGCGTGCTTGCTTCTTGACGCACTCAGAGTGGCACTGACTGATGGAACGTCGCTTCCTTTAATAATTTCAGAAGAACTTTTTAAGGTAAGGCTGCCGTTAGGAAATTTTCCCAAAATGTCAGCAAGTATGGGTGCGGGGAGGGTAAGCTTTCCAGATTGATTGACATTCGCACCAAAGCTCACTTGCATTCCAAATTCTAAATTGTAAGCAGTCAGGTGCAAATGTTGAGTTTCAGCATCAGCTTCAATCAAAATATTGGACAAAATGGGATGGCTGTTATTGCTGGGAATGATGCCTTTCAGAGCCTGTACATAATCGTTGAATTCTCTTGAATCGCAGGCAACTTCAATAACTGAGGGAAGAGGGGAAGAAGAAGGCAACATTGCCTCATTTGACAATGTTTCTAGAGAAGGATCATCGACAGATGGCAGTGCTGCCAAATTTGTGTAAGTTTGTGAGGTTTCTACTTTTTGCGTAGAGATTGTTAAGGGTTCGCAAACCGAGTCAGTTTCATTTGTTGCTTTGACTGATTTCTTCACAGTTTTGGCAGAATTATGTGCTGTGGCAGTCGAGCGTTTTTTCTTAACTCTTTTCTCCAAAATTTCCTCTTTAGGGGGTGTTCCTGTTAGTCGAGATTTTGCCATAATTAGCCTGGTGTCAGGGGTGCGATTGGCCGCTGCGGTAGCAGCACTTATTCAGGTTGTTGAGAAAGAGGAGTGGGAAGGAGAAGGAGAAAGAGAAGGAAAAGGAGAAAGAGAAGGAAAAGGAGAAGGGGAAGGAACCCACGCTTAAAAGCATAGGATTCAAGGGTAGACATTTTGTATCTAACTCGGTGGGTATCGATACAATTATTGATTTTTTGAACGTTGCTATCAACCCAAAACTAAAGTTTTTTTCTCCATCTTTATCTTCTCTTTCCCCTTGCAATTTCCTTTCCTTGTTCGCCTTATTTTATAAATAGGACTTACGCACTGACTCTACTTTAGGAATTACGCAACTGGCATAGTCCAATCGATTTGTAGGGTGCGTCAGACTTTCGTTATAAGGCGATTATCGAGGGTTTGGGATAGTAACGTACCTTACTAATTGTGCCAGTTGCGCCCAGGACTGTACTTGTAGGTGCTGATGGCACACGTTACTACTACAGATAGTGTAAAAATTGATTTATGCAGCCTAAGTCCCGATGGAGAAGCTTTTTGAAAGTTGAGTGTTACTGACTGTTTTCTACACACGTATGTGCCTCTTGGTTGAAGACTTTACCTCTTGGTTGAGAAGTTTACATTGTACTTGAGAATTTTATTGTTTGAGTACGAGTCATTGGGGGCAACAAATAATATCCGATATCGGCAGCGGCTTGCACCGACATAATAAAGTCGATGGTACTCTTTAAGTTTCTGTTGACTGCTCAAATCTTGACCGATTAACAATCTGCTGAAAAGGTCGCTTCCGTCAATGCCAACTTCATCAAAAGTGCTGCCTTGCGAATTGTGAATAGTCAGAGCAAAGCAATTGTTAATTTCAGCAAACAAGTCATCTTTGAACCAGTAATATTTCCTCCAAATAAATCCATTGCGTTTAGCACTCTTTAGCTTTTCTTTAAGTTCAGCATGGTAGCGCTTATTTTCAGACTCGTGCAGGACAAAGATTTGCCGCAAGAAACCGTCATCAGTCACAATTTTTAACAGCCAAACTCGATAGCCTCCGTGCTGGTTAATCTCAACTTCCTTGACGGTAAATTCCGTTGAAGTCGGCAAAATTACGGTTTTGCTGTCGGGTGCCATGACGGGTTTTTTGGTAATTAGCCTTTCTCCCGGTACAAATCTGGGTGCAGCTTGACCGTAGACTTGTTCTCTGATAAGGTGATTGTAGTATTTGGCTCGTTTGTTAGTCCAGCACAGAATTCTGAAACGATCGGGATTTTGACTAAATTCTCGATCGATCTTTTTGACAGCATATTGTAGCAGCGTTTCTGATTTAACTTTGAATGCACCGTTTGACTTGTCTCCTTTTTTGTATTTAGAGTGTGGCAAAAATATGTCTGCTTTGCTATTGACAAAAGAGCGACATTCTGTTATGAAATCGAGGACAGGGCTTTCCCCTGCTTGCCTGACAACTTTGGTCAGTACAGCTTTATTGGTAATGCTGAAAGCAGGCGACTTTTTTTCTCCTACAGGATTGAGTTGAGCGGGGTCGCCCATTAAAATTAGCTTGCGGTGATTGAAGAATGTGCGTTCAAAATTGCGTTCTATCCATTTCCACAATTCGCTTCCAACCATCGAACATTCGTCGAGGAAGATGATATCGTAGAGGTGAAGGCTGCTGGAACTTGTCTGTGACAAGGCTTTTTCTTGTTCTTTTCTGACCATGCCCAATCCTAAAAGCTGGTGTATTGTCATAAAATCAACTCCGAAAATGCCTTGAGACGCTGCCATTTTTCTGAGGATGCCGACTGCTTTGTTAGTAGGTGCTGTGAGGGCAATGCGTTTGCTTTGACTCAAGAGTTCTTGGATAATTTGAAAGACGATTGTGGATTTTCCAGTTCCTGCGTAGCCGCACAGCAAGAAGAATGACTCGGTAGTGGTTAGAAAGCTTCTTAATTTGTCGAGGGCTTGCTGCTGTTGCGGTTTGAGCGTGAAGGGAAATTGTGTAAGTTTTTGGGGTTGTTCTAGTAAGGCTTGAATCATTAGTTAGCGTCCATTACTAATTTTATCGACCTCTGATTAAGCGTTAGCTTGATGGGGGAGTCTTTCAAGAGTAGGTTTTTTAGATTTCGGGCAAGGAAGAGGGGGAGAGGAGAGAGAGGGAGACGGGGAGAGAGGGAGACGGGGAGAAGCGAAAAAGCCCGGATTTCGACTTTTTATGCCTTTAAAACTCACCACTTACTTACCCTCAATTTCCTAATCGTGAAAAACCTCCCTTTGAGAGGAGTGGGAGTGGGGGAAGGTGACGCTTATTAAGTAGTTCGATTATCGATTATCGCTCTTATATTTGTTCTAGCAAAAAAGCACCCTCCAATCCCTACGGAGTGCTCGCTACTTCCCACTTATCTTTTAAAGGGCATCTTTCCTAAATCAAGTTCAGCAACTTTTCCGAGAGCTTCTAAACGCTTGTTTAATGTTTTATGTCGGGGACATTCTACAGCGTACTCGTATTTATAACCTGTATGTTGAAGTTCGGAAATTTGGCAATCAATTAAGTTGCTCAGGTGGCCGACTAGCTTTTTGACAGGTATTAGCCACGCCTTAGCTAGTGCTTTACTACGAAACCCAATCCAAGCTGTAAAGTAGGAGCCATCTTCGCTAATTTGATAAGCCACATTGGGCGATAATTTAACAATAGGTTCGATGCGGGCAATACCCAAACCTTTGAGTTCTGTCAAGCTGTAACTTAGGATTTCTCCGCTGTTCCAATGGATGTGAAATGGACGTGGCTCTTCAACGTTCAAGTGTTGGACTCTCCCCATTCGTTGAACTCCTTCTCGGTGCTGTAAAATGCAATCTCCCTCTCTAAATCCGTAGAATCCTTGTTTCTTGGCTAGGTTTTCTAACTGCTGCTTCCAGGCTTCTTCCCAAGCTACGTCAAAGTCGAGAAGTTCGTAATTTTCTTCGCTCAATTGTCGAGCCAGTTTTTCTTTTAACTGCTGGTTGTGGATTGGCATAGCGAATTCTAAAAAGTTGTCGGGTACTTCAAGAGCTAAATGCGTCTTAGCTCTGATTCTGAGTTCATTGACAGACAAACAGCGGGCGTCTTTTAATTGCTGGGGTGCAGGAATATCTATAGTACAACTTGTCGGGTAGCCTGGAAACAAGTTGATGGGAAAGAGATAAGATTGGTCGAGAGTAGAGATGAGAATGTGGTGTTCGCTCAGCGATTCTACTTTGAAACGAGTTGCGTTACTAAATTGTATCTGTTCGGAATTAGCGAGTACGATAGTTGTGCAAGCTGGAAGTTCTCCAGCAGTCTTTTGAGGGATAAACTTAGGAACGAGAGAGATTTTGAGGGCGCGGATTTCGTCGAGGTTATAAGTCCAAGAAAATGAATCTTCGCCGGAAATTGCGTCCCAAGTAATTGTCACAGGTTTTTCAGTTTGATTGAGAGAAGTAACAGTACCGTATTGGTTACCAGTTTTAACGATATCATTTAACCTGAAGGGATGTTCTTCAGCAGGTGCGGGAATAAGGAAAGGGAAAATTACTGCAACTACTTCTTTAACTTGAGGGGATTCCTGGCTGGCTGATTCAGGAAAAGTGTTGTGGGGGGTTATAAGAGAGTTGTTAGCATTCATAATGGCAAGAATTTGGTTATCGCTTAACTTCTCCCGCTAGGGGGTAGCTTTTAATTTGGAGGTCTCCTTAACAAAGGATTCTTGCTCCAATTGCAGGAAATAAATTAGCTGTTGTTAGAGGGAGAAGCTGTTGCGATCGCAAGCTATACTACTATTAGCCACATCTACGATCGCACAGCTATCAATCCGAGTATATTTACTCATACAATTGTAACTATCCGTACAAAGTATATTTACTCATACAATTGTAACTATCCGTACAAATGCGATAGCTCTAGAGCGTCAATCTAGACTATGATAACAACTTGTAGTTAGTACACTTTAAAAAGTCGGCTACTGACAATTTATTGAGTTAACACCATTCAATTGATAAAAACTTCTCCCAGCTATCAGTAGGTTCTGTCGCTGGGAGAAATCGCTGGAAAGTCGGTTATTCAACTAACGCAGGTATCTCGATTAATTCGATTTCAAACCTTCGCTGCATTCGCCGTTATTCTTTAGGCACAGTAGGCTTTGGTTGGATGTCAAAAATAATCACAAATGTGCGGGTTTTCACTAACCGCTGCAAAACCCGTAGATGATCGTCTGCATCGTTTCTCTTACGAAATCGTGCCACAATAACACGCTGACAATTAGGAAGCAGGCTAATGATACACCACGGGTGCAATTTTTCAGAGTAGGTCATTTTAGTACCTCAGCAGTAAAAGTAACAGATTGTGCTCTTGTTTCATTGCTTGCCAAGACAGTAATTGAATAATCTTGTCAAAGACAGGCCACGGTGACATTGATATTTGACAAGGTTTGTGCTAATACAAGCTCAAATTATCTTTTGATGCTGAAAAAGCTTGGTGTATGGCAGCCACCTAAACTGTTGGAACAAGTCAGCAGTATATGCTTGTGATAACGCATACAGTCGTTGCCCTAAACAGTCTTTCCGTTATACGCGCCGCTACTATTAATCCAGGCTATTCTCTTCGCAAGGCGGACACAGGAAAGCCACCAATCCCTCTGGAATTTCCTCAAAATGCTCCAGCAGAAAATCCATTAAAGCCAAATGACGCAAATCGACAGCAGTAGGGAATCGGCGATTTTCCCCCTTTCTAAACCAACCCCGCACTGTAGAATCAGAACGAGAACAAATAAAAGCAATTTCCTCATAACTCACTCCCCACTTTGCATAAAACTGCCTCGGTGTCATTCGCAATTGGCATTCACTGTAAACTGCAATCAAATTGCGTTCTCTATCTGTCAAAGTCTGCTGCTTTTTTATCATCCTCAAACTTCTCCAAATCTTCCTCCCAGGCAGTATCAAACTGACACCACTTTGCACTCTTGGAATCAGGAGTAAGGCAAATGATGTAGCACCACATCCAACAACGCTGACGCTGTTCATAGTTGTAAAATTTGCCTATAACCATTCCTCTGTCACCTTCTTCGCCAACATCTGCCCAGCGCACCATCTCGCCGCACTCAAAGCGCGGGGGATGAATTTTGGCAAAATTTGCAGGCAACTCAGTTGAAGGTGGTATATCCTTCAACTGTTTTAGTGGCAGGGCCGAAATCAAATCTCGCTTTCCTTTTGAGATTGACATGAGTTCTCAACTTTGCATCGACTGCAACAGATTTGTTTTGATAGGTTTTTAGGTCAATTTCTTGATAAAGAAATTGCAGCGCGATATTTCCTTAAATCAATCAATTGGAATCTATATTTGACGAACTATTCTCAAAGCCCAACTCTGGCTAGGCTATCAATTTTTTGAGATACCGCCCAATCGCGTTGATGTCAAGTCCGGTTGCAGCAGACTGGTATAGTAAAGGTGTAGTTGCTTTCGTCAGCGAGGTGCGATGATCGACAAACGTCTCCAAATCGAACCACACCGGGAAGTAGAAGAACTATTGGAGAATATTGATGACTTGTTCTTCAGAATATAACCAGCCAGCAAAAAAGGTTGCAGGTAGAATCAAACAATAGTATAATTAGATGAGTTACTAATAATTTTCTTGGTGGCGCGGTGTTATGACAGCCCTTGAACCTGTTACCTTCAGAGACCTCATAGACGCGATCGCTACCTTGCCGATTATCAACTTTCCCGAGAATTCGAGTCAGTTGAATAGCAATAAGCGGGACGTGAGTTGCAACAAGCGCCTCCGATTGCCCAGAAAGCGATTAAGCCGGATTTGGTTGGCCATCAAAGAATAGAAGCCAGTTAGCCTACTTGACGTAAATCCCCTTTCGTCCAATAATGAAGGAACTTACCCTAAGAGGGCTGCGCCGTGAAGGTTCTTGGGAATGGGCGCGCTAAGATTTTGACGCCCGCAGAAATTGACCGACTGTTTGACCGGGGTTTTATTACAGCAAGGGACAGGCTTTTGTTTGCTGTAACTTTTTACTGCGCCTGCCGCATTTCAGAGGCGTTAGCTTTAACAACTCACGACATTGTTGGGGGGTCAGTCACGTTGCGGAAAGCGACGACAAAGGGTTCGTCAGCAACGCGAACGCTGCCGCTCCATCCTATGCTGGCTAAGTATTTAAAGGCTTACAATCCAGATGCGGGTTTTTTGTTTCCGGGGCGAGAGGGTACGAAGCCTTTGACGCGCTCTTTTGCAGATTTGATTTTTAAAGAAGCTTGCAAGCGGGTAAGAATTAAGGGGGCTTCAACACATTCGATGCGGCGGACGGCGCTGACTAATTTGAGCAATGCGGGGGTGCCGCTGCGGGTGATTATGGAGATTTCGGGACACAAAAATTTGTCGAGTCTCCAGCGCTATTTGGAGGTACAGCCGGAACAGCTTGTCAAGGCGATCGGGCTTTTGAAGTAAGGCGACAGAGCTCAATATTTTCCTGTCCTTTAATATTACCGCAGTTTATAGATATTCCGGAACCGACAGCATTCAGCATCAAACAGCAGCTTAACCGTTCCCGTTCCGCTATTGCGGCCTTTCAATCCAATAATTTCAGCCATTCCCCGATCGGGAGAATCAGGATTGTAATAATCGTCCCTGTAAACTCCAAGCACAACATCCGCATCCTGTTCAATTCCACCAGAGCCACGCAAATCCGATAAACTTGGACGTTTATTTGTGCGAGTCTCTACCCCCCGATTGAGCTGAGAAAGCAGCACAACAGGCGCGTCAACCTCGCGAGCCAAAATTTTCATCTGCCGCGTAATTTCGCTAATTTTATTGACAACATTTTCATCCGCCGAATTCACCATCAATTGCAAGTAATCAACAATTACCAAACCCAAGGGGCCGCGCTCGCAAACAAACTCCCTAACTCTCGAACGAATCTCTAGGGGAGATGGTTCCAAACTTTCGTCTATCCAAAAATCAGCATCGCTAACTTTCCCCAAAGCCGAAGCTAGCACTTCGTACTTACCAGCTAGGTTAACTTGCCTGATATCTTTCACCGACACCCCACTCTCAAGTGCCATTAACCGCGCTGCCAAGTCCCGACCTGGCATTTCCATCGAAAACATCAAAACCCGACCGTTCTTGGGAAGGGAAGCAATGTTGTAGCCAAGGGCACAAGCCAAAGCCGTTTTGCCACTGCCGGGGCGACCTCCTATGACAATCAATTCGCCTCGATAAAATCCCCCTCCCAAGAGGTCGTCGAGGTCGTAAAACCCCGTGCTGATTCCAGGACAGTAGTTAGCAGTCTCCAAGCGCTGTTCCTCAATTTCATCTAGATATCGCCAAAGTTCGTGGCAGTATTCCGAAAGAGGCCGAATAGCTTTTTGTCGCTCTTCTTTGTACTTATTGAGGGCAAAAATCTTTTCCTCGGCTTTATTTAGTATCGCATCCAATTCGGTGGAAGTTTCGTAGCCAAGCTGCACCAGGTCATTACCGACTTTGATTAGTTCGCGCCGGACAAACTTGTCCACGACTAGCAAAGCATATTGGTCGATGTTGACGGCTGAAACAGTTCGGTCTACCAGCATTACCAGTTTGGTTTGACCCCCTACTACTTCCAGCAGGTTGTGGTCGTCGAGAAAAGTGGTGACGTTCATCAAGTCTGTGGGCTGCTCTTTAGAGTGCAACGCTAAAGCAGCCCGATAAATGTGTTGGTGGACTGTAATTGCTAACGCTTCGGGACGCAGAATATTTGCGACTCGGTTAATCGCGATTGGATCGATCAAAATTCCGCCTAAAATTGCTTCCTCTGCATCAATGTTAGTCGGCATAATTTTGTCAACAAAACTGACTCCCATATCTGGTACTCTCCTTTGAAATTGTTGTTACTTGAACTGTGTTGTTAGTTGCCGACAGGATTGTCAGCTGTCTACAGGAATTGAATAATCAGTGTTTTCACAGCTAGGCCTCATAGCTAAGTAGTAGACAATTTGTTCAAAATTTGTTTGAGTTGCTGAGGAAATCGATGCATCCACTGCAAGTAAATTTGCTGCTGAATACCTAGCGCTGCAAAAGCTTCTTTGCCTAATTGCTGGAACTGTTCGCATAACGTTCTGTGAGATTCTAATGGCATATAATGAGGGTCAACATAATCCTCAGTTATTCTTGTTGTCTGTGCAGAAGGAGAATCTTTTGGAGTTGGAGAAGAGCCTATTGAAGCTGGAGACGAAACAACATTTGTTGGGTTCGAGTTTTGAAAACCGTTAGTTTTTTCCCACCAGCGACCGCGCAAACAATCAACGACCCACCCTGAAGGGTTGGATATTTGCTTTGTTTGGCTTCGGATTTGCAGCAAGTTTATGGCGGCTTGGATTTCGTTTAAGCTGTGCTGGAGTACACAAATTTTTAATTCGGGATTCATGCCTCCTGTGGCTCGCGTAACGGCTTCGATAATTTCAGTTGCATCGGGATTGGCAATTGCAACCGCTTCGATAATCTCAGTTGCATCAGGATTAGTAATTGGAACGGCTTTGACAATCTCAGTCGCATCGGAATTGGCAATTGCAATTGGTTCGACAGTTTCAGTCACCTCGGGGTTGGCAATTGCAATTGGTTCGACAGTTTCAATCGTATCGGGGTTGGCAACTGCAACGGCTTCGATAATCTCAGTCGCATCAGGATTAGTAATTGGAACGGCTTTGACAATCTCAGTTGTATCGGGGTTGGCAATTGCAACCGCTTCGACAATTTCAGGAACTTGGGGAGTAACGGGCGAAGATATTTCAGGACTTAACGGAACAGCTTTATTGGTAGGTATTGGTGATTTGGCGCCAGAGATTGTTGGATTGTCGAGGCTGTTGAGTTCTGTCAGCAGTTTTTGCGGGGGTTTAGAGGTCAAACCTCTTTGTTCTGGAGTGCAAGGCATTGCCACATCAACTGCCTGACTGTTATCTGAATTAATTCTCAGACATTCAGCGGTTGGGGCGGAACATTTATTTTCACTAGGGGTTTTTAGTTCTTGTTCTGAATTTTTATTTAATTCAGTGCTTTTAGATTTGATCCCAGTTACAAGCTGTGGTTTTTTATCTGGTGATGTTAAATTTTCTTCCTCTTTAGAAAAATTTAAAAAAACAGCAGCAACATTTTCAGTGCTTTGCTGTTCTTTTTTATCCTCTGTAAAGAGTACGGCCCCATCAGGGTTTGAACCCCCTGTTTGCTCAATTTTTGGCTGGTTCAGTCGATTTTTTGACGGATTGCTCAGTTTTTGGAATTTTGAATTGGTGTGAGTGAAGGGGCGAACGTCGCCCAGGTGTTGCACTGCTATGCGGAAAATGCCGCACCCGTAGTTTTTGAGAATTTTGACCAAGCCGAGTTTTTCGAGTTGTCTGAGGGCTGCCCGCCTGGTGTTAGGGCTATAGGGCTTGCCGTTTCTGACTGGGGTGGCTCGTTTTTCGCCCAAGGGGATGCAATTGATGTCGATTTCCTCTGGTTTGCCGCCGATGCAGGTTCTGTACAGGTAGAGGGCGAGTTTGAGGGCGCTGGGGGTAGCGCCTTCTAGTATGTCGGCTAGGGCTTCGTAAATTGCGGCGTGTCGGGCGAATGGCGGTTTGTGCCAGGTAGTTGTATCTGCAACCATTTTTTGTTCCGGGGTAAAAATGAGCGTAAATGTCCCTTCATGCGACTGTGACAGCCGCAAGGTTTGCCAGAGCGGTTGTTGTGAATTTGACCGCGGGCTATTGAGCGCGAATGCAGCGCTCGCTGCACTCAACAGGATTTCGGGTTGGCTTCAACAACCAGGTGTGGTAGTAGTTCCGCCGGAACTCGATTCATAGCGCCGTCGCTTGAACTATCGGCAAACTTTAGCGAAGCGGTTTTAAGGTCTTGTACTTTTGCGATCGCTTTTTTGTAGCGATGCAGTTGTCCTAAATCCAGCAGTGTTGAGACTGACCGCCCCGCTAAAAGATGAGAAAGGGTGCGCGACTATTTTTTTAATCCTGCCAGACCAGCCGACACGGGATTTGGTGGCGAATCAGTCTAATAAGACTGATTAGAGTTGTTCTAAAGGCTGAAAACTTTACGTGGTAAGAGTTTCAAAAATGACTTGTCGCGGCATTCTAGAGGTTTTGTCGCGGCATTCTAGAGGTTTTGTCGCGGCATTCTAGAGGTTTTGTTCTAACGGTCAAACTTATATGGGGTATGGATTTGAGAGCGATTTTAAATACCTATTTTTTTTAGAACAAGTTTCAGAACAGTCGGATCATCCTTTGCCGAAAAAAAAACCAGCCTGGAAAGGGGTGGTTTGTAGCGTCGCTTTGTTGACACTCTCCGGGTTAAAGCCACGGAGATTCTTAAGACCACAACTTTAGTCTTAAAGGCGCTGACAAGTCGCCTCTACTGATTCCGCTTAGATCGAGTCCAAGCATTATCGCTACTTTTCTGGCAATATTTGCACCACCATTGGCATCTGCATTAATCAACCAGCCTTGAGCCGTTCGGTACAAACCACGCTTAAGCCGCTTGCCACTTGCCTCCCACCCTTCAGGTTTTTCGCCGAATGTAGGTAGAAAATCATTATCGACAAACGAAGCTTTGGAAGAATATGATTCTTCAGTTTCAACGAATTTAATTCCGTGCTGCTCACACAACTGAGCGATTCGGTCTTTTAGCCTGCCTGTGGGAATTTGTACAAACTTTTGGTTAGTCTTTTTCCCCATATTGGCCGAGTCTTTCTGTCCCTTGTTCCAACCAAAAACAACTGTACCGATTTGGTTGTTTAAGCAGTGCTGAATTACTTTTCTTGCAGCTTTTTTTACAGCATCTCGCATTTGGCGATTACGTTTTTCAGTCAAGCTTGCAAGCCGTTTAGACCAGTAGCCGTTAGCTTTCCCTGACCTTAGAGAAGCAACTCGTTTGTTATATCCCTGATTAAGGGACTTAAGGTGCTTGCCATCAATAATAAAGCTAGTACCTGCATTGCTTACGCAGGTTAGCCAATTATCTATTCCGTGATCGATTGCTAGACACTTAGCAGGGTTTACATTTGAGCGAATATTTTCTGTTTTGTAAATCAATTCCAAATAGAAACAGCCGTTACGAGGCAGAATTCTATATTCTCGAATTGCTTTGAAATCAAGATTCGAGGGCATGAGTAGAAAAAAAGCATCTAAACCAAACCACGTTTTCACCTTACTTCCTAATGGGAAGCGTAACATTCCATCTTTGAGTTTTACAGAGCGTCCCGTAAATGTCACAAGTGCCATTCCACTTTGACGATATCCTGGCAACTTGGGACGTTGTGTGACCCTTCCCTCCTTAATGCCCTTGAGCAGTCCCATGAAAGATTTAAAAGACTCTGCCACACCCGTTAGAATTTGCTGTGCTGTATCCGAATAGAACGCCTTGTAATGCAGATTCTGATTATCGGTTCCCAAAACCTTGTGTAACTCTGCACGGTTGGGAATTCTACCAGTTTTGAAATATAACTGCCGAGAATAGTAAATGCCACAATTAGACAGCTTTGCAGACTCAGAACAAAGATATTCAAGAATTGCTTGCGTCTCTTTATCTAATTTGATTAAAACTTGTTGACATCCAAACATTTTTCATCCTCCTACAATATTATTGTACAGAAAAAGACCGGATAATTTATTAAAAAATATCTCGTTTTTGGGTTAAGTAGTCTGAGGTTGAAATTCTTGAGCAACCCTGCAAGATTGTAGGCAGGATTAAAACTGATGTGTATAGAGCAGAGCATTAATTAGAAACCTAAAGAAGAAAAGAAAAAGCCGTCCTTCTAGGACGGGGCTTCAAACCCCTTTTTTTGGTGAAATGCTTAACAGATGCCAGATTTGGGATTCCAGTTCTGGTGCAGGGATTCGCTCCCCACGTTCCAACATGGATACATAACGCTGCGACACCCCTAGCCAGCCAGCCAATTGTGCTTGAGTCCAACCTTTGGCTGTTCTTGCTTCTTTTATCTCATTGCTTGTCAGTTTAGGTTTGAGAGCTTGTTTCAGGCGGGGTTGAACCTGTTTGAGTTCAGCTTTGGTTGCCAGGAGTTGGGGGATAGGTGCTGGCGGATGGATGGTAATTTTGGCTGCCAATAGCGTGTCAAAGTATCCTGGTTTTTTTCGATACTTGCTACCGGGTCTCAGCCATTCTGGGTAGGTCTCTTGGTCAAACTCGATTTGAAACGCTCGCTGGAGTTTCAACAGCACTTCCAGGGCGTGATTCCAGCTATTCATCAGCGTGTAAGTTTTTCTAGGGTTAGACCGGGCTATATCGATTACCGTTTGGCATAGGAGCGCTTTTAGAAGGGTTTCCACTTTGTAACAGCCACTGGTGTGAAATCGGCTTTCCATCGTCAGATGAAGTGCTAAGCGCAAAGCCAGTTCATCATGGTAGGCATCGATTTTGAGAATCTCCTGAGCTAAATAGCCAAACTGATACAAGGCTTCTTTGGCGAAGTAACCTGCTTTGTTCAAGAAGGCATGAGTCCAGAGCCCCGGTTGGACTGTGATGTAGACTTCATCAGGCTGCTCTATTTTGCCCTCCAGATTCTGCTGACCTGTTAACTGAATTTGAATATTCCACATTCGCGAGGTGTCAACGCTGGCTCTAATTCCACCTTTTTTGTGTTTGCCTTCAACCCATGTGGCTTTGATTGCTAGGCAACCTAGAGCATACGCTGTTTTAGCTAGTTCATTCAGTTTTTTAGACGCGGGCAAGTCTGTGCGTTTGTCCCAGCCCATTTCCTTGATTAAGTCACTGCCTTCGAGAGTGAATAAGCTTTCCCACGGCTCTTCTTGTCTCATAATATGAGCGGCAAAAATCAGGTGTAACTTGGCAGCGGTCAGCCCAAACTTGTCAATAATTTGCATGGCCTCGTCTAAGGGCAGCAGCGTGATGTCGCCGGGGTTGGCGATGTAGTGCTCGATGATGTTGTTGGGGTTGCCCTTGGCTCGGTGTTGGAAGTAGCCGACACCTGAAGGGTATTGCTGCCACAAGTCTGTTCTCAGTTGTGCGTGGAGGCTGGATACCATAGGAGGGGGTGTCGCAACAGGGGCGATCGGTCTATTATGGTAGAGACGAGGTTCTGTAATCGGTTTGTCTGGGGTATCTCTAACTTCAGCCAGACTTTCTGAGCTGGTGCTGTCACTCATAGTTTTAGTCAATAGTTAGAACCTAGTATTTTACTCACTGAATTTTTAATAAATTCGAGAAGTTTAAGTCGGCATAATGTCGTCAACTTGCAATTGTAAATTGGGAAATAGGTAAGAAGAAATAGGCTATCCCAAGCGATATTGTTGCTGCTGGTAAACTCCATCAACTAACTGGCAGACGGTGAAAGTAGGTTGCTTGGGATTGCCGATAAATTGCAAACCCCCCAAGCCTCGAAAGTCCACAATCCAATATTCTGCAATCTTCAAAAAAGCGTATTCTTCCACTTTTCTTGCATAATCATCTTGCCAATTAGTGCTGACAACTTCGGCAACAAGCTTAATTGTACTATCTTTACAAATCACTGGTTCTTTTTGCCAAAGGGGTTCACTACCAAGTTCTGCTTTATCTAAAACAACTACATCAGGACGTAGTGCTGTGGCCTCAGCGTATAGGGGTTTTATTAAACAAGTTTTTGGAACCAACCAATTGAAATTACCACGAAAAATTTTTACGTAAATTCTACCAGCAATACTACCTGCCACCGCTTCGTGAGGACCAGTAGGTGACCTGTCTCTGAGTTCTCCATCAATGAGTTCACATCGTGTATTATCCCCATATAGGGCAATAAACTCCTCAAAGCTAAGTAGTTTGGATGGGGTGTATGTCATAGGTTATTTTTTAATGGGAGGTAGCTTAATTAGAAGTTTTGTGGGGTAGGGAGTAGAGTTCTGTTAAGTTTATTATTATACTCGCTCGATTGCATGACCGCCTTCGAGCTTGTCAAACTAATGGAGGCGGATTGCGATCTGATAAATCGCCCCGTGCCGATTCCAGAGAACCCTCCATTATATTCCAATCAATGTCATCATCAGGAAAGAGCGATAATTGCCCGGGTGATACGTTGGATTGCCCGCGGTTGTGATAAGAAAGGTGACACGCAGTACAAAGGGCTATTAAGTTTTCTGGGCGATTGTCCTCCGGTATTCTGTTGCGGTGGTGCACTGTCAAAGTTAGGGAACATCGTTCGGACTTGGTTAAGCCACTTTTCTTACCCGGTCGGAGGCATTGTTGGTTGCATTTAGTACAGCGCCAAAGAGCACTTTCTTTCACTGAGAGCGCAATCTCTTGCCAATTGTCGGGATACCTCTTTGGTTTTGTCATAGCTCATTTCTCACAATTCGCGCGATCGCTTTTGTTGCCATCACTCAGAAGCCATCAAGTCAAAGAGTGCTGTAAATTCGCTCAATATTCCATATCTCTTAACGCCTTCCTCACTATTATTCCACTTTTAGTATAAGAGAGCTCGGATGAGTGGTACGAATACTCTTCCTCAAGCTTTAAGATTGATGGCTAACCAACTTGAAAATATCAGTGAGTTGCTTTTCGGTTTTTCTAACCGAGATCAACCAGTTAAATCCTTCACGTAGCATCAACAAATAGCCCAATCAGCTTAGTTTATTTTTTCGACAATTAATCCACCCTGCCATCCCTCAAAGAATATGCCTGGAAAAATCCTCAAGCTACACCCCCAATTACAGCAGACAACAATTTTGATCGGCTTTTAGATAAAATCAAAACTAGAACCGCCCTTTATCTCGGCAAGCGTTCTATCTTTAGTTTGCAAGCTTTTTTAGATGGTTACACTTTAGCCTGTCGCCAACTCGGAATTCCTGTTACTGAACAGGAACAAGAATTTGCAGAATTTCAAGACTGGATTGAAAAACAATTTAACCAGCCATCTACCCAGTCTTGGGCGCGAATTGTCCTTTTTTATTCAGAAGATGAATCCCAAGCGCTTGATACATTTTTTGAGCTGTTTGAAGATTTTTTACACGGAACTTCCCCCGCCTGCTCGCTATCGTTCCGATCCAAACCAATACGGGGTGAGACTTTCCCGGTTTGGGAAAATCTTTTACATGACTACAAGTTCTGGAAACCCTTATGTAGCGGGGTTTTTTCTCCCTTCCACTATCTCACAAGAGGTAGTAGGCAAAGATTAAGAAAATCTTAAATACATGACTGCTGGCGTCTAACGCTCAAATCGCCCAAACCTATATCCAAAAAAAAATACAGCCTCCCGAACGCCCCCCAAAGCGGGGAAGTTGCGTTTACAGCGCGAATCCTCTAGGATGCCGGCACAATCGGGATGCTCCCTATTTGAAAACATTGACCATCAAGATGTGTAAACTCCAACCAGAAATTTTCTCCAGTTTTAGGGGCAACCGCCCCGTATAAATAGTAAGCTTTAAAATTCCATTGAACTAAACCTATTGGTTTAACTCCACGGGCTGTGTTCTTGGGAGCATCCCGATTTTGCAAAAACATTAAACTGCAAATTCACCATTTAAGTAGGCACAACGCAGTTGCAACATTTGAGAAACACTTTCAGATTTCCACTGCGAAGAATGAAATTTTTAGCCTTCTACCTATCTGCTTGACGGCTGATTCTACCGCTGGCGAACCGATGGAGCCTGGTTGTAATTCTTGACAAGTTTCATAGTCCACAAGGCGAAGACGGTGTTTTTTGAGGTAGGCACGGAAATTAATGACTTGCCGACTGTGGCAGCTGTCAAAAATAGCGATCGCATCTTCTACCCGACCACGCCATAACAAAGCCTCAGCTTGTTTGAGCCGCTTGCCTGCGCCACCAACTTTATACAGATTTTCTTTGAGGTGATACCAGTCTAAGATTTCCTGCCTTTGTGAAGTTGTCGCAATTTCCTTGAATAAATTCCACACACCATCGTGACCATCTCCTAAACAGATTACAGGATTAGTTAGCGACTGACTATTCACCCAATCTGTGAGGATGGCAGTTATCTTGGAAGAAAGCGCCATAGTAAAGGTCTTGCAAGCGCACTACCTTATATTCGCGCCACTGACAGGGAAGTCCCCGTTCTGTGAGGAGTCGCACTTTACCGCCATCTATGCTAACTTGCGCTCACGCCCGAGACGCTTGAGGCACGGGAAATTCTTGGCGTTGCACAAGTCTGTGTTGACTGAAGAGGCTGACCTTAACTCCTGTGAGGGTGGCCAGGTCAACAGAGGCATTTTGGTACGACTCCGAAGCAGAAAGTAAAAAACAGCATTTTTCAAGCATTGGACTTCTACGGCTGTAAGCCTCCACCCCCAAGCGGTTTGCTTGTTTTTGTGTAATGAAGAGCCGTCCTACACAACTGTTGAGCGTGCGTGATCGCTCTTTAAGTGTTTTGGTTACTTTTTGGATAAAAAAAGGGCAACTTTGGGGCTGACATATTCTAGCATCTGTTGACGTACTACTTTCTCCAGCCCTTCTAAAGTCGATATTTCTGCTGAATCTGTATTTTTGTAGAGGATTTGGGCTATCTCGTCAATACAGGCTGATAACCGTAATTGTTCTTCGGGAGTTATGCTCATTTTTTTTCCCGGATCTATTCCTGAGGGGGGGACAAAGAGGTTTAGGAGATATACCCAATAAGGGTTGCAGCCTGTATACCCTGTTGGTAAAAGCGACGTTTATTTCGGGTTAACTTCATTAACTGTTGAACTGATGCAGAATGTTGAGCGAGATAATTTATCCACTGTTCTCCATCTTGACCCATGCCAAATATACTCCGCCTCCGATATTTTTGGCTCGGTTCTTTACGGCGGGATACATATTTTTGTACCTGTCTTTTCTGATTTTGAGTACCTTGAAATATCGCCAAACTGTAGGCGATTGCCATTAACAGAATTATGGTAATGAGTCGGTCTCCTCTTAAACCAGTCCCTTCTATATCGTAGCCTCCACTCTTGCAATCTCGAAACATTTCTTCAATTCCCATCCGCTGTTTATAGGCAGCGATAGCACTCTGTAGTGAGCCTAAATCTGTCAGAATAAACCAGGCATCTTTGACTTTGACTCCTCGATACTCCCGTTTCCATTTACAAGCAATATCAAATCCTGCTACTGGTTGAGTTTTTCTCACCCTGACTCCTTGAAAATACAAAGCAGTTCCTGGTACTAATTCTAGCTGCTCCAAACGTTGCCAAATTAAGTTTTCCGTTTCCAGACACTGGTTCTTTTTGAGCCTCAAACAAAATGATACATTCATTGTCTTCAGCCAGCTTCCCAAATCGGAGCGAACAAAATTCGCGGTCGCCCAATACGATTACTTTATACTCTTTAAGTAACGGCAAGACTTGTTGTAAAGCAAGAGTTTGTTCTTCCAGGTTACTGCTGCCTAATTTAGGTAATAAACACCAGTATAATGGTATAGCTCTTTTCTGCCAAATCAGGGCAATCGTAAACAAATTTATACATCCCCATTGACTTCGGTCGATCGCAATTAATAAAGTTTTTCCGACCGAGCAATAAGTTGTTAACCAATAAGTAATTAATGGGAACCAAATTCGCTCGATCGTTAACTGGGGTAAATCCAGAAATCTTTGTAGTTTGCGACGACGACTTTCGACGGTAATTGGGTAGGGAAATACCCGCGCGAGTCTTTCTAACCTTACTTGTTTTTCGGATTGTATAAGATCGATCAAGATTGTTAGTAGAACAAACTGGGCTTGAGTGAGTGGTTTTTGTAAGTGAGTCTGGTAGAATGCGGGTAACATATTTTTTGGGATAGGCAAGCGTGTCACAATGCGGCTGCCTATCTTTTTTTATCACAACTCGGCTCAATCTTTACCCCGTATAGGTTTCGGCGTCTTTGTCACCCCCCCAGGATCTATTCTCTTTATTTTAGCTGCTGGCAGTCTATTTGCAAAATCGGGATGCTCCCCTGTTCTTTTTTCTTTCAATCGTTTTTAAGCCAATTCTAGTTTCCAGAATGACACCAATATTTGAGACCCTTGTTTGCTGGATTTGGACCGACAGAATCCAACCAGCAGGCTACTTTTAGGAATTTTTCTAGTTTTTTTTAAACAGGGTCGCGACAAAGCGGCTCTTTTTTATTACTCAAACGCCTTGGTACTTTTAACTTTGCTTTCATTCGGTAGCGTATTTGCTTGTGTAAAATTTGATATTTGATGGATACTTGATAGTTCTATTTCACCCATGTAGCAATTTCTTTATAGCTCTTAAATTCGCCGGAATTTTCATTAATTTTTGTCGAGATTCCGGCTATTATTTCTGAGGAGATTACTCGGGGTCTACCAGTCGCTTGCTCCAGCTTTAATAACGAGCGCAGACCACCCTCACTATATTGTTTGAACCATCTTTGCACGGTGACTCTGTGTACTCTTAAAATTTCAGCTACATCTGTAATGCTCTAGCTCAAACCAGATTTTAACAAATAAAGTGCCTGAACTTTTTGTCTGGCGAGTTACAGTTCGTTGCTGTAACATAATTATTTTTAACTCGGTCGCAGCGTCCTCAATTTTTTATTGGTAATTTACTTTCATACGATTGTCCTTACGCGCTGAGCGTGCTCTTGTAGCATATTTTTGGAGAAGTGGTATTACTTTACTGATGGTTTCTTTAGGAGGCGTCGTTTTAATTAAAGCAGAGAATCCTACCCTTGAACCCATACAGTCTAGTCACTGAATACTAAAAAGGCTGGTAAGTCATACGGATACGGTTTTACGCATAAGCTTCATACTGAGTGCGATTTCGTTCACTTAAATTTATCCTCAAAGCTTTGCTAGGTAAGGCTTTAAGATTATTTACATCTGCTTGCGCTGTTGAGTTACTTGCTCAACAGGGGGTAATTGCCTTGAAATCCCAGCCAGCTATGATCTAGAAACCAGAAAACTACAAATGTGGGACACTAAGTACGGAAGAGCCGAATAATTAGGTATTATTTCTCACTGATTGACGTAATGTAAGGTAGCTTTCAAGTTTTGGGCGTTCGGCAACTAAAATATAAACTTATGTAACGATTTACCGCAATTCGCATAAAAACCTCAAAGTACTCCCAATAGATAGTTGAGGGCGTATTTAACCAACTATTTTCCGAGGTAACATGACTGAACCTAATATCGGGGCATTGACTGGCAGCACAAGCTACATCGGTAGTGTTGATACTACAAATATCACAGTCAAATCGCTGCTAAATTCTCAATATTAATGGGGATTTGTAAATTTTTATTACAAAACAGACGATTGGCGTAAAAAGTAAGGCTTCGCTTAAGCAGACAGATTGTAGGCCAGAATCGCAGACGATCTACTGACCAGGTAGCTAGTAGGGCGTAAAAGCGATGCCTACGGCTGGCTACGCCTACGCCCATTCCTGCTAGTTGCTTTTTGTAAACCTAAGTTTATTTATCGGGGTGCAAATGTCTAATATTGAAATCGGTAGTCTCCAAGATAACTATTTTCATATCGGTTCCACTGGTAAAACAGAGCCTACAGATACCTATTTTTTCAGTCTCCCCACTATGGGTAGTGCCCGAATCTCTGCTGAAGGTTTTAGCGGTGCTCTCAATATGGAACTGGGGGACAAAGAAGGGAGGCTAATCAAAAGTATTTCAACTAGCGGCAAAAATACGGGAATTCTTAGCACCGATAATTTAGGGGTGGCGGACTATATTTTAAATGTTTCTCCGGTTTCCGGCAACACAAACTATCAAGTCAGTCTAACTCCAGATGGTAAAGTCGATCCGTTAACGGGCATGGGGGTTGAGGCTGGGTTTTTCACCACAGATCAAAAGAGTGAAGTCGGCTTTGATTTACTCCACGATGGCGGCAGATATAAAGGTGAAGTAGCTATTTTAAGTCTCGATGGTATGGATAAATTTACTTCAGTTTCTAAAGAATTTATTACTGATAATAATAGTGAACCATCGCCCTTATCCAGCCCTAGCTTTTTAGCTGCTTTTTTACCAACACAAGTTAATAGTGGGAATAGCATCAACTTTGATTTTGCTGTAAATTTGACAGGAATGGTAAAAGATGTTCAACCTAACTTTGCTTTCAGTCAATCTCTAGCACATAATTTACCCCAACCAGAAGAGTTACAGGTATTCCTGTCAAGTCCCGACACACCTGCATTCAGTCTTTCCTGTCTAGACGGTCGAATCGCTTCGTGTGGGGCAATATCATTGTCGCCTGGTATGAAATTGGTAATTTGCACCACAGGTCAGGGCTCAGTTAAAAAGAAATAGCTCCCAAAGCTTTACCGAGAATCCCGGTACATTTTATAAGACTTCTGCGGGTGGAAATTGGGAATTAGAAATTCCCAATCCCGACCCCAATAAGTATGATGCGAAGGAAATAAACCAGCTTAGACAAGAACTTTTGATGACACCATGGACATTACAAATTAATACTCTTAACCCTCACGGAACGGCAGTGGCTGGAATTGCAGCAGCCAGTGAAAACGGTCAAGGTATAGTTGGTGTAGCTCCTGAAGCGAACTTAGCAGGAATACGGCTCTTTGGTAACACCGATCCATTCAATTACAACCTTGACCCCTGGGGAAAACAAGTTGCTGATGCTTTGTTTGATCCTCGGACACCAGCCGGAGGTTCTAATCGTAATCAGTCGATCAATATTTTTAATAACAGTTGGGGCCCTGAATACATGAGGCGGCAACCCTTAGCTTTAGCCGCCCTTGAAAGTGGAGTTACCCAAGGTCGAAAAGGGCTGGGAAATACCTATGTATTTGCTGGTGGCAATGAGGGGAATTACTATGGGAATGTCAATTATAATAGTTTTGCGAGTTCCCGTAATGCGATCGCCGTAGGAGCGATCGACCAAGCAGGGAATCACGCCACGTATAGTACACCCGGAGCAGCAATTTTCATTTCAGCCCCCTCCGACAAGGGCGATGCCGATCCCTCCGACAAGGGCGATCCCGATAACTCACAAGGGATTACAACAACAGATATTTCGGAAAGCCAGCCTCCCTATGCTAAGGATTTTGGCGGGACTTCTGCGGCGGCGCCTTTAGTTTCTGGAGTTATTGCTTTGATGCTTGAGGCTCGTCCTACGCTAACCACACGCGACGTACAGCACATTTTGGTTAATACGGCTCAGAAAAATGACCCCAGTGACCGAGATGAGAATGGGAACTTAACATGGCAGCGGAATGGAGGAAGACGTTGGGTGATTTATGAATATGGCTTTGGGGCGATCGATGCTGCCGCTGCGGTGAATGCTGCTGTTAATTGGACACCAGTGGGAGACGAAGTGTCAGTGACTTCTGGTTTGCAGAGTGTGATTACAATCATTCCTGATGGCAGCGCAGAGGGAATAACAGCGAATACTACGCTTTCCGAAAATATTATTGTTGAAAAAGCAGAAGTAATTTTTGATGCCACCCATCCAGACTGGGGCGACTTCACGGTAAAACTAATTTCACCAAATGGAACTGAATCAGTGTTAGCAAATCCCATACCTAAAACCCCGGATTCAAGCAATAGCGAAAAGATTGAGCCAGATTCTCCTCAGTGGAAATTTATCTCTCTTCGACACTGGGGTGAGTCATTACAGGGTGAATGGAAGTTACAGGTTATTGATAATAATGGCAATGAATTAAAAGGAACGTGGAACAGTTGGAAGCTCAATCTTTACGGATATTGACATTCGACCAGTCTCCCAAGTTGTTACTAATACAAAAGACAGCGGCTCAGGCAGTTGACGAAATGTTTTGAAGTGGGCTAATAACAGTCCTGGGAAGGATACTATTCTCTTCAAGATTCCTCTCAGTAATTCGAGCTACAACACTAGCACCAATGCTTTTACCATTTGACACTATAACCATTGCCCCAGATTACCGCTTCAGTGATTATTGATGGCTGGATTCAGCCGGGATTGTCAGATAGTCTAATGATTAAATTAGATGGCAGTAATGTATCAGTGGATAATTTATATCTCTGCTGGCAACAGTACAGTTAGATGATACATACAAGCTTCTGATAGATAATGTTTGCAACATATATAAATGGTAATGTTAGTGACTCTGTGAAAAGTCAACTGTATGCAGGTTCTACTGATGCTGTTCTAATTAAATATAAATTTTGTAAAAAAATAGGCAACTAAGGCTATACCAGATCGCACGATCAGGCAATTTCATCATCCAATCCGGTTGATTTTACCAGTTACCGACAGTCAGGAAACGGCGCCGTGCCGTTTCCCTACAATTAATCGGGTGATGGTTACATCCTCAGCTCATTATCTTGTAAGATTAGCTCAACATTTTGATTCATAACCCTTTTATCTCTTCCTTCCTCGTGAGCAATAAAACAAAAGCCCAAATATTCTGTATTCTATTTTACGTTTGTGGCTTTCCAACTTTGGTAACTGCCCAAATTGTCCCCGATGCCACTCTACCGCTCAACTCCACCGTCACCCCAGGTGGCACCACCTTCACCATTGAAGGCGGCACAGAAGCCGATCGCAACCTGTTCCATAGTTTTCGGGAATTTTCAGTCCCCACTGGTGGCACAGCGTTTTTCAACAACGCTAATACGATTCTAAATATCTTCACTCGCGTCACAGGCGGGTCAATTTCTAACATTGATGGTTTAATCCAAGCCAACGGTAAAGCTAACGTATTTCTCCTCAACCCCAACGGCATTATTTTTGGCCCGAAGGCCAGCCTGAATATCGGCGGCTCGTTTCTAGGCACTACAGCCAATAGCATCAACTTCGCTGACGGCACATCATTCAGTGCCACCAATCCCGAAACAACCCCTTTACTGACTATCAGCATTCCCACTAGCTTGCAATTTGGCGCGAATCCCGGTCAAATTGTCAATCAATCTGTGGTCGTTTCTGCCCAGAAAGACAGTGGCCAAGGAAATAAGAAACCTATAGGCTTAGAAGTTTTACCAGGTCAAGCTTTAGCGCTAGTGGGCGGCGAAGTAGTGCTTCCCGGTGGCTTTTTGACAGCACCGGGAGGCAGAATTGAACTTGGCAGTGTCGGTGCTAACAGTTTAGTTAGCTTGACTTTCAATGGCTCACGTTTCGCTTTGGGATATGCAGGTGTCCAGAACTTCCAAGATATTCAACTATCGCAGGGCGCGCTTGTAAACGCTAGTAATCATATAGATGCTAGCGGTGAAGGTGGCGGCACTATTCAAGTACAGGGACGGCGGGTGGTGCTGACGGAGGACTCAGGAATTATCTCTAAGACTTTCGGAAGCCAAAACGGAGGTACAGTCTCTATCCAAGCAGCACAGTTCATCGCTGAAGGTGGCGGTTATGTAGATACAACAACCTACGGTTCTGGTCGAGGGGGCAATTTATCCGTCACAGCGACAGATTCCATAGAACTGAGTGGAACTAATCCTGATGGTACGCCCAGCGGTTTCTTTGCTCAATCCGTCACCGCGGCAGATTCCATAGAACTGAGTGGAACTAATCCTGATGGTACGCCCAGCGGTTTCTTTGCTCAAGTTGATGTACAAGAAGGGCAAACTTTGCCAGCAACGGGAAATGCAGGAGATTTGACGATCGCCACTGGTCGATTAATTCTGCGAGAGGGGGCACAGGTAGGCTCAAATACTTTTTCTGAGGGTTCAGGAGGAATATTAACTGTCACTGCTTCCCAGTCTGTAGAAGTGATTGGGCGATCGGCAAATGGTCAAATTCCTAGTGCTTTGGTAACTCAGGCTGAATCTGGTTCTTCTGGCAATTCACAAGACTTAACCATTTTTACCAGAGAGTTAATTTTGCGAGATGGAGGTGAAATTTCATCTAGCACCATTGGCGCCGGGAATGCAGGCAATATACTCATTCAAGCGTCCAAGCAGTTGATTGTTCAAGATGGGGCTGGAGTATCGGCTCTCACTTTAGGTAATGGGCGCGGTGGCAATATCAGTATTGAAACAGAACGCTTAATCGCTCAAAATGGCGGTCAGGTATTAGCAACAACTCAAGGTAGCGGGCAAGCAGGAACTTTAACTGTAAATGCCAGAGAGTATGTCGAACTGACTGGCACAGGTAGAAACGGGTTTCCTAGTGGTTTGTTCACCCAATCCACAGGGACAGAAACGGACTCTGATGCTGGCAATGCAGATAACCTAACAGTAACAACGAGGCAGTTAATAGTTCGGGATGGAGCCGCGATATCAGCAGATACTTTTGCAGGTGGAAAGGGAGGTTCTCTTGCAGTCAATGCCTCAGAGTCTATTGAAGTGGCTGGAACTTCCGGCATCCTGCCAGCAGAGGTTTCTCCCTTAGTCAGGGCGGACGGGCGCTTGCCCAGCCGTTTGACCGCAGTAACAACGGGTAGCGGAGAAGCAGGGAGTGTAACCATTAATACGGGACTGCTGAGGGTACGGGATGGGGCAAGTGTTGCTGTGGATGGGAGTAGAGGTACGGGAGCTGCAGGCAACCTGCAGGTAACAGCCAGTGACATCCGACTAGACAGAGGAACCATTACCGCAGAAACTAGATCCGGCGACTTCGGCAACGTCAACCTCAAAGTTTCCAACTTCTTACAAATGCGTAACAACAGCAATATTACTGTTACAGCGATCGGCGATGCCAGAGGTGGCAATGTCAAGATTGATACCAGAGCGTTAATTGCTGGCACTAACAGCGACATCACAGCCAATGCAGTCAGCAGCGAAGCCGGCCGCGTCGAAATTACAGCCCCAGAAGGACTCTTCGGAACCAGATCGCGCCGTGAAGGAAATCCCGGCTCTAACCTCACCAGCGACATCACGGCTACTTCCCTGGCGGGCCTGCAGCTCGACGGCGAGGTACTTCTCAACACCCCCGACGTTGACCCCACCCAGGGAGTCGTTCAGTTGCCAGATACGATCGCCAATCCCGACGCGATCGCCCAAATTTGTCCGGGTCAACGACAGCCGGGAACCGATAAAACCTTTACCAGAATAGGGCGCGGCTTGCCAGCAAATCCGGCCGGAACACTCAGCAATGGCTCAGCCGCAGTCGGTTTAGCCGACGCTGTAGCCCCTGTAGAACAACGAACCAGAACTGCTGCACCCCAACAAGCTCGCCCCACTAGGGCCCCCATCGTATCGGCTCAAGGTTGGGCCCTTAACCGCAAAGGAGAAGTTATTTTTACCGCTAATCCTGCTGCTGTTACTCTCCACAGCCCTTTTAATCCTACCCGTGGCTGCTATGGTCGATAAAGGAAATCAGAAATGGGGCGATCGGCTGCTACAAATAGCTGCGGGAATATTAGCTAGTAGTTCGACGGTTTGGTCGGTGAAAGCACAAACCGTTCCCCTATTCCCAATAGAAGAACTCAACGAGCGCTCAGATTTCATAACACAGATACCTACCGAAACTCAAAATCCTAACCTCTCAGAGCCTTTAAGACCGCAAACCGTCCCTTCCCAGCCCAACCTACCGCAGCCAGCTAATCCATCTCCTAGCTTGCAGGAAAGAAAAACTGAACCGAATCCGGATAGCAGTCAACTTTACGAATGTCCGCTCCCAGTACGATCGCCAGAACCGCAATCTCCTCTAACTCAAACACCGGAAGATAGCAAAACTAATGAAGTAATTGAGGCAATCTCTGTTACTAATTTTCGCTTCATTGGTAACACAGTTTTCAGTCAACAAACCCTTGAAACTGAAATTACTAGCAAATTCCTAAGATTAGATAACAATACTAACCGATTCTCCGAAACCAAAATCACATTTCCTCAACTGCAGCAACTGATTTCCGAAGTAACAAAATTCTATAATGACCGAGGATATATTAACTCTTTTGCCTACATTCCCACCACTAGCGAAGAACCAAATCAAAGGTTGCAAAACCGAGGGGCGGCTGGGGAAGTCACGATCAAAATCGTTGAAGGTGGCTTAGAATCAATTCGGGTCAGGAGGCGGACGGGAAAGCAGCGCCTAAATCTTAATTATGTATGCAGCCGTTTGGCGAGATCCTCCCAGCCTTTACAAGTTTCTCGCCTGCTAGATGCCTTACGATTGCTCGAACTAGATCCTTTAATTGGAAATATTTCTGCTGAGTTGATACCCGGTTCTCAGTCCAACAGAAGTGCCCTCGAAGTTAATTTTGAGGAAGAAAAAACATTGAGTGCTGCATTGCTGCTAGATAATCGACGGGCTCCCAGTGTCGGCAGTTTCCGCCGCCAGCTACAGCTAACCGAAGCAAACTTATTAGGAAAAGGCGATGGCTTGAGTGTGGCTTACACCAATACTGAGGGCAGTAATGCTTTTGACCTAAGCTATACATTGCCATTAAATCCTAATAATGGCACAATTAATATATCAGCGGGCGTTACTGGCAATCGCGTCGTAGAGAAACCTTTTGAAAAGGTTGATCTAAAAGCCGAAGCGCAATATTTAGATATAACTTGGCGCCAACCATTATTGATAAATCCTAGACAAGAGTTAGCTATCGGAGTGACAGCAACTAGGCGGGAAACGGGCACTTCAATTTTAGGGGAAGATTTCCCTCTTTCTGCGGGAGCAGATGCCAAAGGGCGCACGGGAATATCAGCGGTTAGGTTTTTTCAAGATTGGACTGCGCGGAACAATGATGAATTATTGGCTTTTCGCTCTCAATTTAGTGTAGGATTGGGAGCGTTTAATGCTACTGTTAATAGCGACGCTCCTGACAGCAGATTTTTGGCATGGCGCGGTCAGGGACAATGGATTCGTCGCTTAAGAAGAAACACTTTCCTCTTGGCAAGAACTGATGTACAGTTGGCGAATAGGACGCTTTTACCTCTAGAACAATTTGGTATTGGGGGTGGAAATAATGTTAGAGGCTATCGCCAGGATATCTTTTTGGGTGACAATGGGATTTCAGCATCGGCAGAACTCAGGTTTCCGATTGTTGGTCGGTCTGATCGGGGGTTAGGAGTTTTACAAATTGCCCCTTTTGTTGATGCTGGTACTGTTTGGAATAGTTCCGATAGAGAGAACTTTGAACGTCAAGTGTTGGTATCGCTGGGTACGGGTTTGCGGTGGGAGTTGGGTGATACTATGTCGGTCAGTTTTTATTGGGGTATTCCTTTAGTTGATAGGGATTTAAGGGGGACAACATGGCAAGAAAAAGGTTTACATTTTTCCATCTTATCAAGGTTCTCTTTTTGAAATCAGCCCGCCCGAAGTGGTCACGAAGTCTGAGGTTTTTTACTATTCTACTTGTTACAGTGTTAGCCTCATTTTTTGCGGTAAATGTCAAGGCTCAATCAGCCTATAATTTTGTAAAAAATGGGGGAGAAAAATTACAAATTAGTGGAAAAAAAGTGGATAAATTTGCCCTAACTGCTGGGACTTTAGGGATTAGCAATCAGCCACCAGGCCCGAAGGTATGGGAGGATTTAGCTAGAAGAACTTATGCTGATGGGGAGTTGGAAGAGGCGGCGAAGTATTGGGAGCAAGCTATCGCGGGTTTTGAGATAGCAGGAGATTGGTTGAATCAGGCGATCGCCCTGAGTAATCTTTCGTTAACATATCAACAGTTGGGGCGTTGGGAAGAGGCAAATAGGGTGATCGCCCAGAGTCGGAATTTGTTACCGCATGAGTCTAGGGTAAATTCGCCAGGGGAATTAAAGGCGATTGCCCAGATTCTCGATATTCAATATAATGGGCAATGGGAACAGGGACAAGTCAATCTTGCTTTGCAAACCGGGAAACGAGCCACGAATATTTATGTTAAATTAAAGGATGATTTAGGCTGGAAACGTAGCCTAATTGCTCAAATTAAAGCTCTGCAAGAATTAGGTTTATATCAGCAAGCTTGCCAAGCAATTATTCCAGTTGTCGAATCAAACAATCCCGAAAACTTTGCCATCCCCAATCAGGACTGTCAGCAGTTAATTACTCAAAAATTAGAGACAATCAAAGAAAGTGTCAAAACGCCATTAAACCCTAATTTAAAAAATATTCAAATTACCGGAGCGCGTCTCCTTGGCGATGTATTGAGACAGCTTGGCTATTTGAATGAGTCACAAGAGCTGCTGCAACAAGTAGATCGAGTCATTACTCAACAAGAATATCCTCAAGAAAAAGCTTTGGTATTACTAAGTTTAGGTGATACTTACAAATTTCTAGCAAGTAGAAATAAATTTTTGTCGGAATTGGACGATGACAATCATAAAAAATCCTACCAAACTGCTAGAGATTTATATGAAAAAGCTGCGAAGATGGCAGCGAATAATTCCTTTGTGAAAGTCCAGGCACAACTTAATTTATTAAGTCTTTTAGTTGACCCTCAAGTCGGATTGGCTGTAGATTTAAATAAAAGTAAAGAATTACGGTTAGAAATTTTGTCTCAATTGAGTAAGTTGCCACCAAGTCACAAAATAGTTTATGTGGAAGTCAGTTTAATGAATAGTTTGGTTCACCTTAATAGTGAACAACTAAAAAATGCTAATAATGTTTCAAATTTATCTAGCGTAACTTCACAAAAATTATCAAACTACTGTTTGCGAAATTATTCAATTGTGGCTGAAAGTGTCCTTGAAAATATGGAGTCTGTGTCTTGGAGAGAAATTGTCGAATTGGGAGCAAAAGCTATCAAGTTGGCTAGGGATTTGGGTGATTTAAGGGCAACAGCCTATGCTTTGGGCAATTTGGGTGAAGTGTATGAACAGAATCAGCAATGGCTGGAGGCTCAACAGTGTACGGAACAAGCTTTGTTGTTGTCGCAGGATGTTAAGCTAAATTCGCCGGATCTTGCCTATCAGTGGCAGTGGCAATTGGGGCGGATTCGCCGGGATGGGGAGGAGAAAGACATTGAAGGTGCGATCGCGGCTTATACGGCTGCATTTAATACGTTACAGTCGTTACGCAATGATTTGGTACCGATTAGTCGGGATGGGCAGTTCGATTTTCGCGATCGGGTAGAGCCTGTTTATCGGGAATTAGCGGATTTATTGTTGCAGGGGGAGAAGCCTAGTCAAAGGAATTTAAAGCAAGCCCGTAATGTTATTGAGGCCCTTCAGGTGGCTGAGTTGGATAACTTTTTTAGAGATGCTTGTGTTGTGGTGAATAAGGCAGAAGAAATTGATACAATTGCCGACAAATACGATCCAAAAGCAGCAGTTATCCATGCAATTATTTTACCAAATCGTTTAGCAATTATTTGGAAATTACCGGGACAATCGGAATTAGAGTATCAAGCGACTCCTGTCTCAGAAAAAACTATCAGGACTACTTTGAGACAGTTGGGAGGGTATCTGGAACAAAGGGCGAAAAATCCTGACGTACTCAGAACAGCGGAACAGTTGTATCAATGGGTATTTAAACCGATTGAATTTTCTCTGGAAAAAAGCTTAAATGTGGAAACATTGGTTTTTGTATTAGACAGACCTTTGCAGAAGATTCCAATGGCCGTCCTCTATGATGGAAAGCAGTATCTCATTCAAAAAAAATATGATATTGTACTTGCTCCCGGTCTACAGCTTACCAAAGCTAAAGAAAGGCAATATTCTCGATTCGCAGATATAAAATTGTTCGCAGGTGGTGTTGATGAAAAACAGCCACCTGTCGAAAATATAGAATTTGAAGCCATTAAAAACTTAAAGGAAGAGATTAATGGTATAGATAAAATTATGCCTATCAATAAACTGCTTTTAAATGCCGACTTTACTCTTGATAAAATTCGCCAATTTATTCCCTTAGAAAACTATTCAATCATCCATATAAAAACGCACGGTCAGTTTAGTTCTCAACCGGAAAAGACATTTCTTGTTGCGTATAGAAGCTTGCTTAGAAGTAAAGATTTGGATAACTTGGTGAAAACTGGTACCGAAGGAAAAGGTCATACTATTGAGTTGCTTGTACTCAGTGCTTGTCAAACAGCCAAAGGAGACGATCGAGCAACGCTGGGTTTGGCAGGACTGGCCGTGCGATCGGGAGCTCGCAGCACCCTGTCAACCTTATGGAAAGCAGATGATGAAGCGACTACTAAGTTGATGGTGCGCTTCTACAATCAATTACGCAAACCAGGTATGAAAATGGCTAGAGCGCTCCATACCGCTCAAAAAAGCCTGATCGAGGAAGACGGATATAAAAATGCTCATATTTGGGCAAACTATGTTTTAGTTGGTAATTGGCTTCCCTTAATTTATTAATAATAAATAATGATTTAAGGATTATTGAGAAATCTGAACTGGACTAATTAAGGGTTCTTGAGCTAAGTTCTGCAAACCAACAGATTTTAATAAATCTGTCCATTCCTGCTTTAATTTTGTATCTTGGGGAGAAGCAATGAGGCGGTTAGCTAAATTGTTAACAGCATCATACCAACCCTCTGGTGCTGCCGTGTCTATTTGATTAGTTGTGCTAGGCTTGGGTAGTATTCGTTGTACCCATCCGTCCATTTCTAGATCTGGTCCGTTACTTGTGGAACCTTTACACTTAAGTGTTAAGTACCAATGATAAAACTTCCCTGTTTCCAAGGAAGTTTTTGCTGATAAGGGCAGGCTAATGCTGACAATTCCCGGTGTTTTAGGTAGCGTAAATCGAGTTTTGTAGACATACTCTTTTTCATCTCGGTTGACCACTAAGAACTCTGCGGAGGTTATGTCTTCTGGAGCATAGGGGACATAAAACCATAAAGTGAGGCGTTCAGAAGAGATTGTTCCCTGGCTATTAGCAGGAACGAGAACAGTAAGTGGCTGACTTGTCTTTTTACAGTTCGGATTAAGCGGGTCGAGGTCTCCACCTGGTACTCTTCGCCCTGGAGGAGGACCTTTGTCAGGGGGTTTCTCGGGGTTTGCACCTGGTACTCTTGGCCCTGGAGGAGGACCTTTCTCAGAGGGTTTGTCGAAGTCTCCACCTGGTACTCTTGGCCCTGGAGGAGGACCTTTCTCAGAGGGTGGGTCGGGGTTTTGAGTGACCAGAACGCTAAAAGGTGTTTGTATCCAGGTAGAATAAGGTGTAATGCCGATTAGTATTGCCAAAACCGCGAAAGCGAATTCTAAATGCAATGGGTGCATCTTGATTAATGATTAATGTATTAAGGAGCTACTTATGTCTATTTTTGCTCCCTCACAGTATAGACGATCGCAGCACCTCCACTGGCGAACAACGCTAACAGCGACGGGACAATTGGCATCCAGCCTCCTCTGTGCAGGATGACGAGGCAAAGGTAATAGATGAGGCAAGTTGCTATGCCAGCAGTTAATGTCAATTGTAAAACGGATCGGAACTGCCGAGCTAAAAATCCTCCAGTGAAGGCAAACACCCAAATAAAAAGTGTGTCCCCCCACTGCATAAAACTCCATTGTGGCAACACCCACAATAAAGGGCGATTAGGTTTATCGATAACAGCGCTAAGAATTTGGCTAACCATGTGGGCATGAACCCAGACTGTCGGCATTCTCCCATAAGGAGTATCTACCTCTTCTTTTCCTCTAGGATCGTTAACACCAATTAAGACAACTTTATCTTCGATTAAATTACGGCTAACTCGTCCTTCTATAAGTTCTGTAAGAGTTACTTTTTGGGCTGGTCTAAGGTTGGCGCGGTAATTCAGCAGGATTTGGTCGCTTTCACCTAACTTTTGATAAGCGCCCGTCTGAGGTGCAAGGGGTTTCAAGATAACTTGACCAAATTTCCAAGTGTCATTATCATGAATTATCGGTTGAATATTTTCTCGATATATAAATCGGTATGCTAATTGGAAGCTTAGGCTAAAAGGCGAAGGGCAAGAAGAAGGAAATAGCTTCGTATTATAAGAGAGTAGTTGGCGGCGCACCATGCGACCATTGTTGCCCGGCTGATCGTCTATTTCTAAATCACTAAATCCTATTTGGTCTTTGATTTGTTTTTCTGATAATTCAGGCGCAGGTGGATAACCTTTTTGATTGCCATCGCCAAATGCACATACACCGAAAAGATTGGGATTGCTAAATTGGGCGACTAAAGCTTCTCTACCTAGTTGTTGGGGTTGATAGCGATGCAAAGTTAAGCCGATCGCCCGTGGCCGATCCTGTTCTATTTCCTTGATAAGCTTAGCTACCGTCGCATCGTTCACTGGATTGCCATATTTATCAAGATCGCTTCCTGTAATTTCAACAACTAAAAGCCGCGGATCGATCGGCTCAGGTTGGCGCTGCCGCATTAAATGATCGTAAGCAGGAAGTTCTAAAGATTCTAACAATCCCATCCATCGCACACCCATGACCGCACTTGTGACCAACACACTAGCCACCAACACAGTCTGAAGATTGCGCCAAATCGAAACACGCTGACGTTCTTCCTCATTCCCCTTGAGCAACTCATCCCAGCTTGGAGACTCAACAGCCGGATGCTCATAAATCATCGGTAGCCAACTAGCACAGGGATATTCAACCTCCATTCCGTGCAGCCTTTCCCGTGCCTTCCTAACTGAGTCAGGCAAAGACTTCTTTTCTCTAGCAAATGCCTCTAGAAAATATTCTAAAAACTTTTGAGCGACTTCATCCGGCACGCGTTCTCGCATGGCAATTACGGCGGGAATTTGCAAAGAAGCCAGTTCATTTACTAATCCCATGCCGTCACAAGAATTGAAAATTGCTAATTTTAAACCGTGCTTAATGGCATTTTCTAAACCATACTTTAACTGTTCAATGGCTATACTTTCAGTTTCACTCAGAGCAAGCTGACCCTGCCTGGAACCATCTTCCGTAGAACTATGACCGGCAAAAAATAAAATATCCCAGTTCTGTTCCCATAACTGATTATTAAGCTTACTGCTGCTAGTAGCTACTAAAGTTTCAATCTCTGCATCATTATGGGCAATTGATTCTTTTAATAAAACCAAATCTCCCTGCACATTAATGTCTGTACAGTCTCCCAGAACTACCAAAATTCTTATTTTATTTTTAGGATAATTTTTTTTAAAATTAGATGTAGTATTAGTTAAAAGTAAATGACTAAAAAGTGGCTCAATTTTAAATCGCTCAAATTTATTCCATAAATGCCAAGGCAAACGCCATAGATAAACATCATCTGTTTGAATCATTAACCTAACATTCCCTCTCTCAGTTATCAATACTTCTAAGAGCTGCTCCTGGACTGAATAAAAACATTCATCCTTAGAACTTAGCCAATCATTAACACTGTTTTTTACAGAATCTGCTGATTGTTTAACCGATATTTTTGTGATTTTACCTTTTTTCATCTGTTCAAACTTACGATAAGAACCAAAGCCGCGACTATCGCGAGCTTTCTGCAAATTATGATATGTTTCTATCAAATCTTTAGCGGGCGGCAAGTACCCGCTAATTTGAGACTTGATAGAGTGAATACTATCACCAATTCTGAGCGTGACAGGATAGCGTTGCTCACTGTCCGCATTGCTTATTTCCAAAATTACTAGCTTGCTCATAATCTTTAGACCTCTTGCAAAAAAAATATGTGTTACCCTTAAGAGTTTGCTCAAGTTTAGGTCAAACTTTGAATTATTGGGTTGATTGGCATCTCCTTAAACTTGCCCAGCCTGCTAGATTATAAAATTGGCTAAACTTTCCATAATAGCACAAAAATATTTTGCAAGAGGTCTTTTGATATTTTGCTCCTAATTGAGTTAAATAGTAAAATCTTCTGTGATGCTAACTTCCTGGTAAGCGACTTTAACTTGGAAATAATCGCCGATAGTGCCGCTAAAGTCATTTTGAAATCCATTAGTATCACTATCGGCCTGTTCTTCCCACAAGACTTCGCCATCTTCATCTAGGACAATTACTTCGAGATTTAGCGGGAGAGTTTTCGAGCGCAGGGGCAATACCCGCAAGTAAACATTAGTTTGATCGCTTCCTTCAGGCAAGAGAGTTATTTCCAGCAAAACGCGAACAGTATCAAGGCGTATTGTTAATTCAATAATTTTACCAATTCTGACCCCCGCAGCGAAATTTTTGGAGTCAAGTTTTCCCAAACTGACGGCTGCTTGGCAGCGCACATCATCATCTTTCGTGGTTTTCAGCAAGTTAGTCAATGCTGAAATCGCCTCGGCATTTCCGGGCTCAACACGACCTAATAAGTCAGCAGCCCGCAATTGATTCCCTTTATTGCGATCGTGCAATAAGTCAAGCAATGTAGGAATTCCCTTCTGGCTGCTAGAACCACCGTACCGATACGCTTCAGATCCTGCGATTGCAAAAACCAAATTAGGATCGAAAATTCCCAGCTTTTCAATTATTTCATCAGTCATCTGCCACCCAGCTTGGAAATAATTCTTTGCCCGCTGAAGTAAATTTGCTTGACTTTGAATCATCTCAGATGGCGCTGGTTCCTGAATAATTCCTAAACGCTGATTATATAGTTGTTGCCTGCATTCATCATTGGCTAAGAAAGATGCCCACTGTTCAAATGGGACTATCAGCCGGGGAGAATATACCGAGGAATTACCCAAATTATGTAATAATTCAGTCGCTTTCAGATCGGATAAACTTGGCAAGGGTGAGACTTCTGCTTGCAAGTTTAACCCTAGAGTAATTTGCATGACAACCAGAGATTGGGTTAATTCCTTTGTTGGCAAAGCATAAGTGCGATCGCCCGCGCTGTATGTGCCTTCATTCTTCAGTTGGCAGTGCGTCGCAAACCCGCACACCTCCATCCAACACTCATCCTCATCACCATCCAAATTCACCTGCACAGGGAGATAATAGTCAGCACTCCAGTTAGGAATATCAACCCACTCCTGGGGTACACACAATTCCTCCAAATCTCCCTCGTCACTGGGGATTAATACTAATCTAGTATCGCCAATCTGAATTGCAGTGCCATTCACCACTTCCCAAATGCTAGAAATATCCTGACTGTGCCAGACTGAAGGTTGAGGGAATACTTCTGGTGCCAGCGATTCTGATAACCAGTTCAAGACAGCGTTTAAACAAGCGCCATTGAGATAAGCATTATAACGAGAAATCGGATTAGAATGATGTTGAGCTTGCTCCCAAGCAATTTTTTGATCAGCTTCGTTAATTGTTAATGGTAACAGGTTGAGATTTTCAGAATTAAAAGGTTGTAATTGGCTTATTGGAAACATTTTATTATTCTCCTTTTTTACAAGTTATCAAACTTTGGAAGTATTCTTGAACGATAGTATCAATAATTTGCGAGGTATCTTTACCTGCTACAGATAGATTCAGACTTTGACCAGCCGCTAAAATTTGAGCTTGATAAAACTTCACTAGCCATTTTTCCACATACTCATTTACCCAAGTATTCAATACCATAATTAAATTTTCCTGTAATTTCTGCTGAGCTTGAAATATTATGGCATTGACCGCTAACAAATCTATGCCTAACTCAGTGGCAATTTTTTCTTCCGCTACCTGCTGACCGTACCGGAGGCGTAAAACCTCTTGTTCTTCCGATTCAAGTTCTTTAATTGCTTGAATTAAAGCGACTTGAATTAAATCTGAGTGCAGGGGAGCGCGAAAATTTTTATGTAGCCATTCAACTACATAATCGGCAACCCACTGATGGGGCTGGGACATTTTTACCATAGCTTGTAGTAGTTGAATCTTAATAGCATCAAGTCGTCTAGAAATGGATGACTGGTTTAAATTTAATTGGATAGCTAGTTGCTTTTGCTTGAACCCAGCACCGTAATAAAGTAAAAGAATTTTGTGCTGCTCAGGTTTGAGCCTTTCTACCTGTTTGCAAAAAGCAGAGTCAGTTCGGTTAATTAATTCTCTTACTACTGCGCCAGAATTTTTAGATTTTGCTATATTGGTATTTTCTAGCTGTGACTTCTCCAAGAATCCTTCATAACCTTGTTCTTGAAGTGCTTCTATAGAGAATTCAGGATTGATAGATTTGGGGTAATTTTGTAAGGCAGCAATGCAGATTTTCATCCAAGCTTGCATTTGCTCTCCGTTAATGCTTGATCCTGCGGAAACTTCCTGAGATGCTGAAGGTAGATACTTTTCAGCATTGTAACACTCCGCCGCTGCCTGAAAGTCTTCGCTGTCAGGATTCGGCCATTTTTGCCCTGGTTCTCTAATTGCGGGATTATTAACCTTATTAAAGCGATAAACTTGTTTAAAATATTTGCGTGCAAATATAAATTTAGAAATGTTAGGTTCTTGAGTTCCCGATCTTTGTAGGGCTTCTCGGAGATATTTATCACTTTGGTGAGTTAGCAACCGCCACCGCGAAAACTTACTGATAGATGCCTGGATGGTTTTGATCAAACTTTGCTGAATGTAGGTATCTAAAGAAACCTGATGTGAAACGTTATAAGACTCTAACAGTTTAATAAAAGTTTCGTAATTACAAATAAAAACCCTTGCGCAGTATAGATATTCCTCCCAAGAGCAATCGCTTGACTTTGACGTTACTTTTTTAGCTGCGTAGTAGCAGTCTTCTTCTAAGTAACTAGCTAAGTGTTGCAAAGCTAGAGTTTTTCTATTTTTTGGCTCCCATTCTTGGACACTCAGCGAGGGATTTATGGCTATCTGCCTCCAAAACTCGGCTACATTTTTACTTGGATTAGGCTGCCTACACAACTGTGAAAACGCCTGGTTGCATTCTTGGTATAACTCAAAGTTGCGTTTAAGTTCAGCATGATTTTGCCACTGAATGACAGGGCGACGATTGCCGATTGTCAGTATGAGATAAGTAAAAAAATTCTCGGCGTTATCTCGACGCTCGGGCAGTCTGGGAATAATTTCCTGGTTAAAAGGGTTAGGCATTTTAGCCGATTCTCCAAGAACAATAAAGGAAAAATTGAGACGGGATTTTTTAGTTTAAACTTGACTCGCTTTGTCCAAAGCAATGGCTCTCTCTGCCTAGGCAGCAATGCCATCGCAGGTTGTTCACCAGTACGAGGTGGGAGATGTTGCTGAGCTGCTGTTGAGGAAGGGTGCAAATGGCTTGAGCATAGAGGCTGTGAGAGAACTTTGGAAAGCGTGCTACTAACTTATTGACACCGCCTGTTGGTAATTATGCGGGTCGCTCTGAGTTGGGGATGCAAAATTGTCTCTGAGCAAGGGACTAGCAGTGCATCTGTTGCTTGCCCCTGGGCTGCGGCTGAAAGTGGAGCTGGTGTCTAACTCTAGAGACATAACTGCTTGAGTTTGAAGTTACAGCAGGCGAGCTTCTCAGTCCATTTCTCTAAAAGTGGGGCGCTAGACCTTACAGGCAGTTTCAGAAGAGCTGGCTGGTTGCCTTTGCCTTTGCATTGTCGCACAACCGGGCTGCGATCGCCCTTTGGTTCTGGAGCGCGATCGGCTCTCACTATTGGCTAGCTCGATCGCTCTTACTGGTTCTGGGCGCGATCGGCTCTAAAACAATTTGCATAAATTTGCAGACATAATTTTGAATATTTTAGCTAGAAAATAACCTCAAGCTAGGATACAAAATTACTCTAGTTGTCTAAGATGTTAAAAACCACAACAATTCCCAGTTGCGATAAATTCTTTGTATATCCTTAAATTATGGCACTTCTTTTAAGTTCCCACAACGTTGCCAGTTATTTGAGAGGCTTAGCTCTCTGTACTGATGCAGACCAAGACCTGGTTCAGATTGATTCAATCCCCGCTAAAAATTTTAATTTGTTAGTAACTCTCCCTAACGGTCATAAATACCTTGTGAAGCAGGAACGTTATGCCTCTGATGGAAAAACGGCTGGCGAATTTTTGAATGAATGGCGAATTCAAGAGTTTTTGCAGCAGTTTCCTGAATTGGAAACCTTTCGGGCATTATTGCCAGTCGTGTTACATTTTGATAGGGAAAATTCTATCATGGTTTCCCAGTATCTAGATGACTATCGCGATTTAGCGGATTTCTATGCAAAAGAGAATGTTTTCCCGAGCGCGATCGCATCCTCAATTGGTACTATTATAGCCACAATCCATCGCTCAACCTACAACCGCCAAGAATATCGGGAGTTTTTTTATAATACTAATACTCTTCCCATTAATCGGGTTGAATACTTTACAAGTAAACTGGAACGAATAGAACCTGAAATTTTTGGTATAGTTACTCCAGATGTCCTCAAATTCATTTCCCTCTATCAGCGCTACGATAGTTTAGGGCAGGCAATAGCGGAGCTTTCTACTGCTTTTAAGCCTTGTTGCTTGACGCACAATGACTTGAGTGTAAATAATATTCTTTGGCACATTGATTCATATAAATCTAGCGATAGTATTGTGCGACTAATTGATTGGGAGCGAGCAAATTGGGGAGATCCAGCATTCGATTTAGGAATACTTATCACTAACTACGTAGTAATATGGCTAAATAGCTTGGTTATTAGTAGCTCACTCACTATTGAGGAATCTTTACGTTTGGCTACAATTCCTCTGGATAAAATTCAGCCATTTATTGCAGCCCTGACTTGCACTTATTTGGATAATTTTCCCGAAATTTTAGAACATCGGTCTGATTTTCTGGTTCGAGTGGTGCAATTTGCTGGTTTTGGATTAATTCAACAAGTTATGGCAACCATGCAAAATAAAGTATCTTTAGGTAACACCGGGATTGGTATACTCCAAGTAGCCAAAAGTTTGTTATGCCGTCCCGAACAATCTATGCAAACTATTTTTGGTTCTGGTACTGTTGAATTAAGTAGATTCAGCTTTTCTGCCTCTTAAAATCTTTAGTCGCAACAAAACTATTATGCCATTACTTGATTCTCGTAGCACTCATTTAGCAACTAGCGCAGCGAAAAACTTGCAGAATACCTTGGAAGATATTGCTAGCAATGTTCAGATATATTCCAATTTCTGCATTCGTCATCCAGATTACAAACCTTTTGAACTGCCAGATGAAGTGGTTGCTAGGTTTCAGAAAATGCCAGGAGATATCCAGCGCAAATATCTGAGTTTACAACTGTGCACTTTTCTCTACGGTATCTATTACAACGGCTCTATGCGAACTACTCTTTTACAAGAGGTGACTGCCGCTCGTCAGGCACTCAACTTAGATAATAATACTTTCTTGGGAGTAAACTTGGATTTTTACAATCGGTTGCACGAAAATAACAGTGGGATTGGTTACTTCGATTCTGGTTGGCATATTCTTAAAGAAGAAATTGATGGTACTCTAGCAGTCACGAAAAACGGTTTGAGGCTGCATATTGAACGCGCTCGCCATCTGCAACCATCTCAACAAGATGCTGTTGTTGGTGATTCAGTATCTATCCGAATGCCCAAAAATTTGCTGCAAAACGGCTTTTATACAGCAGTAGGCAATGCCGGGTTAAATAATCTCAATCATTCAGATAGTCATGGCGCTATTGCACGAATTTACTTTAATTTAACTCCTGCAGGTGCAGCTGCGGTTATGCTTTCTGCTACGCGCTTGTTGAACGATATTGCTGTGAGTTTCAGCTTCAAATTTTTGTACAACCCAGGTGACTACGGGCGTTACGACTCAGGAGTTTTGTACTTTGCGAAAAATGATTATGAAGCTATTCGCTTGGTACTTCAGATTGTCTATTTTGAAAACCAAGTGCATTTTCAGCCGGAAATACCCCTGTTTACCAAGCAGCTAGCACCGGGGCTAGGGCTAGCGGAAGAACCAGACTGCAAATTTGGGCATCCAGAAAGCTTTGGGGGGAACCGCTGCCAAATTATAGCTAATGGCTTGCTGGAAGCTTGGCATAAAGGAGATGAGTCCCCAGACAGCCGGATAAATGCTATTATACAGCACTTCTCCCTGTTGGGAATTGACTGGCAGCGTGCCTATCTTAATGCTAGCTCGGAAGACGTCTACACACCGTTGAATTGATTTTATTAACATTAGACATCTCCTAATAACTTACGAATTCAGCCTTGATATTTCTACTTCAGCCTAAGAGCGAACTTGGGCTAATTTTTTTTATAGAATTTAGGACTCAAAAAGTTTAGGGACATAAATAACTTAATAAAGTTCTCACTTTTTTGTAAATCTGAAGTTACTTGGCTTCAAAAGTAAGCTTGATAGTCTCAATAGTTTTCCCCAAAGTTATACTCGTCTCATTTTCAGACATAAATATGTCAATTAGATTTTTTCTTTCTCCATAAAACTCTTGATTTTATCAGTTTCATCAAGGAAGATAGTAATGTAACTAAGCAACAAACAGTTTAGTTACATCTTAACTAAATGCACATTAGGAGTAGATTGAAAAATGGCTAACATTCTAATTTCTGACCTCGAGCCCGCTGGTGCCAATTTGTTTCGAGATTCCGAAAGTTTTCTCCATGAATTAACAGAACAAGAAGTTGGTTCTGTCTTAGGTGGCCGACAAAGCACAATAGACGGAGGCGTAGAAATTGCATGGACTTTTTTCTGCGTGTACTGGTAACCATAGCTAAATAGCTGCAAAAATTAAAATTAAACCCAAGAGCTCATATTCTTGGCTTTAATTTTAATTTTTGCTACCTCAAGATTATTGATAAATAAGAGAATTTTGGATTGTTCTAGATATCGGTAACAATTTCCACTCGATTAAACTGTTGGTTAATCCATTCAGAAAATAAATCTGAACCAATCTGATGTCGTAACGTATTATCCAATTGCGGCTTAACCACTTCCTCAACCAAAATCAAATGTACTCCCTTAGCCGTTACAATAGGCTTTAAAATCTGCGGTGGCTTAGCAGCAAAAACAGCAGCAGAAATCTCCGGCTTCATCTCTTTGCGCCGCACAATTCCCCGATATCCACCACGACGACGTAACTCAGTATCCTCAATATATTGTTGAGCAATTTCAAAAAAACTCATCTCCCCCTCTTGCAAAGCATAAAACAATTCCATCGCCAAATCTTCATCATCTAGCACCACTTCATAAATCCCAGCGCCAGCATAATCCAATTGATGTTCCACAAACCAAGGCTCAATCTTGTCACCAAACAGATGTTGTGCCAACTTTCCAGAGATCACATTTGTATAAACCATTTCCTCAAAATCATCTAAAGACAGGCAATTTTTATTCAACCATTCCCAGGTTTCATCAGCAGTCTTCAGTTTGCTGATTAACCGCATTTGATCAGCAGCTTGCTGTAATTCTTCCGCCTCCACTTTGATACCCGCCTCCGCTGCCGCATCCTCTACTACCTTCCGAGTAACAATTTGCTCCACAATAGAAGGAATTTGGCAGGATAACTTGACTTGCTGAAGGATATCTTGAGCAGAAATAGTAATAGCTTGTGACATGAGATTCTCCTGAAACGTAAAATTGATTCAATTATGGGTAGATTACCCGCTGAATTACAGCTTCAAATCGCCTTTTTGTAACTTCTTAAACGGGTCAAGAATAAAGTCAATTAGGCGACGCTGACGGATAATTATTTCAGCCGTAGCTGGTTGACCCGATTTGAAAGGAATACACTTACTCTTTGGCTGAAGACAACTCTGAGACAACTCAATTTCCACATCATAAGTCGTTTGATTTCCTTGGGGTGTTTGCGTAATCTTAGAATTGGGGGATACCCAACTCAATTTGCCTTTCACAACTTCGTAATCCTGGAAAGGATATTCATCAAATTTCAGATTGGCATCTTTCCCTTGATTACCTGAGCGTAAAGACTCACTTTCCGAAGTAAGAATTTGTCCCTTGAACACCAGGCCAGTACCCTTTCTTGCAATCTCAGCAATCAATTGTTTAGGTTGTACTACTGCACCTTCTCGCGTAATAGGAAGCGAAAAAATAGTACCATCAAAATCAGAACGAATCAAATATTTGTTTAGCTGCTCCTTAAGAGAACTAATCTGATTTTGTGTTTGTTCGATTTCTGATTGAACACCTGCAATTTGCGTATTCAAATCAGTAAGCTGCTGTTCTATTTTCGAGACAGCTATTGTTCCTGATTGAACCAAGGTTTGATAACTGCGTTTTTGTTCTTCCAAACGCAGCTTACCTTGCTCAATATCAGATTGAGCTTGGCGAATAATTCTCTGGTAGTTACCCTGCTGCTCTTTTAGACGCAGTTCAGCTTGTTTAATCTCAGACTCAGCTTGGTGAATAATCTTCTCATAACTACCTTGTTGTTCTGTTAAACGAGATTCTGTTTGGGAAATATCTGATTGTGCTTGTCGGCGTTGTTGATAGTTTTCTTCTACCGATTGTAGTATTTCTGCAAGTCGGTCTTTGGAAATAGCACCGGCATCAAAAACTATTTTATAGCGTTGGAATTTTTCCTGAGCATTTCCCAAACGAACTGCTGCTAAATTATAAGCAGCTTTGCTAGATTCAATGCTTTTCCTTACTTGAGCAACTTGTGCAAGTTTTTCTTCTTTTTGAAAGTTGTAAGTAGCCTTCAAAGCATCAAAAGTCTGCTGTGCTTGGGCCAATTGTGCGATTTTCTCTTCTTTTTGAAAGTTGTAAGCAGTTTTGAGGGTATCAAAATTCTGCTCTGCTTGAGCGACTTGTGTTTGTTTTTCCAATTCTTGAACTTTACTTTGTTGCTGTTGAGCAGAAATAGCAATCCCAAACTGATTTTTCTGGATTTCTAACTGGCTACGCCGATTTATTTGGCCTTCTAATTTAATTTGATTTTGTTGAATTTCATCACGAATTGATTTAGAGTCCAGTTCTACTAAAATCTGGTTAGCTTTTACCTCATCTCCTTCTTTGACGCGCACTTTAACTACTGCAACGCTACCTTGAATATCTGCTTCTCGCTTAACGGTGTTTCCCTTAAGCTCAAGCCTTCCTCTAGCAGAGCCTGTTTCATCTACCTTGTAAAGCATTGACCAAGGTAAAACGATACCTACAAAAATTACCAAAAAATACAGTAAGCCTCGCGTCCAAGTTTTGGGCAAAGTATCTAGTAATTCTTTGGTAGCATAAGACCAATCCTCAGTATTAATAACTTGGTCATTCGTAGAGTTAGGAAAATCTTTGTCAGTCGATAAAGTTTCTAATTCGTGGGAGTTAAGCTCGGAACGAGGAAATGAGTTGGATGAGTTAGGCATATTTGACAAGAGTTAATAGTGATTTTCAGACCATTTAAGGAAAAGTTGGGTAACTTTTGTGTTTGGCTATCTTTCACCCTGCAACATCCAGTTGTTGCTGATTGAGATAGAAATACTGCCCGCGTTTAGCCATCAACTCTTCGTGAGTTCCTTTTTCCACCAAAACGCCTTTATCCAATACCAAGATTAAGTCAGCATTACGCACTGTTGAGAGCCGATGAGCGATAATTATGGTGGTGCGATTCTTGCGAATATTGGTGAGATTATTCTGAATAATTCGCTCGGATTCAGCATCGAGGTGACTGGTAGCTTCATCGAAAATTAACAGTTGAGGATTCCCTAATAAAGCACGAGCGATCGCAATTCTTTGTCGCTGTCCTCCAGATAACATTCCTCCGCCTTCTCCTATTTTGGTTTCGTACCCCATAGGCAGCTTTTTAATAAATGAATCTGCCCCAGCTTGTCGCGCTGCTTCCATAATTTCATCTAGGTTAGCTGATGGTTGTCCGATGCCAATATTTTCTCGAATTGTACCGCCAAATAAAAAGGTATCTTGGTCAACTACACCTATTTGAGAACGGAGCGATCGTAACAAGATACTGTTTATATCTTGACCATCAATTAAAATTTTTCCGTCCGTAGCAGGATAAAGTCCCAAAATAAGTTTAGAAATGGTTGTTTTTCCAGAACCACTACGACCAACTAAGGCTACAGTTTGCCCTGCTTTAACTTCAAGACAAAGATTTTCTAAAACATTAACCTCGCTTTCTGGGTGATAGCGGAAAGTGACTTTATCAAAGCAAATATTACCCTTAATCGGCGGTAAAGTTTGCCGAGATTGTTGCTGTAAATCTTCCTCTGGTTCCGTTTCGATTACATCATGGATGCGCTCGATCGCAATTACCACTTCCTGCACTTGATTCCACAGCACTGTCAATCGCTGAAACGGGCGAATAACATTACCCAGCAGCATATTAAAAGCAACTAATTGTCCCGGTGTAAGTTCACCTTGAATTACCTGCCCCGCACCAAACCACAATAAACCTGTTGTTATCACAGCCTCGATCGCACCACTGAAAATCTGGAGTCTATTCCCAATCACCTGTCCGGCAAAGTTACTTTTTACTGATTTATTGAGTAGTTCTTCCCAATGCCAGCGGACAGTTTGCTCAACAGCTAAAGATTTAACAGTGCGAACCCCCGTGAGTGCTTCAATTAGATAGCTGCTTTCCCCTACCAAAGAATTAAAGATTTCCCTGGAAGTTTTTTGCAAGAAAGGGGTAGCAATTAAAGCCAATAAAACAAAGGGAGGAATAATTAGTAAGGCCAGTAGCGCCATTTTCCAACTATACCATAACATCAGTCCTACATAGATAAAAACTGTTAGTAAATCCAGTAGTATAGATAAAGCTTCACCAGTAAGGAAGCGTTGAATTTTATGGTTTTCTTGAACGCGGGAAATGATGTCCCCAACATAGCGCGACTCAAAGAAGCTGAGAGGCAAACGAAAGGTATGTCTAATAAAACCAACAATTAGGGCTAAATCGACTCGATTGGCTGTTTGGTCTAGCAAATATTGCCGCAGTCCGGTCATGGCAACTCGGAACAAGCTAAAAATTAGCAACCCCATTCCAAATGCAGCTAAAGTCAGTTGACTTTGGCGTTTCACTACGTTGTCCAAAATTATTTGAGTGAATAGTGGCGTAATCAATCCAAAGATTTGGATAAATACGGAAGCTATAAAAACTTCAAACAAGACAAGACCGTGCGGTTTAGCTAACTCAAAAAATTGCCAAAATGGGGTACTGTATTCTTTGGCATCTTTAATTAAAGCTGTGGGTTGCAATAACAAAGTATAGCCAGTCCAACCAGCTTTAAATTGAGAATGAGTAAGGGTGGATTGACCGATAGCCGGATCTCCTACGATGACGTGCTTCCGGGTGATTTCGTAGACTACGACGTAGTGCTTACCTTCCCAATGGGCGATCGCAGGTAGATTTTGTTTTGCTAATTGGTCTAAACTGGCTTTCACGGGTCGGGTAGAAAATCCGATACTTTCTGCTGCTGCTGATAAACCTCGTAAAGAAGCACCATTGCGATCGACATTAGCCATATCCCGAAGTCTATTAACACTAAAGCGCTTGCCCCAATAGCTAGCAACCATTACTAAGGAAGCAGCACCACAGTCAGATGCACTTTGTTGTGCAAAAAAGGGATAACGGCGGGTAATGCCCTGCCACAAGTGACCCACTTGCAATGTGGGACTGGGAAAGTAAGCTTTACTAATCTTTTTCTGGTTTTTCGGTTCGATTGGTAATGTATAATCCAGAAAAGCTGCTTTTTTTTGACTCTTATTTTCCTTGGCTAAGGTAGCGTCAGTTCCTGTGAGTAAGGAATCTCGCAGAACGGCCTGGTGATGAAGATGCTCTCGAATTTTAGGATATTTGCGACTTAGTTTTAAAAAGTTATCTCCAGAAATAAAACAGAGTTTTAGTACATCTCTCGTAGCTTTTGCTGAGTAAGACTCAAAGGACTCTTCTGGAAACAATGTGAGCTCACCAAATGATTCGCCTGCTTTCAAGGAAAGGGGTCTATCATTCTGACTACAGGTTAACCGCACTTTTCCTGTAACAATAATGTAAATGCCACCTTGAGCGTTTTGCGAATTCCAAAATTGTTTGAGTGGCGGAGGCTCTATAACTTGGATTTTTTGGCGTATTTCACTTATTTCTTTGTCGAGAAATGATTGCCCAAATGTTGTTTGGAGTAGCTCATTAGAAATCAATAGTTCAGATTGATTCAGAATCATAGTTGTACTCTCAACGAATGGGATTGAAAGGCAAAAATTCCGAGGACTCCCAGACAGAGGTTTCTGTGAGATCGCCGATCGCAAGGCGGTTTTTTCCCTGGGCTGTGGTATTCTGCACGGGCACAGCTTTTGGTCGCGTGGATAGGCCCATATCTTTGAGCAAGCGATTGATGTGGCGATCGCTCAGTTCAATGCCGAATTCTTTAGCAAGATGCTTGCTTAACCATTGTCCTGTCCAGCGCCGGAACGAGTAACCGTAATCCTGCGGGCTATTGCTAGCCAGTTCTTTCAAGCGTTCTAGGTACTGGTCATTTACGGTTTTAGGCCGACCAATCGGGCTATCATTCCAGTTGTGAGCTTGACCAGCCTGTACCATTAAAATCCAATGACGCGCCGTTCCTTGAGAACATCCCAAAATTTCACAGATTTTGGTTTGAGTTTTACCCTCCGCAGCCAACAACATAATTTGGATACGCTGGCGGTACTGTTCGGGTAAGTTGCTTTCTAGACTTTTTTGCAAGAGTTTGCGCTGAAACGGCGTCAATGGCTCGTGTTGGTTAACGCGCAACGGTTTTGAGCGATCGCTATCAGACCGATCGCCTGCATCACTGTCGCATTGGAAGGGATAACATGACATAGTGGCACCCTGATGAGACTCTAAAACCTTATTTGGAGACACAAAGATCTCAATATGCGTCGGCCTCTTTTATTCGTTCCACCCCCACCATCAGGCTGTTAAAAGAAGACAGTGATTATTTCGGCAACAGTTCTCACTACAGCCGAAGGGCTGCGTCGCTACCATATTCGGCTGGCCGTAAATACATTAATACCCACATTCCGCACCCCCCAACTGGCACATAGGCTGCTTGAGTGGCAAGAGAGTGAATCATTACAGAAATTAATAAATATGGCTCTTCATTAGTTAATATGCTAAATGAATAGCTAATCCAGGAAAGAAAGACAAATGAAGCTAGCAAAATAGTTGGTAGAGTCATTACCGGGGCTGACAGAGTCAGCTCATTTATTATTAACTATAAGCAAAAGTTAGAGGGGTTAGGTGGATTGAACAGCCATGAGAACGAAAAAGGAGATAAAGTTTTTAACAAAGCTGTTGAATATAGAGGGAATAAAAGTAATCTCACATCGCCAGCATGAAGGGCGGGGGAATTACAGCTCCTACAGCCCCTCAAACTCCCCTTTTAGTTAAAAATTGCATTGACGATTTGACGATAGTTTGAAACTCTTACCCAGTAAGCAGTTCCCCGTCAATAGCAGCTTTGACGATTGAAAATCGTCATTGACGATTCCCGAGCCACATCCCAATAAATTCACGATCGCCCGCTCCCGCGATAACAAGGACAATCCGCTTCAGGGCCAGCTTGATAGGGCGATGGGCGTCAAGCAATCGTCAAAATCGTCAAAAATTTGCAGTATATCCCCAAAATCCATGCTGAAAAAGCGTTTGGGGAGAATCGTCAAAAACAATGTCAATAATCGTCAATGAAAGTTAGAAGCTGAAAGCCTTATAACTACGATAGTTTAGAAGAATCGTCAAATCGTCAAAGAAAATTTGTCGTGACCTTGAGTTAGGACACTCGTGAGGCATCAAGTCCTCAAAAGCCAAGGTTATGTCGGATGCTGGTTCAAAACGCTACAGGGAAGTTAGTTGTTCCCGAGTGTGATCGCGAATGCCTGCCGATCCCTTTTTTGCAAAAGCTTAAAATTAGCGTTGACGATTTGACGATTCCCTAAAACTTTTACTCCATAAGCACTTCAATCGTCAATAACAGCTTTGACAATTCAGAATCGTCATTGACGATTGTCAATCAGATAGCAGTGGCGACCGGATCATGTCAGGCGCAAGTCGTCAATGACGATCGCGACAGGTCGATCAACCAATCGTCAGAATCGTCAAAAACAGAGCGGCTATTCCCCAAACTTATAGTTGGAAAGCATTTGGGGAGAATCGTCAAAAACAATGTCAAAAATCGTCAATGAAGCTTAGAAGTTGAAACCTTTACAAACAGGGAAGTTCAGGAGAATCGTCAAATCGTCAATAAATTTTAGTTATAAGTAGTGTTGAGACTCAAAATTGAAACTGAGTATTTTTACAGCCCAGCAAATTTTCTGCACGTATTCAAGTTGTCTTTCAAGGTTGAATCTTGTGCTATTTGCACCTCTCGATCGGGTAATCTGGTCTGGAAAGGCAAATTATCAGGCCGGCTATGGACTTAGAACACGCTGCTAATTCCTTTGGAGAAATAGCTTCGACGCGCGACCTAGTGGCAGAGCTGTTAGCTGCCAAGCGCTCTGTCAACACTAGGCGTGCTTATGAGAAAGACTTGTACGATTTCTTTGCGACAATGACGGGGCAGGAACCGCACCCGGCATTGGTACGCGAGTTTCTACGGCTGAACCGCTTCGCCGCTGTCGCGGTGGTTCTCAAGTATAAAGCCAAACTAATCGACAAGGGACTAAAGGAAGCGACGATTAATCGGCGGCTGGCGGCGATCAAAAGTTTGGTGAATTTTGCTCGGAAGGTGGGCGAGTGCGAGTGGAGTTTGGTAGATGTTGAAGGAGAGAAGGTGGTTCCTTACCGGGATACTACAGGGTTTGGCCGAGTTGCTTCTGAGAATGTGGTGGCGATGCAGTCGGTGTTGTCCATTCCTGACCGGAGTACGCCCCAGGGAAAGCGCGACTATGCAGTTCTTCGGCTGCTGTGGGACAATGCGTTGCGCCGGGGGGAGCTCAGCGGAGCCAATATAGACGACTTTGACCCGCTAGCCCGAACTCTGAATATTTACGGCAAAGGTAGGGGAACTCAAGCGCAGCTAATTGACTTGCACAACGCGACGGCAGATGCGATTTCTGATTGGCTGAGCGTGCGGGGAGCTGCAATGCCCCAAGAGCCTTTATTTATCGCTTTGACAAAGCGGGAATACGGATTGAGGTTGAGCGGGTACGCTATTTACAAGCTTGTTTTCTCAACTTGCTCTGCTGCGGGAATTCCTAAAAGAATCAGCCCGCACAGAATACGCCACGCTGCAATTACGACTCTGTTAGATACAAGCAACGGTAATACGCGAATGGCGCAGAAGTTGAGCCGCCATACGAGCTCGAACGTCCTTAATTGCTACGATGACAATCGGCAGAGCTTGCAGCGAGAAGCGTCGGGGCTGCTGGCTGATTTGGTGCGCTAAGTTGAGATTTGTATGTTCGGATGGTAATCGAATACAAGACAATGGGAAACTCATCGAAACTGTTAACTTTCGTCTGACACTCTAAGATTAGTTGGGTGCGACTGGCTGAACCTTTACCAGTTACAGCAGTGCATAACTGCGTTATTAGCAGGCAAGCTGATAGAAGGGATGCGGGGCAAGTCAACGAGCGACGGCTGCAGGTAATGCAGCAAAGCAGTCAGACTAAAATTCAGGAGGCGCTTGTCACCCCCTGAACAAAATAAGATTGAGGAGATTCAGGGAGCGAGAGTTAAGAAAGTAATTTGCTCTGAACAAACCCCGACGAATCTGCGCCAAGTCGTAACTTTTAAAAATCACCCAAGGAAAATCAACGAAGCCATTGCCGATGGGGAGAAAATCAGTAGCGGGGTACAAAGCCTTGACATAACGCTCCAGTAACATACGAAACCTGTGGCTCACAGGCGAGTTTTCACTCTCTTCTGTAAATGAGCGTCGGAGAGTTTCATCAGCGACCAAGAAATGTAGGGGGACAGCGAAATACTGATCGCTGAAATTGCTAGAGTCGCTAAGTTGCTGCGTAGTCTCCTCATTTTGCTTCAGCTTTTGGATAAAATCAAGAGCGAAGTTAATTTCATTTTTTATATCTTCGGGGTAATTTTTTCGCATAATATTTTCCAAAGCATTTATGAATTCTGGTGTCGCGTATTTACTGACTTGGGAATAAGGGTCGAACCTGTAAAGAGATGTCACCGTGTTATTATTCATTGGGACGAGCAACAGTGAACCATCCACATAAAAAACCTGCGGGCTGAGTTCGATCTCCAACAAGTCAGCCATGCAAGAGCATTGGTCAAATAAGAAATCAACGCCTAACTCCAATAGAGACGGTAAGCTGATTTTCTTCCTTGTCTGTTCGTAGGAAACAGCAGAATTGGGTGAGCAAGTAGACTTCTGTATAAAGAATTTCGCCGATTCAAAAAAACAAGGCAAATGTTCCAGAGCAAGTTTAACATCTCGATCTTCTGGATGTAGACGTTGATGGCTCCGCAGCCGCTGCATGAGAGACTTGATACGGGTACTAAACGTCTCGCCCCCCGAATACATCCCTTTTCCGCCAATGGGAATCATTGCTGTGTTGCGTCCGCAGAGATATCCTGCACCCGTAATTCTCGTCATTATCGCTGTTCGCAAGACGAGCAAGGAACCTATCAAATTTGCGACGCGAGTGATCTGACTTTGTTGCTTGCTGGGTACATTGGTGAATACTTTTTCAACAATGTACACCGTCACTTTCTTAGGTTCGCGATCGTTATTTTTTCCCTCGGCAAAATCGCCCCGACCTCGATAGATGGTCTGAATAATTTCCATCAGGTTGTTTTCTATCTGAAACCTAGGTAGCTCGACGATTATGTGTTTTGCATGAGGAAAGGAAATGCCGCGAGAAGCTGATGATGTCATAAATACTACTCTAACCTGGTCTTTACATTCAAGGCGGCTTTCCTTGTCTGGATCTGAAAGGGAATGTATTTCCAGATAAGCCTTATTTTTATCGAATCGAGGCCGCCTCTTTTTGACTAAATCTATTAATTGTATCAGACGTTGCTTGTCCTGAATGTAAACCAGTAATTGGTCTGAATTTTGCTCAGAGACGTGGTGGATTATTTCGGTTACTAGGGAATCGTCCCGCGCTGACTGACCCAGTTTATTTTTAAGGGAGCCATCCTCATTAATTTTACAAGTCTCGAAGAAAACTTTGTAAGTGAGTTCAATAAGTCTTGCTGGATATGAGTTGGCGTTAATAATGGTGGAATCAATAATTCCTCGCCGTGCTGATTCATCAGTAAACGACTGAAAACTAAGCTCTAGTGGCTCTCGCTCATTCTCAACAGGAGAACAGTAAATCTTAGCCGGCTCCGCTTCCCTTGTACCGAGGTGCGGCTTAACAACTTCAACACCTATTAGGGAAGCGTCAGCAACAATCAGTTTAGTGTTAAAACCGTGCGATTTATCGAAGAGTTCAAGCTTTTTATCCAGCCATTTCTGCATGGCGTGAAACCACTCAACCCCAGCGCTATCGCCCGTCACTTCGTCAACCATAACAATGATGTTTCTCAGGCGTGAAGATAATTTAATCATTTCCTCTGAAATCACTTCACTCTGATTTGTAACCGAACGGAATAGTCTATGAAAGTTATCTAAGGAGTCTCCGTATTTATTCACTTTACGGAGGGACTGAGTAGAGCAGGTAATCACAATTTTACTCACGCCCTTATTGATGAGAACGTGACCAGCATCGCACAGGCTCCTAATCACTCCCGTCCCTGACTTTTTATCGTAACCAAGCGAATTTCCTGAAAGACGACTTATTTCCTGTCTCGCTCTTGTGAGGTGCTTTCCCTCATCTCCAACGCCAATAAAAGTTACCCCTGACCAATTAAAAGTATTAGTATCGGCATTAGAAGAATATTTGACTGTTGGCAAGCCGTTATTGGCCGCAATGATAGCGTGGCTTGTATAAATGCAGTACAGGTCATCAGCAAACAAACGCCGCGATTCAGTTCTAAATTTATTGATTGTGTCTTCGTTAACCGATAGCCGCGGACTGACGTAGAACAGCAGGAAGCCCTCGTTAACGCGCTCGCGAAGAAAATCCACCACTGTCGTTGTTTTCCCAATACCTGGATTTCCGGTCAGGAACAGATAGCGACAGGCGGATGATAGTTGTTCCTTTATTATTTGGGCATGAGCATTCCTTAGCGTAATTTTCTGAGGGAGGTTGTATTTTGAAGTAATCGAATCATCCAGAGAATCCGATGGATTGTGAAAATTACTAATTATTTCAGTGAAAGACACGGTTCTGTCCGCAGTGGTATTCATATCGCACAGCGACTCAACAAATTCTTTTACTTTCTGCTCTTGGCGATCACTCTTGAGTTCGCATTCTCCTGCTGCACTGTTTTCAACGCTAACTCCCATTCCACCAGGTGCGTACAATAAACTATCCGCGACACTTTGCTTGATTAAATTGAGCATCTTAACAAGCGTCCGCTCATAACTATCAATTGAATTCTCTGTGTCAGACTTTTCCTGTCTCTTCATCGACTTATATGCTTCGGCGCAACGGTCAAGGATGTCTAAATCTTCCCGCCCGACATTCAAAGTGCTAATTCCCTGCGTCGTGTAACCGATCGCCGTGACTTGGACAGTTGCATCCTTTGGTATCCTGTTCTCTGATTCGAGAAACTTGACAAAACTAGCGGAGTACGATGCCGCCTGCACCAACTTAACAAAGTCCTTGTCGTAATAAGAAAAAGCTGTCAGGTAATCCTTTATGTCACGCCCAATTATTAATTCTCGATTGCTTCCTTCCTTTGTGTCAATTTTTAAGTGATGGTAAACACTTTTGGACATTAAGCGGTGCAGTTCCACTCCGAGAGACTCAAGGATTGATAAAGCACTCGATAAATTCCACAAATCGCAATGTTCTCGTTCATCAGTTGCACCCTGATTTCCCCCTTCGTTCAACTCGCTGCTGTCATTGCTATCAACGGTGAATGCAGACAAATCAACGCAGACGATGCGATATTCCTTTTTTCCGCCTCCCTCCCCCTCTTTCGACATCAGCATTAATGTGTCCGCCTTTAAAAATTCCCCCGTTGTAGCGTATTTATTTATGTATGGGAAAACCTTATCTGGGGTAATGCCCAACTGGGAAAGGATTTGAGAATAGCGGTCATGTTCGTTTTTTTCCAGCGTTCTCATGCTGGTTGCATCCGAAAGACAGCACTGCACGTACAGCAATTCCCAATATCTGCTTGTATTAGAGGAGTACCCGAACGCATCCATCAGTTCGTGCCATAAACCCAAACCGCCAAGATGACCCCGCAGGAGTAACAACTTGCCCCATGTTGCCCATATTCGCTGACTCTCTGTGTCAATAAATCCTTCTTTCAATTTCATTTGGACGAGGCTATTGACGACTCCTCGATGATTGAGTTTTTTCAAATCATCAATAAATAAATCCATGTGGGCATATTTCATCCCTGTTTGATGGATCGCCGTCAATATTCCCGCGTTAAATGCTAGCTCGAAAAGATGTCCTTGTGCTTCTCTTATTTCCATTGACAGTTCCTCTAAAACTTACAGTTCCTCTAAAACTTACAGCTCCTCTAAAACTTACAGCTCCTTTAAAACGGGACAATATCGCCGTTGCTAACAACCCACCACTGGCGCTCAATTATTGATTCAACTCGCTCCTTAAGCATCGGATTGGAATAGGACTCAACCAAGCAGGCAGCATAATTTTGAGGCAGCTCATCGGGAGCGCTTACTTCACGAACGACTAAGTATTTCTCAATTTCAGCGAGAAGCAAGAGAGAGGAGTGAGATAGATTAATGTTGCTATTAATCGCATTATCTCCAGAAATTGGAACTATCAATGCGTTGTACACTTCTGTGAGAAATGCGAGAGAATTCATTTGCACCGAAGAGATGCAGTGCCGACTTTTTGCTGCTGACCTGCCAATCGCATTGTCGCCGATAATATCATTGAGGGGGTCGAGTTTGAGGAACGATTTCTCTGCCTTAGTTTGGCTTTTTTCGTATTTTGAATAATGCAAGAGCGTTAACCCAAGCATGAGGTTATTTTTTAGTTCTCCCTCTTTGATGAGACCGTCCATTACCTTATTCACGTCAATTACATCGCCAGGGTGGGCGTTGAGCAAGGTAGAATAAGTTGTCACAGTGTTGTAGAAAATACGATCTCGCTCTACAGCCTTTCCGGTGAACAAATTGAAAAATACTACCTGGGAGCGATTGGGGTCATTAAATACGTTACTCAACTGGCGCACGTCCTGAACGTACAAAGTCTCTTCTTTCAGTTCCGCATCAATCCGCAAGGCGCTGTAACTGTCGTACAGAACCGGATATATTACCAGATCATCAGCAATCTTGAGGTATTTGATGAGTTCCGGCGACATGAAGAACAATTCATTTTGTTGGTCAGTCACGCGCAGGTGTTCAGAAAAGGGACTGCTAGCTATGTATATAACGTGGCGAAACCCCTTGAGATACATATCGCTAATTGTGTCGCGCAGCACTGCTGGACAGCGATGCAGTTCATCTCCTCTGTAATTTCCCGCCAGAGTTTTCACCATGCTCACTTTTAGGCCTGTTTTTGTAGGCTCCACTGCTACAACTTCACCCGTCAAGTTGGCAATGTAGTTTTCTCCCCAACGTGAGGAACGGGCGTCGCATTTGTTACTTGAAACCATCACTATTAACAATGGCTCTATGGTTCTATTGTTATTGTTCTTAATTTTGTATTCCTGTGGCAACACCGAGTAGAGCGAACACTTGGCATTTGGAATTTTATAACGGTTAATATTCGGCATCACTATTCCTTGAGAATTCATCAACAAGGAGTCGCTCAATACATAACTCCATTCCTCCACTATTTGATGAATCAATGTTTCCTGCTGCGTTGTTTGGGCTTCTGGTGTTTGGTGCAGCAGCCACTGACCTACAAATAAATTTTTATTTTTTCGCGCTTGAGATGTCAGAATATCTAATATTATGAAGCCAAGCGTCCGCCAAGTAAGCTCGTATATAAAACGCCCCCGTTCTGTGGCTTTTTCTAAAGGTACTTCAGTCACTTTAAACTCTATTAGTGAGCCAGGAAATACAAGGCGACTCATGTATTCCGATGCTTCATCAGCATTTTGGGGCAGGTTACGTTTCCCCCCTAATAAGGGTGCGAGCATTTCGATGTTCTTTTTATCGCGAGCAAATTGCTTGCTTGTATCTTGACTTGCAAAACTATAGAACACGGGAAGCATTTGAATGTCGCCAATTTGATAGCTCATGTCGAACTCGCGCTTCTTACTCGTGCGGTAGAAGTTATCCGTCTCAAATGTCAGCGTTACAGGAAACTGGATGATTGCGTCTTTATTTGCCACCTGTGCCGAGATGAAAACATACTTGAGGCATTCCTTCAGATTCTCCGACAGTTCATTCCCGAAGAATCTACCCGTATTGCTGATTTCGCTCAAGTCTGACAGAAGCAATGTCCGTGACAGCCCTATATTTACCTTTCTTTCGACAGAAAACCCAAGTTTTTCTTTTTTTAAGTATTCTTTAAGAGCCTTTACCACAGCTTCCAGTTTGTCAGTAACTAAGTATTCACTCATTTCACCAACAAACTTTATCATTAAATTTTTCTTAGCCTCATCACTGTCAAGAGCTTCTTCTTTCAACTGAGGCAATACTTCTTCCGTAAATCTCCCGATTACATCAAAATTTAGAACATCCTCGTAACAATAATTTGGCGCTAGAGGGTTGGGACAGGCAAATGCAAAGTAATAAAGAACGAAAAACTTAACTATTTTCTCAATGTGTTTCTTGCGCCTCTCCTGCGTTAGATCGTCCAAATCTATGTTATGCAACTTTGAATCCGGCTTAATCATCTCAAGCCCATACACAAATGAAGAATCGTAAAGAACTGGATTACTGACGCGCCCGTTTAACTTGAATTTGAGTCCAAAAGTTATTGAGGTAATGCTCTGATGTGGATCGTCTGTTTCTCCAATACAGCCATCGATTTTGCCTAAAAGAGGTAACTCGGAGAAGGCATCCCGCCCAGAGAATAATTCTTGGATGTCTACAAGTACGCCCTGGTATGTTACTTCGTAATAAGCCTCTGGTTTCTTTTTGTCGTTGATGAATTTTTCCAGTGATCTAAGACGCCGGCTGTAGTCCCTCAAATAAAACGAGGCTTCGTCGAGTGATATTCCGCGTGGCTGTTGTTTCCCTTTAAGGGCAAACTGATGTATTAACTTACTTTTTTGCTTCGAGTCTCTAACGCGAGCGCAATCTTCACCAATTATATTTGCCAAGGATTCCAAGTAAGTTACTTCTGCCTCTCTTTTCAGGCGACCGATTGTTTCCTGATTAAGTAATTTTTCAAGTTGGCATAATTCATTAGAACCATTAGTTTTGAGCAAATCGAGGCTCGTTCTCACGTTTTTAATTACAAAATCAGGATAATTTGAGTCCTGTTGTATTTTCAAGAATTGAACATAATTTTCCAGCCCAGTCACCACAAATTCGCGGAAGCGAGTTGCACTATTTATCTCTATTGTTACTTTGTGACTCCTGATTGTAGGAGTATCCACTTCATAATCCAAGGTCAAATCCTGCGAACTCAACCCAGTCATCGAAGGGAATTGCCAAGCAAACAAGGAGGGCTGCTTTGGCATTGATGCCAGGGGTACAAGCATTGACTCGATTAATTCATCAATTTTCACTTCTGAGCTTTCTCCATCAGGCTCTGAGCTTTCTTCATCAGGCTCTGAGCTTTCTTCATCAGGCTCTGAGCTTTCTTCATCAGGCTCTGAGCTTTCTTCATCAGGCTCTGAGCAGTGGGCTTTCCTAATGGCCTCGATTAATCTATTTGATAAAGCCGTTTTGATTTCTTGAATTTTTTCTCCGAAGGTTTCACGGCATTTTTCAACCATGTTTATTGTCGCTTTATAGGCTTTTTCTCCTGGCTCTAATGGAGGTCTTAATTCTTGATTTTTTGCGAGTTGAAAAGCCAAACAATGAATGTCTATAATTAACCTAAATCTTCCTGAAGGGATATCTTGTTTTAAGCAAAATATTGCTGCTCCGGTTTCTCGATTCAGTTCGTCAATAGTTTTTGCTAGCCAGTCGCTATAATCCAGCCTCGCCAGTTCATTCCTGTCTTCTTTTAACTCATTTTTCACGGGAACTAGCTCCTTCTTTTATGAGAAATGGTTGCGGATTGTTCACTGGTTAAGGGGATAAATTATTCTCATACAAGTAGAATGATTCAAAATATCATTTCATGTTCGCAAAAATAAACCATCTCTGGAGGTCGGTGTCGAGCTTACAGTTACAACAGATTGCAGGTGAATAGAGTACACTTTAATCCCAAGCACCACGAAACTGGTTTACAAACTCGCTATCCGACTCTCCTTTTACCCTCATCTCAAGCAACAGCAGGGTCAGCAACCAACGCCCTCATATAATAGCAAAGAGGTCGGACATTGTGGGGCAAAGAACTGCAACTGAGTAAATCCCGATCTTTGCAGGGGCTTTTCAGCACCCAAGAGCTATCCTCTTTGAGGGTCAAGCCTGCTACGAATGGATCGTGGGAGCGGGAGTCAACATCAGTAGCACTCCGGTGAGACCGGATTGGGGAAGAAAGCGCCGATCGAGCAGGCCGGATTGCGAAAAGGCTCCTGAGCGACTTGCGGTGATGAATGTTTGGCTCAACTTTGCCAAGAGGAGTCTAACTCGAAGTTGCGGGGGTTTTCCAGTACCTAAGAGCTGCTGAGGGGCTGATATTCATGACTTGAAAATGGGCGGAAGTCATTATAGCATTGAGTAGTTATATTACACAGCAGGCGAAACTGAAACGGTGTTGGCGGTTGATTTACTCGCTCTACACGCACTTCTACAAAACTAGGATTCCTCAAGAGAAGTTCAAAAATCTCACTCTTCAAATATCGCGGACAATACCCGACAATGTAGTGGTCTTCTGTATTTAAAGTCAAGGCTTTAGAATCATAATGATTTTGAAATTCGTGAGCTAACCACAACTTTTCTCCTGTCTCTAAGCGGTTAATGCGCTCAATTGCACAGGGTGGCAAATACCGCAGTCCGTGCAAGAAAAAGTGAAGGCGATACCGCCCTTCTGAATCTGGCTCAGGAATGGGAAAAACAGTTAGAGTATCTGTTTCTCGCCGCCCACCGCTGCGGGCCAACATGGCAATTGGATCGCTTTCATGTTGAGTCAGATTTAGCCAGTGAAAAAAACTTGAGTAATCGGGGCGATTTTTCGGCATCAAGCGATTAGCAAATACGGGAAATAAGTAGGTTGATGTATATACTTCACCTAAGCGCGGAAACGAGGGCAAGGGTTCAAAACCGCACTTCTGTTGAGCTTCTAAAACGCCTTGCGTGTAGGTAAATTGGTAGTTGGTTCCGTCAAATGTTAGCCTGCCAATGGGAAACCAGGAACGGCTGTTTGGATCTTGCCAAGCCAAAAAAAGCGTTGAGTGTGTTTTCACGGTAGCGTTTTCCTCAAGTTAAGCAGTCTGTGTTGATTGAATTCAATAATTTTTTGGGCAAACTCGGCTGCAATCGGTGAGATACGAGTGTTAGGAATTCGATGAAAAATATCCACTATACTCGCCTTTGAGATACTTTCAAGTCGCTCAAGCCATATATGCGCTGCATTCGGAAATCGACGTGCAGCGCAGTCAAATACATCAATTGTTTTGAGAGGCTTTTTATCATCAACGCTGCCATAAAACGCCGAGAAACATTTGTTAGCATAAGCCTCAACTGAGCGTTTTTGCCTTTGTCGATCTGAGAGGTCGCGCCCCAGACTGGAAGCATGATCGTAACTGGGTGCTAGGTGTGCTGTTTTGGATGTAGTGGACGCTAGATTTACTGTTTCGGATGCACTGGGTGCTAGGTGTGCTGTTTCGGATGTAGTAGGCACTGCCTTATTTCGGACAACACCCCAGTTTTCGTGGTGGCGATCGCCATTGCCAATCCACGCATCTAACAGAAGATAGCCTACAAACACTTCTACAGCTTTTTGGATGCCACTGGGTACTGTCCAACCAATGGGTAAGTTCACAGATTCATCAGAGATAATTCTCAACACTAGATCAATTGTATGTTGTGACAGGTTGTAGGTTGCAAAGGTGGGGTAATTGGGCACGATGGGAGTAAGAAGTTCGTTACCGTGAACGAGGGTGCCACCGTTAGGCAAAAAGTAAGAAGAGACTACACCGAGAGTCCCTTCACTCGTGGCGGCCAGTTCATAATTAGCATGAGGAATTCCCAGTAATTCGCACAATTCGGAGGCCACTTTTTCTGCCCAATCTTCGCCTAAATCAAGTCTTGCTTGTTTGTACAGGCAGCGGCCGAGTTCTGGGTGTTCAAACCAAAACTTATACTTGCTTCCCATTGCCTCAGTCTTGGATAGTTCGTAAGCTTGAGGGGTGACAATAATGATGGGAAATTCATCAGGCATAAATTGTTTAACCTATTTCTTTCGCCGCACTCGCAGTTCACAAATATAGCAACCGCTTTCGTCGGTTAGAACACAAAGTCTGGTAGGGGTCATTCATGAACCCTACCTTGTCTATAGCAGTATGACGACTGCTATAGAACCCTTTTGACATATTGTAGCGATCGGACACCAGCAGCCGATCGGATTGCAGCAACCTTACGCCTCGAAAAGCTCTTTTTTGAGGTCGTTCGCTTTAAACCAATAAAAACCGCCTCAAAGGCGTGTTCAGCCCAAGGAATTTAGAGCGTTTTTGTAGTTTTCCTAAAACAACAGAAGCCTACATTGTACCCGCAAGGCACAGTGTAGGTAGTTCATGTAGTTTTACTTTAAAATCCGCTTCATTTTTCCAATCCCTCATCCACCAAAGCTTCCAGTTCAGCTAACAGCTTCTCTAGTTTCTTTTGCTTTTTGGGGTCATCCCAAACCTTAGACTTTTTCACTCGCTGCAAAGCTGTATCTACGCGACTTTTAAGTGAGTGATTTGGTGCAGTCGCCGGACCTATACTTTTCGCTTTTAAATCGGCAATGCGCTGTTTGATTTGCGTCAGGGAGAGGTCGAGAGCGATCGCCTCTTCTAACAATTGGGATCGCTCTGAGCTATCCTTAACTCGGGCGATCGCTCTGGCTTTGGTATACTCAATCTGTCCTTTCCGCAGCGCTCCAATCACATCATCTGGCAGGTTCAGCAAGGGGAGGCGATTGGTTCGGAAACTCTCTGGAGTGTACTTCCCAACGAGTGCAAATATATCGCTTACTATTTGCCAGTCCGAGCTGTGGATAACGTTATCCACACCGGCGCGTTCTGGGTGCGCGGCCGCTCCGAGCAAAGCAATAACTGACGAGGAGGTAGAGTTTAATTTCATTGCCAGCAATTGCAGAATTCCCTCAGTTTCCTCAATCGCATTCAAATCTTCCCGCTGCAAGTTCTCCAGCAGTGCAATTTGTAGAGCTTCTGTGTCTGTCAGTTCCCGAATCACAACAGGAATCTCAGTCAAACCTAACGACGAAGCGGCTCGATAGCGCCGTTCTCCAGCCACCAATTCGTACTTGTTGCCATCTATTGGGCGTACCAGGAGCGGTTGCAGAATTCCTAGCTGCTTGACTGACTCCACCAGTTCTTGCATAGCTGTCGGATCGAAATAGCGGCGTGGCTGCTGCTGGGGCAAGACAATTTTGTCTATGGAGACTAGGGAGGATGCGGCATCAGAGCTGTCGCTGGTTCCTAATAAAGCCTCAACTCCTTTGATTTGATAAGGCTGACTGTCGCGCTTTTGATTCATCGCAAAGCTAAGAGTCCTTGTGCAATAGTATCGAGTACGGCGACGGCTGGATGTTTTGGATTGTACATGGCTAGAGGTACGTGTTGCTGTGACGCATCGGCAAAAGCCACAGTCCGAGGCACGGCGGGGTAAATCGCACCAATCTTCTCCAGAGAAGTAGTAATTGACTGCAAACTTTGAAAGGCCTGTACAGTACGGGTATCGTACAGCGTCGGAATCACTCCAGCAATCTGCAATGAACGATTGGCGCGTTTCCTAACGCGAGCAATGGTTTGCAACAGCAATTCGGTGCCCTTGAGAGCCTTATATTCAGTCTGAATCGGAATTAAGACGTGAGTGGAGGCAACTAGACTGATATAGGATAGGATGCCTAGCGAGGGAGGGCAGTCTATCAATATGAAGTCATAGTTCGAGCTCAGGGGGTCAATGACTTCTTTTAGCCGACTATCTCTCATGTCAGCCACCACCAGTTCCAGCTCTGCTCCGCTCAAATTAATATTGGAAGGAAGCAAGTCCATGTTGTGAAGGTTTTTGCGGAGCGCCGCGTCAGAACCGTTCATAATAGACTCGTAGACAGTCTCCTGTAACTCAGATGGCTCCAAGCCCATGAAGGTGGTAAGTGAGGCTTGGGGGTCCATATCTACTAACAAGACTTTTTGCTTCCGCCTCGCCAAATGGTACCCTAAATTCATTGTCAAACTGGTTTTGGAGACACCGCCTGACTGGTTGAACAGCGCAATAATTTTGCTCATCTATTTTTAAGCACGCTCACTCAACGTGTTGATTAAATAATATTAGTGGACTGCGGCTTATTGTAGACTAATCCTTGAAAGAACTTTGAGAACCGCGTCTGATAACTGCGATAGCAGTTAGCATTGAACAGAGATGTTCAGCGCAGTCCCTACCCATAATCTTGGATTTGGGTGGGGTTCGTTCAAAGGTAGTGTTGAGTTAAATCGCTGATAATATCTAAGCTCATATTGTCAACTAATTTAGTCAGAGCCACAGCAAGAGGCTTCTGCGACAGGGGAATTCGCTCAATCAACAGCCTTACCGCTTGCTCGTCTCCACAAGCGGCTGCTTTATAAAGCTTCTCAATCGACTCCTTCGGCAACACAGACAGCGACTCAGGAGTCAGTTGCTGGGCAGGCTCATCCTGTTCGGACTTACTCGCCGAATCCTCTTCATAGATATAGCGAACACCCAAATGAAGCGCCATCTTCTCAAAAATTACTGCCTCTGGGAACGGTTTGGCAACAAAGTCATCGAAGCCGTTCGACATGGCGAGTTCCTGGGTTTTAACAAAAGCATTAGCGCTCAAAGCAATAATTTTAGTGTTAGAACCGTCCGGCCGTGCTCTAATTTTTTGAGCAGCTTGAAAGCCGTCTAGAACAGGCATCCTCAAATCCATCCAAATTAAATGCGGCTTGTACTTTTGCCACAATTTAACAGCCTCAATGCCGTTATCCGCAAACCACACAAGAAAGCCAGCCGACTTCAATATCTGAGTTAGCAGCAACCGATTTGCCGACTCATCATCCGCTACCAGAATGCGATATATTTGTTGGTTGGGTGCCAACCCCTTCACTCGTTTTTGTGGCAGTCTGTCATAAATTTCGCTCTGTGTTGCCAGACTGACTTTAATGTAAAAACTAAAAACCGTTCCTTTCCCCACAGAACTTTTGACCTTAATCTCGCCACCCATCAGCTTCACGAAAGAGCTACTGATTGGCAATCCCAAGCCCGTTCCCGTTTGCGATTTTCTACCAGTTTCAGTTTGCACGAACGGCTTGAACAAACGGCTAATCTCTTCAGGGGCAATACCAGGACCTGTATCCTTCACAGAGAATTGGAGAAAGAATTTGGGTAAAGGTTTTTTAGCCATAGACTGAAGGCATTTTACAGTCAGCTTCACCCTACCCGCCTCAGTAAATTTAACAGCATTACCCAACAGATTAATCAAAACTTGGCGCAGCTTGCTTTCATCAGTTCGGACGTATTGCGGTACATCTTTCCGGAGTTCAAAAACAAGTTGCAATCCCGACGACTGAGCTTTGAGTTGGAACATCCCTTCTATGTCCGAGAGCAAACTGTACAAGTCAACAGCAGTTTCTTCGAGGGTGATTTGACCTGCTTCAATTTTGGACAGCGACAAAATATCGTTGATTAGTTTCAACAAATGCTCGCCACTGCGATTGATAATATCTAAACTCGACTGCTGTTCCGGTGCAGTTTTTTTAGAGTTGACAAGGAGGTGGGCAAAGCCGATAATCGCATTCAGAGGCGTTCTCAATTCGTGGCTCATATTGGCAAGAAAGGTACTTTTAGCGCGATTGGCACTTTCGGCGGCAATTTTAGCTTGTTTTAGTTCAATAGTTTTCTGTGCAACTTGCCGCTTTAAATTGCCCGAATATTCTTCTAACCGCTGGCGAGATGCTTTTAACTGGCAATTCATGCGCAAGAAAGCACAGGCTAGGGCTTCGAGTTCGGCAATACCGCTACCTGAAACTGTTGAGTCGAAGTCGCCACCAGCTATCGCCTCTGTTGCTGAAATTAACCGCAGCAGTCGCTGTTCTATTCTTAGGGAAATGGACAGCAAAAGGCAGATAGAAAGAACCAAAGCCAGCAGCACGAGCAAAATAGTGTTGCGGGTGTTGGCCTGAACTTTTTGAGTGAAGTCGGTTTCGGGTACAACTGCCACAATCAGCCAATTTAAGCCTTTCGGGTTTTTAAAAGGTCTGACTTGCAGTAAGTATAGTGAGTTGCTGGCAGTAAAGTTAAGATTTTGGCTGCTGTTAATAGCAGCGAGGCTGCCATAATGTTTAAGCAAATACTCTGTGGAAAGCTGGATTACTTTTTGTTGCAGAGCTTGGGCGCTTTCTCGCTGCCGTCCGTCAACAGAAATAGACGGTTTTGGTTCAGTTACCTCGTTCCGAGCAACTAAATGTCCCTCTCGGTCTAAGATAAAGGCCTGACAGTTAGGGCTAATGAGGAAATCGTGCAAGTTGAATGTTGAGGTTGGGGTGGGAAAAGCAGAATTTGTTTTTTGCTGAGGCAATATTGTTTTTGGAGAGTCTGACTCCTTTCTTTCCCCATTTGGTTTGATTGTGACTTTGGCTGTTTGACTTGGGGAAAGTTGATTTACCGAACCTGTTGGAATTCGATTGTAATTCTTTTCTTTTTTCCCAACCCCAACCCCTTCTTTTAAGTAGTTGTCAAGAACCTCTTCTTTTAAGTAGTTGTCAAGAACTCCTTCTTTTAAGTAGTTGTCAAGGCGGTTCCAGATGCGGCTCGTTGCTTCTCCCAATAGCTGTGCAACCAAGTCGTTCATTGTCTGTCGCCCTGTTTGAAAAGAAAGCCACCCCGTTAGACATAGTAAAGTCGAAATCAGGAGAGCGTTGGGGACTGTAAGCACAACGCGCAGCGGGAGGACAGACTTTTTTTGAACAGAGCTTTTTGGGCGGAACATTTGTTGAAAAAAAAAGTAGTAAATGAGGAAAAAAACGTTATTTTTGGAAGGTATTACTGCTAAAGTGCTCCACAAACAAATATTGTCAAGGTCAATTCACAACTTATAACTAAAGCGAAGTGTTGAGCGAGAAGTAGAAAAATTCTCCCCTCCTCACTCACCATCCCCGCTCGCTCTGGCGCGGGCTGTTTGACTAATTGCTATTATTAATAGCGCCGCTTCAAACCAATCAAAATCAGTCAAAAGCCATATGTTCTCAGAGCGAGCGGTTAGCGACACTGACGGACGAATCCCGAATCCCCACTCCCTACTCCCTCTTGAATACTCCCGAATCTCCACCCCCCACTCCCTACTCCCTCTTGACTGTTGGCGGTTGTCGCTGCTCGAATCTCGTTCCAGGGTAGTTCAGTTCTTCTCGTGCAATGCGGCTCAGCTCGACAATTACAGACAAGTCTACTCCGGCTCGTGCAGCAGCATCGGCCGCCGATAGATTCTGATTTCTTACCTTAGCTAAAAATTGCCGCACGCTGTAGACTACTGGGTCGTTGGCTGCTGTGTAGCCTCTTTGAATGGCAATCAGCAATCCTTTTTCAACATCTGATGCGGAGGGGGTGCGATTTCTATCAACGTTTTCAGTCGGCTCCATTCTTGGCGTGACGGGAGCGATGCGAATTCCTAAGTGTTCTGGTTCTTTGTTGGTAGGAACAATGTTGAAGTTGTAAAGTCGCTGTTTGCCTTTTGAATCTACAGTTTTGATTGAGATATTGGTGATGGTAGCTGTGGTAGCTCCCGGAAAATTGAGGGCTTGAATGGGACGCAAGAAAACAGTTTTGGCTCGGCCGCTTGCCAGTTGTGCGTCGGTGCTGAAAACTACTTTTGAGGGGTCGGCAATTAAAACGTAGGCGAGAGCTTCGTCGGTTGAGCTGAAGTCGATCGCACTTGCGCGACCGGGATAGACTAAAATATTGATCGCGCTATTGACAGCAATGTCTCTACCTACAGTTTGATAGCCTGTTACTCTCGATTGAGAAAAAGCATAGTTCGGGTAGCTCGCAGCAGCGAGCGCTGCTGCAAGGATTGACAAACTGAGAATTTTGATTTTTGGTTCGACCATTGTAGCATTCATAATTGTTATCGATGGATGTTGAGAAAGCTGTTAACAGTAATAGAAACGGGGGTTCCCTTGTTAACCACAGCTACGTTGGGGCGGTTTAAAAGTTCTTCAGTTGCTCTATCCGAGCGGCTTTCCATCCGTTTTGCTAGGGGGCTGAAAAAGCCATCGAGGACGGCTGACCAAATTTGGGGGTCTCGACTTTCAACGGTGGTTGTGCTGCTCCCAAACCTACCGCTAATATTGCTAGAGCTCCTGACTTTAGGCTCTGCGAACACTTGACCGACTCGTCCAAATCCCGACAGCACTGCGGTGAGGATATCCTGTCCGGCAATATCGGAACCTGGGTCGAAGTAGCCTGAAGCAATCAGCGGCCGCCCGCCCTCTCCTGCAATCAAAATTGCGCCTTCTGGAATGGGCTGCTGTTTAATCTGACCGTTTCTATCAGAGTAGACGAGCGCCACAGCAGTAGCTTGTACCATGCGATTGGTCAAGCTGACGGTGCTGGCTTTGGCAATGACAACTGTGCCGATTGGAAAAGCAATAAAGCCGTCAGTTGCCGTTACGTTGTCTGTGAGGGTGACGGCAAATTTGTCTCCCTGCTGTTTGTTTGAGCTTTCATCCCACAGCAGGGGAACCGAAACTATGCCGTTGGCTGTAGTTCCAAGGGGAACAATCGCTGTTTGGGAGGTTAAGGGAGTTTGGGCCGTGCGGTTGAGAATGCCTTTTGCCCCTGGGGAGTTTACTAGTTCTGCGGTTGGGGAATTTGTTAAGGCATCCGCCTCAGGAGCAGTTTCTGGGGAAAGGGTTTGAAATTCTGTATCGGTCAAGGACGTTCGGCTAGCACTGAGTCGAGCCTCCGTCTCGATTGAGTTATAGGTAGAATCGGAACTTATTTGGGGGGAAAAGGGAGCCGGAGTTAATTGGCTAGTGGGGTTTTGGGAGTTGTCCGTGGTTTCGAGGCTGTCCCCTCCATAAGGAAACTCCGGGTGTAGCCTTTCTCCGCTGGCGTTATTTGGGTGGCTATATAGTTTCTCTGGGATTTGCTCGAAAGAAACGTATGAGGGTTGCGACTTTTGGTTGCCGATATTGACTGTTAGGAATTCAGTTGTTGGAGCTGGCTTTGTCAGAGCGGCGGCGGTAGCACTTGTTGTCGCTGGAGTGCTTGGTGTTGCACTCGTGGCATTCGCTATTTGGTTAGGGTCAAAATTTCCCCTAATTTGTCCTAGTTGAGCGAGTTGGTTCCACCGCTCAAACGGGTCGATTTTTTCGGATGTTGGAGTTGGAATTAAAGGTGGGGGTATTAACGGTTTGGGTATGGGGGCTGGTGGGGGCGCGGGTGTTCTTGAGGGTGTTCTTTGCGGTATGGGTGCGGGTACTGTTACTGTCCGCACTACTGTTCGGGGTGCGGGTAGGGGTTCGCGTAGAGGAGTAGGTGGCGGCGCAGCGCTCCGGGTAGCGACTAGACGCGGAGTTCTCGGAGAAAGCACAGTTCGGGGAGCTCTTGATGGTTTGGGTGACGGTTCTGGTTTGGGTTTTGCGGTTTTTTGCCGTTTTTCGGCTAACAGTTTTTGTTGGTCAAGGTAAGCTAATTTAGCCAGCAACTCCGGTTTTTCATCTTGAATCAGAGGCTCTTTTGTTTCTTTAGGTGTCCGTTGGGCAATTTGTTTTACACCCTCGCGCGGTTTAACTACATTCCACACTCCAACGGCGAATAACACCGCAGCTCCAGTCGCTAAAAGCATCGTAACTGTTCTGGGAATGCCTCTTTCTGAAACAGGCGGCGGCAAGGGTTTCTCTTCATCTTGAGCGAGCTGGTATTGAGCTTCTAGTTCAAGTGGGGCATTAGGATTGTAGTCAGCAATTTCTTTTTGTTCTTCTGGGTCGAGTGCGCCGAGAGAGTTGGGCTCGTAATTAGGAGAAAATTCAGTCTTTGACACTGGCGCGCGCGAGCTGTCGCTGCTGCTATCAGTTGCCATTGAATTGATTGACTCTGCTGATTCGAGGAAATCGTTTTTCCTACTTGCACCACTCGGCAAGTTGCTGCGATCGATATTTATTGGATTATTAGGTTTCATCACAGGTATCCTTGTTAATTGTTGCTGTTTCTAGGGTTTAAATTCGACAATTCGCGCAATTTCTAATCCTGCTGCCCTCAAAGAATAGACTGTTTTTTCAACAGAGTTGGCACTCTCGCCCAAGGGAGAAATGGGAATTTCAACAGCTTTGACAGTAATGGTACGGTTGAACGGTTCTCGACTTTCACCTGCATTTTGGTCGAGCAGGACGCGGGTGGCGATGACATCAACTTCCCAAACACCTTTTTGAATTTGCCTGGGTTTTGAAATTAGGGAAATGTAAGCAGTCGAGCGAGTTTTACCTTCAAAAACCGAGCTGGGTACAAGTTTAGCCAATTCGACTAAAGAAGCCTTGCCAAACTGCGACTCCATCATCAAAGAAGCCATCCAAGCAGTAGTAGGAATTTTAGAGCTGCCTTTAACTTTAATGCCCGAGTCGGGGTCGTTTGTGCCGGGAATTTTGCCGTCCCAACTAAAAGTTAGCTGCACCCAATTTGAGACAAATTTTTTGATGGTTTCATCGCTGCGGTAGAGGCCGTCTTCTTCTACAATTCGCGCTGCGGTTCCGTCTTGCAACTGAACGAAGGTGGTTTTTCTCATGGAAAGTGCTCTGAGGCTGAATGTATTGATGAGAAATCCCAGCGTGAGGAGAGCGACAAAGGTAGTTAGTCCGACAAAACACAGGGCTAACAGGTTTTTAGATTCGGGGAGAAGCGGTTCTGTTGTTTTTAGTTTCATCACGGTATCAGTCAACTTCAAATTTCAAGAGTGAATAGGCTGAGTAAATTGTTGAACGGTCGGTGAAAAACAAATTATTGCTAGACAAATTTGCCGATGAGGACGCCTATAGCGTTGCTGATGTTGTTTGTTAACTGTTTGGTGTTGGAAGCTATGCTCTTATAGAGCGCTGTGCCACCGCCTTTGACCACTAGGGTTGCTAAAGTTGGAGCGAACACGGCGAGAAATAGCAAAAAGGCAATATCTGTGATGAGCTCGGCTTGTGATTTGACAATAATTACGGCTGCCAATCCGACTACAATGTTGTAGCCGAGTTGGATGCCAAATAAGGAGAAAAAACCAACTAGCCAAGCCCATATCGGCCGCCCAGAAAGCGGCAGCAGCGACAGCCCCATAGCGATAGGAGCGAATAGTGCTGTTAATAGCAGGGCAGCTTCCAAGATGTTGACATAAGCCCACTGCAATCCCCAGAGAATGAGCCGGATAATGGGCAGGGCTACAGACCTGAATATTTGCGCTGATACATCTCCACTCAAGTAGCCGTTCACTACTTGACCGGGATTTTGGGCAGCGCTAGCTAGGGACTGGACGAAATTTTGCAGGGATTGTAGGGGGCCTCCATTCTGTTTCTCAGCTTCTTGCAGGATGGTTTGAGCTGGTTCTTTTTTTGTATCCCAACACTCAATAAGGGCTTCGCCTACTTTTCCTTGGCATTCGCTGTAGAGTTTCTCAATTTCTTCTTTGGCGGAACTGGTAAGGGTAACGTCGCTGAGAGCGCGGTAGAAGGTCATTTCTCCGACTTGAATGTCCAAGGTTTTTACGACTTGGGCTTGACCAACTGCCCTGATAAATTTCACAGTTTCAGCGAGGAGTTTGCCGTTGTTGCTGAGGAAGAAAACGATGACAACCGGCCAGACAAACATGGCAGCTAGTTCGGACCAAGACTGTTTTTCAATGATTTCTTTGCCGCTGCTGACAGCTAGGTAGATGAGGGACATCCCGGCAAGGATAAACCCCAATTTTACGAGAGATATCCAAAGTGCTGATTCGTTGGTGTTAAAGGTGACAAACCAAACTTCTTGCCACGATTCTGCTGTTTTTTTGGAGACCTCTACAGCACCTTTTAAAGTGTCTAGTGCTTGGCCTGATGTACTTTGCGCTAAGAAATTTTGGGTGAAAGTTAACATGGTTCAGTATTCGTTTGAAACTATCTTTCATTAGCGGGTTGCCAACCGATTTTTGATTTTTGATTTTTGATAGGGGATTCACTGCCTCAAGTCAGTAGCTTTGACCGGGGATAAACAAGCCCCCACAGATTGCCTTATTTTTCTGAAACTATTTCGCTGCCTTCATTGTCTCTGCCGAGCGTTATTCCTCCGGGCATTTGCATGAGTCCAGCTTGAGTAGCGGAGGCTGTACTCGCAGCTGCACTTTCTTGCCTGTGAGTGATGTTGAGTTCGCTAAGTTCTTTGGCTTGTTGAGCGCTGAGTACGTTAGCAAGAGCGCGGTCAATTTGGGCTTGTTGGTTTTGCATGATTAGCGCGCTTTGATTCTCTGTTACTAGCGCTGTTTGTTGAGCTGCGAGCGCTGTTTGTTGAGAAATGTTACGCATAATATTCTGGGTAATATCTTGGTTCTCTGAATCTTCGCCAAGTTGCGCTGAAATGGCACTTAGCTGGTTGGTTTGTTGCGCGTTTTGCTCGACAATTTCTTTCATTTGAATTTGCTTTTCCTGAGCTGATTTGCTGAGGGTGGCGTTGCTGGCTTCGTTAATAGATGTTTGCTGTTGGGCTTGGTCTGCCAAGTCTTCGCGGAGGCTGTAGGAGCCGTTTGGTTTGTTCTCTAAGGCAGTTCAGATGGCTCCTTTGTTGCCATCTGAACTGCCTTTCATAATGCTTTCTACAGCTTCTTTGAGGTCTGGGACTTTGAGGGAACCGAGGAACGATTTTAAAGTTTGGTCGATTTCGCCTTTGATTTCTTCGATGAATGACAATGCGCTGTCCCAAACGCTTGAAATGCTGTTAGATACGCTAGAAATTGCATTGGAAATGCTGTTTTCTACGCTGTCAATTGAAGTTTCGAGATTGCCGGTCAAAACCTTGGGGGCTTGTTGTTGAATTTGACTTTCTAGTGGCGGGTTAGGAGTTGTCAAGCTGTCAAAGATTGGATTAAGGCTGCTATTAAATGGTTGAATTAAAGAAGCGTTAGCAGTAGGGGCAGAAATTCTGTTAGGGGAAAAGGGCAAACTTGGTTGGTCGATTGGTAAGTCTTGCAAGTTATTAACAGGGTTATTAAGTCCGCCTTCTTCTCTAGATATAGTCCTAAAAGTTGATGTCGGTTGGTTGCTTTGGGTTTGGGCTTGTACGGTTTCAACAGTTAACAGCAATCCCAGCAGGGTGAGAGGAATGCTTGAGGTGAGTTTGGCATTGAGCGTATTAGTTGGTTTCACGGTTTTGCCTCCGTTATGGGTAATTGGGAATTGGGAATTGGGAATTGGGAATTGGTGATTGGTGATTGGAAATTAATTGGTGATTGGTGATTGGGAATTGGTGATTGGTGATTGGGAATTGGTGATTGGGAATTGGGAATTGGGAATTGGGAATTGGTGATTGGTGATTGGGAATTGGTGATTGGGAATTGGGAATTGGGAATTGGTGATTGGTGATCGGGAATTGGTTATTGGGAAGTGATAATTGGGAATTGGTGAGGGAACTATGCGCTGATTTTACTCAAGAAATATGAGATATTTGAGCGGAGACGTGAAATTAATTACATAGCGGATAGGTAAAGAATTTAGATGTGAATTTCAAGGTAGATTGTCGGCAATCTAAAATCAAAAAATATTGGGTCGTTAACTGGTAACTAGGTCTGGTTGATGGGGTGGGTTCTTGTCAAGAGGTGCAACATTTTGTTGCTGTCCGATCGTTGCTAAAAAACGCCCTTCTTTGATAGCAGCGACGTATTCAGACGTAAACTGTTTGAGTGCTAATAGCTGTCCTCGCATTGTGTTGGGATACTGAGCCATAATGCGATCGCGCGCTGCTTGTTCTGCTGGGTTATTGGCAACTGAAGCCAGAATCATTTCTCCGGGATAATACTGAGTTTGCCAGAAGCGGCCGCCTTTTTCGATTAACCAATTTGAACAGAGATCGGCAGCGCGGGGAAGGAAGGCTTCTGTCGCGTTTTGGCTGATAATTTCTGGCGGATATCCTATCCGTTTAGCCCAAGATGTTGCGCCATTTGATGTAATGCGGCCGGTGATTCTGTAGACCATGTTTTGCAGAATTGTGGCTCCTGCACTGCAATCGCAAATACTGTCGATGTCTTGCGAGATCAAAAGGACTGAAATGCCGTTTTTTCGACCGACTGCACAGAGTTCGCCCACTACTTCGGCAAACCCGTCTTTTTTGAACAAAATTGAGAGTTCGTCTCCAATAAATAAGCTTTTAGGATGCGAGAGGGCATTGCGAATGCAAGCAGCGTGGGCATTAATTGCCATCAGGTATTGGTCTTGTTCGTTAGTCAAACCGCTGAGGGCAAAAAACTTGATGGCGGGTGAGGGTGAAAAGGTACTGGGTCTGCCAATTGCTTTCCCTAAAGGCGATGCTAGTAAGGCATGGCATTGGGTGACGATTTGGTTGATGGCTATGCGGTCTAAGTCAGTAAAGTTTTGCAGGTTAAGTTGCTCTTTGGTGCAGAATTTGAGGAAATCCTTGAGGGTGGGAATTTCTTGCCACTGAGCTGATTTCCAACCTTTTTCAAAAGCAGTGTTGTAGCGATCGATAATTTCTGGGTCGGCTAAAAAGTTTTTGAGGGCTAGCAGGATGAGGGCATCCACTCGCTGCGCTAATTTGGGGTCGCTTACCTTGCCCATGCTGATAATAGTTAGCGCTTTTCTGACAAACTCTTTCCACTGGTCTAAGCGGCGCGATCGCTCTTCTTTTTCAAAGGGTCTCAAATCAGGTATTTCGAGCAAATTTGAGCTGCATCTCGTGATGTCGTAGTACGCGCCGTCATCGCCCAATAATTTCACTGCTGTCTCAAAAGTGCTGCCATTTCCTGACGAAATATCCATGCCGACAACGGGGATATTTGCAGCTAAAGCATCGACGGCAAATCGCCACCCTAAAACTGATTTGCCGCTGCCACTTTCTCCGGTGATGATGCCTCGGCTCGTTCGATCGTGCAGAAGGTCAACGCACACGGGTTTGCCGCCTTTGGCAATAAATTCAACTCCTTTTTGGTCAATGTCTCTGACGGCAGTTAAGGGCAAGACGCCAGCAACGGTTTCTGTGTCAAATGTCAAGCGGCGTTCGTTAATTAGCGAACTGCTGTGCAACAGCCAACTTTGAGTAACGGGCAAAGTTTCTAGCCACAGTTGCCACGCAATGTGGCGTTCTCTGAGTACCTTGGCACTTCCAAAACTATTAGACAGCATCAAGCAAGCTTGGGAGAGTTGCTCCTTAGTCGGTCGATATACTAAGAAAACAACAGCGGCGTGAAGAGTTCTTGCGCCTTTATAAATTCTTTTTTGCGCCTCAAATGATTCTTCCTGTTTGACTTCAGCGCCGACATCTCGACCTTGACCTTTTTCTATGGCGCGAGTTTTGGCGCTTTTGGCAAGTTTTGCTTGTCTTGCCAAATTGTCTTGGATTAAAAAGCTAGAGGCAGCGCTGATTTCTACAACGGCTTCTGTATCGCGAACGTGCCTGTTGCTCATAATTTTCCACAACCATTGCAGTTGTTCTCTGGTGTTGATCCAGCCCCCCGGCGCATCTTCCATTGTCAGCACGCCGCATTCTGTGTTTCTACCGGGAAGCCAAATGCGCGAGCTAGCTTTTTTGTGTTCCGGACAGCTCGACCTGCCCTGGCAACCTTCAATTAAAATTGTGCAGGCGTGTTTGCGGTTATTTCTAATTTCAGTAAGTTTGTAATCGGTGGAGGTTTCTTCTAAAACGAGAAGCTGCGGAATGGGCGGGGCAGGCGCATTGTTAAACTTTTTCCACAACCATTGCCACAGTTCGACGCTGTTCATCGGTTGAATTTCTAGTCCGATTTTAGTGTTGAGCAGCAATTCCCAAGGAGTGTAACCTTGCTCTACAGATTGCAGTAGCAATTGCTTGTAAAAGCGCTCGGAGTAGATGCGTTCGTTGCCTGTGAAGGTGGCAGCAATGCTGTTAGCAGCGTTGAGGCTCCAGTCGATGAATTTGCTCAAAGGATCGTTGGCTTTGGAGCCCGATCGAGCGTTGAATGTCCAAGTACAAAAGATGATTTGCTCCCACAGTTGCCTAGTGCCAGTTTGGGTGAGTTCTTGGATGCGTTTTTGTTCGTTTCTTGCCAGTACAGAGACGGGGCTTAATTGACAGTTGTCAGCCAGGTTTGCGAGTTCCTGCTGGCGGGCGCGATCGCTGCTGTAACAGCTAGTGTGGAAGGTCATTTTTTCGCCAAAAGGGATGTCTTTGAGTCCCTCTTCTAAAGCATTGGCTGCATTGCTGACTTCGCTGCGGTGCAGGAGGTTGTGAAAGCCATTTGTTTTGAATCCGAAGACGACTTGGTATTGGTTTCCTTCGTTGAGGAGGTAGCCAGAAACTTCTCGACCATCTTTTTTGACGGTGACTAGGCACAAGAGATTTTGGTAGTTTTGAAAAGGCATAAGTCGGTTCGAGCCGGACGGTTGATTGGGAACAATTTTGGGTGGAAGTTTGACGCGCACTTGCGAGTCTTTGTAGCGCTCGCGAAGGGGTTCTGACCTATTTTCTGGAATCGGAGATAGGTATAAGAGATTGCCGTTGTGCCATTCGTTACCCGGCGGCGTTCTAAACCGATCTATGAACTGGTGCGGTTTGTTGCCAGTTAGAAACCACCAACTGACAATTAGCCAGAATGCAGTGGTGAAAAACCAAGGCATTCCTAAGCTGAAGAAGCCGTTAGTTAGAATGTAGGAAATGACGGCAATTACTATCCAGGGAAGGAACTGCTCGGCAGGAATGAAGCCGATACTGGCTTGTTTGCCGAGAATCTTGTTAACTGAAATGAAGTCTTTATCTGGGTCTTTGAGCATGGTAATAGGGGGAGAGTGGGGGAGGGGGAGAGTGGGGGAGG
>Ga0247770_1000070_pt1 | contig 86648 bp, 38 predicted proteins | sample UWRJL136409B6_FD_179943 | JGI IMG/M metagenome (GOLD analysis project Ga0247770, IMG submission 179943) | Plant litter microbial communities from Arlington Agricultural Research Station in Wisconsin, United States - UWRJ-L136-409B-6 | ecosystem: Environmental > Terrestrial > Plant litter >...
ACGATCCGTCGACGGCGAAGAGCGTGGTTGGGGCGGGTCATCCCGCGTACGTGATGTACACCTCCGGCTCCACGGGGCGGCCCAAGGGCGTGGTCGTCCCGCATCGCGGCGTGGTCAACCTCCTCGGATCGATGCGCGAGATCGTGGGGATGGAGCCGGCGGACCGCGTGCTGGCGCTGACCACGTACGCCTTCGACATCTCCGTGCTGGAGATCTTCCTCCCCCTCCTCCACGGCGCGCGGGCGATCGTCCTCCCGGCGGAGCGGGGCGGCGATCCGGCGGCGCTGGCGGAGGCCGTCCGCGCCCACGCCCCCACGGTGATGCAGGCCACGCCCGCCACCTGGCGGATGCTGGTGGAATCGGCGTGGGAGGGCGCGCCGGGGCTGCGCGCGCTCTGCGGCGGCGAGGCGCTTCCGGCGGAGCTGGCGTCCGCCGTCCGGGGCCGGGTCGGCGCGCTGTGGAACGTCTACGGGCCCACGGAGACGACGATCTGGTCGACGGTGGAGGAGGTCACGCCCGCCTCGCTGTCGGCGGTGGGACACGTGCCGATCGGCCGGCCGGTGGCGAACACGCGCGTCTACGTCCTCGATCGGATGGGCGAGCCCGTCCCCGTGGGCGTCGTCGGCGAGCTGTGCATCGGCGGGGACGGAGTCGCGCGCGGCTATCGCGGGCGGCCGGATCTGACCGCCGAGCGCTTCGTGGCCGATCCGTTCTCCGGACAGCCCGGGGCGCGGATGTATCGCACGGGCGACCTGGCGCGCCGGCGGGCGGATGGGCGGCTGGCGTTCGTCGGCCGCACGGACTTCCAGGTGAAGGTGCGCGGCTACCGCATCGAGCTGGGGGAGATCGAGGCGCGGCTGGCCGAGCATCCCGACGTGCGCGAGGCGGTCGTCGCGGCGCGCGAGGACGCGCCGGGGGAGACGCGGCTGGTGGCGTACGTGGTCGGCGGGGAGTCGGCCGGGGCGGACGTCCTGCGGGCGCACCTGGGCGCGCGGCTGCCCGCGTACATGGTGCCCGCGGCCTACGTGCGGCTGGACGCGCTCCCGCTCACGCCGAACGGCAAGGTGGACCGCAAGGCGCTCCCCGCGCCCGAGGGCGACGCGTTCGCGGCGCGGGAGTATGAGGCGCCGGCGGGGGACGCGGAGCGGGCGGTGGCCGCGGTCTGGGCCGAGGTGCTGGGGGTGGAGCGGGCGGGGCGCCGGGACAACTTCTTCGAGCTGGGCGGACACTCGCTGTCGGCGGTGCGGGTGATCGCGCGGATGCGGGAGCGGGGGCTGCACGCGGAGGTGCGGACGCTGTTCGCCGCGCCGACGCTGGCGGCGTTCGCGGCCGCGCTGGGTGGCGAGTCCGCCGAGGTCCAGGTGCCGGCGAGCCGCATCCCGGACGCGAGCCCGGCCATCACCCCGGAGATGCTGCCCCTCGTCGCGCTCAGCCAGTCCCAGGTCGACGCCATCGTGGCGGCGGTGCCGGGGGGCGCGGCCAACGTGCAGGACATCTATCCCCTGGCCCCGCTGCAGGAAGGCCTCCTCTTCCACCACCTGGCCGCGGCGGAGGGCGATCCCTACCTGCTGGGCACGATGGCCGGCTTCGCCACCCGGGAGCGGCTGGACGCGTACCTGGAGGCGCTCCGCGCGGTCATCGCCCGGCACGACGTCCTGCGCACCGCGATCGTCTGGGAGGATCTCCCGGAACCGGTGCAGGTGGTCTGGCGCCAGGCTCCGCTCGTGGTCGAGGAGGTGGAGATCAATCCGGCCGGGGGCGACGCGGCGGGTCAGCTGTACCGGCGCTTCGATCCCCGCCACCACCGGCTCGACGTCCGCCGGGCGCCGATGATGCGCGCCTGCGTGGCCCACGACGCGGCGGGGGAGCGCTGGGTGCTCCTCCTCCTCCGCCACCACCTCACCGGCGACCACGCGGCGTCCGAGGTGCTGCGTGACGAGGTGGAGACGATCCTGTCGGGGCGCGTGGACTCGCTCCCCGCCCCGGTGCCGTTCCGCGACTACGTGGCGCGGACGCGGCTGGGGGTGAGCCAGGAGGAGCACCGCGAGTTCTTCACGGAGCTGCTGGGCGACGTGGACGAGCCGACGGCGCCGTTCGGGCTGCTGGACGTGCGCGGCGACGGCTCCGGGATCGACCAGGCGCGGCTGGAGGTGGAGGGGCGTCTCGCGGCGCGGTTGCGGGAGCGCGCGCGGGCGCTGGGCGTGACCGCGGCGACGCTCTCGCACGTGGCCTGGGGTCAGGTGCTGGCGCGTCTCTCCGGCCGCGAGGACGTCGTCTTCGGCACCGTGCTCTTCGGCCGGATGGAGGGCGGCGCGGGCTCGGACCGGGTGATGGGACCGTTCATCAACACGCTCCCCATCCGCATCCACCTCGGAGACGCGGAGGCGGAGGCGAGCGTGCGGCGGACGCACGCGCTGCTGGCGGACCTGCTCCGCCACGAGCACGCCTCGCTGGCGCTGGCGCAGCGGTGCAGCGCCGTGGAGGCGCCGGCCCCGCTCTTCACCACGCTCCTGAACTACCGCCACGGCGGGAGGAAGGCGGGATCGGCTGCCTCCGCGCCCGCGACGGCATCGGCGGCGGATGCGACGCGGAGCTACACGGAGGAGCGGTCGAACTATCCGCTGACCATGACGGTGGACGACCTGGGCCAGGCGCTCGGGCTCACGGCCAAGGTCCGGGCGGAGGGCGAGGCCGCGCGCGTCTGCGCGATGATGCACGCGGCGCTCGAGGGGCTGGTGGAGGCGCTGGAGACGGCGCCGCGCCGCGCGGTCGGGAGCATCGCCGTGCTTCCGGCGGACGAGCGGGAGCGGGTGCTGCGCGAGTGGAACCGCACGGAGGCGGAGTTCCCGCGCGAGACCTGCGTGCACGAGCTCTTCGAGTCGCACGCCGAGGGCTCGCCGGACGCGGTGGCGCTGGTCTTCGCGGGCGGGCCCCTGACCTACGCGGAGCTGAACGCGCGGGCCAACCGGCTGGCGCGCCACCTCCGCGCGCTGGGCGTCGGCCCCGACGTGCGGGTGGGGCTGTGCATGGAGCGGAGCCTGGAGATGGTGGTCGGCCTCCTCGCCGTGCTCAAGGCGGGCGGGGCGTACGTGCCGCTCGACCCGAGCTACCCGCAGGAGCGGCTGCGGTACATGGTGGAGAACAGCGCGCCGGCCGTCGTCCTGACGCAGTCGGCCGTGCGGGAGCGGGTGGACGCGCTCGGCGTCGCGACCATCGCGCTGGACACGGAGGCGGAATCGTGGGCGGATCGGCCGGCGACGAACCCGGAGCGGGGGGCGCTGACGGCGGATCACCTGACGCACGTCATCTACACCTCCGGCTCCACCGGCCGGCCCAAGGGCGTGATGATGGCGCACCGGGGCGGGGTGAACCGCTTCAAGTGGATGCAGCGGCTCCACCAGCTGGGCGTGGAGGATACGGGAGCGATGCTGCAGAACAGCTCGTTCAGCTTCGACGCGTCCGTGTGGGAGCTGCTCTGGCCGCTGAGCTCGGGCGCCCGCGTGGTGCTCTCGCCGCCCCAGGCCCACCACGACCTGGACGGGCTGGTGGAGACCATCCGCCGCGACGACGTGCGGGCGGCGTTCTTCGTCCCCTCGATGCTGCAGCTGCTGGTGGAGAGCGGCGGCGTGGAGGGGAGCGGCCTGCGTCGGGTGATGTGCGGCGGCGAGCCGCTGCCCCCGGCGCTGGCGCGGCGGATGGAGGAGCTGCTCCCCGGCGTGGAGCTGTACAACATGTTCGGCCCCTCGGAGGCGTCGCAGGCGGTCACCGGCCGCGTACGGGTGCGCGAGGGCGACGCGACCGTCCCGCTCGGCCGCCCGGTGGCGAACACGCGCGTCTACATCCTGGATGGATACGGAGCGCCGGCGCCGGTGGGCGTGGCGGGCGAGCTGTACGTCGGCGGCGTGCAGATGGCGCGCGGCTACCTCGGCCGTCCCGGACTGACGGCGGAGCGCTTCCTCCCCGATCCCTTCGCCGGCGAGCCCGGCGCGCGCGTCTACCGCACGGGAGATCTGGGGCGGTGGCGGCGCGACGGGACGATCGAGTTCCTGGGGCGGATGGACTTCCAGGTGAAAATCCGCGGCTTCCGCATCGAGCCCGCCGAGATCGAGGCGCGGCTCGCGGAGCACCCGGCCGTCCGCGCGGCGATCGTGCTCGCCCGGGAGGACGTGCCGGGGGAGAAGCGGCTCGTCGCGTACGTGGTGGCGGACGAGGGCGCGGGAGCGGACGTGCTCCGGGCGCACCTCGCCGAGACGCTGCCCGAGTACATGGTCCCCGCCGCGTACGTCCGGCTGGACGCGCTCCCGCTCACGCCGAACGGGAAGCTGGACCGCGACGCGCTCCCCGCCCCGGAAGGCGACGTCCACGCCACGCGCGAGTACGCGGCGCCCGTGGGCGAGACCGAGCAGGCGCTGGCCGAGACCTGGACCGAGGTGCTGCGCGTGGAGCGGGTGGGCCGCTGGGACGACTTCTTCGACCTGGGCGGGCACTCGCTGCTGGCGGTGCGGGTGATCTCGCGCGTGCGGCAGCTGCTGGGGGTGGAGATCGCGCTCGGCGACGTCTTCACCCGGCCCGTGCTCCGCGACTTCGCGCGGGAGCTGGAGACGGCGGCGCGGGCGGAGCTTCCGCCCATCGAGCCCGCGTCCCGCGAGGGCCGCATCCCGCTGTCGTTCGCGCAGCAGCGGATGTGGTTCCTGGAGCAGATGGGCGGGCTCGGCAGCACCTATCACAACCACAAGCGCCGGCGGCTGCGGGGCGAGCTGGACCGCGACGCGCTCGCCCGCGCGCTGGACGACCTGGTGGCCCGCCACGAGGCGCTGCGCACCACCTTCGCGCAGGTGGACGGCGTCCCCGAGCAGCGAATTGCCCCGGCGGACGTCGGATTCCACCTCGTCGAATACGACCTGAGCGGGCGCGCGGACGCGGAGGCCGAGTTCGACCGGCTGCGGGCCGAGGAGGCGCGGACTCCGTTCGACCTGGAGCGGGGGCCGCTCATCCGCGGGCGGCTCATCCGGCTGGCGGCGGACGACCACGTCCTGCTGGTCACCTCGCACCACATCGTCAGCGACGCGTGGTCGAGCGGGGTGTTCTTCGGCGAGCTCTCCGCGCTCTACGCCGCCCATCGCGAGGGGCGGGAGGCGAATCTCCCCGAGCTGCCGGTGCAGTACGCGGACTACGCGATCTGGCAGCGGCGGTGGGTGGAGGGGCGGGTCCTGCAGAAGCAGGCGGACTACTGGAAGGCGACGCTCACCGGCGCCCCGGAGCTGCTGGAGCTTCCCACCGACCACCCGCGTCCCGCGCGGATGGACCACGCGGGGGCGCTCCTTCCCCTGGAGCTGGACGAGGCGCTGACCGCCGGGCTCAAGGCGCTCTCGCGGCGCCATGGGACGACGCTGTTCATGACGCTCCTCGCGGGATGGTCGACGGTGCTCAGCCGCCTCTCCGGGCAGGAGGAGGTGGTGGTCGGCGCGCCCACCGCCAACCGCGGGCGGCGGGAGATCGAGGGGCTGATCGGCTTCTTCATCAACACGCTCCCGCTCCGGCTGGATCTCTCCGGATCTCCGACGGTCGGCGAGCTGCTGGCGCGGGTGAAGGAGCGGACGCTGGAGGCGCAGCACCACCAGGACATCCCCTTCGAGCAGGTGGTGGAGCTGCTGGACCCCGTCCGGAGCCTGTCGCACAACCCCATCCTGCAGGTGAACCTCACCTGGCAGAACATCCCCCAGGGCGACGGGCTTTCGCTTCCCGGGCTGGAGCTGGGCGGCGTGGACCGGGGCGCCTCGCAGGTGCCGGCGTTCATCGACCTGGGGCTGGAGCTGTCGGAGCGGAACGGGCGGATCGGGGGGATCGCCATCTACGCCACCGCGCTCTGGGAGCGGGAGACGGTGGAGCGCCACGTGGGCTACTTCCGCCGCGTGCTGGAGGAGATGGTGGCGGACGAGAGCCGGCCCGTGGAGCGGCTGGCGCTGATGCCGGAGAGCGAGCGCGTCCGCGTGGTGGAGGAGTGGAACCGCACGGACGCGCCGTATCCGGCCGACTCGTGCATCCACGAGATGGTCGAGGCGCAGGTGGAGCGCACGCCCGGGGCGGACGCCGTGGTCTTCGACGACGGCCGTCTCCCGTACGCGGAGCTGAACGCGCGGGCCAACCGGCTGGCGCACCACCTCCGCTCGCTGGGCGTCGGCCCGGACGCGCGGGTGGCGATCTGCGTGGAGCGGAGCCCGGAGATGGTCGTCGCCATGCTCGCCGTGCTGAAGGCGGGCGGCGCCTACGTCCCCCTCGATCCCAGCTACCCGGCCGAGCGGCTCCGGTACATGCTCGCCGACAGCACGCCGCGCGTCGTCCTGACGCAGTCGTCGATCGCGGCGCGGGGCGACGGGCTCTTCGACGGCGTCGGCGTCCCCGTGCTGGCGCTCGATCGGCCGGCGTGGGAGGACGCGCCGGAGACGAATTCGGATCGCGGGGCGCTGCGTCCGGGGCACATCGCCTACGTCATCTACACCTCGGGGTCGACCGGGCGGCCGAAGGGCGTCATGGTCGCGCACCGCGGGTTCTGCAACTTCATCGGCGGCGACTTCCCGGGGATGGACGTGGGGCCGGGCGACCGGGTGCTACAGTTCGCCTCGCTCAGCTTCGACGCGGCGGCCTTCGAGGCCTTCCGCACCCTCACCCGCGGCGCATCGCTCCACCTGGCGGCCCCGGGGAAGGTGCTGACGGGAGATACGCTGAGCCGGACGGCGGAGCGCCACGGGATCACCCACGCCGTCCTTCCTCCCGCGGTCCTCGACGCCATGCCCGAGGGCGAATCGCTCCCGTCGATCCGCACGATGGTCGTCGCCGGCGACGCGATGCGGGAATCGCTCGTCCGTCGGTGGGCGCCGGGGCGGTGCCTGATCAACGCGTACGGCCCCACCGAGGCCACCGTCTGCGCGTCGCTGGACGGGTGCCTGGGCGGCGAGCCGGGCGACCCCTCCATCGGCCGGCCGATCTGGAACACGCGGATCTACGTCCTGGACGCCGCCGGCGAGCCGGTGCCGGCCGGGGTGGCGGGCGAGCTGTACATCGGCGGCGTGCAGGTGGCGCGCGGCTACCTCGATCGGCCCGAGCTGACGGCGGAGCGCTTCGTGGCCGACCCCTTCGGCGGCGAGCCGGGCGCGCGCCTCTACCGCACGGGGGACCGGGCGCGGCTGCGCGCGGACGGGAGGATCGACTTCATCGGCCGGACCGACCACCAGGTGAAGGTGCGCGGCTACCGCGTGGAGCTGGGGGAGATCGAGGCGCGCCTGGCCGCGCACCCGGACGTGCGCGAGGCCCTGGTCCTGGCGCGGGGGGACGCGCCGGGGGAGAAGCGGCTGGTGGCGTACGTGGTGGGCGGCGAGACGGCCGGGGCGGAGGTGCTGCGGGCGTACCTGGGCGAGACCCTTCCCGAGCACATGGTGCCGGCGGCCTACGTGCGGCTGGACGCGCTCCCGCTGACCTCGAACGGCAAGCTGGACCGCGCGACGCTCCCCGCGCCGGAGGGAGACGCCTACGTGGCGCGGGGCCACGAGGCGCCCGTGGGCGAGGTGGAGGAAGCCCTGGCCGGGATCTGGGCGGAGGTGCTGGGGCTGGAGCGGGTGGGGCGCCACGACAACTTCTTCGAGCTGGGCGGACACTCGCTCATGGCGGTGCAGGTCATCGCGTACATGCGGGACATCGACCTCCACCTGGAGGTGCAGGCGCTGTTCACCGCGCCCACCCTGGCGGAGCTGGCGGCCATGGTGGACGCCGAGCCGCACGGCGTCCACGTCCCGCCCAACCTGATCGCTCCGACGGGCGGGGACGACACCCCCTCGCTGGTCTTCAGCGTCTGAGCCTGACACGGAAATGACATTCGAACAGCTGCTGGACCAGCTCGGCGCCGAGAAGATCAGCCTGCGCCGCAACGGCGACCGGCTGGACGTCTACGCCACCGGCGGCGCGCCCACCCCGCGCGTCATCGACGGGCTGCGCGTCCACAAGCCGGCGCTGCTGGCGATGATCGGGGACGGCGGCGCGTGGCCTCCCCCCATCCGCCCGGAGCTGCTGACGCTGGTCGAGCTGACGCAGGAGGAGATCGACCGGGTGGTGGCGGGGGTGGAGGGGGGCGCGGACAACGTGCAGGACATCTATCCCCTGGCCCCGCTCCAGGACGGGATCCTCTTCCACCACCTGATGACCCGCGAGGGCGACCCCTACCTGGGAGGGTCGCTGATCGGCTTCGCGAGCCGGGACGACCTGGACCGCTTCCTGGGCGCGCTGCAGTCGGTGGTGGACCGGCACGACATCCTGCGCACCTCCGTGGCGTGGGAGGGGCTGCGCGAGCCGGTGCAGATCGTGTGGCGGAAGGCGGCGCTGGACGTGGAGGAGGTGGAGGTGGACCCGGCGGAGGGAGACGCGGCCGAGCAGCTCCTGGCGCGCTTCGACCCCCGCTTCCACCGCATCGACCTGCGCGTCGCGCCCATGATGCGCGCGCGCTTCGTCCACGACCGGGCGAAGGGGCGCTGGGTGCTCTTCTTCCTGCGCCACCACTTCATCCTGGACCACACCACCACGGAGACGCTGTGGGCGGAGATCGAGGCGCACCTGGGCGGGCGCGCCGACTCGCTCCCCCGGCCGCTCCCGTTCCGCAACTACGTGGCGCAGACGCGGCTGGGGGTGGACCCGGAGGAGCAGCGGGCGTTCTTCACCGAGCTGCTGGGCGACGTGGACGAGACCACGGCGCCCTTCGGGGTGCTGGACGTGCGCAGCGACGGCTCGGGGATGACGGAGGCGCGGCTGGAGGTGGAGGAAGGGCTCGCGGGTCGATTGCGGGAGCGCGCGCGGGAGCTGGGGGTGAGCGCGGCGGCCGTCTTCCACCTGGCGTGGGCGCTGGTGCTCGCGCGCGCGTCGGGGCGCGGGGACGTGGTCTTCGGCACCCTCCTCTTCGGCCGGATGCACGGCGGCGAGGGGTCCGAGCGGGTGATGGGGCCCTTCATCAACACCCTCCCCATCCGCATCCGCGTGGGCGAGACGGGGGTGGAGGAGAGCGTGCGGGCGACGCACGTCCTCCTCGCGCAGCTGATGCGGCACGAGCACGCCTCGCTGGCGCTGGCGCAGCGGTGCAGCGGCGTGGAGGCGCCGGCCCCGCTCTTCACCTCGCTCCTGAACTACCGGCACGGCGCCCGGAGCCCGCGCCCGGCCGTCCCCACGTTCTCGCCCGCGCCGCGCCGGGCGATGGTGGGGAGGCGGATCCACGGCGAGGAGCGGAACAACTACCCGCTGGCGCTGAACGTGGATGACCTGGACGGGGAGTTCCGGCTCAAGGCCCAGGTGGTCGGCGAATCCCTCGATCCCGTCCGGCTCTGCGCCTTCGTGCACACGGCGCTGGAGGGGCTGGTGGAGGCGCTGGAGACGGCGCCGGAGCGGCCGGTGCGGAGCGTCGGCGTCCTCCCGGCGGGCGAGCGCGCCCTGGTGGTGGAGGAGTGGAACCGCACGGAGGCGCACCCGGCCGAGTCCTGCATCCACGAGCTCTTCGAGCGGCAGGCGGCGCGCGCGCCCGATGCGGAGGCCGTCGTCTTCGAGGGCGCGCGCCTCACCTACGGGGAGCTGAACGCGCGGGCGAACCGCGTGGCGCACCATCTCCGCTCGCTGGGCGTGGGGCCAGACGTCCGCGTGGGGCTGTGCGTGGAGCGGGGGCTGGAGATGATGGTGGGGATCGTGGGGGTGCTCAAGGCGGGCGGCGTGTACGTCCCGCTGGACCCGGCCTATCCCCCCGAGCGCCTGGACTTCATGCTGGCCGACAGCGCCCCGGCGGCGGTGCTCACGCAGCGGCACCTGGGGCACCTGGTGGAGAGCACGGGCGCGCCGGTGCTGGCGCTGGACGACCCCTCGCCCGAGTGGGCGGACGAGCCGGAGAGCGACCCGGAGCGCGGCGCGCTGACGCCCGACGGCGTGGCGTACGTGATCTACACCTCCGGCTCGACCGGCCGCCCCAAGGGGGTGCTGGTCCCGCACCGCAACGTGGTCCGCCTCTTCGCGGCGACCGATCGCTGGTTCGGCTTCGGGGAGACGGACGTCTGGACGCTCTTCCACTCCGTCGCCTTCGACTTCTCCGTCTGGGAGATGTGGGGCGCCCTCCTGTACGGCGGGCGCCTGGTGGTCGTCTCGGGCGACGTCGCCCGGAACCCGGAGGCGTTCTACCGGCTGGTGTGCGCCGAGGGGGTCACGGTGCTGAGCCAGACCCCCAGCGCCTTCAATCAATTCATGCACGCCCAGGCGGTGATCGCCCGCGAGCACCGGCTGCGCTACGTGGTCTTCGGCGGCGAGGCGCTGGACGTGCCGCTGCTGCGCCCCTGGTTCGAGGAGAACGGGGACGAGCGCCCGCGGCTGGTGAACATGTACGGGATCACCGAGACCACCGTGCACGTCACCTATCGGCCCATCACCCGGGCGGACGTGGAGCGGACGGGGGCCAGCCCCATCGGCGAGCGGATCCCGGACCTGCGGACGTACCTCCTGGACGCGTCGGGCGAGCCGGTGCCGGTGGGGGTCGTGGGCGAGCTCTACGTCGGCGGCGCCGGGGTGGCGCGCGGGTACCTGAACCGGCCGGAGCTGACGGCGGAGCGCTTCGTGGCCGATCCCTTCGGCGGCGAGGCGGGGGCGCGGCTGTACCGGAGCGGCGACCTGGGGCGGTGGCGGGCGGACGGGAGCCTGGAGTTCCTGGGGCGCGCCGACCACCAGGTGAAGGTGCGCGGCTTCCGCATCGAGCTGGGCGAGATCGAGGCGCGGCTCCGCGAGCACGTGGGCGTGCGCGAGGCGGTGGTGATCGCCCGCGAGGACACGCCGGGGGAGAAGCGGCTGGTGGCGTACGTGATCGGCGACGCGTGGGCCGAGGCGGACATCCTCCGCGCCCACGTGAGCGAGGCGCTCCCCGCGTACATGGTGCCGGCGGCCTACGTGCGGCTGGAGCAGTGGCCGCTCACGGCGAACGGGAAGCTGGACCGCCGGGCGCTCCCGGACCCCGAGGGGGATTCGTACGCGGCCCGCGAGTACGAGGTGCCCATCGGCGAGACGGAGCAGGCGCTGGCGGAGATCTGGGCCGAGGTGCTGCGCGTGGAGCGGGTGGGGCGCTGGGACGACTTCTTCGAGCTGGGCGGGCACTCGCTCCTGGCGGTGCAGGTGATCTCGCGGGTGCAGCAGGTGATGGCGGTGGAGCTGGAGCTGGGGGAGCTGTTCAACTGGCCCGTCCTCCGCGAGCTGGCGCGGGAGCTGGACACCAAGGCGCGGTCGGAGCTTCCGCCCATCGAGCCGGCGCCCCGCGACGGGCCGGTCCCGCTCTCGTTCGCGCAGCAGCGGCTCTGGTTCCTGGAGCAGCTGGGGAACCTGGGGAGCACCTACAACGTCCGCCGGCACCGGCGGCTTCGGGGCGAGCTGGACCGGGCGGCGCTGGCGCGCGCGCTGGACGACATCGTGGCACGCCACGAGGCGCTGCGCACGGTCTTCGCCGAGGTGGACGGCGTCCCCGAGCAGCGCATCGCCCCGGAGGACGCGGGGTTCCTCCTCCGCGAGAACGACCTGAGCGGCCGCGCCGACGCGCCGGCGGAGCTCGCCCGGCTGATGGCGGAGGAGGGGCGCGCGCCCTTCGACCTGGAGCGCGGGCCGCTGATCCGCGGGCGGCTGGTGCGGCTGGCCCCGGACGACCACGTGCTCCTTCTCACGATGCACCACATCGTCAGCGACGACTGGTCGATGGGGGTGTTCTTCGGCGAGTTCTCGGCGCTCTACGCCGCCCATCGCGAGCGGAGGAAGGCCAATCTCCCCGATCTCCCGGTGCAGTACGCGGACTACGCGGCCTGGCAGCGGCGGTGGGTGGAGGGAGAGGTGCTGCGGGCGCAGGCGGACTACTGGACGGAGGCGCTGGCGGGCGCGCCGGAGCTCCTGGAGCTGCCGACGGACCACCCGCGGCCGGCGGAGATGGACCACGCCGGGGCGCGCTTCCGGGTGCGGCTGGACGGCGAGCTGACGGCGGGGCTCAAGGCGCTCTCGCGGCGCCACGAGACGACGCTCTACATGACGCTCCTGGCCGGGTGGGCGGTGGTGCTGAGCCGGCTCTCCGGGCAGGAGGACGTGGTGATCGGCAGCCCCACGGCCGGGCGCGGGCGGCGTGAGGTGGAGGAGCTGATCGGCTTCTTCGTGCAGACGCTGGCGCTGCGCGTCTCCCCATCGTCGTCCCCCACGGTGGCGGAGCTGCTGGGGCAGGTGAAGCGGCGCGTGCTGGAGGCGCAGCGCCACCAGGACATCCCCTTCGAGCAGGTGGTGGAGCTGGTGGCGCCGGTGCGCAGCCTCTCCCACAGCCCGCTCTTCCAGGTGACGTTCTCCTGGCAGAGCGCCCCCCAGGGAGACGGCCTCTCCCTCCCCGGCCTCGCGGGCGATGAGCTGGAAGGCTCCGCGCAGACGACGGCCAAGTTCGATCTCTCCCTCTCCCTCTCCGAGCGGAACGGCCGCGTCGGCGGAAGCGTGACGTACGCCACCGCCCTCTTCGAGCGGGAGACGGTGGAGCGCTGGGTGGGCTATCTCCACCGCGTGCTGGAGGAGATGGCCGCCGACGACGGCGGGCGCGTGGAGCGGCTGGGGCTGATGCCGGCCGAGGAGCGCGCGCGGGTGCTGGAGGAGTGGAACCGCACGGAGATGCCGTATCCGGCCGATGCGTGCCTCCACCAGCTCTTCGAGGAGCAGGCGGCGCGGACGCCGGACGCGGAGGCGATCGTCTTCGAGGGCGCGCGCCTCACCTACGCGGAGCTGAACGCGCGGTCGAACCGGCTGGCGCACCACCTCCGCTCGCTCGGCGTCGGGCCGGACGTGCGGGTGGGGATCTGCATCGATCGCAGCCTGGAGATGGTGATCGGGCTCCTGGCGCTGCTCAAGGCGGGCGGCGCGTACGTGGCGCTCGATCCCGAGCATCCGGACGAGCGTCTGCGGTCGATGCTGGAGGACAGCCGCCCGGCCGTGCTCCTGGCGCACGCGTCGCTGGCGGGGCGATTCGCCGGGATGGACATCCCCGTGGTCGCCGTCGACGCGGATGCGGCGCTCTGGGCGGATCGGCCGGAGACGAATCCCATCGATATGGGTGTCGGGCCGGAGCACCTCGTCTACGTCATCTACACCTCGGGCTCCACGGGGAAGCCCAAGGGGGTGATGAACATCCATCGCAACGTGGTCAACCGCGTCGCGGGGATCCAGGAGCGGTGGCGGCTGGAGGCGGGCGAGTCGGTGCTGCAGAACGCATCGCTCACCTTCGACGTCTCCGCGTACGAGATCTTCTGGCCGCTGATGATGGGCGCCCGCGTGGTGATGACGCGGCCGGATGGGCATCGCGATCCTTCCTACCTGGTGGAGACGATCCGGGCGCACGGGATCGGCACCGCCAGCTTCGTCCCGTCGATGCTCCAGCTCTTCCTGGAGCATCCGGAGGTGGAGCGCTGCACCTCGCTCGTCCGCGTCCCCTGTGGCGGCGAGGCGCTTCCGGCCGCGCTGGTGCGGCGCCTCCACGAGCGTCTTCCGCGCGCCACCCTCTACAACCGCTACGGCCCCTCCGAGGCCGCGACTGCCGTGACGGGCCCGGTGCGCGTCTCCGAGGAGGCGAACGCCACGGTGCCGATCGGCCGGCCGATGCCGAACGCTCGCGTCTACCTGCTGGACCGCAGCGGCGAGCCGGTGCCGATGGGCGTCGCGGGCGAGCTCTGCATCGGCGGGGCGGGGGTGGGGCGCGGATACCTGGGGCGGCCGGACCAGACGGCGGAGCGCTTCGTGGCCGATCCGTTCAGCGGCGAGCCCGGCGCGCGGCTGTATCGCACGGGGGACCTGGCGCGGTGGCTGGCGGATGGGTCGATCGAGTTCCTGGGGCGGACCGACTTCCAGGCCAAGGTGCGCGGCTTCCGGATCGAGCCGGGCGAGGTGGAGGCGCGGCTCCTGGAGCACCCCGGGGTGCGCGACGCGGTGGTGCTGGTCCGCGAGGACACGCCGGGGGAGAAGCGGCTGGTGGCGTACGTGGTGGGCGAGGAGACGGCCGGGGCGGAGGTGCTTCGGGCGCACGCGAGCGCGACGCTCCCGGAGTACATGGTCCCCGCGGCGTACGTTCGGCTGGACGCGCTTCCGCTGAACGCGAACGGCAAGCTGGACCGCCGGGCGCTCCCGGCGCCGGAGGGCGGGGCGTACGCGGCCCGGGCGTACGAGGCGCCGGAGGGGGAGACCGAACGGGCGCTGGCGGAGATCTGGTCGGAGCTGCTGGGGATCGACCGGGTGGGACGGCGCGACAACTTCTTCGAGCTGGGCGGGCACTCGCTCCTGGCCACCCGCCTGGTCGTCCGGATCCGGCACGAGATGGACGTGGAGCTGGCCCTGCGCGCCGTCTTCGAGACGCCGGTGCTCTCCCGGCTGGCCGAGCAGGTGCTGCGCGCCCAGCTGGCCCAGTTCGACCCGCGCCAGCTGGAGGAGCTGGCCGAGCTGGCCCGCGCGTCGGCTGGGGAGTGATCGGGATCCGGATGATCCCTGGCCGTCACGCTGTCATTCCGAGGCCCGGCCGCGCAGACCTCGACCTCGCGCCTGTGACGGCAGGGCCGTGAGAATCTGGCCGAGGAAGCAGCGAGGGCTGGGCGCGGCAGCGACGACACCGCCTCGGCCGCAACCGCCCCGGTTCGAGCGACGTCGCCGGTCGCGCTCCGTGCCGTCCGTGGGCGCATTACGCAACGATTTTCCCGAGGCTCATGAATTCGACCCTTTCGGCCGCCGAGCTTGAACGACTTCTCCAGATGGCGCGCGCCGCCAAGCTGGAGCGGAGCGCGCCGAAGCCGTCCGTCATCGAGCGCGCCGACCGGAAGGGTCGGATCCCGCTGTCGTTCGCGCAGCAGAGGCTGTGGTTCCTGGAGCAGCTGGGCGGGCTGGGCACCACGTACCACATCCGCAAGCGCCGGCGGCTGCGGGGGGAGCTGGACCGGGCGGCGCTGGTGCGCGCGCTGGACCGCGTCGTGGAGCGGCACGAGGCGCTGCGCACCACCTTCGCGCAGGTGGACGGCGTCCCCGAGCAGCGGATCGCGCCTGTGGAGGCGAGCCGCTTCCGCCTGGTGGAGCACGACCTGGAGGGACGGGCGGACGCGGCGGCGGAGCTGGAGCGGCTGACGGCGGAGGAGGCGCGCGCGCCCTTCGACCTGGAGCGCGGGCCGCTCGTGCGCGGGCGGCTGATCCGAATGGCGGCGGACGACCACGTGCTCCTCGTGACGATGCACCACATCGTCACGGATGCGTGGTCGAGCGAGCTGTTCTTCAGCGAGTTCTCCGCGCTCTACACGGCCGGCCGCGAGGGGCGGGATGCGGATCTCCCCGAGTTGCCGGTGCAGTACGCGGACTACGCGGTGTGGCAGCGGCGCTACATCGAGGGCGCGGTCCTGAAGGAGCAGGCGGAGTACTGGGCCCGGACGCTGGCCGGCGCGCCGGAGCTGCTGGAGCTGCCGACGGACCGCCCGCGGCCCGCGCAGGTGGACCACGCCGGGGCGCGGCTGGAGATGGGGCTGGACGCGGAGCTGACGGCGCGGCTCAAGGAGCTTGGCCGGCGGCACGGGACCACGCTGTTCATGACGGTGCTCGCCGGGTGGGCCGTGGTGCTGGGCCGGCTCTCCGGGCAGGACGACGTGGTGATCGGCACGCCGACGGCCAACCGCGGGCGGCGGGAGATCGAGGGGCTGATCGGCTTCTTCCTGAACACGCTGGCGCTCCGCGTGGACCTCTCCGGATCTCCCACCGTGGCGGAGCTGCTGGGGCGGGTGAAGGCGCGGGTGCTGGACGCCCACCAGCACCAGGACATTCCCTTCGAGCAGATGGTGGAGCTGGCCGATCCCGCGCGCAGCCTGGCGCACAGCCCGCTCTTCCAGGTGATGTTCGCGCTGCAGAACGCCTCGCGGAAGGGCGGGCTCTCGCTCTCCGGGGTGGAGGCGGGCGGGATGGGCGCGGGATCGTCGCAGGTGCAGGAGCAGTTCGATCTCTCCCTCTCGCTCTGGGAGACGGGCGACCGGATCGTGGGCGGGGTGACGTACGCCACGGCGCTCTTCGAGCGTGTGACCATCGAACGGTGGCTCGGCTACCTGCGGCGGGTGCTGGGGGAGATGGTGGCCGACGACGGCCGCCGGGTGGAGCGGCTGGCGATCGTCCCCGCGGAGGAACGCTCGCGGCTGCTGGAGGAGTGGAACGCCACGGAAGCGGCGTATCCGCGCGATCTCTGCATCCACCAGCTCTTCGAGCGGCAGGCGGAGCGCGCGCCCAACGCGACAGCGGTAGTCTTCGGCGGCGAGTCGCTCACCTACGCGGAGCTCGACCGGCGGGCGAACCGGCTGGCGCATCATCTCGTCGAGATGGGCGTCGGGCCGGACGTGCGGGTGGCGATCTGCATCGAGCGCGGGCCGGAGATGGTGATCGGCATCCTCGCCGTCCTCAAGGCAGGCGGCGCGTACGTTCCGCTCGATCCGGCGCATCCCGAGGACCGGCTCCGCTACATGCTGGAGGACAGCCGGCCGGCGGCGCTGCTGACCAGTGCGGCGCTTCGCGACACGCCGCCGCTGGACACGCTCTTCCGCGAGGCGGGCGTCCCGGTGCTGGCGCTGGACGCGGACGCCGCGGCGTGGGCCCATCGGCCGGAGACGGCTCCCGCGCCGATCGGCCTCACGCCGGACCATCTCGCGTACACCATCTACACCTCGGGCTCCACCGGGCGGCCCAAGGGGGTGATGAACCACCACCGCGGCGTGGTCAACCTCCTCCTCTCGCTCGCCCGGACGATCGGGGCCGGCGAGGGCGACCGGCTCCTGGCCGTCACCACCCTTTCCTTCGACATCGCCGCGCTGGAGATCCATCTCCCGCTCCTGTGCGGCGCCGAGGTCCACCTACTCCCCGACGCCGCCGCGGCCGATCCCGCGCTCCTGGCCGAGGCGATCGAGGCGGCAGGGGTGACGCTGATGCAGGCGACCCCCGCGACGTGGCGCCTCCTGGTCGATTCTGGCTGGCGCGGCCGTCCGGGGCTCCGCGCCCTCTGCGGCGGCGAGGCGCTCCCGGCCGAATTGGCCGCGCGCGTGGCCGAACGAGTCGGCGCGCTGTGGAACGTCTACGGACCGACGGAGACGACGATCTGGTCGACGGTGGAGGCGGTCACGCCGGCGTCGCTCGAGACGGCAGTGCACGTCTCCATCGGCACGCCGGTGGCGAACACGCGCGTCTACGTCCTGGATCGGATGGGCGAGCCGGCTCCCGTGGGCGTGGTCGGCGAGCTGTGCATCGGCGGGGACGGGGTGGCGCGCGGGTATCGCGATCGGCCGGAGCTGACGGCGGAGCGCTTCGTTGCCGATCCGTTCGGGCGCGAGGCGGGGGCGCGGATGTATCGCACGGGGGACCTGGCGCGCTGGCGGCCGGAGGGGCGGCTGGAGTTCGTCGGCCGCACCGACTTCCAGGTGAAGGTGCGCGGATTCCGGATCGAGCCGGGGGAGATCGAGGCGCGGCTGGCGGAGCATCCAGGCGTGCGCGAGACCGTCGTCGTGGCCCGCGAGGATGCGCCGGGGGAGAAGCGGCTGGTGGCGTACGTGGTCGGCGCGGAGACGGCCGGGGCGGACGTCCTCCGGTCCCATCTCGCCGAGACGCTGCCGGAGTACATGGTGCCCTCCGCCTACGTGCGGCTGGAGCGGCTTCCGCTCACGCCCAACGGCAAGGTGGACCGCAAGGCGCTCCCCGCGCCCGAGGGCGACGCCTACGCGGCCCGGGAGTACGAGGCGCCGGCGGGGGAGACGGAGCGCGCGCTGTCGGAGATCTGGGCCGAGGTGCTGCGGGTGGAGCGGGTGGGCCGCCGTGACGACTTCTTCGACCTGGGCGGACACTCGCTCCTTGCCGTGCAGGTGATCTCGCGGGTGCGGCAGGTGCTGGAGGCCGAGGTCCCGCTCGGCCGGCTCTTCATCCGCCCCGTGCTGGCGGACTTCGCGCGGGAGCTGGAGACGGCGTCGCGCGCGCAGCTTCCGCCGATCGAGCCCATCTCCCGCGAGGGCCGGATCCCGCTCTCCTTCGCGCAGCAGCGGCTCTGGTTCCTGGAGCAGATGGGCGGGCTGGGGAGCACGTACCACATGCCGGCGCGCATGCGGCTGCGGGGCGATCTGGACCGGGCGGCGCTGGGCCGCGCGCTGGACCGCATCCTCCGCCGCCACGAGGCGCTGCGCACCACCTTCGCGGCGGTGGACGGCGTCCCGGAGCAGCGGATCTCGCCGGCGGACGTCGGATTCCACCTGGTCGAGCACGACGTGAGTGGAGAGGCGGACGCGCGGGCGGTGCTCGGCCGGCTGATGGTGGAGGAGGCGAGCGCGCCCTTCGACCTGGAGCGCGGGCCGCTGATCCGTGGGCGGCTGATCCACATCTCCGACGACGATCACGTGCTGCTGCTGACGATGCACCACATCGTCAGCGATGCATGGTCGCTGGGGGTGCTCACCCGCGAGCTGGGCGCGCTCTACGGTGCGTTCCGCGACGGCGGGGCCGATCCGCTCCCCGCGCTGGAGGTGCAGTACGCGGACTACGCGGCGTGGCAGCGGCGGTGGGTGGAGGGCGAGATCCTCCAGCGGCAGGCGGACTACTGGACGGAGGCGCTCGCCGGCGCCCCGGCGCTCCTGGAGCTGCCGACCGACCACCCGCGGCCGGCGCAGGTGGACCACGCGGGGGCGCGCCTCCGCCTGGTGCTGGAAGAAGATCTCACGTCGGGGCTGAAGGCGCTCGGGCGCCGGCAGGGGACGACGCTGTTCATGACGCTCGTCGCTGGATGGGCCGTGGTGCTGAGCCGGCTCTCGGGGCAGGAGGACGTGGTGATCGGCACGCCGGCGGCGGGGCGGGGAAGGCGGGAGATCGAGGGGCTGATCGGCTTCTTCGTGAACACGCTGGCGCTGCGCATCGACCTGACGGGCGCGCCGACGGCGGCGGAGCTGCTGGGGCGGGTGAAGCGGCGCGCGCTGGAGGCGCAGCATCACCAGGACATCCCCTTCGAGCAGGTGGTGGAGCTGGTCGATCCGGCGCGCAGCCTGTCGCACAACCCGCTCTTCCAGGTGATGTTCGCGTGGCAGAACGCGCCGCGCGGGGGCGCCGGGCTCCCGGGGCTCACGCCCGCCCCCTCGCAGGCGCCGGACGCGCTGGACGAGCGCGACGCCGCCAAGCAGGACCTCGGCCTCTCGCTGGCCGAGGCGAACGGCCGCATCGTGGGCGGCGTCACGTACGCCACCTCGCTCTTCGACCGCGACACCGTCGAGCGGTGGCTGGGCTATCTGCGGCGCGTGCTGGAGGAGATGGCCGCGGACGAAGGCCGGCCGATCGAGGCGATGGCGCTCATGCCGGAGAGCGAGCGCTCCCGCGTGGTCGAGGAGTGGAATCGCACGGACGAGGCGTACCCGGCCGAGTCGTGCATCCACGAGCTGGTCGAGGCGCAGGTCGCGCGGACGCCCGACGCGCCGGCCGTCGTCTTCGCGGGGGAGATCCTCGCTTACGCGGAGCTGAACGCTCGCGCCAACCGGCTGGCGCACCATCTCCGCTCGCTGGGGGTGGGGCCGGACGCGCGGGTGGCGGTGTGCCTGGAGCGGAGCGCGGAGATGGTGATCGCCCTTCTCGCCGTGCTGAAGGCTGGAGGTGCGTACGTCCCGCTGGACCCGGAGTACCCGGCGGAGCGGCTCCGCCACATGCTGCGTGACAGCGCCCCCGCGGTGCTCCTGGCGCACGCGGCGACGGCCTCCGTCCTCGCGGACGCGGACGTGCCGGTGCTGGACGTGGCGGAGACGGAGCGGTGGGCCGCGTATCCGGCGGAGAACCCGGAGCGCGCGGGCCTGACGCCGGATCATCTCGCCTACGTCATCTACACCTCCGGCTCCACCGGGCTGCCCAAGGGCGTCATGGTGCCGCATCGCGGGCTCACGCACTACGTGTGGTGGGCCCGCTCGCGCTACCTGGACGGCGCGCCCCTCCGCTTCCCGCTCTACTCGTCGATCGCGTTCGACCTGACCGTCACCTCCATCTACGCGCCCCTCGTCTCCGGCGGCGCCATCGTCGTCCACGGCGAGGAGGGTCCGGGCGACATCCCGGTGCTGCGGGTGATCGACGAAGGATCGGCCGACGTCCTCAAGCTCACCCCGGCGCACCTGGCGCTCCTCGAATCCCGCGACCTTGGGAAGGCGCGGACGCGGACGCTGATCGTGGGGGGCGAGGAGCTGAAGACGGCCGCCGCGCGCGCGACGCTGGAGGCGTTCGGCGGCTGGGTGGAGATCTTCAACGAGTACGGGCCCACGGAGGCGGTGGTCGGCTGCATGATCCACCGCTTCGACGCGCGTGTGGATGGGGGCGCGGCCGTCCCCATCGGCCGGCCGATCGCCAACACGCGGGTCTACGTGCTGGACCGTGGGGGGATGCCGGTGCCGATGGGCGTCGTGGGGGAGCTTTACGTCGGTGGAGTGCAGGTGACGCGCGGGTACCTGGGGCGGCCGGAGCTGACGGCGGAGCGCTTCGTCCCCGATCCCTTCGGCGGCGCGGCGGGCGCGCGGCTGTACCGGACGGGGGACCTGGCGCGGTGGCGGGCGGACGGGACCATGGAGTACCTGGGCCGCAACGACACCCAGGTGAAGGTGCGCGGCTTCCGCATCGAGCTGGGCGAGATCGAGGCACGGCTGGCCGATCATCCCGGCGTGCGCGACGCGGTGGTGGTGGCGCGCGAGGACGTCGCCGGGGAGAAGCGGCTCGTTGCCTACTACGTGGGGGCCGGCGGGGTGGTGGAGGTGGAGTCGCTGCGGGCGCACCTGGGCGAGCGGCTCCCCGAGCACATGGTCCCCGCGGCCTACGTGCGGCTCGAAAGTTTCCCGCTCACGCCCAACGGGAAGCTGGACCGCGCGGCGCTCCCCGCGCCCGAGGGCGACGCGTACGCGGCCCGCGAATACGAGGCGCCGGCGGACGAGACGGAAGCCGCGCTGGCGGAGATCTGGGCCGAGGTGCTGCGCGTGGATCGGGTGGGGCGCCGCGACGGCTTCTTCGAGCTGGGCGGGCACTCGCTCCTGGCGGTGCAGGTGATCTCGCGCGTTCGGCAGGTGCTGGAGGTGGAGGTCTCGCTCGGCGACCTGTTCACCCGGCCCGTGCTGGCGGAGTTCGCGCGGGAGGTGGCGATCGCCGCGCGGGCGGAGCTTCCGCCCATCGAGCGCGCCGATCGTGAACGCGGGGTGCCGCTGTCGTTCGCGCAGCAGCGGCTCTGGTTCCTGGAGCAGATGGGGAACCTGGGGAGCACGTACCACATCTCCCGGCGCCAGCGGCTGCGGGGGGATCTGGACCGCGCGGCGCTGGCGCGCGCGCTGGGCGCCCTCGTGGCCCGCCACGAGGCGCTGCGCACCACCTTCGCGCAGGTGGACGGCGTCCCCGAGCAGCGCATCGCGCCGGCGGATGCCGGCTTCCTCCTCCGCGAGCACGACCTGGCCGGGGTGGAGGACGCGAGGGCGCGGCTCGCCCGGCTGGCGGCCGAGGAGGCGCACGCGCCCTTCGACCTGGAACGCGGGCCGCTGATCCGCGGGCGCCTGGTCCGGCTGGCGGAGGACGACCACGTGCTCCTCATCACCATGCACCACATCGTCAGCGACGACTGGTCCATGGGCGTGCTCACCCGCGAGCTGACGGCGCTGTACGAGGCGTTCCGCCGCGGCGCTCCTGACCCGCTCCCCGCGCTGGAGATCCAGTACGCGGACTACGCGGTCTGGCAGCGGCGGTGGGTGGAGGGCGACGTCCTCCAGGCGCAGGCGGAGTACTGGACGCGGATGCTCGCCGGCGCCCCCGCGCTCCTGGAGCTTCCCACGGACCGGCCGCGGCCGGCGCAGGTGGACCACGCCGGGGCGCGGCTCGGCGTGGGGCTGGACGAGGAGCTGACGGCGGCGCTCAAGGCGCTGTCGCGGCGGAACGGGACGACGCTGTTCATGACGCTCCTCGCCGGCTGGGCCGTGGTGCTGGGCCGGCTCTCCGGGCAGGAGGACGTGGTGATCGGCACGCCCACGGCGAACCGGGGGCGGCGGGAGATCGAGGGGCTGATCGGCTTCTTCGTGAACACGCTGGCGCTGCGCATCGACCTCGCGGACGCGCCCACGGTGGCGGAGATGCTGGGGCGGGTGAAGGCGCGGGCGCTGGGCGCGCAGCATCACCAGGACATCCCGTTCGAGCAGGTGGTGGAGCGGGTCGACCCCGCCCGCAGCCCGGCGCACTCCCCGCTCTTCCAGGTGATGTTCACGTGGCAGAGCGCGCCCCGCGGGGACGGGCCGACGTCGTCGGGGCCCGCGGGAGACGAGCCGGACGGATCCGCCGCGACGACGGCGAAGTTCGATCTCTCGCTCTCCCTTTCGGAGCGGAACGGCCGGATCGGCGGGAGCGTGACGTACGCGACCGCGCTCTTCGAACGGGAGACGGTGGAGCGCTGGGTGGGATACCTGCGCCGCGTCCTGGAGGAGATGGCCGCGGACGACGCCCGCCCCGTGGAGCGGCTGACGCTCCTGCGGGCGGAGGAGCGCGCGCTGGTGCTGGAGGAGTGGAACCGCACGGAGCTGGACTACCCGGCCGATGCGTGTCTCCACCACCTCTTCGAAGCGCAGGCGGAGCGCACGCCCGACGCGGAGGCGATCATCTTCGAAGGCGCGCCCCTCACCTACGCGGAGCTGAACGCGCGGTCGAATCGGCTGGCGCACCACCTCCGCTCGATGGGCGTCGGTCCGGACGTGCGGGTGGGGATCTGCATCGATCGCAGCCTGGAGATGGTGATCGGGCTCATCGCGCTGCTCAAGGCGGGCGGGGCGTACGTGGCGCTCGACCCCGAGCATCCGGACGAGCGGCTGCGGTCGATGCTGGAGGACTGCCGCCCCGCCGTGCTGCTGGCGCACGCCTCGCTCGCCACCCGATTCGCCGGGATGGACGTCCCCGTGATCGCCATCGACGCGGACGCATCCCTTTGGGCGACGCGGCCGGAGACGAATCCGGAGGGCGTGGGCGTCGGGCCGGAGCACCTGGTCTACGTCATCTACACCTCGGGCTCCACCGGCAGGCCCAAGGGGGTGATGAACATCCATCGCAACGTGGTCAACCGCGTCGCGGGGATCCAGGAGCGGTGGAGGCTGGAGGCGGGCGAGTCGGTGCTGCAGAACGCCTCGCTCACCTTCGACGTCTCCGCGTACGAGATCTTCTGGCCGCTGATGAGGGGCGCGCGGATCGTGATGACGCGGCCGGATGGGCATCGCGACCCTTCCTATCTGGTCGAAACGATCCGGAGCCACGAGATCGGCACCGCCAGCTTCGTCCCCGCCATGCTCCAGCTCTTCCTGGAGCATCCCGAGGTGGAGAGCTGCGCGTCGCTCGTCCGCGTCCCCTGCGGCGGCGAGGCGCTTCCGGCCGCGCTGGTGCGGCGCCTCCACCAGCATCTCCCGCGCGCCACCCTCTACAACCGCTACGGCCCCTCCGAAGCCGCCACGGCGGTGACGGGGGCGGTTACCGTCGCGGACGAGACCAACGCCAGCGCCCCCATCGGCCGGCCGATGCCGAACGCGCGCGCCTACCTGCTGGACCGCGCGGGCGAGCCGGTGCCGGTGGGCGTCGCGGGAGAGCTATGCATCGGCGGCGCGGGGGTGGGGCGCGGTTACCTGGGGCGGCCGGAGCTGACGGCGGAGCGCTTCGTGGCCGATCCGTTCGGCGGCGAGCCCGGCGCGCGGCTCTACCGCACGGGGGACCTGGCGCGGTGGCTTCCCGACGGGACCATCGAGTTCCTGGGGCGGACCGACTTCCAGCTGAAGGTGCGCGGCTTCCGGATCGAGCCGGGGGAGATCGAGGCGAGGCTGGCCGAGCACCCGGGCGTGCGCGACGCGGTCGTCGTGGCGCGCGAGGACGCACTGGGCGGCAAGCGGCTGGTGGCCTACTGCGTGGCCGAGGGCGCGGTGGAGGTCGAAGCTCTGCGCTCGCACCTGGGCCAGGCGCTCCCCGAGTACATGGTGGCCGCGGCGTACGTGCTCCTGGAGAGCTTCCCGCTCACCTCCAGCGGCAAGCTGGACCGCGGCGCCCTCCCCGCGCCGCCGGACGACGCCTACGCGCGCCGCGGCTACGAGGCGCCGGCGGACGAGGTGGAGGAGGCGGTCGCCGGGATCTGGGCGGACGCCCTGGGCATCGAGCGGGTGGGGCGATGGGACGGCTTCTTCGAGCTGGGCGGACACTCGCTCCTGGCCGTGCGGGTGATCGCGCGCGTGCGGCAGGAGCTGGACGTGGAGATCGCCCTTGGCGCGCTGTTCACCCGCCCCGTGCTCGCGGACTTCGCCCAGGAGGTGGTCGACCTCCAGCTGGCCCAGGTCGACCCCGAGGAGATGGAGCGGCTGATGGCGTTCATGCGCGAGTCCGGCGCCGGATGATGCTCCCCGACGAGGATCCCCGCCCGCAGATCGGTGCCGCCACGAGCGCCGACGGATGGAGCAGGGATGACCTGGACGATGATCCTCCCACGGCCCCGCTCGTCGCGGCCGGGAGGTCCATGCTCTTTCGACACAGCCGTTTTACCGGAGTGCGCAACTGATGAAATCCGATCTGTCGCTGGCCGGGCTGACGATGGCCGAGCGCCGGAAGCTGCTGAGCCTGGCGCGCGCCCGCGACCTCGTGCGCGGGTCGGAGCTTCCGTCGATCGAGCCCACTCCCCGCGAGGGCCGGGTGCCGCTCTCCTTCGCCCAGCAGCGGCTGTGGTTCCTGGAGCAGCTGGGGAACCTGGGGAGCACCTACCACATCTCCAAGCGCCAGCGGCTGCGCGGCGAGATGGACCGCGCCGCCCTCGTCCGCGCGCTGGACCGCATCGTCGCGCGCCACGAGTCGCTCCGCACCACCTTCGCGCAGGTGAACGGCGTCCCCGAGCAGCGGATCGCCCCGGCGGAGGCGAGCCGCTTCCACCTGGTGGAGCAGGATCTCGAGGGACGGGAGGATGCGCCGGCCGAGCTCGACCGGCTGACCGCCGAGGAGACGCGCGCGCCCTTCGACCTGGAGCGTGGCCCGCTCGTCCGTGGCCGGCTGATCCGCCTGGCCGCGGATGATCACGTGCTCCTCGTCACCATGCACCACATCGTCACCGACGCGTGGTCCAGCGAGCTGTTCTTCAAGGAGTTCTCCGCGCTCTACGCCGCCGGCCGCGAGGGGCGGGAGGCCGATCTCCCCGATCTCCCCGTGCAGTACGCGGACTACGCGGCGTGGCAGCGGCGGTACATCGAGGGCGACGTCCTCAAGGAGCAGGCGGAGTACTGGAAGAAGACCCTCGCCGGCGCCCCGGAGCTGCTCGAGCTGCCCACCGATCGCCCCCGGCAGACGCAGGCCGACCACGTGGGGGCGCGTCTGGGGCTGATGCTGGACGAGGAGCTGACGGCGGGGATCAGGGAGCTGGGCCGGCGGCACGGGACGACGCCGTTCATGACCGTCCTGTCCGCGTGGGCGACCGTGCTGGCCCGCCTCTCCGGCCGCGACGACGTGGTGATCGGCAGCCCGATGGCGGGGCGGGGACGGCGGGAGATCGAGGGGCTGATCGGCTTCTTCGTCAACACGCTGGCGCTGCGGGTGGACCTCTCCGGCTCGCCCACGGTGGCGGAGGCGCTGGGGCGGGTGAAGGCGCGGGTGGTGGAGGCGCAGGACCGCCAGGACATCCCCTTCGAGCAGGTGGTCGAGCTGGTGCAGCCGGCGCGCAGCCTGTCGCACGCGCCGCTCTTCCAGGTGATGTTCGCCTGGGAGAACGCCGCCGAGCGCGAGATGGAGCTTCCCGGGCTGGCATCGGCTCGCGCGGAAGCGTCGCGGCCGGCGCCGTCCGCGCGTGGCGGAGCGGGCTCGCGGGTGACGGCGAAGTTCGACCTTTCGCTCACCCTCTCCGAGCGCGGCGGGAGGATCGCGGGGAGCCTGATCTACGCCACGGCCCTCTTCGACCGGGCGACCGTGGAGCGCTACGCCGGCTACCTGCGGCGGGTGCTGCGGGAGATGGTCGCCGACGAGACCCGGCGCGTGGAGCGGCTGCCGATCCTCCCCGCGGAGGAGCGGTCGCGGGTGGTGGAGGAGTGGAACCGCACGGAGGCCGATCAGCCGGGCGTGCCCGGCGTGCACCTGCTCTTCGAGCAACAGGTGGAGCGCACGCCGGACGCCGTGGCGGTCTCCTTCGAGGAGCAGGCGCTGACCTTCGCGGAGCTGAACCGGCGGGCCAATCGCCTGGCGCACCACCTCCGCGCGCTCGGCGTCGGCCCGGACGCGCGGGTGGGGATCGGCGTGGAGCGCTCGCTGGAGATGGTGGTCGGCGTCGTCGCGGTGGCCAAGGCGGGGGGCGCGTACGTCCCGCTCGATCCCGACTACCCGGCCGACCGCCTCCGCCACATGCTGGACGACAGCCGTCCGGCCGTCCTCCTGACGCAGGAGCGGCTCCGGGAGCGCTTCGCCGCGCTGGAGATCCCCATCCTCTTGCTGGACGCGGACGCGCCGTCGTGGGCGGCGCGGCCGGAGACGGATCCGGAGCCGGAAGGGCTGGCCGCGGATCATCTCGTCTACGTCATCTACACCTCCGGATCGACCGGCTTGCCCAAGGGGGTGATGGTGCCGCACCGCGGCCTCCTCAACCACACCGCGTGGCAGTGCGGGCGGATGGAGATCGGCGCGGGCGACACCTTCCTGCAGCGGAGCACCATCTCCTTCGACGCCTCCAACGCGGAGCTGTGGGACCCGCTCGTCACCGGCGCGCGGATGCACGTGCTCTCGCAGGAGACCGCGCGCGATCCGGCCGCGATGGCGGAGGCGATCGTCCGGCACGGCGTCACCGTCGCGCAGTTCGTCCCCACGCTGCTGCAGGCGGTGATGGACGCGGTCCCACCGGGCGCCGCCCTCCCCCTCCGCCGGATGGTCTGCGCCGGCGAGGTGCTGACCGGCGCGCTGGCCGCCCGCGCGCGAGACGCCGGGTGCGAGCTGCTGATGAACCTGTACGGGCCCACGGAGGCGTCCATCGACGCCACCTGGCACCCCTGCGGCGAGGCGGAGGGGGAGGCGGTCCCCATCGGCCGTCCGCTCGCCAACACCCGCGTCTACCTGTTGGACGCGGTGGGCGAGCCCGTGCCGGTGGGGGTGGCGGGGGAGCTGTACATCGGCGGCGTGGGAGTGGCGCGCGGCTACGCCAACCGGCCCGAGCTGACCGCCGAGCGCTTCGTGGCCGACCCCTTCGGCGCCGAGCCCGGCGCGCGTCTGTATCGGACGGGCGACCTGGCGCGGTGGCGGGCGGACGGGGAGATCGACTTCCTGGGCCGCGCCGACCACCAGGTCAAGGTGCGCGGCTTCCGCATCGAGCTGGGGGAGATCGAGGCGCGGCTGATGGAGCACGGCGGCGTGCGCGAGGCCGTCGTCGTCGCCCGGGAGGACGCGCCGGGGCAGAAGCGGCTGGTGGCGTACGTGGTGGGCGACGAGACGGCCGGCGCGGATGGGCTCCGGGCGCACCTGGGCGAGGCGCTCCCCGACTACATGGTCCCCGCCGCCTACGTGCGGCTGGAGCGCATCCCGCTGATGCCCAACGGCAAGCTGGACCGCCGCGCCCTTCCCGCGCCGGAGGGCGACGCCTTCGCCCGGCGCGCCTACGAGCCGCCCGCCGGCGACGTGGAGGAGCTGTTGGCCGGGATCTGGGCCGAGGTGCTGCGGGTGGAGCGGGTGGGGCGCTGGGACGACTTCTTCGAGCTGGGCGGCCACTCGCTCCTTGCCGTGCAGGTCATCTCCCGCGTGCGGCAGGTGCTGGAGGTGGAGGTCGCGCTCGGCGAGATGTTCACCCGCCCCGTCCTCGCCGACTTCGCGCGGGAGCTGGAGACGGCCGCGCCGGCGGAGCTTCCGCCCGTGGAGCCCGCGCCGCGCGAGGGGCGGGTGCCGCTCTCGTTCTCGCAGCAGCGGCTCTGGTTCCTGGAGCAGCTGGGGAACCTGGGGAGCACCTACCACATCTCCAACCGTCAGCGGCTGCGGGGCGAGCTGGACCGCGCGGCGCTGGGGCGCGCGCTGGACGCGATCGTGGCCCGCCACGAGGCGCTGCGCACCACCTTCGCGCAGGTGGACGGCATCCCCGAGCAGCGGATCGCGCCGGCGGAGGCGAGCCGCTTCCCCCTGGTGGAGCACGACCTGACGGGGGAGGCGGACCGCAGGGCGGCGCTCGACCGGCACATGGCCGAGGAGGCGCACGCGCCCTTCGACCTGGAGCGGGGTCCGCTGATCCGCGGCCGCCTCCTCCGCGTCGCCCCGGACGATCACCTGCTGCTGATGACGATGCACCACATCGTCAGCGACGGGTGGTCGATGGAGGTGCTCACCCGCGAGCTGGGCGCGCTCTACGCCGCCCATCGCGAGGGTCGGGAGGCGAATCTCCCCGATCTCCCGGTGCAGTACGCCGACTACGCGGCGTGGCAGCGGCGATGGGTGGAAGGGAAGGTCCTCCAGGAGCAGGCGGACTACTGGACGCGGACCCTCACCGGCGCGCCGGAGCTGCTGGAGCTGCCGACCGATTACCCGCGCCCCGCGCAGGCGGACCACTCCGGGGCGCGGCTGGCGATCGTGCTGGACGAGGCGCTGACGGCGGGGCTCAAGGCGCTCTCCCTGCGGCACGGGACCACGCTCTTCATGACCGTCCTGGCCGGGTGGGCGACGGTGCTGAGCCGGCTCTCGGGCCAGGAGGACGTGGTCATCGGCACGCCGACGGCGGGGCGCGGGCGGCGGGAGATCGAGGGGCTGATCGGCTTCTTCGTGACCGCGCTGGCGCTGCGCATCGACCTCTCCGGCGAGCCCACGGTGGCGGAGCTGCTGGGGCGGGTGAAGCGGCGGGCGCTGGAGGCGCAGCATCACCAGGACATCCCCTTCGAGCAGGTGGTGGAGCTGGTGGCGCCGGTGCGGAGCCTCTCGCACGCCCCGCTCATCCAGGCGACGCTCTCCTGGCAGAACGTGCCGCGCGGGAGCCTGGAGATGCCGGGGCTGGCGCTGGGCTCCGTCAGCTCGCGGGACGAGCGCGGCGCCGCCAAGCAGGACCTGGGGCTGGGGCTGGGCGAGGCCGACGGCCGGATCGTGGGCGCCGCGACGTACGCCACCGCGCTCTGGGGGCGGGAGACGGTGGAGCGCTACGTGGGCTACCTGCGGCGGGTGCTGGAGGAGATGGTGGCCGACGACGGCCAGCGGGTGGCGCGGCTCCCCATGCTCCCGGCGGAGGAGCGCGCGCTGGTGCTGGAGGAGTGGAACGCCACCGACGCGGTGTACGCCCGCGACCGCGGCGCGCACCAGCTCTTCGAGGAGTGGGCCGCGCGCGCGCCGGACGCCCTGGCGCTGGCGTACGGGAGCGAGCACCTGAGCTACGCGGAGCTGAACCGGCGCGCGAACCGGCTGGCGCACCATCTCCGCTCGCTGGGCGTGGGGCCGGACGCGCGGGTGGCGATCTGCGTGGAGCGCGGCCCCGAGATGGTCATCGCCCTCCTGGCCGTGCTGAAGGCGGGGGGCGCGTACGTCCCGCTGGATCCGGAATACCCGGAGGAGCGGCTGCGCTGGATGATCGAGGACAGCGCGCCGTCGCTGCTGCTGACCCACGGGCCCCTGGCGGCGCGCTTCATCGACGCGGGGGTGCCGCTCCTCGACCTCGCGGCGGACGCGGCGTGGGCCGGCGCGCCGTCGACGGACCCGGACCATCGCCATCTCCGTCCGGAGCAGCTGGCGTACGTGATCTACACCTCCGGCTCCACGGGGCGTCCCAAGGGGGCGATGATCCAGCACCGCAACCTGTGCAGCCTGGTGTCGGCGCAGGACCGGAGCTTTCCGCTGGACCCGACGAGCCGCATCCTGCAGTTCGCCTCGTTCAGCTTCGACGGGTGCACCTTCGAGGTGTTCATGGCGCTGGCGCGGGGCGCTCCGCTGCAGCTCTCGGGTCAGCCCGGCGTGCTGGCGGGCGACGACCTGGCCCGCCTGGCCGCCCGCAGCCGCGTCACGCACGCCATCATCCCGCCCGCCGTCCTGGCGTCCATGCCCGAGGGCGAGCTGCTGGCCTCGATCCACACGCTGGTGATGGCCGGCGAGGCGCCGGGCGCGGAGCTGATGACGCGCTGGGCCCAGGGGCGGCGGCTCCTCAACGGGTACGGGCCGACGGAGACGACCGTGGCGGCCACCAACCAGGACTATGTCCCCGGAACCCCGCCGCCGCCCCCGATCGGGCGGCCGATGGCCAACGTGCGCGTCTACCTCCTGGACGGGGCGGGGGAGCCGGTGCCGCGCGGGGCCAAAGGCGAGCTGTTCGTCGGCGGCGGGGGCGTGGGGCGCGGCTACTGGGGGCGCCCGGCGCTGACGGCCGAGCGCTTCGTCCCCGATCCGTTCGGCCGCGAGCCGGGCGCCCGGCTGTATCGCACCGGCGACCTGGCCCGCTGGAACGCGGAGGGGGCGCTGGAGTTCGCGGGGCGGGTGGACGAGCAGGTGAAGGTGCGCGGCTTCCGCATCGAGCTGGGCGAGATCGAGTCGCGGCTCCTGGAGCACCCGGCCGTGGAGGAGGCGGTGGTGGTGGCGCGGGAGGAGGCGTCGGGGGAGAAGCGGCTGGTGGCGTACGTCGTCGGGGACGAGGCGGCCGGGGCCGAGGCGCTCCGGGCGCACCTGGGCGAGCGGCTTCCGGACTACATGGTCCCCGCCGCTTTCGTGCGGCTCCCCGCGCTCCCGCTCACGCCGAACGGCAAGGTGGACCGCAAGGCCCTCCCCGCGCCCGAGGGCGACGCCTTCGCGCTGCGCGGCTACGAGGCGCCGGTGGGGGAGACGGAGGAGATGCTGGCCGGGATCTGGGGCGAGGTGCTGGGGCTGGAGCGCGTCGGCCGCCAGGACGACTTCTTCGAGCTGGGCGGGCACTCGCTCCTGGCGGTGCAGGTCATCTCCCGGCTGGACGTGGAGATGGACCTGGGCGAGCTGTTCACCCACCCCGTCCTCCACGACTTCGCGCGGGTGCTGGACCGGGCCGGGCGGGCGGAGCTTCCGCCCATCGAGCGCGTGGATCGATCGGGGCGCGTTCCGCTCTCCTTCGGGCAGCAGCGGCTCTGGTTCCTGGAGCAGCTGGGGAACCTGGGGAGCACGTACTCCATGCGCACCCGCCGCCGGCTGCGGGGCGAGCTGGACCGCGCGGCGCTCGGGCGCGCGCTGGACGCGCTGGTCGCCCGGCACGAGGCGCTGCGCACCACCTTCGCGCAGGTGGGCGGGGTGCCGGAGCAGCGGATCGCGCCGGCGGACGCGGGGTTCGCGCTGGTGGAGCACGACCTGGCCGGGCGGGCGGACGCGGGGGCGGAGCTGGGGAGGATCATGGCCGAGGAGGGGTCGGCTCCCTTCGACCTGGCGCGCGGCCCCCTGGTCCGCGGCCGGCTGGTCCGGATGGCCCCGGACGACCACGTGCTGCTGATGACCATGCACCACATCGTCAGCGACGACTGGTCCATGGGCGTCCTCAACCGCGAGCTGACGGCGCTGTACGAGGCGTTCCGCCGCGGGGAGCCGGACCCGCTTCCCCCGCTGGAGGTGCAGTACGCGGACTACGCGGCCTGGCAGCGGCGGTGGATCGAGGGCGAGGTGCTGCGGGAGCAGGGGGAGTACTGGACGCGGACGCTCACCGGCGCCCCGGTGCTCCTGGAGCTGCCCACGGACCGGCCGCGGCCGGCGCAGGTGGACCACGCGGGGGCGCGGGTGGGGGTGGCGCTGGACGGCGAGCTGACGGCGGGGCTCAAGGCGCTCTCGCGGCGGCACGGGACGACGCTGTACATGACGCTCCTGGCCGGGTGGGCCACGGTGCTGAGCCGGCTCTCCGGGCAGGACGACGTGGTGGTCGGGAGCCCCATGGCGGGGCGCGGGCGGCAGGAGATCGAGGGGCTGATCGGCTTCTTCGTGAACACGCTGGCGCTGCGCGTGGACCTCGCCGGATCTCCCTCCGTCGCGGAGCTGCTGGGGCGGGTCAAGGAGCGGGCGCTGGAGGCGCAGCGCAACCAGGACATCCCCTTCGAGCAGGTGGTGGAGCTGGTCGATCCCGAGCGCAGCCTCTCGCACAGCCCGCTCTTCCAGGTGACCTTCGCCTGGCAGAACACGCCCCGGCAGGAGGGCGGCGGGCTCGCCCTCCCGGGGCTCCAGGCGGGCGGGGTCGCCGGGGGATCGTCGCGGGTGGACGCGACCACGGACCTGTGGCTGGGGCTGTGGGAGGCGGACGGGCGGATCGTGGGGAGCGTGACGTACGTGACCGCGCTCTTCGACCGGGAGACGATGGAGCGCCACGTGGGCTACCTGCGCCGCGTGCTGGAGGAGATGGCGGCGGACGAGAGCCGGCCCGTGGCGCGGCTGGCGATCATGCCGGAGAGCGAGCGCGTCCTGGTCCTGGAGGAGTGGAACCGCACGGAGACGGAGTACCCGGCCGGGTCGTGCATCCACGAGCTGGTCGAGGCGCAGGTGGAGCGCACGCCCGGGGCGGAGGCGCTGGTCTTCGACGACGGCCACCTCGTCTACGCGGAGCTGAACGCGCGGGCGAATCGGCTGGCGCACCACCTCCGCGCGCTCGGCGTCGGGCCGGACGCGCGGGTGGCGATCTGCGTGGAGCGGAGCCCGGAGATGATCATCTCCATGCTCGCCGTGCTGAAGGCGGGCGGGGGATACGTTCCGCTCGATCCCAGCTACCCGGTCGAGCGGCTGCGGTACATGCTGGACGACAGCGCGCCGCGCGTGGTGCTGACGCAGTCGTCGATCGCGGCGGGAGAGGACGGGCTGTTCGACGGCGTCGGCGCTCCCGTGCTGGCGCTGGATCGGTCGGAGTGGGAGGATGCGCCGGCCTCCAATCCGGCTCGCGGGGGGCTGCGGCCGGGGCACGTGGCGTACGTCATCTACACCTCCGGATCGACGGGGCAGCCGAAGGGGGTGATGACGCCGCACGGCGGGCTCTGCAGCTTCATCACCGGCGACTTCCCCGGCTTCGGGGTGGGGCCGGGCGACCGGGTGCTCCAGTTCTCGTCGTTCAGCTTCGACGCCTGCGCCTTCGAGACCTTCCGCACCCTCACCCGCGGCGCGTCGCTCCACCTGGCGGCGCCGGGGAAGGTGCTGGGCGGCGAGACGCTGAGCCGGACGGCGGCGCGGCACGGGATCACCCACGCGGTCCTCCCGCCGGCGGTGCTGGATGCGATGCCCGAGGGGGAATCGCTCCCGTCGATCCGCACGATGGTGGTGGCGGGCGAGGCGGTGCGGGAGCCGCTGGTGCGGCGGTGGGCGCCGGGGCGGTCGCTGATCAACGCGTACGGGCCCAGCGAGACCACCGTCTGCGCGTCGCTGGGCCGGTGCCGGAGCGACGAGCCGGGCGATCCCCCCATCGGACGGCCCATCTGGAACACGCGGATCTACGTCCTGGACGCGGCCGGGGAGCCGGTGCCGCCGGGGGTGGCGGGCGAGCTGTTCATCGGCGGGGCGGGGGTGGCGCGCGGCTACCTGGAGCGGCCGGAGCTGACGGCGGAGCGCTTCGTGGCCGATCCGTTCGGCGGCCGGCCGGGAGCGCGGATGTACCGCACCGGCGACGTGGGGCGCTGGCGCGCGGACGGGACGCTGGAGTTCGTGGGGCGCAACGACTTCCAGGTGAAGATCCGCGGGCTCCGCATCGAGCTGGGCGAGATCGAGGCGCGGCTGGCCGAGCATCCCGCCGTGCGCGAGGCCGTGGTCCTGGCGCGCGAGGACCGGCCGGGGGAGAAGCGGCTGGTGGCGTACGTGGTGGGCGACGAGGCCGCGGGAGCGGAGGCGCTCCGCGCGTACCTGGGCGAGACGCTCCCGGAGTACATGGTGCCGGCCGCGTACCTGCGGATGGACGCGCTCCCGCTGACGCCCAACGGCAAGCTGGACCGCAAGGCGCTCCCCGCGCCCGAGGGCGACGCCTTCGCGCGCAGCACCTACGAGGCGCCGGTGGGCGAGACGGAGCGGGCGCTCGCCGGGATCTGGAGCGAGGTGCTCGGGATCGATCCGGTGGGCCGCCACGACAACTTCTTCGAGCTGGGCGGGCACTCGCTCCTGGCGGTGCAGGTCGTCTCGCTGATGCGGGACGTCGGCCTCCCCCTGGAGGTGCACGCGCTCTTCGAGGCGCCCACGCTGGCGGAACTGGCGGAGATCTTCTCGGACGCGGCGGCCGAATCGCCGTCCGCGGAAACGGATGGGGCGGATCGCCGGCAGCGGAACGACCGGGCGATCGCGATCCGCGCGGCCGGGTCGGAGGCGCCGCTCTTCCTGGCCTACGAGGGGATGGGGCTGACCGCGTACGCGCAGGTGCTCCATCCCCACGTCGGCGGGGAGATCCCGGTGTACGCGCTCCCGGCGCAGCCGTCGTCGGATGCGCCGCTCGTCTCCGTCGAGGAGATGGCGGGGCGGCTGGTGGAGATGCTCCGCGAGGTGCAGCCCTCGGGGCCGTACCGCGTCGCGGGATGGTCGTTCGGCGGCGTCCTGGCCTACGAGGTCGCCGCGCGGCTGATCGACCGGGGCGAGGCGGTGGAGTTCGTGGGGATGTTCGACAGCTACTACCCCGCCGGCATCGCCGGATCGCGCGATGCGTCGCACGAGCGCGTCCTGCTGGACTCCGCGAGCCGGACGGCGGGGGAGACGGAGGATGGACGGCGCGGGGAGTCCGCCGCCGCGTCGGAGGAGGAGATCGATGCGTTCGCGCGGAGGTGCCTGGAGCAGGGGCTGGTTCCCGGCGAGATCACCATCGGGCAAGCGCGGGAGATGCGGGACCGCCTGCGCGTGCACCAGCGCGCGATGATCGAGTACCGCCCGCGGCCGATCCCCGTCCCCGTCCACCTGTTCCCCGCGCGGGAGAGCCCCACCCCCGACCTGTCGCGCGGGTGGCGGGCCGTCGTCCCCGAGCACCTGCTCCGGGTGACGCCGGTGCCGGGGACGCACGCCTCCATGATGAAGGTGCCCAACGCGGAGGCGCTCGGTGAAGCCCTGACCCGGGCGATCAGCCAGGCGCGCGAGGCGGCGCGGACGGCGCTCCCGTCGTGATCCCCGGCGGCGGATGGACCGGCGTCGCTTCCATCTTCCGCGCGACCGACGCGATCGATCCAACCGACTCGATCGACCCGGTCGGATCCCTGCATCGCCCCCGTGGCCGCTCCAGGGGGGCCAGCGTGGATGGGGGATCGCAGGTTCGCGACGCGTCCAGGATGGATTTTGGCGGAGTGCGGGCGATCGACGGCACGACCCTCACGATTTCGGTCACACCGTCCGACGGCGTCACCGAGCGGAGGCCGCGCGGCGGCCGTGGTGGAGAACACCACGGCTGCCGCGCCGTTCCGCGTCCGCGGGGGCGTCGTGCCGGGGATGAGGCGAGACTCGCCGCGCGGTCCTTTCGCGGCCGCTGCGTCCCCGCGAGTCGGGACGGACCGGGTCGTGGCGGAGAGGCGGGGTACCCGCGCGCCGTTGCATGCGGAATCTTTGCGCAATAAAGTTCTTCGCAATCCGGGACCGCGTGTCCGGATTCTGGACCTCATCGGCGGACAGCACGGCTCCCCGCGCAGCATTCCATCCGGCGGCCTCGTGCGACGAACAGGGAGACGGCCATGGAGCTACAGATTCGCGACGTATCCAAGAGCTACGCCAACGGCGTGCGGGCGCTGAAGGACGTGAGCCTCACCATCCCCGCGGGGATGTACGGGCTCCTGGGCCCCAACGGCGCCGGCAAATCCACGCTGATGCGCATCCTGGCCACCCTGCAGGAGCCGGACGCGGGAAGCATCCGCCTGGGCGACCTGGACGTGCTGGCCCAGAAGGACGAGGTGCGCAAGACGCTCGGCTACCTCCCCCAGGAGTTCGGCGTGTACCCCAAGGCGAGCGCGGAGAACCTGCTCGACCACTTCGCGCTCCTCAAGGGCGTGGGCGACCGCCGCTCGCGGAAGTCGCTGGTGGAGGCGCTCCTCCGCCAGGTGAACCTGTGGGACGTGCGCCGGCAGAAGCTGGGCGGCTACTCGGGGGGGATGCGCCAGCGCTTCGGCGTGGCCGTGGCGCTCCTGGGCAATCCGAAGCTGATGATCGTCGACGAGCCGACGGCGGGTCTCGATCCCGCCGAGCGCGTGCGCTTCCTGAACCTGCTGAGCGAGCTGGGGGAGAACAGCGTGGTCCTCCTCTCCACGCACATCGTGGAGGACGTGAGCGAGCTGTGCACCCGGATGGCCATCATCGACCAGGGCGAGATCCTGCTGGAGGCCGAGCCGCTGCGCGCCGTGGAGGAGCTGAAGGGGCGGATCTGGCGCCGCGTGATCGGCAAGGAGGAGCTTCCCGGGGTGGAGCGGGAGCACGCGGTGATCTCCACCAAGCTCCTGGGCGGGCGCACCGTCGTCTACGTCCACGGCGACGCGGCCCCGGGCTCCGGCTTCGAGGCCGCCGAGCCGGACCTGGAGGACGTCTACTTCAGCACCATGGCGGGGCACGTGGGCCGCCGCGCGCGGCCGGAGCCGCGGGTGGCGCGATGAAGATGTGGGGGATCTTCCGCTTCGAGCTCGCCTACCAGGCGCGCCGCGCCTGGCCCTGGCTCTTCTTCGCCGTCCTGGTCGGCTTCTCGTTCCTGATGACCCGCGACGGCACCCTGGCCGAGGCGCTGTACGAGGACTTCTTCCTCAACTCGCCCTTCGCCATCGCCAAGACCACGGTGTTCGGCGGGCTGATCTGGCTCCTGGTGGCCGCGGCCGTGGCGGGAGAGGCGGCGGCGCGGGACGTGTCGACGCGGATGCACCCCCTGGTCTACACCACCCCCGTGGCCAGGGCCGACTACCTGGGCGGGCGCTTCCTGGCCGCCCTGGTCCTCAACGCGCTGATCCTGCTGGGCGTGCAGGCGGGGATCCTGCTGGCCGTCTACCTCCCCGGCCTGGACGGCGAGATCCTCGGCCCCTTCCGGCCCGCCGCGTACCTCACCGCCTACGCCTTCCTCACCCTGCCGACCGCCTTCGTGGCGACGGCCCTCCAGTTCTCGCTCGCGGCGCGGAGCGGGCGTCCCATGGCGGCGTACCTGGGAAGCCTCCTCCTCTTCTTCATGGGCTTCTTCATCGCCGGCGCCCTCCTCTTCGGGATGGAGCTGGGGAAGCTGCTGGACCCCATCGGCATCCGCTTCGTGGTGGACGACCTGTCGCACGACTGGACGACGGTGGAGAAGAGCTGGCGCCTCCTGGCGCTGGAGGGCGCGGTCCTCCGGAACCGCCTCCTCTGGATCGGCGTCGGGGTGGCGGCGCTGGCGGTCACCTACCTGCGCTTCCGCTTCGCCCACCGCGCCGAGAAGGTCCGCTGGTGGCGGCGGCGCGCCGCGCGGCGCCGGGCCGAGCAGTCCCCCGTCCCCGCAAGCCTGGGTGTCACCGCGAGGACGCCCATCTCCGTCCCCGCGGTCCCGCGCTCGTTCGGCTTCCGCATGCACGCGCGGCGGACGCTGGCCACCGCCCGCGACTCGTTCCGGACGATCGCGACCAGCTGGGCGGGGCTGGCGCTGCTGGTGTTCATCCCCCTCCTGACGGTCCCGGTGCTGGCCGACCAGATGGAGTCCAGCGGCGCCCCCCTGGTCCCCATCACCGCCCGCGTCCTGGGCGAGCTGACGGCGCCGCTGGCCGCCGAGATGAGCCGCTGGGTGATCATCCCGCTCCTCATCGTCTTCTTCGCCGGCGAGCTGGTCTGGCGGGAGCGGGACGCGGGGCTGGGCGAGATCACCGACGCCATGCCGGTGCCGGAGTGGGTCCCCGTCCTGGGAAAGCTCCTGGGGCTCGCCCTTCTCCTGGCCGCGTTCATGGCGGCGCTGGCGGCGGCCGGGATGCTCGCGCAGACCCTGCTGGGCTACGGCGACTTCGAGATCGGGCTCTACCTGAAGGTCCTCTTCGGGCTCCAGCTCCCCGAGTACCTCCTCTTCGCCGTCCCCGCGCTGGTGATCCACGTGCTGGTGGACCAGAAGTACGTGGGGCACCTGGCGGCGATCGTGGCCTACGTGTTCATCGCCATGTCCTCGCTCTTCGGGATCGAGCACAGCCTGCTGGTCTACGGCGCGGGGCCGGGGTGGTCGTACACGGAGATGCGGGGCTTCGGCGGGTCCATCGGCCCGTGGCTCTGGTTCAAGCTGTACTGGGCCGCGTGGGCGCTGCTCCTGGCGGTGGCGGCGCGGCTCCTCTGGGTGCGCGGGAGGGAGCAGGGGATGGGGGTGCGGCTGGGGCTGGCGCGCCGCCGCCTCACCCGCTCCACGGCGGTGGCGGCCGCGGCGGCGGTGGCGCTCATCCTGGGGCTGGGCGGCTTCATCTTCCACAACACCAACGTCCGCAACGAGTACCTCACCGCCTCCCAGGTCGACGAGCGGCGCGCCGAGTACGAGCGGCGCTACGGACGCTACGAGCGCGTCCCGCAGCCCCGGCTGAGCGGGGCCGTCCTGCGCGTCGACATCCATCCCCGGCGGCGGGAGGTGGAGATCCGCGGCACCTACCGGCTGGTGAACCGGAGCGCCGCGGCCATCGACTCCATCCACGTCGCCACCGCCCGCGGCGTCGGCGACCAGTCGATCTCCTTCGACCGGCCGGCCCGCCCCGTGGTCACGGACGACGAGCTGGACTACCGCATCTACGCCCTGGCGGCGCCGCTCCAGCCCGGCGACTCGCTGGCGATGAGCTTCCGGGTGCGCGTGGAGCCGCGCGGCTTCCGCGAGGACGGTGTGGACGAGTCCGTGGCGGCGAACGGCACCTACTTCACCAGCGCGGGGTGGTTCCCGGCCATCGGCTACCAGGCCAGCCGGCAGCTCATCGGCGCCAGCGACCGGCGCGAGCACGGGCTCTCCGCGCGCCCCGTGATCCCCTCGCTGTACGACGCCGCGGCGCGGGCGGAGCGGGGCGGTGGGGGGATCGCCTTCGAGGCGGTGGTGGGGACGGACGAGGACCAGGTGGCCGTCGCGCCGGGGACGCTGCGGCGCAGCTGGACGGAGGGGGGGCGCCGCTACTTCCGCTACGCGTCGGACGCGCCCATCGGGGGCGAGTGGGCCTTCTTCTCCGCGCGCTACGCGGTGCGCGACGCGCGGTGGAACGACGTGGCCATCCGGGTCTTCCACGATCCCCGGCACACGGGGAACCTGGACCGCATCATCCAGAGCGTCCAGGCGTCGCTGGGCTACTACACGAAGGAGTTCGGCCCCTACCGGTTCGGCCACGTGACGCTCGTCGAGGGGCCGGGGAACGGCGCGGGGATGCACGCGGAGCCGGGGATGCTCACCTTCACGGAGGGGGTCACCCTCTGGAAGCCGGAGGGCCTGGACCTCCCCTACGCGGTGGCGGCGCACGAGATGGCCCACCAGTGGACGGTGCCGTACGCGGCCGTCGAGGGGGCCCCGGTGATGTCCGAGAGCGTCGCCTGGTACTACGGGATGAGGCTGGTGGAGAAGGCCCGCGGCCCCGAGCAGCTCCGGCAACTGCTGCGGTTCATGCGGCAGCCGAACCCGTATCCGCCCATCCACCGGGGCGAGCCGCTGCTGCGGGGGCTGGACCCGTACATGTCCTACCGCAAGGGCCCGTTCGCGCTCTACACGCTGAGCGAGTACGTGGGCGAGGAGCGGGTGAACGGCGCGCTGCGCAGCCTGCTGGCGAAGCACCGGGCGGAGGGGGCGCCCCTGGCGACCACGCTCGACCTGTACCGCGAGCTGCAGGCGGTGACGCCGGACTCGCTCCGCTACCTGCTGCACGACCTGTTCGAGGTGAACACCTACTGGCAGCTGGAGACGGAGCGCGCCCGGGCGACCGAGACGCCGTCGGGCGCCTGGCGGGTGACGCTCGACGTGCGGGCGCGCAAGGCGGTGTTCGACAGCGCGGGGGTGGAGACGGTCCTGCCGATGAACGAGTGGGTGGAGATCGGGATCTTCGCCCCCGGCGGAAAGGACGGGGCGCTGAGCGCGCCGCTCCACCTCCAGAAGCACCGCATCCGCTCCGGCGCGCAGACCATCACCGTGACGGTGCCGAAGAAGCCCGTCCTGGCCGGGATCGATCCCCGCCACCTCCTGGACGTGGAGGAGGGAGAGGACGAAGACCAGCTCGTGAGGGTGAACACCGGCCCCGAGGAGCGGTAGGCACGGCGGAGGGCTCGATTGGGGCGGCGGACGGTCTGATGCGGCCGGCGGACGGGGCGACCCGCACGCCGGCCGTAACGCCGCCGTCGATCTTGCCGCGCCTCGACCAGGTGGCTCGCCCAGCGTCGATATGGGTTGTCTATGCAGGGCGCGCCCTCGTGGGCACGCTTTATGTCCTTCAAGGCTAAGGCTGTGACGGACGATTGGGAAGGGCTCCTCGTACCCCTTCGTCTTAGAGCGATCGTCCACGCTGGCAAGGCTGATTCGGACTCCGTATCCTGTCGCCGAAAGTGCCTCTTTGACAACCGCTTAGTAAAGTCTCCGGGCCCTAAAGTTTCTTCAGCTTGCCTACCCCTCCTCCTTTGTATCTATTGCCCGCGGAGTCTTGATACAATCCGATACCAAGGTATCGAACGGGCCTTACCCCTCCACCTTCAACTTGCCGATACATGGTGTAGGGATCTCGTCTACTCTGAGACTTTCCGACGCCGCTGCTACCCTCAGGTAGCACTTCAATGTATTTGACCAAGATCTTAAACAGGATTGTAGGAATCGGAATCTTCGTGGCCGAAAGAGCACCTGTAATAATTGCAAACAGTAACAGTCCGGCATAGTGGATGTCATTCGGATCACTGTAGAGAAATTGCCAAAAGGCAGCTGAGAAAAGCGGAAGTGATGTCAGGAGCAGTACTCTACGATCACTAGATACATATGGTGCAAGGCAGAGTAAGGCTACAAATATTCCGTAGATATCAGCTCGTCGACCGGAGGGCGAGTTCCCGTAGTAAGTAAAGTATCCATCCGAAAACCACACGCAAAATTCAATCGTACAGTATCCCACAAGGGTTCCGCAAACAAGCAGAAACGTCACCCACGGCCAAGAAATGCGCGCACGCCAACGCGTTGCTAACAACGCGATCAATCCGATATAGCCGCCACACAGCAACACCCCGATAGAGATCTTTGTTACATTGAGCCATGAAATCATAGATACCTCCTCCTGTTCAAGATTACGATTGGGGGCCCGGCGTGGACGACCCGCGCTTCTTCTGACCTCGTCCATCCCTCGGCGGGGAAGGCCGTCTCCTCAGGAGAGGGAGGCGGCCGCGCGCCCGGACGGCTCCGCGCCGTCCAGGATCTGCCGCTGCCGCCGGAGCGCCTCGCGGTAGATCGCCTCCACGCAGCCGTCGGGGAGGCTGGCGGGGTCCGCGCCCCGATCCACAGAAGGTCGATCCGTGCTCCAGCGCGGCCTCCACGTGCCACGCGTGCGCCACCTCCGTGGCGGTCGCCATCCCGTGCGCCCGCCCGGCGTCGCGCGGCCACGCCAGCGCCGGCGCGCCGATCTCCTCGAAGGTGCCGGGGCGCGTCCGCGCCTTCCACACCCCCACCCTCGGGTACCGCGCCGGGCCCGCCGACAGCCTGCGCGCCGCCTCGCGCAGCTGCGCCTCGCTCTCGGCCGCGCACGGCCCGGGGATGACCACGGGCGCGCCTCCCTCCGTCGGCCACCGGCCCTCCGGCGGTCGCTCGTCATCCATCGGGGCACTCGGTGTCACCGTGTCTCGGGGTGGCCGCCGCGCCCCGGCGGCGGCCGGCGCACCGCCTCTCCGCCGCAGCCGCTCTCGACGCGCCACCCCGCCCGGGTTCCGTGACAATTCTGTGAAAAGCTCGTCCGCTTTGGAAGTCCCCGGACCGAAATCTTTCCCGGGAGGGCTTGTGCTGAGATTCGCCAGGGATGATAATGGGTGCGACCACACACGACAGAGTGCTCCGTCGCGTCCCATGCACGGGGGCAGGGAACAGGAAAACGGATGGGCGTCATGGGAACGGTCGATTTCCAGCAGGAGCGAAGCGGAGTGGGGCAGGGCATCGCCGCCGTGACGGCCGGGTGGACCTTCGACGGTGACGTCGCCGATTCCTTCGTCGACCACATCCGGCAGTCGATCCCGTGGTACGAGGTGGGGCACGACCTGGCCTGCAAGGTCAGCGAGTACTTCGTCCACGACGACAGCGTCTGCTACGAGATCGGCACCTCCACCGGCGAGCTCCCGCGCAAGCTGGCGCTGCACCACCACGCCAAGCCCTCGGTGCGCCGGGTCGGCATCGACCGGGTCCCGCGCATGGTGGAGACGGCCCGCCGCCACTGCGCCGACCTCCGCAACGTCGATCTGGGGGTGGACGACATCGTCACGCACGCCTACGAGCGCGCGGACCTCATCGTCTCGTACTACACATCCAGTTCGTCCACCCCACGCGGCGCCAGGACCTGATCGACCGGGCGACGCCCACGCGATGCGGAGCGGCGCCCGGATGCGGGCGCGAGGCGCTTCGGCGGCCGGGCGCGAGAGACAGGCGACGAGAACGACAATCCGCGAGAGGCCGGACAGTGGAGCAACCTTCCCGATCGTACGTGCTTGCCTGCACACCCCGCACGGGGAGCCACCTCCTCTCGGACGCACTGGCGGCCACCGGCGTCGCCGGCCGTCCGCGCGAGTGGCTCCCGCGGTTCACGCCGGAGACCGCGCCGAAGACGCCGCTGGAGCGGATGCGCCTCGTCGCGCAGGCGCCGCCCGACACCGCGTACGACCCGGCGGAGGACGCCGGGCACATCCGGAGGTTCCTGGAGGCCGGGACCACCGCGAACGGGGTCTTCGGCGTCGTCGTCCACTGGCCCGTGCTCCACGACGCGGTCCGCCGCCTCCAGGTGTTCCTGGGGACGGAGGAGTCCGCGCCGCACCGCGTCCTCTCCTCCGCCTTCCCCGACGTCTCGTACGTCTGGGTCCGGAGGCGCGACCGGGTGGCGCAGGCGGTCTCCTGGTACAAGGCGATCCAGACCGGCGTCTTCGTGGGACGGCACGGCAAGGGCGGCGGGGAGAAGGAGGAGCTGCGGTTCGACTACGGGAAGATCCGGCACCTCCTCTCCGCCGTCACCAACTCCGAGAACGCCTGGGGGACGTACTTCTCCTCCAACGGCCTGACGCCGCTCGTCCTCTACTACGAGGACCTGTCGGCGCGGTACGTCTCCACCGTCCGCTCCGTGCTGGACTTTCTCCAGCTGGACGCCGACGGCGTGGACGTCGTGGCCCCGAAGCACGGGAAGTACGCCGACGCCCTCTCGGAAGCCTGGATCGAGCAGTTCAGGGATCAGCACGAGCAGGCCAGGGCCACTCGCTGAACGCGGGGCGCGCCTTCGAGGGGATCGCGGCGCGCTCCCCATCGCGCGGGCGCGGGCGATCCCGCGCCCGCGCTCCGCACCGAGCTTTCCGGGGGACGGCTGACCGAATGAGCGGCAACGATGGGTGCCCGGTGGGGCTGACGGGGCTGGTGGAGGCGTACCGGGACCCGCACGCGCTGTACGACGCGGCCAGGGCGGCGGGCGGCGTCTGCTTCGACCCCGCGAGCAAGTGCTGGCTGATCACCGGCCACGCCGCGGTCCGGCGGATCCTGGGCGATCCCCGCTTCTCCTCGGAGCTGGAGCGGGGGAGCCGCGGCGCGCCGGCGAGCGCCCGACCGTCGTTCGCCGAGTCCGCCATCAAGCGGCAGATCCTCTTCTCCGACGGCGAGGACCACGAGCGCGTCCAGGACGCCATCGTGCGGGAGTCCACGCGCCGCGGGCACTCCATCCGCCCCCTGATCCGCGGGATCGCGGACCGGCTCCTGGAGCCGGCCAGGGCGCGGGGCCGGCTGGACCTGGTGAAGGACTTCTCCGCGCCCTTCGCGGCGGAGGTGATCTCCCTGATCATGGGCATCCCCCTGGCCGACGACCGGGAGCGCGACGAGCTGCGGCAGTGGTCCAACACCTTCGGCGCCGTCACCAGCGGCTACTTCCGGGTGCGGGTGAAGGAGATCGACCGCCTGGGCGACTTCTTCCGCAGCCTGGTCCGCGCCCGGAAGGCCCGTCCCACCGACGACCTGATCCAGACGCTGATCGATGACGGCGTCTTCGGGGACGAGGAGGACCTGGTCGTCAACTGCATGATGATCTTCGGCGCGGGGCGGGTGACGAGCCAGAAGGTGCTGGGCGACGGGATCCCCCGGCTGCTCCCGGAGTGGGGCCGCTGGCGGGAGATGCACCGCGGAACTCCGGGGATGTCGCGGCGGCTGGCGGAGGAGCTGCTCCGCGCCGTCACCCCCACCCGCCACCTCGCCCGGACCGCGCTGGAGACGGTCGACCTCTCGGACGACCTCCCGGGCGGCCCCCGGATCGGGGCGGGGGAACGGGTGATCCTCTTCCTGGAGGCGGCCAACCGCGACGAGTGCGTCTTCGCGGCCCCCCACGCCATCGAGGCGGAGCGCCAGCCCAACCCGCACCTCGCCTTCGGCTTCGGCTCGCACCGCTGCCCGGGGGCGGGGCTGGCCCGCATCGAGCTCCAGGCCGCGCTCGACGCCCTCTTCGAGGCGTTCGAGGAGCTCCGCCCGGACCCCTCCGGAGCGCCGGAGTGGGATCCGAACCCGAACCTGGGAGGATACCAGTCCTTCCCCTGCGTGTGCGGCTGATCGCCGGCCGCGGAAGCGACGCGCGCGGGGCCGATCCGCGCGGAAGCCCGCGCCGGCGCGGGACCCGCGCCTGCCGCGGACGGTCCGCCCGACCTCCGCGAGGCCGGCCGCCCCGCTCCGGCGGGCTTCCGCGCTCCATCCACCCAACGACGAAGACCGGAAAGCCGATATGAAGCACGTGAAGGTGCTGGACAACACGCTCCGCGACGGAAGCTACGCCGTCGACTTCCGCTTCACGGCGGCGGACACCGCGGCCATCTGCGCGGGGCTGGAGGAGGCCGGCGTCGGCTACATCGAGGTCGGGCACGGGGCGGGGCTGGGCGCCACCGCGCGGAACTTCCATCCCGCCGCCGCGTCCGACGAGGAGTACCTGCGGGCGGCCCGGTCGGCGCTGACGACGGCGCGCTTCGGGATGTTCTGCAATCCGGCCATCGCCCGCCTGGAGGACATCGACCTGGCGGCGGACCACGGGATGGACTTCATCCGGGTCGGCATCGACGTGACGGCGGTCGTGGAGACGCGCCGCTACATCGAGCGGGCCCGGGAGCGCGGGCTGTTCACGACCGCCAACCTGATGAAGTCGTACGCGGTGCCGGCGGAGCGGTTCGCCGAGGCGGCGGCGCTGGCGGAGTCGTTCGGCGCCGACGTCGTGTACCTGGTGGACTCGGCCGGGTGCATGTTCCCCGAGGAGGTGGGGGCGTACCTGGACGCCCTGCGGCAGCGGAGCGAGGTCCCCTTCGGGTTCCACGGCCACGACAACCTGGGGATGGCGGTCTACAACAGCCTCTTCGCCGCGGACCGGGGGGCCGCCTTCGTCGACGCCTCGCTGCAGGGGCTCGGCCGGCGGCCGGGGAACGCGGCGACCGAACTGCTGGCGGCGGGGCTGGACAGGCGGGGATACGACACGGGGATCGACGTGCTCCGCCTCTTGCGGGTGGGGGAGGAGACCACGCGCCACCTCCTGGGCCGCGCGGGGATCGAGACGCTGGACGTGGTGTCGGGGTACGCCGGCTTCCACTCCAACTTCCTGCCCAAGGTCCTGGCCGCGGCGGAGGAGCACGGGGTGGACCCCGCGCCGCTCATCATCGAGCTGTGCGGGATCGACCGGTGCAACGTCCGCGACGACGACCTGCGGCGCATCGCCGGCCGCCTCCGCGAGAGCGCGGGCACCCCGAGCCCGGCGTGACCCCGCGCGGCCGCCTCGTGATCGCATTCGGGTGGGAGACTCCGGGATGAAGCGCTTGAACGTGCTGGACAACACGCTCCGCGACGGCAGCCATGCCGTGGGCCTGGGCTTCACGGCCGAGGACACGGCCGTGATCTGCGGCGAGCTGGAGCGGGCCGGCGTCGGCTACATCGAGGTGGGGCACGGCGTGGGGCTCGGAGCCGCCGCCAGCGGCCTCCCCCCCGCGGCCGCGACCGACGAGGAATACCTGCGGGCGGCCCGGTCGGCGCTGACGACGGCGCGCTTCGGGATGTTCTGCTACGTGGGCGTCGCCCGCCTGGACGACATCGAGCTGGCGGCGGACCACGGGATGGACTTCATCCGGGTCGGCATCGACGTGACGGAGGTGGCGGAGACGCGCCGCTACATCGAGCTGGCCAGGCGGCGGGGGCTGTTCACCACCGCCAACCTGCTGAAGTCGTACCTGGTGCCCCCGGAGCGGTTCGGCGAAGCGGCGGCGCGGGCGGAGGGCTTCGGCGCGGACGTCGTCTACCTCATGGACTCCGCCGGGAGCATGTTTCCCGAGGACGTGGCGGCGTACCTGGACGCGCTGAAGGAGCGGAGCCGGGTCCCGTTCGGGTTCCACGGCCACGACAACCTGGGGGTGGTCGTCGCCAACAGCCTCCGCGGCGCGGAGCTGGGCGCCAGCTTCGTCGACGGGTCGCTGCAGGGGCTCGGCCGGAGCGCGGGGAACGCCGCCACCGAGCTCCTGGCGGCGGCGCTCGAGAGGCGCGGATACGACACGGGGATCGACCTCCTCCGCCTCCTCCGGGCGGGGGAGGCGACCATCCGCCCCCGCCTGAGCCGCGCGGGGATCGACCCCCTGGAGGTGGTGGGGGGGTACGCCGGCTTCCACTCCAACTTCCTGCCGAAGGTGCTCGCCGCCGCCGAGGAGCACGGGGTGGACCCCGCGCGGCTCATCATCGGGGTGTGCGAGATCGACCGGAGCGGCGTCCGCGACGAGGACCTGCGCCGCGTCGCCGCCCGCCTGCGCGACTCCGCGGATCCCCCGCCCCCGCCCCCGGCACGGTAGCGGGGACGGGCGCTTCACCGTCTCCTCCACCGGAAGCCCGCCCGTCCGTCGCTCCGGTTGTGATTGGAAAACGACGGATTAAGAGTGATGCTGATTCCGTGCGAATCTTTTCAACGCGACCGCAAAAGCGTGGTCGTGAAGCGACAGTGTGCCCTGGAATCCGGCCTCTCGTCATGATCCCGTGCTAAGGTCCCCGAAAACAGCGACCAATCCTGGTGAGATCTCCTGCTGCCATGGTGGTCCCGCCTCCATGCCGAAGGAACGAACAACGTCACGCGATGTCACATCTGGTTCCGTTTGTCTGGACAAGACGTGGGGGGTGCCTGTAGATTTTCGTGACGCTGGACGGCGCGAAAGGGAGGACTGTCGAGTCGCGGCCGCTCGCCGGTTCCCGCCGAGGGTCCTCGCGTCGCTCCGGACGGGCGAATCGCCGCGGGTGCGGGGCATCCACGGCTTTCTGGATTCCACGGACCGGGACGCCCGAGCCCTCGGCGAGCCCAGGAGAAGGGTTTCGGATGACCTACATGATCACCTGCGTGGTCGATCCCCTGCGGGAGCCGGCGCGGGCGGCGCTGAGGGCCGGGCACCTCCAGCACGTGGGGAGCCGCAGGGCGGACATCGTGTTCGGGGGCGTGGTGGAGGCGCCGGACGGGGCGCTGCAGCGGGTCGTCCTCTTCGTGGAGGCGGGGAGCGAGGCGGAGGCGTGGGCGTTCGTCGCGGGCGACCCGTACGCGGCGATCTACGAGACCATCACCGTGGCGGCGTTCCAGACCAGGATCCCGCCCCCGGGCGGCGCCGCTCCCGCCCGTCCCGGGCTCGTCGTCCCGTAACGCCGTTCCGAGCCCTCGTCCCACGACGCCGTCCGGCTCCGGGAGCGGAGCACGGGGACGGCGGGAACGTCCGGGCTTCCACTGGACCGCCGGCCGGGGCGGCCGAGATGCGAAGCCGGGACGGCAGCTGATGGAAACCAATCCGGATGTCGCGAGCGCGCCGGGGAACCACCGCCAAGATCAACAGGGGAGCTGGAAATGGACTACAAGTACATCGTCCTCGGCGCCGGGCCGGGGGGATTGCAGATGGGGTATTTCCTGCAGCAGAAGGGGCGCGACTACGTGATCCTGGAGCGCAACGGCTCGGCGGGGTCGTTCTTCGCGCAGCACCCGCGGCACCGGAAGCTGATCTCCATCAACAAGAAGTACAACTACTTCGAGGAAGACCAGTTCAACCTGCGGCACGACTGGAACTCCCTCCTCTCCGACGATCCCGAGATGCGGTTCACCCGCTACTCGGACGAGCTGTTCCCGCACGCGGACGACATCTACCGCTACTTCCAGGACTTCGCCGCGCGCTTCGAGCTGAACATCGCCTACGGTCAGGCCGTCACCCACATCTCCCGCGACCAGGAGGGGCGCTTCCACGTCCGCACGGGGAAGGGGGACGAGTTCACCTGCCAGGTGCTCCTCTCCGCCATGGGCACCGCCACGTCGTGCGTCCCCGACGACATCCCCGGCATCGAGCTGACCACCCCGTACGAGACCCACTCCACCGACCTGGAGGAGTACCGGAACAAGCGGGTGGGGATCCTGGGGCAGGGGAACTCGGCGTTCGAGACCGCCGACCACCTCTCCGGGACCGCGGCCACGGTGCACGTGCTGGCCAAGACCCCCGTGCGCATGGCGTGGGACACGCACTTCGTGGGAGACGTCCGGGCGATCAACAACAACATCTTCGACATGTACCAGCTCAAGTCGCTGCATGCCGTGCTGATGCCGCGGATCACCGAGATCCGCCGGCTTCCCAACGGGATGCTGGAGACGAGCCACGAGTACGACTACCCGCACGCCAACCCGCCGGGGACGCTCAAGCTCACGCGGGAGTACGACCACATCATCCGCTGCACCGGGTGGAAGTACTCCACCGACGAGCTGTACGACGACGCCATCCGCCCCGAGACGTGGAAGAAGGGGAAGTACCTGAGCCTGACGAACAGCTGGGAGTCGGTGAACGTCCCCGACCTGTTCGCCGTGGGCGGGGCCACGCGGAGCAACGACAACAAGGCGTCGTCGGGGTTCATCCACGGCTTCCGCTACAACGCCCGCGTCCTCCACAACCTCCTGGAGGAGCGCTACGAGGGGGTCGAGTACCCGCGCACCGTGCTGGATCCGTTCGACTGGGACGCCTTCGTGGACTGGATGTACAACCGGTTCAGCGTGGGAGACTCCATCTTCCAGCTGTACGGCGTCCTCTGCGACGCGGTGGTCTTCGACGCCGACGGGACGCGGGCCGAGATCCTGGAGGAGCTGCCGCTGAAGCTCGCGCTGGAGCGCGACTTCGGGGGCCGGCACGTCCTGCTGCTGACGCTGGAGTTCGGGTTCCACCACTTCAAGGAGCCCAGCACCACCTTCTTCGGCCCCTCGGACCCCACCAACACCGACTGCGCCGCCTTCCTGCACCCGGTCGTGCGGCACCTGCACGATGGCGAGGTCTCGGAGTTCCACTTCGGCGACTCGCTCCTGGCGCGGTGGGACCGTCCGCACGGGAGCGGCGGGGCGGTGATGTCGTACCACTACAAGTTCCAGCAGTGGGCCATCGAGCGGCTCGGCCTGGGGATCGAGCTCCCGGAGCCCACCTCCGGCGGCGCGTACGTCCCCTGGTCGCCCGAGCAGATCGAGTCGTGGCGGAGCCAGCAGGTGCCGGTGGCGGCGATGGAGTCGCCCTGCGAGCGCCCGTTCTGATCCGCTGGACGATGTCGGGCGCCCGTCCCCGCGCTCGCCGTCACGAACCCTGAGCACGAGAATCCCCAGGCCGCGCCATGTCGCGGCCTGGGGACTTTGCGCACCCACGGTCACCGTGCGGCGCATCTCGGTTTGTCTTCAGCCCTGATCCCCCATCGATCCGCGCATCCCTGATCTCGAGTCTTTTGGGACCGGACTCTGATGTTGTCATCCTGAGGAAGATCACGCCGAAAATCGTCGTCCGCTCAGGCGTTCGCAGGCCGAAGGATCCATATTCGGCCCAGCGACAAACCCGGCCCATCCCGGCGTGTCATCGGAATGCGGGGCGGGCCACGGAATCCGGAATCAGATTCCCGCGCCCGCGAAGACCGGGGTCCCGTCCTCCGCGACGTCCTCGACCTCGATCGGCACCGGCCCTGGCTCCGCGCGCGGCGAACAGCTGGACGTCGCGGCGGAGCTGGTCCCACTCCGTGTACTCGTGGTCGCGCGAGGTGTCGGTGTCGCCGCCCTCGCGCCACGCGATCCACTTCATCATCAGCCGCGTGGGGAGGTTGTAGCGCGTGTAGGCGAGGGCGCCGGCCACCAGGCGCACCGTCTCCGGGCTCCATCCGGCCTCCCGCAGGAAGAGGTCGGCGCAGCGGCGGGCGTCGTCCTTCTGCCGCGCCTCCTTCCCGGCGGCCGAGAGGCTGACGGAGAAGAACGCGCTCGGCAGCCGCGACAGCGCGTGCAGGTTCTCGCGCGCGAAGCGCAGGACCGAGCGCTGGTGCCGTCCGCGGTGCACCGACGCGGCCACCATCACCCCGTCGTAGCGCCCGTGGAACACGCTCCTGCACGCGCAGGCGTTCACCACCGCAGCCGTGTGCCCCATCTCGCGCGCGACTTCCCCCATCCGCTCCGCGATCCTGCGCGTCTGCCCCTCCGTGGTGCCGTAAACGATCAGCAGGCTGGCCATCGTGTCCCCCGTCCGTTGTTCGTCCGAATCCCCGCCTCGCCCGTCTCCGGGCCCGATCTCAATCTGACGGTCGCGCGCGAGACGGCTGTCAGGCGATGCCATGCGGGCGTGTCCGTCGGATGTCGACGGTGGAGATCGGGAGATCGGGAGATCGGGAGATCGGGAGATCGGGAGATCGATGGTGGGGCGGGGGATGCGCCGGCCGGGCTCGCATCCTGCGACGGGGGGCGATGGAGGACGATCCGTATCGATACAGAACCCGCGCAGGACGACAGCCATGTTCCGGAAGAGCCCAGACGGTGACTTCGAAGACCTTTCCGAGGGTGGGATCCGCCCCCTGTTCCGCCTGGGGCCGTTCGAGTTCCAGGACACGCTGGACGAGGGGGGCAAGTTCCACCACTTCGTCCGCGAAGGGACGGAGGACGACGACGAGCGGCCCACGTACGAGGTGGATTCGGATACGATGCGCGAGCTGATGGCGCGCTACCTGGCCGGCGAGTACGAGAAGGAGGAGTACGAGCTGGAGCGCTCCCCCGGCCACGACGCGCTCCTGGACCTGCTGGAGATGGCGACCGCCCGCGCCCGCGCCGGCGAAACCGAGCTCTCCTTCGAGGACCTGGACCACGAGGAGACCGAGGTCTTCGACCCCGGCGACGAGGAGGACGAGGCGGAGAAGCCGTAGCGCCTCGCCGCCGTCGCGCGCATCGGCCGTTCGGCGGCGGATGCGCATCGAACGATCAGAACGACATGGAGCAGCGGATGCGCGGTGTAGCGCGCTCCGCTGCTCCGTTTTTGCGCACGATCCATCCGCCGTCCGCCTCGACGGTCCCGCTTCCGACGGGGGAACCCCGCGCCCGTCGTGCTCCGCCCCCACGCGCTCAGCTCCAGGCGGACATCCGCTCCTCACCGGCCCGGCGAGACGCACGCCATCACCGCGCTGGACGCGACCCTCGTCCTCCACGCCGTCCTCGCCCCCGCCCCGGCTGAGACGGCGCGCCGTGCACTCCGGCGCGCCGCTACGGCGCGCGATCGATCGGCCGGCCCAGCGCGGTGTCGGCGCGGTGCGCGGCCGCCAGGCGCCGGCCGTGCGCGTTCAGCAGGTCGCTGCGCGTGACGATCCCCACCAGCCGCGTCGGCCGCTCCCGCGAGACCACGGCCAGCCGGCCCACCCCCTCGCGCACCATGTGGTCGGCCACCGCGCGGAGGGTGGTGTCCTCGTACGCCACCACGGGCGGCCGCTTCACCACCTCTCGCACGGCCAGCCCGTCGCCCGCGGCGGGGTCCAGCAGGTCGCGCCGGGTGACCACGCCCAGCAGCGCGCCCGACTCGTCCAGCACGGGAAAGCCCTGGTGCGTGGCGCCCCCCGCGCCCGCGGCCAGCCACCCCCGCACCCGCGCCAGCGGCTCGTCCGCGCGCAGCGTCACCAGGTCGCGCGCGGCCACCGCCGACACCCGCACCTGGCGGAGGAAGTCGCTCGCGTACTCCGTCTCCGCGCCCGCGCCGCGCCGCGCGAGCTTCTCGGTCATGATGGAGGTGCGGCTGACCAGGAGCGACACCAGGTACGCCGCGCTGCACCCCGCCAGCAGCGGGAGGAGCCCCATGGGCTGGCGCGTGGTCTCGAAGGCGAAGACCACCGAGGCCAGGAGCGCGTGCGAGGCCCCCGCGAAGATGGCCGCCATCCCCACCAGCGCCGCCACGTGCGGGTCCACCCCCAGCGCCGGGACCGCCGCCGCCGCCGCCGCGCCGAGCAGCGCGCCCGCCCCGCCGCCGATGGTGAAGAGCGGCGCCAGCGTCCCCCCCGAGGTGCCGCTTCCCAGGTACACGGCCCAGGAGACGAACTTCAGGAGGATCAGGAGAAACAGCGCCCGTCCCGCGATCCCGCCGGAGAGGATCTGCTGGATGTTGGCGTATCCCACCCCCAGCGTCCGCGGCTCGATCCATCCCACCACGCCCACCACCACGGCGCCCAGGGCCGGCCACCACATCCAGTGCACGGGGAGCCGCTCGAAGGCGTCCTCCACCGCGTACACGGCGCGGGTGACCCACGCGGAGAGGAGGCCGATCAGCGCGCCCAGCGCCACGTACGCGGCCAGCGCGGCCCCGCCCGGCTGCGCCAGCCCGGGCATGGGGAACACCGGCCCCGCCCCCGCCAGCGCCAGCCGCACCCCCGTGGCCGCGGCCGCCGCCAGCGCCACGGGGATGATGGAGCGGGCGCGGTACTCGAAGAGGAGGAGCTCCACCGCCAGGAGCACGGCGGCCACCGGGGTGCCGAAGGTGGCGGCCATCCCGGCCGCCGCGCCGGCGGCCAGCAGCGTCTTGCGCTCGTCCGCCGTCACGTCGACCACCTGCCCCACGATGGAGCCCAGCGCTCCCCCCGTGGCGATGATCGGCCCCTCCGCGCCAAAGGGCCCCCCGGTGCCGATGGCCACGGCGGCGGAAAGCGGCTTGAGGAGCATCACCCGCGGGGAGATGCGGCTCTCCCCGTTCAGCACCCGGTCCATCACCTCCGGGATCCCGTGCCCGCGGATGGCCGCCGATCCGTAGCGCGCCATGACGCCCACCACCAGCGCGCCCAGCACGGGAACCACGATCACGAACGCCCCCAGCCGGTGGTCCGCGGGCGAGGCGAAGCTGGTGTCCACGCGGCCGTAAAAGGCCAGGTTGGTGATCAGGCCGATCAGGCGCGCCAGCACCTCGGCCAGCCCCGCCGCGGCGATGGCCACGGCGACCGCGACGCCGCAGAGCCACGCGACGCGCGCGTCCACCCGCGGGTGCTCGCGCGGCGCCAGCACCGACTCCAGCGCGGGGCCCATCGACGGCGCCACCGCCAGCCCGTCCGCGGTCGCGGCGTCGCGCGCCCTCTCGTGCTCAGCCATCTTCTCCGCCCTCGTCCTCGTAGAAGAAGCTCGCGGGAAGCTCCTCGATCCCCATCTCCCGCGCCAGCGCGGCCAGCCCGCCGGCCAGCGCCTCCACCTGCGCGGCCGGGAGGCGGGCCAGCGCATCCACCATCCGCGACTGCAGCGGCGGCGAGGCGCCGAGCAGCAGCTCCCGTCCGGCGTCGGTGATCCTCACCTCCATCCGGCGCGCGTCGTCGCCCGAGGGCGCGCGCGCGGCCAGCCCCCGGGCCACCAGGCGCGACACGACGGTGGAGACGGAGCTCTGGTGCGTGCGCGTGCGCTCGGCCAGCTCGTTGACCGACCGGGCGGGGGCGCCGGCCAGCTGCCGCAGCACGAACAGCTGCGCCCCGCTGATCCCCGTCTCCCGCTCCACCGCCAGCGTGGAGACGCGCAGCGCCCGCACCAGGGTGCGCAGCGCGTCCATCACGGCGGAGGCGGCTTCCGTATTCGTATGGGATCCCATACATCGAAAGATATCCCGCCCGGCGCCCGCGTGCAACGCGCCCCTCCTCATCGGCCGCGGGACCGCCGCCGCGCTCGAAAGACGAAAATCATCTATCATGGACCGGCCGCTGGTCGGCTTTCGAAGCGGCAGCAGTATCCGAGAGAGGACGCCCGCGATTCGCCGTGGAACCCCCGGCGGAGATTCGTATCGAAATTTTTCTGGAGAGGCCCCTTTCAGTCCACACACTCCCTCAATCCGCGTTCGCACCTTCCGTCGCGCGAAGCAAGGTGCCGGGCGCGCCTTCCAGCATCGTGAACAGCGTCATCAGGAGGGGCAGTGCGTGAGCCGGCCTTCGTTCCGCATCCCCCGATGACGCAGTTGCCGTGGCCCGGGTGAGCGCGGGATTCGGATCACGGGCGAGATCCGTGGAGTGCGCATCTCCCTGCGAAGAATCAGGGAAGCGCGGGATCAGCATCGCAGGGCGCGTCATCTGGAGGGACGGCGCGTGAGCCGGCCTTCGCTCCACATCCTGCCGATGACGCAGCTGCCGCGGCTTGGGCGAGCGCGAGACTCCGATCACGGGCGAGATCTGAGACGCGTATCTCCCCGTGGAACGCCAGGGGTGCGCGGCATCAAGGATCGCGAACTGCGTCATCGGGGAGGATCGGCGCGGAACCGGCCCCTGCTTCACATCCCCCTCGATGACGCAGTTGCCGCAGCCGGGGCGAGCGGAGGATTCCGATCACGGGTGAGATCCGCGGAGTGCGTGCCTCCCATAAGGAGCCAGGGGACGCGGGAAGGGGGATTGCTCCGCTCCGCTTCCTCTGCGTCCGACGGTACTTACAGACGTGGGACCGATCGATCCGGCGGCGCGCGCAGCCGCTGACGCATATCGGGCGGCCGATCCGATAGCAGGAAGATTCTCTCATTCTCAATCGTTATCAATAATCCACACTCCCTGCGGGATTTCGCGTTGTACAGGGGACGGAGAGCGCGGAATCTGCTACTTTCGCGCACGGCTCTTGCTTTGCCGGGCCGGCTCGCACGCGCGACCTCCGCGCGTCACCCCGCAGGCCGGGCGCACCCACGGCGCAGGCGATGAACGCAAGCGAATCCCCAGTGAGCACCGGCCCGGAGCCGGGAACGGCCGGCCCCGCCTTCCTGGCGGAGGCCAGCCGGCTCCTGGCCGACTCGCTCGACTACGAGGCCACCCTCTCCACCGTCGCCCGGCTGGCGCTTCCCAGCCTGGGCGCGTGGTGCATCGTGGACGTGGTGGAAGAAGACGGAGCCATGCGGCGCCTGGCCGTCATCCACCCCGACCCCGCGCGGCAGGCCGTCGCCCGCCGCCTCACCCACGGCTGGCCCCCGGAGGCCGACCACCCCCTTGGCGTCCCCGTGGTGGTGCGCACCCGCCGCGCCGAGATGGTCCCGCGCGTCAGCGAGGACATGCTCGCCGAGGCCGCCCCCGACGAAGCCAACCGCGGCTACCTCCGCGAGCTGGGGATCGGCTCGCTGATCGTCGCTCCCATGGTGGCGCGCGGGCAGGTGCACGGCGCCATCACCTTCGTCTCCCCGCGCCCCGGCGAGTACGGGCCCGAGGAGATGGACCTGGCCGAGGACCTGGCGCGCCGCGCCGCCATGGCCATCGACAACGCGCGCCTCTACCGCAACGCCGAGCAGGCCCGCGCCGGCGCCGAGGACGCCAGCCGCGCCAAGAGCGAGTTCCTGGCCACCATGAGCCACGAGCTGCGCACCCCCATCAACGCCGTCGTCGGCTACGTGGACCTCCTGGAGCTGGAGCTGGCCGGCCCCGTCACCGACGGGCAGCGCGAGCAGCTGGAGCGCATCCGCTCCGCCAGCGGCCACCTCCTCTCCATGGTGGACGAGGTGCTGGACCTGGCCCGCGTGGAGGCCGGCCAGCTTCCCATGGCCCGCGAGCGCGCCGCCGCCCACGACGCCGTGGAGGAGGCGCTGGCCGCCGTCCGCCCCCAGGGCGACGCGCGCGGCGTCACCCTGGCCACCGCGTGCGCGCCCGCCGAGCCGGTGTGGTACCTGGGCGACGTCCGCCGCGTGGAGCAGGTGGTGGAGAACCTCCTCTCCAACGCCGTCAAGTTCAGCCGCCCCGGCGGCTCCGTGCGCGTCGCCTGCCGCCTCACCGACGAGGCCCCGCCCGAGGCGCGGCTCGCCGGCTCCGGGCCGTGGGTGGCCGTGGAGGTGGAGGACACCGGCGTGGGGATCGCCCCCGGCGACCTGGCCGCCGTCTTCGAGCCCTTCCGGCAGCTGGACGAAGGGCGCACCCGCACCGCCGGCGGGAGCGGGCTGGGGCTGACCGTGGCGCGGCAGCTGGCGCGGCGGATGGGGGGCGACGTCACCCTGCGCAGCGCGCCCGGCGTGGGCTCGTGCGCCACCCTCTGGCTCTCCGCCGCCCCCGACGACGCCGTCCCCGAGCGCCGCGACGCCGTGGAGCGCCGCCGCTCCGCCGAGGCGCTCTGCGCGGCCGGGCGCATCCTCACGGTGCACCTGGAGGACGTCCTGGACGCGTACGTCCGCCGCATCCGCGCCGACGCCGCCATCCCCCACGCCGCCGAGGGGACCGACGTGGACCTGATGGACCACACCGCCACCCTCCTCACCGACCTGGCGCAGTCGCTGGTGGTGCTGGGCGGCCGCGCCGACGACGCCGCCGAGCTCCTCCGCGACGGCAGCCGCATCCAGCGCCTGGTGGCCGAGCTGCACGCCGAGCAGCGGCAGCGGCTGGGATGGACCGAGGACGAGCTGCGGCGCGACTTCGGCATCCTGCGCGAGGAGGTGGAGCGCTGCGTCCGCGCGCACCTCCGCGGCGACGGCGCCGAGGCCGCCGCCGCCACCGCCGGGCGCCTCCTGCGCCAGGGCGAGCGGATCAGCGCGCACGCCTTCCGACTGGCCGCCGCGCACCCCGCCGCCGCGCCGCCGGGAGGAGGCTGAGCCCATGGCCGACTCCGAGAGCGAAGAACGCCTGCGGCGCGCCGCCAGCCTCCGCCGCACCGTGTCCGAGACCATCGCCCGCGTGCGCCGCAACACCGCCCACATCGGCGTCCCCCACCCCCCGTCCGACCCCGGCGCCGAGTCCCCCTCCGCCGCGCCGCCCGAGGCGAGGCCCGAGCCCCCGCGCGCCGAATCCCCCGCCGCGCCCCGCGAAGCGTCCGGCGACGCCGCCCGCCTGGGCAACGACGTCAGCGCGCTGCTGGAGCGCACCCGGTCCGTCATCGAGCGCACCCGCCGCGTCATCGAGGAGAGCAAAGCCTCCCTCACCCACCCCCGCCGCCCCGATCCCACGGACGACGACGAGGACGGCGAGGACGGCGAGGACGGCGAAAAACCCTGAACGGCGGGATTCGGGCGTGTCCCTCCGCTGCGCTCCGGGCCGGGCTGCGCGCGCGGTAAGGCACGATACGACTGTGCCTAACCGCGCCGGGCCGCCGCCGCGCCAGGCTCTCCCGCCGATCCTCCGCCCTCGAGCACGCGCGGCGCCGTCCCGGCCCTGACGGGCGCGCATCCCTCACGCGAACCGCAGGGGACAGGTTACAGGGAACAGGGAACAGCCAGCCCGAATCCACGCGGACCCAAACCGCGAAGCACCCGGCGGCGCCCCCGCCTCTCCCGGAACGGGGGAGGTCGCGCGAGTCGTCCACGTGCAGTTCGTGGACGACCGCGCGGGAGGGGGCGCCGCGGCGTCGGACGCGCACCGCCGCCTTTCTCCCCCACCGCCCCCAAAGCGCGAAGCGCCGAGGTGTTCCCCTCTCCCGTCATCGGGAGAAGGGAAAGCGTGATGTTTCCGCGAGGCAGTTTTCGCGGACCGTCACGCGAGGGGTGAGGGTGCGTCGGACGCGCACCCCAGCCCGAAAAACGACGATGCGGGACGTAGCCCTCTCCGTCCCGCATCGCCTTCGTAGATCAACCCGCCGCCGACGGCGAGCCGTCAGGGAGTTCCGGTGCTCGGCTGCGTGCCGCCCGTCGTCCCGCCGGTCCCGCCCGTGGTGCCGGTCGTCCCGGCCGTCCCCGTCGTGGAGCCGGCGCCCATGCCCGTCGTGTCGGCGCCCATGGTGCCGGTCGTCCCGGTGGTGCCCGTCGTCCCGCTCGCGCCCATGTCGCTGGCGCCGCTCGTGCCGGTGGCGCCGCCGGTCTCGGTGCCGCTGGTGGCGCCCGCCGACCCATCCGTGCTGCCGCTGCCGTCGTCCGTGCTGTCGCTGCCGCCGCACGCCGCCGTGCCCAGGAACGCCGCCATCGCCAGCACCAGGCCCATTCGCTTGCCGAACATCTCACCACTCCGCGCAAAGGTTGCCGCCCGGCATCCGTGCCTCCGGGCCTCCTCCGGCGGGAGCCTCGGCCCCCCCGGAATGGGCGCGGAGGTTGGGCAATCCCCAAGCCCCTCCGCGCCGCAAGGCTTTCCCGCACCCCGCGACCTGTTACGCCCAGCCGCGGCCGTGGGGGGCGCCCGCCTCTTGACAGCGGAGAATCACCAGCGCGCGCGACGACGAAGGCCCCCGCGCGGCGAACCGGGCGGGGGCCTTTCCGTTCATCGTCCTCGAACCCTCTCAGCCGGCGCGCGCGGCGTCGGATTCCTCGGATTCCCGGACGCGCGGTCCGCGATGCACGTCGCTCGCGCGGCCCAGCGCCGACTCCAGCTCGCCGTCGCTCCATCCCTCCCATCCCTCGGGCACGGGAACGATCCGCCGCTTGATGCCCCCGGTGGATGCCTCGAAGCAGAGCCATCCCTCCGTCATCTCCAACCCCAGGAAAAGCTTGCGGTCGTCCCGGGCCAGCGTGGGGACCACGTTCCAGACGTTCCAGGTGGAGCCGTCGACGGCGGTGAAGGTGCGGAGAGGCATGGTCGCGAGGGGGTTTGCGCGCGGGCCGAAGGGACGCCGCGCGGCGGGGAGTCACGGAGCTTTGGCGGAGATTGTACGGCAAGAACCGAAGCGATCGCGTAACAGCCGCGCCGAGGCCGGGAGGCGATGAGCGGAACTCACCGTAAGCCGTGGTGTAACATCCCGTTCCGGCGGGGCGTGGCCCCCCGGCGAACGGCCGCGGCCTTCCCTCGCTCTGGCGAGGGACCGGCGCGGACGGCTCCATTCGGGTCCTCTGGCGGTCAAATCTGCATCGCCGGGGCGATCCGCGCCACCCTCTCGTCTCTCCCGCCGCTCCGTCCTCCCGCGTCCACCGCGGCCGGCGGAGCATCCCGAAGCTGGTTCACCCGCAGTCACCCGTACCCCGGAGCGCCCATGAGCAGTGCCGCCAACAGCATGAAGCGAACGCGCAGCGAGGACCTGGTCGTCCACACCGGAGACCGTCCGGACTGGATCGCCGCCACCACGCGCGCCCTCCGTGTCGGTGAAGAGGTGTTCTGCGCGGGCGGCGCCGGCGTGGTGACCGCCGTGCTGGGGAAGACGGGCGACGGGAGCCGCCTCCTGCAGATCCAGCTGGAGGATCCCACGACCAAGCCCTTCTTCGCCGCCGCCTCCAACGTCCTCGTGGCCCCCCTGGCCGCCTGAGCGAAGCATCGTCCGAGGCACCCGAGGCCGCCCCGCCGTCCTGGCCGGGCGGCCTCGTCGCATCCGGCACCCGCGATCGGGTTCATCCCGAGGTCGCATCGAATCGTGCAATCGATCTCGCCCACGATCAGTATCTCGTGCCCTCCCGCGCCGCGCCAACTGCGTCATCGGGGAGATAGTGGAGCAGGGGCCCGCCTCCGCGCCGATCCTCCTGATGACGCAGTTGGCGATGCTTGAGGGCGCGACGCGGCAGGCGGACGCGGATCGAGGAGAGGAGAAACCGAAAGGTGCCTCTCCAGAAAGATCTCGATCCTCATCTCGGCCCAGGGTTCCACGGCGGGACGCGGCTTTCCTCTCGACGGGAAGGATAAGGATCTCTCTCCGAACCGCGGCCTTCCCGGGCGCGAACGGCGGGACGCGCCAAAGACGAAGACGCCGGGCGGAGGATCATCCTCCGCCCGGCGTCTTTTTCGATCAGGAGCCCGATCCGCCTACTTCGTGCGGACCACGATCAGGGCGAAGGGCGAGGTGGGGATCGTCCCGCCCGACAGCGCCGTCAGCGTGGCGAAGCCGGAGGCCGGGACGCCGAAGCGGGCGTACGCCGTGCCGCCGCCGCGCGAGTAGCTGAGCGTGAGCGACGTGTTGTTGGTGAGCGCCCGGGGCACCAGCTGGTAGCTGCCGTTGAGCCCGCCGAACAGCGAGCGGAAGTTCCAGCTGGGCTGCGTGTACTGCGCCGCGATCCCCGCCACCGCGTCGTCGGCGTACATGGCCGCCACGAAGTCACGGTACCATGAGTCCGGATTCGCGCCGAGGGCGTTCGCCAGGTTTGCCTTCCCCTCCAGGTTGCTGTTCACCAGCGCCGACCAGAAGGCCGACTGCGTTCCGCCCACGCGGTCCGCCGAGTAGCGGAGGAACGCCCAGTTGACGCCCTGGAAGGCGGGGCTGTTGGGGCTGCTCGTCTTCAGGGCGCCCGTGGTGTCGGGGCGCTGCAGCCACGAGCGCAGGTTGCCGAAGTTGGTGTTGGCGTAGGTGTTGAACGCCGCCACCCGCCGCGACGCGTTGGGGCCCGTGGTCAGGGTGGAGAGCACGATGTTCCCGCCCGGCGCCAGCCCCAGCGAGGTGCGGTAGAAGACCAGCTCCTCGGCGATGCGGCTCAGCCCCTCGTCGAGCCAGAGCTCCTCGAAGGAGGAGGCGCCGGTGACGTACGCGCGCCGCGAAGCGTTGATCAGGTGCTGCAGCTCGTGCGTGACGGTGCGGACCACGCTTCCCCGCACGAACGGGACGGTGCGCACGTTGCTGTTCACCGCGCCCGTGGGGTCGGGGACCAGCATGTACAGGATCTCGCCCTCGTTGCTCCGCGGGCACCCGTCCACCGGGTCGGTGTCGAAGAGGTCGCGGTTGGCGAAGTAGCCGTTGTTCACGGCCGACGAGGCCGGCGGCGACAGCTCGTTGACGGCGCGGGTGAAGAACGCCACCACGCGCTGGTTGGTGTCCACGTCGGACGGCACGCCGAAGTTGGCGGTGTTCACGGGGTACGCCAGCGAGTCGATCTCCAGCGCGATGCTGTCGTACTGCGCCGTGGTGAAGCCGCCCGCCGGGTTGGCGGTGTCCGACACGATGATCACGTGCTGCCCCACGCTCCGCACGCGCCCGACGCGGTCGTCGCGGGTCCCGGAGCACCCCTGCGCCACGTTCAGGCTGCTCCACAGGTCGCCCACCGCCGGGACGCCGGGGGTGATGGTGCGCCGCGCGCGCCCCGCCGGAGCGGAGACCCGCGACGCGCGGGAGCTCACCAGGGCCGCCGTCTCGCGGATGTCGCGGGCGCGGGCGTCCAGGTGCGCGCCGAGGCCGGCGTCGGTGCCCGGGCGCAGGAGCGAGGCCTGGCCGCCGGGGATCAGGTTCGGCGACGGCGGGCCGGTGACCCCCTGGATCCCCGTCCCCGTGACCGACAGCGAGAGCGACGAGGACGACGACAGGTTGATGGGCATGTAGGTATACTCGGCCCCCGCGTCGCCCGCGAAGCAGAGCCGCGACGCCCCCGGCATGGTGTCGGTGTAGACGCCGCCCACCGGCAGGTTGGGGCAGACGCTGATGGAGGCCGAGCCGGTGCGCGAGCCGCTGGTGGCGGTGATGGCCACCTGGCCGGGCCCCACGCCCGTCACCACGCCGGTCGCGTCCACCGTCCCCGTGGCCGCGTCGGCGGTCCCCCAGGTGACGACGGCGGTGGAGTCCACGTTGCCCACGGCCGAGCGCACGACGGCCGTCAGCGCCTGCGTGCCGCCGGCGACGACGAACTGCGTGTCGGGCGAGACCTCCACCCATCCCTCGGGGAACTGCACCGCCGTCGAGACCACCAGGGTGAAGTCAAAGGTCTCCACCGTGGGGTCGAACGCGAGCTTCCAGCGCTTCGCGCCCGAGACCTGGTTGGTCGCCAGCACCTCGTCGTACTGGAAGTACGGCTGCATGGAGGCGGTGAACGTCCCCTCGCCGTCCGCGTTGCCCACCGTGATCGAGCCCGATCCGCCCGTGGTCACGGGGCCGTACGCGAAGAAGACGCGCACGCCCGCCGAGTCCAGGGTGGTCCCGTCCGTGGTCCCCATCGACTGCGGGATCAGGTTCTGGACGGTGACGTCGAACGCGAAGGTGTCGGCGTCCACGCTGATGTTGGAGGAGGTCAGCCGCAGGTACTGCCCCTGGCCGCCCGCCACCAGGAAGCTGGCGCCGCCGGCCGACGCCGGCTTGCCGCAGGTGACGGTGCGCGCGGCCACGCTGGCCCGGCAGGCGAGCTCGAAGGCGGGTCCCGCGGGCGCCTCGGCGGTGGGCGCGGTCAACGGCTGCCCGCGCTCGGAGCAGGCGGCCAGCACAAGCGCGAGCAGCGCCGGAGCGCAGGCGCGTTTCGTGGAGAAGCGCATCTTTTGAGTCTGCTCGTCTGGAAAGATGGGGAGGGCCCGGTGGGGGCGAAGGTGATAAGGCGGAGTCAAACTAGTGGTAAGTCGCAGTCCTGTCCAGTGTTTGCACTGGATCCCACGGTGTTCTCCCCAGTTGCTCGCGTCGATCTTCCCGGCGATCCCGGAGGGTGATCTCCTTTGGAGACATTATCGTCGTGCCTGGAGGGTCCGGCGTGGTCGAAGGGGACCGGGCTGGGCCTCCTCTGCCGCCCCCGATCCGATTGGCCGCAAGCGGCCCGGCAGCCGGCGTCCGGGGCATCCCGCCGGCGGAGGATCCAGCGTTTGCAACGGCTTTCCCGCGAACGCGCTCCCGGCTGCCCCCGCGCCGCTGCTTCTTCGGATCGCCCACGCACGCCGGCGCGAGCGGCGCGCGAAAGGCCCCCCGTGCGCGGGAAGCGTGGCGGGGGGCTCAAAAGGGGGAAAACTTGCGTTTCCAGCCTTCGCGGACGGCCTATCCCGCGTCGCCGCCCATCAATCCCTCCAGGCGGTCGCGGTAGCGGCGGGAGAGGCGGAGCTCGGTGGCGTCCTTGAGGACCACGATGCAGTCGCCGGCGAACCAGGGGCGCACCTCCTTCACCCGGTCCAGGTTGACGATGGTGCCGCGGTGGATGCGCAGGAACTGGCGCGTGTCCAGCTGCTCCTCCATGGACGCCATGGTCCCGCGCACCAGGTACTTCTGCTTCCCCACGTGCAGCCCCACGTAGTTCCCCTCCGACTCGATCCAGTCCACGTCGGCCGAGCGCAGCAGCACCATCCGCTCCCCCTGCTTCACCAGCAGCCGGCCGGAGGCGGGGCCCTGCGGCGCCATCCGCCTTCCCAGCTCCTGCTGCTCGCGCGCCACGTGCTCCAGCAGCTCCACCAGCTTGCGCTCGTGGTCGCGCCCGGCGCGCGACGCCTGCGACTCGGCGCGGCGGAGCGCGGCCTGCAGCCGCTCGGGGGCGAAGGGCTTGAGGAGGTAGTCCAGCGCGTGCACCTCGAAGGCCTGGATGGCGTACTGGTCGAACGCCGTCACGAACACCACCATGGGCATGGGCCCGGACTCCAGCTCGCGGAGCACCGCGAAGCCGTCCATCTCCGGCATCTGCACGTCCAGGAAGACCAGGTCGGGCCTGAGCGCGCGGATCTGCTCCACCGCCTCGGCGCCGTTGCCGGCCTCGCCCACCACCTGCACGGTCGGCTCGTCGGCCAGCATCCGCGCCACGCGCCGCCGGGCGAGCGGCTCGTCGTCCACCACCAGCGTCCGCATCTTCATCGCGCCTCCGCCAGCTGCGGGGCGGGGATGCGCTCGGGCGGCGCCGGAAGCGGCGCGGGGCGGAAGGGGATCTCCACGACCGCGATGGTCCCGCCGTCGGGCGCGGCGGCCAGCTCGAAGCGGTGGGCGCCCGGGTAGAGCTGCTCCAGCCGCGTGCGCGTGTTGCCGATCCCCACCCGCTCGCGCATCCGCGCCGGGAGCCCGCGGCCGTCGTCGCGCACCACCATCCGCAGCCGGTCGCCGTCGCGGGCGGCGGTCACGGTGATGCGGCCGGGGCGGGCGCGGGGGCTGACGCCGTGGCGGATGGCGTTCTCCACCAGCGGCTGGAGGACCAGGTTGGGGACCAGGGCGCCCCGCGCCTCGGGCTCGACGGCCACCTCCACCGTCAGGCGGTCGTGGAAGCGGGTGCGCTCGATCTCCAGGTAGGCGCCCACGAAGTCCAGCTCGCGGGAGAGCGGCACCTCGGGCCCCACCTCGCGGTCGATGGTCATGCGCAGCAGGTCGCCCAGCCGGGTGATGGTGCGGTCGGCGGCCAGCGGGTCCTCGTGCACCAGCTCGGAGATGGAGTTCAGCGTGTTGAACAGGAAGTGCGGCTGGATCTGCATCTCCAGCGCCTGGAGGTGGGCGCGGGCCAGCTGCGTCTCCAGCTGGGCGGCGCGCAGCTCGCGGTCGCGGGCGCGGCGGTAGTAGTCCACGGCCAGCGCCACGGCCAGCCCCATCCAGTACACCTCCACGTTGTCGTGCACCCCCAGCGCCACCCAGCGCGCCAGCGAGGGGCCGGGGGTGGGCCACGCCTGGTTGCGCACCAGCCACCCCACGTAGCTGCTCAGCAGCGCCAGGGGGATGCAGGCGGAGACGTGCACCAGCCAGGGCGCCAGCCGCCGCCCCGGCGGATACGTCCGCACCAGGTGGAGGATGAAGGGCGTGAACAGCGTCCACAGGGTGATGTCGGCCACCGTCTCCAGCAGGTGCGGCCCCGTGACGTCGCGCCAGGTGACGGTGGCGCGCTCGGAGGTCGCAAGCTGGATGAACAGCCGCGAGAAGAAGAAGAGGTCGACCGCGCCCCAGAAGACCAGCCCCGTGAGCAGGTCCCTCCGGATCGTCCTCCACCGTGCGCCGCGCCCTCGCTCGCTCATCCTGGCTCCCCGCGGTGCCGCCGTTTCCCGCGCGCCCGGTGCGGCGCGCATCGCCCATCGCAGCCGCGGAAGGTGCATCCGCGGCGCCGTTTCGTCCAGTGATCCGCGTCTCCCGGGTCCGGCCGGGCGGGGGAGGGGAACCCGTTCGTCCCGCGCCGCCGCCGCTCGTCCCCCGCATCCGCCACCCGTCCCGCCGCCGTACGCGTTCCGCCGGGAAGGTGATATCGTATTCTCGCCGGACGCGAGCCCGGCCGAGGTGCGAGCGCCGCTCCCCGTGGTCCCGAGAAGGCCGACACGACCCCCACTTCAAGCCCTCATGCGCTTCTCCGGGTGGGCACGGATGAGGGCCGCGGGGACGGACTCCACCTGAGACGCCGCCCGGCGCGCGGTTGATGGAACGCGCCGATCCCGCGCGACGCGCTCCCGCGAAGCGCCCGCTCCGCCGATCGTCCGCGGTCCCGCCGCGCGGATCCCGGCATCGTCGATTCGGATCGTCGGATGCGGATCATCGGATGAGGATCGCCGGGCGCGGATCGTCGGATGCGGATCGCCGGATGAGGATCGCCGGATGAGGATCGCCGGATGAGGATCGCCGGATGAGGATCGTCGGATGAGGATCGTCGGATGAGGATCGTCGGATGCGGATCCTCGGATGAGGATCGCCGGATGAGGATCGCCGGATGAGGATCATCGGATTCGGATCGACGTGATGCGGATCATCGGATTCGGGTCATCGGACGCGGATCGGCGGATGAGGATCGTCGAGCTCGGATCGTCGGATGCTCATCGCGACGGACGGCGGGGCGGACGATCCGAGGGCTCCAACAACGTCGGCGCGAGCGGCGTCAGATTGCGGTCCCACGAACCGGGCGGCACCGGATCAACGGTTTGGATAAGGTGTATTCCGGACCGCGATCACGACCCATCGCGAGCCGCCGCCGCGCCGGATCCGGCGATCCCGGCCGGCCGAGCGTCATCGTGAGGCATCGTCGCGCGTTCCTCTCTTCCGGGACGATCGCGGACGATGCATTGCCGCGTCTCGCGCGCGGACCCAGGTTTGCGGCGATGCCGGCAATGGATCGATCGAGATCAGCAGCCGGATCGGACGCGGCGCGATGCTCATCGTCGTGACGACGCATCGGCTTGCGGTTAAGGACCAGGCACCAAGCACTTTGTCGTTGCCTTTCCCCACGGAAGCTCCGGCCTCCTGCCCATCTCCCTCGAACGAAAGTCCGACCGGATGAAGCGCATTCTCCTGACGGCCGCCCTGATGATGGCGGCGACCGCCGCTCCGCTCGCCGCGCAGCAGACCGCCGCGGACTCGGTGAAGGCCGTGGTCCTGCGCACCTTCGACGGGATGCGCGCGGGCGACAGCACCATGGTCCGCTCGGCAATCGCCCCGGGCACCATGCTCACCTCGGTGATGGTGCGCGACGGCAAGACCATGACGCGCTCCGAGTCGATGGACGGCTTTCTCCAGGCCGTGGGGACGCCGCACGCCGAGGTGTACGACGAGCGGGTGAGCAACTTCGTGGTGCACGTGGACGGGCCGCTGGCGCACGCGTGGATGAACTACACCTTCTACGCCGGCGACCGCCTCTCGCACTGCGGCGTCAACTCCATCCAGCTGGTCCGCGGCGACGAGGGATGGAAGATCACCGCCATCACCGACACCCGCCGCAACCAGGGATGCCCGGCGCTTCCCCCCGGAAGCCGCGGCGAATGAAGCGCCCCAGGACGACGGCGGGCGCGCGCCCGCGGAAGGCCGGCCGCGCCGGCGGGCTGAAGCGCGCGCTGCTGGCGGCGCTGGTGCCGCCGGTGGTGGTGGGCGGCTTCATGCTGCAGAGCGCCGTGGGCGACGGGCCGCGCCTCTTCCACGAGGTGTTCACCCGCGTCTCCGCGCTCCGCGCCGACCCCATCTCCGAGGACTCGCTCTACGAGGCCGCCGCGCGCGGGCTGCTGCGCAAGATCGGCGACCCGTACGCGGACCTGTACTCGCCGCAGCAGCTGGCCGACTTCCAGCGCGAGAACCTGCGCAACGGCTACGGCGGGATGGGGATGCTGGTGGAGCTGGTGCGCGACACCGCCACGGTGATGCGCGTCTACCCCGGCACCCCCGCCGAGGGCGCCGGCGTCCGCGTGGGCGACCGCATCGTGGAGGTGGACGGGCAGAAGGTGACGGGGATCTCGCTGGACCGCGTCACCTCGCGGCTGCTGGGGCCGCAGGGGACCACGGTGCACGCCACGCTGGTGCGCCGCGGCGCCCCGGAGCCGCTGCGCATCGAGGCGCGGCGCGCGGTGGTGCACATCCCCGTGGTCTCGTACGCGGTGATGCTGGAGGACGGGATCGGCTACGTGCCGCTGGACCGCTTCAGCGAGTCGTCGGCGCAGGAGGTCTACAACGCGGTGTCGGGGCTGCGGAAGCAGGGGGCGCGCTCGTTCGTGCTGGACCTGCGCGGCAACGGCGGCGGGAGCCTGGACCAGTCCATCCGCATCAGCAACGTCTTCCTGAAGCGCGGGCAGGAGATCCTGCGCGTGGTCTACCGCAACGCGCCCACCGAGGTCTACCGCGCCTCGCAGGAGCCGGTGGTGCAGGGCGAGCCCATCGTGGTGCTCACCGACCAGGGGACGGCGTCGGCGTCGGAGATCGTGGCCGGCGCGCTGCAGGACCACGACCGCGCGGCGGTGGTGGGCGAGCCCAGCTTCGGGAAGGGGCTGGTGCAGGACCTTTTCCCGCTGGAGGGCGGGTGGGCGCTGAAGCTGACGACGGGGCGGTGGTTCACCCCCAGCGGCCGCTCCATCCAGCGCGAGCGCAAGCTGCTGGCGAACGGCTCCTTCGCCCCCGAGGACACGCTCCCGCCGACCGACTCGGCGCTGGCGGCGCGCCCGGTCTTCCGCTCGGACGCGGGGCGGCCGGTGTTCGGCGGCGGGGGGATCACCCCGGACGTGGTGGTGCGCCCCGACACCCTGGCCGGCGGCGAGCGCGAGCTGATGCGCGCGCTCTCCACGAAGGCCCAGGCGACCAACCAGGTGTTCTCGGAGCTCACGCTGGAGCTGGCGCGCGGCGCCGCCCCCGGCTTCCGGGTGACCCCCGCCTGGCGCCAGGAGCTGTACACGCGCCTCCGCCGCGACGGCGTGGAGATCGACCGCGCCAGGTTCGACGCGGGCGCGCCGATGCTGGACCGCCTCCTGGAGTCGCGCGTCTCCACGCTGGCCCACGGCGACTCGGCGGCCTTCCGCCGCGGCGTCCCGCGCGACGCGCAGCTGCAGGCGGCGCTGGGCATCCTGCGCGGCGCCCGCACGCAGGCCGATGCGTTCGCGAGGGTGCCGGCGGCCGCGGCGGCGCGGGCGACGCCGGCGGCGAGGACGGAATAGGACGGCCAACAAAAGTGCTTAGTGCTTAGTCCTTAGTGCCTGGTCTTCGAAACTGCACCAAGGACCAAGCACCAAGGACCAAGCACTTCAGTTTTCTCCTCCCGGCGCGCCGACGCGCCGGTTCCTCGTTTTCACACAGGAGTCGTTCCCCGTGAAGATCAACGCAGCACACTCCGGCGCCCTCGCGGCGCTGCTGCTGGCGGCCGCGGCGCCGGCGGGCGCGCAGGCGCCCGAAGGTCCGCTGAAGCACGCGCCGCGCCCCACGGCCGCCGCCATCACCCCGGCGGACGCCATGACGCGCATCTACGTCCTGGCCGACGACTCCATGATGGGTCGCGAGTCCGGGACGCGCGGCAACGTGATGGGCACCGACTACATCGCCCGCGAGGCGCGCCGCATCGGCCTGGAGCCGGCCGGCGAGAACGGGACCTACTTCCAGGCCATCCCCCTGGTCAGCCGCGGCGTGGACCGCACCGCCACGCTCACCGTCGGCGGCGACCGGCTGGCGTTCGGGACCGACTTCCTCCTGGCCCCCTCCGTCCCCGGCGCGTTCGTCTTCGGCGAGCGGCTGGAGGCCCGCAACGCGCAGGTGGTGTACGGCGGGCGGCTGGGCGAGGCCAACGTCATCACCCCCGAGCAGGCGGCGGGGAAGCTGGTGGTGTTCCAGGCGCCGGCCGGCCCCAACGGGCAGCCCAGCTGGCGCTTCTGGATGGCGCAGCCGCTCACCCGCTACGCCACGGCGGCGGGGGTGGCCATCGTCTCGCTGGACGTGACGCCGGACCCGGTGAAGGGCTTCTTCTCCGAGGCGCAGCTGCAGCTCTCCAAGGGCGCGCCCAAGGAGGCGCCGCCGGCCGCGCCGGCGGGGATCATCATCACCAACGCGGCCGCCGAGAAGCTGCTGGGAGCGCCGCTGGCCGGGCTGCAGCCGGGCGCCGCGGGGCGCACGGCCACGGGGACCGTCGCCTTCGCCGAGACGCCGGCGGCGTTCCCGGCGCGCAACGTGGTGGGGCTGCTGCGCGGGACCGATCCGCGGCTGCGGACGCAGTACGTGGCCATCGGCTCGCACAACGACCATGACGGCGTGGCCGACCACTCGGTGGACCACGATTCGCTCCGCGCCTTCAACCGCGTCTTCCGCCCCACGGGCGCGGACATGCAGCCGGACTCCATGACGCCGGCCAAGGCGGCCGAGATGGCGCGCGTGCTGGCGGCGCTCCGGGCGCAGCGGCCGGTTCGTCGTGACTCCATCTTCAACGGCGCGGACGACGACGCCTCGGGCTCGGCGGCCATGCTGGAGATCGCGGAGTACCTGGCGGCGAATCGTCCCAAGCGCTCGGTGCTCTTCGTCTGGCACACGGCGGAGGAGAAGGGGCTGCTGGGGTCGGAGTGGTTCTCGGAGCACGCCACCGTGCCGCGCGACTCCATCGTGGCGCAGCTCAACATCGACATGATCGGCCGCGGGCGCGGCGACGACACGCAGGGCGGGGGCGCCAACTACGTGCAGCTGGTGGGCTCGCGCCGCCTCTCCACGCAGCTGGGCGACCTGATCGAGCAGGTGAACACCAGCGGCGGCCACGGCTTCACCTTCGACTACGCCTGGGACGCCAACGGGCACCCGGCCAACATCTACTGCCGCAGCGACCACTACAACTACGCGCGGTGGGGGATCCCGGTGACCTTCTTCACCACCGGCGGCCACTTCGACTACCACATGCTCACCGACGAGCCGCAGTACATCGACTACGACAAGGTGGCCAAGGTGAGCCGCCTGGTCGCCAGCGTGGCCAAGGCGGTGGGCGACCGGCCCGAGCGGCTGGTGGTGGACAAGCCGAAGCCGGATCCGTTCGGCCAGTGCCAGCAGTAAGGGCAGGGGACAGGGTACAGGGGACAGGGTACAGCAAGCGCTTCGTCCAGGAACCAAGGACTAAGCACTAAGCACTTGCTGTTCGATTCGCCCCGGCCGCCGGAGTTTCCGGCGGCCGGGGCTTTTCGTATCATCCCCCGCTCACGGGCGACGATCCACGACCGGCGATCGGATGCGAATGGCGAGGGACGAAGGCGAGTACCTGCTGGGGGTGGGGGACGACGAGCTGGCGCGGCTGGGGCTGCAGCACCAGGTGTGGAGCGCGGAGGCGGTGCGCGCCTGGGAGCGGGCGGGGTTCGGGCCGGGGGATGCGCTGCTGGACGTGGGGTGCGGGCCGGGGGACGCGTCGTTCGACCTGGCGCGGCTGGTGGGGTCGGCCGGGCGGGTGCACGGGGTGGAGATCTCGGAGCGCTTCGTGGGCCACCTGCGGCGCCAGGCCGAGGCGCGCGGCATCCGCAACCTCACCGCCGAGGTGGGCGACGCGACGGCGATGGGCCATCTCCCCGAAGGCTCGTTCGACGGGGCGTGGGCGCGCTGGCTCCTCTGCTTCCTGGGCGATCCCGAGGCGGTGGTGCGCGGCGTGGCGCGGGCGCTGAAGCCCGGCGGCGCCTTCGTGGTGCAGGACTACATGAAGTACCTGGGCGTGCTGGTGGCGCCCGAGGACCCCGCCTTCGACCGCGTCTTCGAGGCCATGTTCGCGTCGTGGCGCGCCACCGGCGGCGACGGCAACGTGGGCGCGCGCGTCCCGGCGATGATGGAGCGCGCCGGGCTGGAGGTGGTGCACGTGCGGACGCTGGTGCGCACCGCGCGGCCGGGATCGGCGCTGTGGCAGTGGCCGCGCGCCTTCTTCTCCATCTTCACCCCCGTCCTGGTCGCCGACGGCTTCCTGGCGCAGGCCGACGCGGACGCCTTCCACCAGCGCTGGGACGAGCGCGAGCGCCAGCCCGGCTCCTTCTTCTCCACGCCGCCCATGGTGGAGGTGATCGGGATCAAGCGCCGGCCCTGAGCCGCGCCCGGCGATTGTCGGCGCCTCGACTCCGCGATCGATCGACCGGGATCCGGGCGCTGATCGTCGGCGTTCCGGTCCGGGGCCGTCGCATCGGCATCGCGGGTTCTGATGATCGACCCTGATCGATAGCGGGAATGCGGGTTTCGCCGGTGCGGCCGTGCCCGTTGACGGCCCGTCGAGCGGGAGCGAGGTTGTCGCGCCGCGTGGAGCGCCGGGGAGGGGCGGCAGCGGCTCGCAACCCGGACCGGGGCGCCCGCGTAAGCCGTTCCCGCACTCCGCCAGCCACGCGCGACGGTGTGCCGGGCATGCTCCCGCCCGTCCTCCCGGTGCCGATGCCGGTCATCTCCATCAGGCACGCAGACCTGGGAGGCAGGACTCGGCACGCGGGACTCGGGTCTGAGGGCACCGACGACCTTTCCGGGCACCGGTCCCGGACACCCCGCGCGGCGCGGTGCGGAAGGTGCGTGGGGCGGGCTCCGCGGGAAGAGGAGATCCCGGGCGAAACCAACGGCGGACTACGTGACGCACACTGAACGAGAAGCGCCCACGGGGCGCTACCTTGCCACGCTCTCCCTGGCGGCGCTGGGGGTGGTGTACGGCGACATCGGCACCTCCCCGCTCTACGCCATGCGCGAGGCGTTCGGCGAGCACACGGGGATCGCCCGCACCCCCGCCAACGTTCTGGGGATCCTGTCGCTCATCTTCTGGGCGCTGATCCTGGTCATCTCCATCAAGTACCTGGCGTTCGTCATGCGGGCCGACAACCGCGGGGAGGGGGGGATGATCGCCCTCACCGCGCTGGTGGTGCCGCGGCGCGCGACCTCGACCAGGTCGGGGATCCTGGTGCTGATGGGGCTCTTCGGCGCGTCGCTGCTGTACGGCGACAGCATGATCACGCCGGCCATCTCCGTCCTCTCGGCCGTGGAGGGGCTGGAGGTGGCCACGCCGGTCTTCGAGCCGTTCATCATCCCCATCACGGTGGTCATCCTGATCGGGATCTTCGCGGTGCAGAGCCGGGGGACGGGGGGGATCGGCAAGGTGTTCGGGCCCATCACCTTCCTCTGGTTCACCACGCTGGCGGTGCTGGGCGCGGCGGAGATCGCGCGGCACCCGGGGGTGCTGCTGGCGGTGAACCCGGCGCACGCGGTGTCGTTCTTCGCCCGCAACGGGATGGCGGGGTTCCTGGTGCTGGGCTCGGTCTTCCTGGTGGTCACCGGCGGCGAGGCGCTGTACGCCGACATGGGCCACTTCGGGCGCCGCCCCATCCGGCTCACCTGGTTCGCGCTGGTCCTTCCCGCGCTGATGCTGAACTACTTCGGGCAGGGCGCGCTGATGATCAACGACCCGGCGGCGGCGGCCCGGCACCCGTTCTTCATGCTGGCGCCCACCTGGGCCACGTATCCGCTGGTGATCCTGGCCACCATGGCCACGGTGATCGCCTCGCAGGCGGTGATCTCGGGCGCCTTCTCGCTCACGCGGCAGGCGGTGCAGCTGGGGTACCTCCCGCGCATCCACATCGAGCACACGTCGGCGCGCGAGATCGGGCAGATCTACATCCCGGGGATCAACTGGGTGCTGATGATCGCCTGCATCAGCCTGGTCATCGGCTTCGGGGAGTCCAGCAAGCTGGCGGCGGCGTACGGGGTGGCGGTGACCACGGACATGGTGTTCACCACGCTGCTCTTCGCGGCGGTGGCGCGGAAGCACTGGCGGTGGGCGTGGTGGAAGGTGGGGGCGCTGGCGGCGGCGTTCCTGGTGATCGACCTGGCGTTCTGGGGGGCCAACCTGGTCAAGATCCCGCACGGCGGCTGGTTCCCGCTGGCGGTGGCGGCGGTGATCTTCGCGCTGATGACCACCTGGAAGAAGGGGCGGCAGATCCTGGCGACGCGCCTGCACGCCACCACGCTCCCCTTCGACTTCTTCCTGAAGGACGTGGAGATGAACCCGCCGCGGCGGGTGCCGGGGACGGCGGTGTTCATGTACGGCAACTCGGAGGGGACGCCGCCGGCGCTGCTGCACAACCTGGTGCACAACAAGGTGCTGCACGAGCGGGTGGTGCTGCTGACGGTGGAGACGCAGGAGGTCTCCACCGTGGACGACGTGGAGCGGGTGCAGGTGACGCGGATGGGCGAGGGCTTCTACCGCGTCCTCCTGCGCTACGGCTTCACCGAGGACCCCGACATCCCGCACGCGCTCTCGCTGATCCGCGAGCCCGACCTGCAGCTGAAGACGATGGAGACCAGCTACTTCCTGGGCCGGGAGACGCTGATCCCTTCGAAGAAGCCGGGGATGGCGCTGTGGCGCGAGTACCTGTTCACCATCATGTCGCGCAACGCCCGCTCGGCCACGTCGTTCTTCGGCCTCCCGCCCAACCGCGTGGTGGAGCTGGGCGCCCAGATCGAGCTGTAGCGCCCCGCATCCAAGGCGAATCGGCCGCACGCAAAGACGCGGAGACGCAGGGGGAGATCCCCGCGTCTCCGCGTCTTCGTTTCGGGAGATCGAAGCGCCCGCGTGAGGCGGGCTTCTCCTCTCCCGGATCCGACTTCGGCTGTACCTTCGGCGCCTGATCCGCCCGATCCGTGCGAGGGATGGCGCGGACGTCCGCCGTCATGCCAAGTGCCGCATCGGATCGTGCGACTGATCTCGCCCACCGTCGTTGTTCGTGCTCGCCCGGGCCGTGCCAACCGCGTCGTCGGGAGGATGTGGAGCAGTGACCCACCTCCGCGCCGAACCTCGGATGCCAGATGCCGCATCGGATCGTGCGATCGATCTCGCCCACCATCCGTGTTGGTGATCGCCCCAGCCGTGCTAACTGCGTCATCGGGAGGATGTGGAGCAGGGGCCAGCGTCCGCGCCGACCCGCTGATATCAGATGCCGCATCGGATCGTGCGACTGATCTCGCCCACCGTCGTTGTTCGTGCTCGCCCGGGCCGTGCCAACCGCGTCATCGGGAGGATGTGGAGCAGGGACCCACTTCCGCGCCGAACCTCGGATGCCAGATGCCGCATCGGATCGTGCGATCGATCTCGCCTACCGTTGGTGTTCGTGATCGCCCGGGCCCTGCAAACTGCGTCATCGAGAGGATGTGGAGCAGGGGCCGACTTCCGCGCCGACCCTCTGATGACGTGGTTGGCGATGCTTGGAGGGGCCGATGTGGCGGGTGGACACCGGTTGAGGGGAGAGAAGGCCGAAAGGTGCCTCTCCGAAATAATTTCGATACTCATCTCCACCTATGGCTCCACGGCGGGACGCGGGCGTTTCCTCTCCGGATGCGGCTGCTTCCTCGGCGTCTCTCTGCGCATCTGTCCAGGGAACTGGTATCTCCTGCGGTCGATTGGTGGGGGGCGGGCGCGGAGTGGAGATGGAGGACGCACGAAAACGGCCCCGCCGACGAATCGGCGGGGCCGTGGAAGTGGTCGATCAGGGACTCGAACCCCGGACCTCTCGCATGTGAGGCGAGCGCTCTAACCAACTGAGCTAATCGACCGTATCGCGGGCCGGAGGGTATCCGCGCCCGCGCCAGGGGGTGGGCTGCTGCCTGCGGGGCCCTGACCCATTTTCCCCCAGTCCATCTCAAAGTACCCCGTAGGGGAATCGAACCCCTGTTTACGCCGTGAGAGGGCGTTGTCCTAGGCCACTAGACGAACGGGGCGTAACCGAAATACGCCGGCAAATCTATTTCCCCGAAGGGATTGCGTCAACCCCGCGGCGGGCGGGGGACCTTCCAGAGGCGCCGCCCGGATTCGAACCGGGGGTCGAGGATTTGCAGTCCTCTGCCTTACCACTTGGCCACGGCGCCGTCGTGCGAAACTTCAGAGCGGGCAACCGGGCTCGAACCGGCGACCTCAACCTTGGCAAGGTTGCGCTCTACCAACTGAGCTATGCCCACGCTTCCGGGAGCGCCAAATGTATCGACGCGCTCCGGGAGCGTCAAGGGCGCCCCCCGCGCGAGCCGAACGGCGTCTTCATGCGTTTCTAACGGCGTTTCGTGCCTTCGGAGCCCCTTTGCGCGTTGACACGGCGGGGGCGGCAGGCTAGCGTCTCCCAGCCTTTTTCGCCGGCCGCCCCCGGCCCGCTCCCCCGCTTCGTCCCGGTGCTCTCGATGCCGCGTCTCCGACTGGCCGCCGGCCTGTCCCTGTCGCTCGCCCTGGCGCCCGCCCTCGCCCACGCGCAGGGCGAGGACGCGCGCGTGCTCCCGCGCGGGTGGGTGGAGGTGCGGGCCGGGGGGATGTACACGCAGTACCACTCGCGCTTCGGCGAGGGCGGGACGGAGCCGCTGGGGACGCTCTTCGAGGCGCGGCTCCAGACGGTGGCGGACCGCCTGCTGGCGCCTGTGGTGGGGCCCGTGCGCTCGCGGCTGGAGCTGTTCTTCACGGAGACGGCGGACGAGGTCTCCGGCCCCGTGACGCCCGACGAGGTGACGGCGGGGACGGCGGCCGCGCGGATCGCCTCGGACCGGCGCGACGTGCCGTTCTCGCTGAGCTACGGGCTCTCGCGGCGGATCACGGTGGGGGTGACGGTGCCGCTCCAGCGGCGCGGGACGGCGGTGCAGGGGATCCGGCTGGCGGCGGGGACGCTGGGGCTGAACCCGAACGCCACCCTCAACGGGGGGCTGCTGGCGGGGATCGACTCGGCGTACGCGGAGCTGGGGCGCTCGCGCTACCTTCCCACGGCGGGGTCGCCGGCGGGGGTGGAGCTCCAGCGGCGGGTGGGCGAGCTGACGGGCGGCGACACGCTGTCGCTCCCGCTGGGGTCGCTCACCTTCGCGCAGCTGCTGGCGGACCCGGCGGCGGCGGCGCTCCTGCAGGACGGCGACTCCGTGGCGCTGAACACCGACTCGCGGCGGACGGAGTACCAGCTCGGCGACGTGGAGGTGGGCGCGCGCTTCCAGCTGAGGAACTCGGTGCCGGGGTACCCGTACCCGGACAGCGCGGGCGCGCGCGGGGCGCGCACCTCGGTGGGGGTGCGGGTGCGCCTCCCCACGGGCGCGAAGACGCAGTCCACGCTCCTGGAGGTGCCGCCCACGGGGGGGCACCTGGGCTTCGGGGTGGACGTGCTCAACGACTGGTTCCTCTCCAGCCGCTGGTGGGTGACGGCGTCGGCGGCGGCGGAGGTGGCGCTCGGGGCGGACGTGCGGCGGCTGGCGTTCCTGGAGGCGCAGCCGTTCCCCCGCGACACGCTGGACTTCCGCACCCTGCGGCGCGAGCCCGGCGCGCGGCTCTCGTTCGCGGTGACGCCGCGCTACCGGCTGACGCGCGAGCTCGGCTTCGCGGCGCAGTACGCGTTCGCGCGCGAGGGGGAGACGACGCTGACGGCGGCGGACTCGCTGGAGGGGCCGGTGCTGCTGGGGTACACCGAGACCACCGAGGCGCGCACCGCGCACGTGCTGGGGCTGGGGATGAGCTACAGCACCGTGAACGCCTATCGCGCCGGCCGCACCCCGGTGCCCATCGAGGTGACGCTCCTGTACCGCAACGTGGTGGCGGGGGGCGGGCGGGCTCCGCGGGCGGGGAGCATCGAGGTGATGGGCCGCGTGCCGTACCAGCTCTTCGGCCGTCCGCGCCGCGAGCGCGCCGACACGGCCCGCGCCGACTCCGTGGTGCAGGTGCCGGCCCCCGATTCGGCGGCGCGCATCCCGCGCCCGCCGGGCGAGCGTCCGAGCGTCACGCCGCAGGGCGAGCGTCCTCCCACGCCCACTCCGACGCCGGCCCCGGGTCCGCCGCCGGCCCCCGCGCCCGCGCCGCTTCCGCCTCCCCCCGCCCCGGCCCCGCCCCCGAAGCGGTGAAGGCGATCCGGGACGGAATGTGCAGAGAGACGCTGAGGAGGCAGTCGCATCCGGAGAGGAAAAGTCCGCGTCCCGCCGTGGAACCATGGGCGGAGATGAGTATCGAGATTTTCTCGGAGAGGCACCTTTCGGCCTTCCCTCTCCGCGATCGGTATCCGCCCGCCCCGTCGTCGCCTTCAAGCATCGCCAACCACGTCATCGGAAGGTCGGCGCGGGAGCTGGCCCTGCTCCACATCCTCCCGATGACGCAGTTGGCACGACCCGGGCGAGCACGAACACCGAGGGTAGGCGAGACTGATCGCACAATCCGATGCGGCATCTAGTAGTCCGCCACCGTGGATCTGATGGACCGCAATCGCCTATCCTCCGACAGAATACCGGAGCCTGGGCTTGGCGATCCATCAAAAGCACAGAGGCCGACTACTAGTATGAGGTCGGATCCGGGACGGAGATTGCGATCGGACGGATGAACGAAGCCCCTCGCCCGGGTCCCGGGCGAGGGGCTTTCGCGTGGCCGCATCCGCGCGCGGCGGGGTGACCAGCAGATCACGAACCGGCGGGCGGCGCCTCGCGCGTGGAGTCGAAGCACGACGAGCGGCGGGTGGCGCCCGGATCCCCCGGGATTCCGCCGCACCCTTCGCGGGTGGCGCCGGACTTCGCCAGCAAGGTTGATCTACAGCGCCAGTGGATGCTGGTCGACGGTGACGCCGCGCTCCAGGAGCTCGCGGGCGTGCTCCAGCGAGACGGCGCTCTCGGCGTCGCCGCCCAGCATGCGGGCGATCTCGCGGATGCGCTCGTCGTCCTCCAGCCGCTCCACGCCGGTGGCCGTGCGTCCGTCGCGCTCCTGCTTGCTGACGCGCAGGTGCGTGGTGGCGCGCGAGGCGATCTGCGGGAGGTGGGTGATGGCGAACACCTGATGGCTGGCGGCCACCTCGCGCATCTTGTCGCCCACCTGCAGCGCCACCCGCCCGCCGATCCCCGCGTCCACCTCGTCGAAGACCAGGGTGGGGACGGAGTCCTGCCGCGCCAGGATGGTCTTGAGCGCCAGCATCAGCCGCGACATCTCGCCCCCCGAGGCCACGTGGGAGAGCGGGCGCGGGTCGAAGCCGCGGTTCAGCGAGACGCGGAACTCGATCTCCTCGGCGCCGCGCGCGCCGGGCTCCGCGAGCGGAATGCGCGCGACCTCGAAGCGGCCGCCCGCCATCCCCAGCTCGGGGAGGACGCGGGTGACCTCGACCGCCAGCCGGCCCGAGGCCTCCGTGCGGATCCCGGTCAGCTCGGCGGCGAGGCGGCCGAGCTCGTCCGCGGCCTCGTCGGCGCGCTTCTGCAGGGCGGCCAGGTCGAACTCGGCGGAGTCGGCCAGGTCCAGCTCGGCGCGCGCCTTCCGGCCCACCTCCATCACCTCCTCCACCGTGGCGCCGTACTTGGACTTGAGGCGGAAGAGGAGGTCCTGCCGGCGGCGGATCTCGTCCAGGCGCGCGGGATCGTGCTCGATGGTGCTCCCGTAGCGCTCCATCCGGTCGCCCAGCTCCTGGAGGGCGTAGTACGCCGCGTCGTACAGCTCGCGCAGCTCGGCCTGGGAGGGATCGATCCCGATCAGCCGGTCGACGGTGCGGCCGAGGCCCCCCAGCGTCCCCACGACGGCGCGGCCGGATCCGGCGACGGCGTCGTAGAGCGAGGCGGAGAGGGCGGTCAGCTCCTCGGAGTGCGAGAGGCGGCGGGCCTCGTCCTCCATCTCCTCCTCCTCGCCCGGGCGCAGCGAGGCGCGCTCGATCTCCTCGGCCTGGAAGCGGAGGAAGTCGGCGCGCTGCAGGGCGTCGCGGCGGCGGGCCTCCAGCTCGGCGGCCTGGCGCCTGAGGCCGGCGAGGGTGGCGTGGGCGGCGGAGACCCGGGCGAGGAGCGCGCCGTTGGAGGCGTAGGCGTCCAGGATGGCGCGCTGCTCGTCGCGCTTGAGGAGGGTCTGGTGCTCGTGCTGGCCGTGGAGGTCCACCAGGAGGCGGCCCAGCTCGGCCAGGACGCCGGCGGTGGTGGTGGCGCCGTTGACCCAGGCGCGGCTGCGGCCTCCGGCGGCCACCTCGCGCTTGAGGACCAGGAGCCCGTCCTCGGCCTCCAGCCCGCGCTCGTCCAGGAGCGCGGCCAGGTCCTCGCGCCCGTCGACCTCGAAGACGCCCTCGATGGAGGCGCGGTCCTCGCCGGCGCGCACGACGTCGGCGGACGCGCGCTCGCCCAGCAGGAGCGAGAGCGCGCCCACGATGATCGACTTCCCCGCGCCCGTCTCGCCCGTGAGCACGTTGAGCCCGGGGCCCAGCTGCACGGTGAGGCGGTCGATCAGGGCGAAGTTGCGGATCCGCAGCTCGGAAAGCATGGGCCGAAGGTACACCGATGGGACGGGAGCCGTTCGGAAGATCTACGGAAACTAAGCCGGGCCGCGCGGGGCGGCAACGGTGTACACTCCCGTCGCCCGTGATGCGCCAGCGCGCGAACGGTATCGGCGCGTCGGGGGGAGCGAGGACGCCGATCGAGCGGTTCGACGGGTGATCTACGATGCCGCGGCGGCCCCCCTCCCCACGCAGGCGGTGGGAGGGAGCTGTATCTCGCTCGCGGCGGGCGATGCCGACCTCTCCATCATCACTGCCACGCCGAAGCTGAGGTATTCGACGTAGACGGCTGGCCGGACCCTCCCCCGGGGGTTTTGGGGGGAGGGACAGGCGCCTCCGGGCGCCAGGGCGGGGGCCCCCCCCGCGGCCGGCGCTCCGCATCCAACCACGAGCCTCGACGAGGCCCACCCCACGGGCACGGGGGAGGCGCGGAGGTGTATCGGGGCGCCATGTCGCACACCCTCCTTTCCCCGATCGACCTTTCGGACCGCATCCGCGCGCGCGCGCTGGAGATGGGGTTCGACGCGGTCGGCATCGCGCCGGCGGCGGCGAGCGCGCACGAGGAGGCGTACGCGCGCTGGGTGGGCGAGGGGATGCACGGGGAGATGGGCTACCTGGCGCGCGAGGACGCGGTGGCCAAGCGCGCCGATCCGTCGCTGCTGGTCTCCGGCGCCAGGTCGGCCGTCGTCGTGGCGCTCGGCTACTACAACGTCGACGAGGACGCCGGCGCGGTGGACGATCCGTCGCGCGGGATCGTCGCCCGCTACGCGCGGAACGACGACTACCACGAGCTGATGAAGGCGCGGCTGATCGCCCTCCAGGAGTGGATCAGCGCGGAGGTGGTGCCGGTGAGCGGGCGGGCGTACGTGGACACCGGCGCGGTGCTGGAGCGGGAGATGGCGAGCCGCGCGGGGCTGGGATGGCACGGGCGCAACACCATGCTCATCCAGCCGCGGCGCGGATCGTACTACTTCCTGGGCGTCGTGCTCCTCGACGTGGAGCTGGCGTACGACGAGCCCTTCGCGCGAGACCACTGCGGCACCTGCAACGCCTGCGTCGGCGCCTGTCCCACCGGCGCGCTCCTGGGCCGCGACGAGAGCGGCGCGCCGCGGATGGACGCGCGGCGGTGCATCTCCTACCTCACCATCGAGCTCAAGGGCGCCATCCCGCGCGAGCTGCGCCCCCTGATCGGCAACCGCGTCTACGGCTGCGACATCTGCCAGGAGGTCTGCCCCTGGAACTCGTTCGCCGAGCCGGCGGCGGAGACGGCGTTCCTGGCGCGCGAGGGGATGGACGGGCCGTCGCTGATCGAGTGGATGACGATGACGCAGGAGGAGTTCAGCGCGCGCTTCAAGGGCTCGCCCATCAAGCGCGCCAAGCGCCGCGGCCTGCTGCGCAACGTCGCCGTCGCCCTGGGCAACTGGGGCTCGCCCGAAGCCGTTCCCGCGCTCGCGATCGCGCTGAACGACGATGAGCCCCTGGTGCGTGGGCACGCGGCGTGGGCGCTGGGGCGGATCGGCACGGAGGCGGCGCGGCAGGCGCTCGCGGGGAGGGCGGAGGGGGAGGAGGATGCGTGGGTGCGGGAGGAGATCGCGTCGGCATCGCGGGAGATCTGAATCCCCTGGAATCGTTGCCCGGACTGGCGGGACGGCGCGCCACCCCTCCCCCACGACGTGCGTGGGGGAGGGGTGGCGGATTTCACGCCGGCTCGTAGCAGCGGCTGTGACAGCTGAGCTGGCACGTGTAGTTGCACGACGCGCAGGTGGCGGCGCACGTCTGGTAGCAGGTCACGTTGCAGCTGGCGCACGATCCGTTGCACGACGCGTAGGCGGTGCCGCACACGCCGTCCCAGTCGCTGGCGGGCTCGTCGGGGGGATACTCGCCGTGCGCGCGGACCGTGCCCGCGTCCTCGCCTCCGGCGGAGATGGAGAAGGAGTCGACGGTGAGCTGCTCTACGTCCAGGCGAAGCTTGCGGTTCATTGCATCCTCCCAAAGAATGAGTCGTCGGCGGAACGGGCGGTCGCAGGACGATCCCTGCGCCGCCATCCGGATCGCGCTCCGGATTGGAGCGCACGCCGTGCATCATCATGGCGTGAAGTGCGATTCGGTGCCAGCCCTGCACCGTTCGTGACGTGGCCTCTTCGGATGCGGCGGGGAGATCGGCGCGCGGTGGCCGATCGGGCGAGGGCGCATGGCTTCGCGAGGAGATTGGCTCCTCGCTTCGCGCGATCCGGCGCGATTTCCTGTCGTTATCACTTACGGACAAGCGCGTGAAACGAATCGAGCGTCTGGGCGAGGCCGTCGCGCCGGACGGGACCGTGCTGAAGCTCACCCGTCATGACGGATCCTACGCCATCCACGTGAACGGCCGGGAGCTGATGTCCACGCGCCGCCACCACTCCGAGGACGTGCTGGCGGAGCTGGTGTGTGCTCCTTTGGCCGGCCAGGAGAACGCGCGCGTGCTGATCGGCGGGCTGGGGCTGGGGTTCACGCTGCGGGCGGCGCTGGGCTCGCTGGCGGCCGACGCGGAGGTGGTGGTGGCGGAGATCGTGGAGGAGGTGATCCGCTGGAACCGGAATCCCGACTACGCGCTCGCCGCCGACGCGCTGGCCGATCCGCGCGTGGACCTGCGCCACGACGACGTCGCCAACGTCCTCCAGGCGAGCCCCGGCGCCTTCGACGCCATCATGCTGGACGTCGACAACGGCGCGGCGCCGATGACGACCAGGGGGAACGCGGCGCTCTACCGCGCGAACGGCATCCGGCGGGCGGTGGCGGCGCTGCGTCCCGGCGGACGGCTGGCGTACTGGTCGGCGGATGACGATCCCGCGTTCGAGAGGGCGCTGCGTGGCGCGGGGCTGGTGGTGAAGGCGACGCGGGCGCGGGCGCATCCGACGCTGGGGATCCGGCACACGATCTTCGTGGCCACGCGCGCCGGAGCGGCGGCGCGGGGTGACGCGGCCTCCGCATCCCCATCTCCCGGAAGCTTGCCCGAGCCCAGCCGCTGAGCCTGGTTCCGATCGACGCGGATCCACCGGATGCATCGAAGGGGATGGTCGAAGGGGATGGAGGAGACCCGATCGCGGGCCTCTTCCATCCCCTTCGACGTCGCGGATGCATCGAGGTCGTGGATGCATCGAGATGGATGGATCCGCCTCGCCGGCGCGTGAGCGAGGAGGCTTATCGCTCGAACGGCGCGTGCGTCCCGGCCGGCCCCGAGGTGTCGCCGGGCCAGCGGGCGCCGGCCCCGTCGTCCGCCTCCGTGCAGATGCGCAGCGGCGACTTGCCGAAGCGGGGGTGAGCCGTCCGCTCCCATTCGCGCTGGCGCGCGACGAGCCTGGCGCGCAGCGTCCCGGGCTCCGCGGCCCGGTTCGCGATCTCCTCGTCACGCCAGAGCTGCCATCGCCGCAGCAGCTCGCGGGAGAGCTCCGCCACGTCCCGCGAAGCCGGCGCGTCGAAGCCGTCGTGCTCGCCGGGAAAGCTGCGGTCCGGGAGCATCACCCGCGCGTCGAGATCAGCGTGGAACGGCGCGACCCACTCCCGCAGCTCGTCGGGGTCGCCGGAGAGCGGCGCCGTCTCCAGCCGGTCCAGGAAGATCGCCCGTTCGCGCAGCACCGCGGCCGCCCACGGGTAGACGATCCCCTCGCGCTCCGAGAGGAAGGCCAGGTACCGCTTGAGCGATGCGCCCACCGCCCGCGCGTCGTCCTCGTCGTCGCGGGTGGTGCGCGGGTGCCAGTCGTAGAGGAAGATCCGCAGGTCGAGCTCGGTGGCGGCGGCGGCCGGGACGCCGGCCGCGCCGGTCAGGTACCGCGTCCACTCGCACGCGTGGCGAAGGTATCTCTCGGTCGACCGCGCGGGGCGGCGGGTGCCGCTCAGCTCCGCCGCGAACCGGGCCAGCCGCTCCTCTTCCATGGCCTCCAGGTCGGCCGCGTGGCCCGCGAGCGCCGCGGCCGGATCGGCGCCGGGGCCGGCGGCACACCCGGGGGACGCCCGCTTCATGGCCGGCCAGGGCACGTGGCGGGTTTCGTTCTCGAGCCGCAGCTCCACGCCGTTCTCGTCCGTGAAGCGCATCCCGGAGCCCACCGGGGTCCCGGACTCCGCCAGCGCGGCCAGGGCGGAGAGCATGGCGGACACCAGGCGCAGCTGCGGCGTGGAGGGACCGTCCGAGTCCCTTCCCTCCAGCAGGAGCGGGTACGGTCTCGGATCGGGGTTCGACGGGGTGGTGGGCGGCTTCCGGCCCAGCGCGTGGGAGGCACGGGCCCGCTCGATGGTCCGCACTCCGAAAACGGAGTGCCCGGCTCCGAAGACGTCCGGGTAGTCCGCGGCGCGGGTGTACACGGCCAGCACGTGCCCGTGCGCGCGGGGATGGGTGAGCACCACCGCCGAAACCCGGCCGCCGCGCCGGGCCAGGAACGCCTCTCCGTCCTCGACAAGCTCCCACGGCCGCGCCCGCGCGAAGCGCGCGGCAGCCCGGAAGTACTCGTCGAGCGCCCCGGGCTCCACCTGGCTCCAGTCCCGCACGGGCTCCAGCTCCCACGCGAGCTCGGGCGCGTCGAGGTGGCTCGCCAGCCTCCGGATGATCCCGGCGGTCTTCCGGAGCGCCGACACGCGGACGTCCACGTGGTGGGGGGCCAGCTCGGCCGTGAGCCGGGTGGCGGCGGACCACTCCCGCACCAGCAGGCGTTGCGGGTACCCGCCCACCTGCCGCGCCACCTCGTGCACCGCGTCGGCGATCAGCCGGACGGCGCCGTCGGGCTCGGCCAGGACCCACGCGGGGAGGATCCGCCTGGACATGACGTTCCCTTCCGCCACCACCACGAGCATCGCGCGGGCGGGCTCGTCGCCGCGCCAGGGCTCGTCCAGCGGAAGCGCGTCCGCGCTCCACCAGGGAGAGTGGGCGGCCCAGCTGACATCGTCGTCCTCTCCGCCGCCGAATCCGAAGCCGAACATAGGTGGGAGCCTCGCACCTGGAAGATCCATGAAGAACGCGCCAAGTGTCGGAAGAGTACATCTCTTTGGGGACACTCGCAACCGTGGCATCCGGCTGCGCGGCGGCCTTTCCCTGGGGACGCCCGTCGCCGATCGACGGCATCCGCCGCGGGTGATCCGGACGGTGCGGACGAACGGCGCAGGCGCGCTCCGGCGGTCCATCTCCGGCAAGGTCCGCGTGCAAGGCGAGAGGATCCTGCGCGCCCGCGGCCCCGCATCGCCGCCGCTGGTCAAGGGTTTGCATAGCGAGAAAAGTTTCTTACGCGGCTCCGTAATCTCCCGCCGGCGCAGGAGCGCACCCTGTCGGACCTGCTGGACCTATCCGAGCTCTTCGGCGACTTTCGCGACGAGGGCCGCGCGCAGCTGGCGCGGCTCGACGCCGCGCTGCTGTCGCTGGAGGCCGGCGAGCCCCTGACCTCCGCCGAGCGGGCGGAGCTGATGCGCGCGCTGCACACGGTCAAGGGGAACGCGGCCATGCTGGGGCTGCGTCCGCTGCAGGAGCTGGTGCACGGCGTGGAGGACGCGTTCAAGGCCGCCCCGGACGCGGCCGCGCTCCCGCTGGAGCCGCTGCAGCGCATCGCCGCCGCGCTCCGCCGCGCCCTGGAGGCCGCCGGCTCCCCCGCGCAGGACGAGGCCTTCGCCCCTCTCCCGGCGCTCGGCTCCGAGCTCGCCGCCGCCCTGGGCGCCGGCGCACCCTCCGCCGCCGGACCCATCGCATCGGCCGAAGCCGCCGCGGAGAGTGGCGGTGCGGGGGAGGAAGATTCGGACGATCGGTCCGCGGAAGATGGATCCGTGATCAGCCGGAGCGCGGCACAGGCTGCGGGCGATCGGGATTCGGGCGATCGAGACGCGCGGAATCGGGATTCGCGGGCCCAAATTGCTGGCGATCGGGGCGCGGGAGATTCGGATTCGGGGGATCTGGATCGAGGAGATCTGGATCAAGCAGATAAGGATCGGGGTGATCGGGATCGGGGAGATCCGGATCGAGCAGGTCAGGATCGGGGAGATCGGGATGCGGTGCCGATCGTGGCCGATCCGACCGCCGAAGCCGATCCATCCCTGATCGAATCGCCCGTGGTCCGATCTCCCGAGCCGGCCCGATCCGCATCTCCCGTGGCCGCGTCTCCCGCGACGGCACGATCCGCATCCCCCGCGGCCGTATCCCCCGCTCCCCCCGCGGCCGATCCTCCGCCGGTGGCGGCGCGGAGCGAGGCGGGGGTTCGCGAGGAGACGCTGCGCATCCCCTTCGCGCGGCTGGACCCGCTGCTGAGCCAGGTGGACGACCTGGCGCGCGCGGTGGAGGGGCTGCGCGCGTGGGCGGCCGAGCGCGGCGGAGCGCTGGCGGAGGCGGGGGTGCGGCGGGCGCTGGGCGAGCGCATCGAGGAGCTGGACGCGGCCGCCTCCGCCATCCGCCGCGGCGCCACCTCGCTGCGGCTGGTGCCGGTGGAGCGCGTCTTCTCGCGCTTTCCGCCCCTGGCCGCCGAGCTGGCCCGCGAGCGCGGCAAGCGCGTCCGCGTGGAGCTGCGCGGCGAGGGGACCGAGCTGGACAAGGCCACCGCCGACGCCCTCTTGGACCCGCTCCTGCACCTGGTGCGCAACGCCGTGGACCACGGCGTGGAGACCCCGGAGGAGCGCCGCGCCGCGGGAAAGCCCGAGACCGCCACCCTCCGCCTCTCCGCCGCCCAGGAAGGCGACCGCGTGCGCATCGAGGTGGAGGACGACGGCCGCGGGCTGGACCGCGCGCGCATCGAGGCCCGCGCCCGCCAGCTGGGGCTGGTGGACGCGGACGCCGAGCTGGAGCCGGAGGAGGTGGAGGAGCTTCTCTTCCGCCCCGGCTTCAGCACCCGCGCCGTCGCCGACGAGCTGTCGGGGCGCGGCGTGGGGCTGGACGTGGTGCGCGACACGGTCGAGCGGCTGCGCGGCCACGTGCGGGTGGAGGACGGCGACGAGGGCGGCACCCGCTTCGTCCTCCTGGTCCCCCTGACGGTGGCGCTGGTCCCGGTGCTCTTCTTCGAGGCCGCCGGCGAGACCTTCGCCATCCCCGCGCTGGACGTGGAGGAGGTGCTGCGCGCCCCCGCCCCCGGCCGCGTGGGCCCCGCCGAGACGGTGGACGTGCGCGACGAGGCGCTCCCGCTGCTGCGGCTGGACCGCGTCTTCGGGTGGGAGGCCGCCCCCGACCCCGCCTTCGTGCTGGTGCTGCGGCGGGGGACGCGCGCCGCCGCCCTGGGCGCCGACCGGCTCCTGGCGCAGGACGCCGCCGCCGTGCGCGCCCTTCCCGCGGCGCTGGGCGGACCCCGCGGCGTCTCGGGCGCCGTGGTCGACGCGCGGGCCCGCGTGGTGCTGCTCCTGGACCCCGGACAGATGCTGGAGATGAACGTGGACCTGTACCGCGGAGGAACGGGTGGGGGATGAGCGGCGGCGGCGCCTGCTGGTGGTGGAGGAC
>Ga0247770_1000071_pt1 | contig 86580 bp, 73 predicted proteins | sample UWRJL136409B6_FD_179943 | JGI IMG/M metagenome (GOLD analysis project Ga0247770, IMG submission 179943) | Plant litter microbial communities from Arlington Agricultural Research Station in Wisconsin, United States - UWRJ-L136-409B-6 | ecosystem: Environmental > Terrestrial > Plant litter >...
CCACCCCCCCGCCGAAGGCGATCGCCCCCAGCCCGCCGCCGAACCCGCCGCCGCCCTGCTGCTGCCGGCCGACGGCGAGGCGCGCGGAGAGCTGCACCTGGAAGGGCGACACCCCGCTGCGGCGGGCGCGCGACTTCCCGAACTGCTCGTTGACCTCGTAGACGAAGCGCCGCCCCACGGGGTCGAAGCCGCGCGGGTAGAGAAGCGTCTCGTCCACCCCGAATCCCTGCTGCCCCCACCCGCTCAGGTTCCCCGTCCCGTGCAGCGCCAGGTCCAGCCCGGCGGCCAGGTTCTGCGCGTCCAGCGAGATCGAGAGGCGGCGGCCCAGGCGCGGAAGCTCGGGGCGGAAGGTGCCGCGCAGGTCCAGCGTGGCGGTCCACGGCCCGGCGCACGAGTTCCGCTCGGCGATGCGGCCGATCTGCTCGCGCAGGCACTCGGCCGCGCGCCCGCCGCCCTCCAGCAGCCGCTCCAGCGTCGCGGAGGCGGTCGGATCGGCCAGGCCGGCGGGATCGAAGACGAACGCGCGGTCGTTGCGGGCGCCGTCGCCGTTTATGTCGCCGCCCACCATGGGGGTGAACGGGCGGCCGGAGCCGGCGCGGCCGATCAGCGTCACCTCCACCGCCTGCGAGAAGGGGAGGCCGGCGGTGACGATGACCTGGTGGCGGCGCTCGAGATCGCTCGTCGACCACTCCCGCACGTTGGGATCGCCCGCCACCGGCACCTGCGAGAACCCGCCCTGCGGCGATCCGCCGGAGAACGACGACTGGTCGCGCGAGCGCATCCACGTGTAGCTGGCGCTGAAGAGCACCCGGGGGCGGGGGATCAGGCCGTTGACGCCGAAGGTCACCTGCGTGGTCCGCGACCCCAGGCCGGAGCGCACCTCGAAGACGTTGGCGAACTCCGCCCGCTCGCGCGAGGCCAGGAAGCGCACCTCCCCCGTCTCCGGGATCACCGAGTCCAGCGGGACGTAGAGCGGCCGCCCGCCCTCGGAGGCCAGCGGGGTGAAGCGGCCCGTCGCCAGGTTCAGGTCGCGGACGTCGAAGAGGTTGACGCCCCACGCCTGGCTGAGGTCGACGGAGACGCCCAGCGTGCGCCGCAGCTGCGCCTGGAAGCCCAGCGACGCGCGCCACGAGCGCGGCGCCCCGAAGTCGTCCGAGAAGACGGAGACGTTCGGCCGCACGTCGCGCCGCTCTCCGGGGAGGCCTCCGGCGCAGGCGGTGGGGATGTTCGCCTCGTCCTCCGCGAACGCCGACCAGTCCGGGACCGGCGCCGCCTCGCCCACGCACACCAGCTGCTCCTCGCTCCCGGGGAGCCCCGTCTGGTTGAGCGCCGTCGAGTAGAGCGAGAACGGCGCGCGCCCGCGGAACTCGCCGAAGCCGCCGCGGACGATCCGGAGCGGCTCCCCCTGCTCGGAGAGCCGCCACGAGAAGCCGGCGCGCGGGCTCACGTGGAGCTCCGACGGGAGCCGGTCCGTCCGCCGGCCGAAGGCCGTCTCCACCAGCGGGTTGTACGCCGGCGCCTCGTCGAAGCGCGACGCTTCCGCCCGCACGCCGAAGGTGAGCTGGAGCTGCGTGGTGGGCCGCCAGGTGTCGCCCAGGTAGAGCGCGGCGTTGATCCCCCCGCCCTCCGTCTCGCGCGGGGTGAGGGTGCGGGTGAAGCGCGACGCGCGCCCGGCCGCGAAGTCCTCCAGCGAGGCGAACTCAAAGGTGCCCAGCCGGTTGAAGCTCTGCCGCTGCTCGAAGGCGGTGTGGTTGAAGAGGCCGCCCAGCTTGACGCGGTGCTGGTCGCGGAAGAGGAACGACAGCTCGTCGGAGAGCTCCAGCACCCGCTCGCTCGAGTTCGACGGGAGCAGGCGATCTCCGCCGAAGCCGAGCGTCGAGACGGCGCGCTCGTCGTCCTCCAGGATGGAGGAGACGCGCACGCGCCCCTCGGGGACCTCGGCGTAGGGCGCCTGGTCGCGCGTGTCGCGGGTGAGCGAGGCGCGCAGCTCGTTGATCCAGCTTCCCCCGAAGCGGCTGGTGAGGGTCAGGATCCCGCCGCGGGAGTCGGTGTCGCTCTCCCCGCCGTTCTCCAGCGTCTCCAGGAAGCCGATGCGGGCGCGGTCCTGCCCCGAGACGTTCAGGTGCCCGCGCAGCGCCAGCGTGTGCCGCTCCGCCAGGTTGTAGTCGACCCGGCCGAGCACGCTCAGCGCGTCGCTGGTGCGGTCGAAGCGCCCCGTGCGCCCGGTGACGCCGTAGCGCGACTGGAGGATGTCCAGGAAGCGCGCCACCGAGTCCGGCGAGACGCCCAGCGCGTCCACGGCGCGGTCGTCGTCCGGGGTGAGCGAGAAGAGCTGGTCGCTGCGGCGCTGCCCGGTGAAGGAGAGGTAGTAGAAGAGCCTGTCGCGGACGATGGGCCCGCCCACCCCGCCGCTGAAGCGGTTCTGCGTGAAGCCGCCGCCCCACGCGGGCCGCCCGGCGCCGCCCTGCAGCGTGGGATCGCGCAGCTGCCAGCTGAACGATCCGTTGAAGTTGTTCGTCCCGCTCCGCGTGGTCAGCGCCACCTGCCCGCCCGCGAACTGCCCGCGCGCCACGTCGTAGCTGTTGACCACCACCTGCGTCCCGCGCAGTCCCTCCTGCGGCACGGAGAGGGGAGATCCGCCCCCCGCCTGCCCGCCCGTGAGCGCCGAGGCGAACGAGGTGCCGTCCAGCGTCACCTGGTTCAGCGACTCGCGCTGCCCCGCCACGGAGAAGGAGCCGCGGCTGGAGGTGGAGTCGCTGTTCTGCGTGGCGACCACGCCGGGCTGGAGGGCGGCGAGGCGCGCGGGATCGTTGTCCTCCAGCGGGAGCCGGTCCACCAGCCCGCTGGGGAGGAACCGCTCCTGCGCCCCCGCCTCGCCGCGGCCCGGCGGCGGCGTGCGCTGCGCGGTCGCCTGGATCCCCTCCAGGGCGATGGCCTGCTCGCCCAGCCGGAAGCTGGCGGTGAGCACGTCCTCGTCCGCCACGCGCTGCAGGTCGAGCGTGGCGGCGGCGAACCCCAGCGCCACGGCGCGCACGCGGTACTGCCCGCCGCCCTCGGGAAAGACCAGGGTGAAGCGCCCGTCCGCGCGCGTCGTCGTGGTGCGCCGCACCCCCGACTCCGCCGACACCGCCTCGATCCGCGCGGAGGCGATCGGCTGGCCGGCGGGGCCGGTGACGCGTCCGGAGATCACGTCGGTGGTGACGCCCACCTGCGCGGCCAGCGCCGCCGGCGCCAGGGCAAGGAGAAGGACCGCGAGCAGACCGCGAAGCGCGTGCATCGGCCGTGTGGGGCGCGTGTGTCGGAAGCGACGTGGGGACAGGCGGATGAATACACCCGGGGACGAGGCCCCGTTGGGTCCGCGAAGCCGACGCGCCGCACTCGGCGCCCGGCGGTTCGCGGATCGGCGGAAGATCTTCGGCGGCGAGTGCGGGATGGGTGCGGGGATCGATCCAGGGCGCTGGATCGCGCTCCATTGCGATCGGACGGGAGACCGGCTTTCGAGGAGTCCACTGGATGCCTCGCGGGATCGATCGCAAGCCGGAGCGGGGGAGGGCCTGAAGATAAGGATCCTCGCGGGGAGCCGAATCCAGTGCGTTCCGGATCGATCCGAATCAACCCTGGCTTCCGGCGAACATTGTATATCGTCGCAACGACAATCTTGCGCATCCGCCCGATTCTGTTACATTCCGGCCATTCTCGCACGCACAAAGAAGGTCTTTCCGATCCCGGCCGTCTCGGGCGCGCCTCCCCGCCGCATCGTCCCTTCCTTGCCGCTCCGCCCCTACTTCGATCCGAAGACGATGTCCATCTCCGGGCCGCCGCCCTCCGCGTTCAGGGGGCTGCGGCGGATCGGCGCCGCGTGCTGCGCGGGCGCGGCGGCGTTGGGCCTGGTCGTGCTGGTGGCGTGGTACGCGCAGCTCCCCGCGGTCCTCAAGCTCTTCCCGGGCGCGGTGGCGATGCAGTTCAACACCGCCCTGGCGCTCCTCCTGGCCGGATCGGGGGCCGTGGCGGCGCTCCGCGGGCGGCCGGCGGTCGCGGCGGCGTGCGGCGCGGCGACGGCGCTGATCGGGGGGGCGACGCTGACCGAGTACGCCACGGGCGGCGACCTCCTCCTGGATCGCCTGCAGTGGGCCGCCGGGGTGAGCCGCGACATGGCCGAGTACGCCCGCGTGAAGACCTCGTCCCTCGGGCGGATGGCGCCCAACACCGCGACGGCGCTGGTCCTGGCCGGGGGGGCGGTGCTCGCGCTCTCGCGGCGCGGCGCCAGCCCTTTCCGCGACCGCGCGGCGGCCGCGCTGGGCACCCTCTGCGGGGGGATCGCCCTGATCGCGCTCCTGGGGTACGCCGGCGGCTCCACCTCCGCCTACGCCTGGGGGAGGCTGGCGCAGATGGCCGTGCACACCGCGCTGGGCCTCGTCCTCCTGGGCGGCGGGGCGCTGGCGCTGGCGCTGGCGCGGCACGGCGAGCGGGGGCGCCCCATCACCGCCGAGCTTCCCTGGCTGGCGGTGCTGGCCGGGGCCGTGGTGACGCTGGGGCTGTGGAACGCGCTCGCCGACCAGGAGCACCGCTACATCCGCGCCTCCGTCCGGCAGAGCACCGAGACCATGGCCAGCGAGGTGGCCACCCAGGTGAACGCGCGGGTGCTGGCGCTGGTGCGGCTCTCCGGGCAGTGGGCCGTGGACGGTCGCCCCTCCCGCGCCGCGTGGGAGCACCAGGCGGAGATGAACCTGGCGCACTTCCCCGGCTACCGCGGCATCCTCTGGGCCGACGGCGCCGCCCGCGCCCGGTGGCTGAGGCCGCTGCGCGGCAACGAGTCGGCGATGGGGATGAACTTCCGCGCCGAGGCCAACCGCCGGGCGGCGTTCGACGCCGCCATGGCCGCGGGCGTGCCCCGGATGACGCGCGTGGTTCCCCTGGTCACGGGCGGAACGGGGTTCCTGGTGGCCGTCCCGGCCCGGACCCCCGCGGGGAGCGACGGGTGGGTGGTGGGCGCCTTCAACGCGCCGGTGCTGATGGACACCGTGCTCGCCTCCAGCCCCGTGGCCGGCTACCGCGTGGCGGTCCGCGAGGGCGACCGGCCGCTCTACGGGCCGGAGGACGCGGCGCCGAGGAGCCGGTGGGCGCACGAGGTGGCGGTGCCGCTCTACGGCCGCGTCTGGCAGGTGCGCGCCTGGCCCGAGCCCGCCACGCTCCGGGCCATGCGCTCCCGCTCGCCGCTCCTGGCCGTCGTGCTGGGCGGGATCATGACGGCGCTCCTGGCGTGGGCGCTGGCGCAGTTCCACGCCGCGCGGATGCGCGAGCGGGAGACGGCGGCGACCAGCGTCCGGCTCTCGGAGGAGGCGGAGATCCGCATCCGCGCCGAGCGCGAGCTGGCCGCCAAGGCCGCCGAGCTGGAGCGCTCCAACCTCGAGCTGGAGCAGTTCGCCTACGTGGCCTCGCACGACCTCCAGGAGCCGCTCCGGAAGATCCAGGCGTTCGGCGACCTGCTGGTGGCCGAGGCGGGAGAGGCCCTGGGCGGCGACGCGCGCGACTACCTGGCGCGGATGCGCGCCGCGGCCGTCCGCATGCAGTCGCTCATCCAGGACCTCCTGGCCTACTCCCGCGTCTCCCGCGGCGATCCCCCCGCCGTGGTGGACCTGGCCCGCGTGGCGCGCGAGGTGGTCTCCGACCTGGACGGGCGGGTGCGCGGGACCGGGGGGACGGTGGAGGTGGGCGTCCTTCCCACCGTTCGCGCCGATCCCACGCAGATGCGCCAATTGTTGCAGAACCTGATCGCCAACGCGCTGAAGTTCCATCGCCCCGGCGTTCCCCCGCGGGTGGCGGTGGAGGGGGGGTGCGACGCGCCGGGGAGGGAGGGCGCGGCGTGCCGGATCACGGTGCGCGACAACGGGATCGGGTTCGACGAGAAGTACCTGGACCGGATCTTCACCCCCTTCCAGCGCCTCCACGGGCGCGGCGAGTTCGAGGGGACGGGGATGGGGCTGGCCATCTGCCGCAAGATCGCGGAGCGGCACGGCGGGACCATCACCGCCCGGAGCACCCCGGGCGAGGGGAGCACCTTCCTGGTGACCCTCCCCGTGCGGGACCACGACGGAAACGACGGGAGCGGGCGATGAACGACGGCGAGGGCGAGGGCCTGACCATCCTGATGGCCGACGACGATCCCGACGACCGGCTCCTGGCCCGCCGGGCGCTGGAGAAGCACGGGCTGGCCGGCGCGCTGCGCACCGTGGAGGACGGCGAGGAGCTGATGGACTACCTCCACCGCCGCGGCCCCTACGCCGACCCCGCGCTCTCGCCGCGCCCCGCGCTGGTCCTGCTGGACCTCAACATGCCGCGCAAGGACGGCCGCGAGGCGCTGGCGGAGATGAAGGGCGACCCCGCGCTCCGGCAGATCCCCGTGGTGGTGCTCACCACCTCGCGCTCGGAGGAGGAGATCTTCCGCAGCTACGACCTGGGCGCCAACTCCTACGTCACCAAGCCCGTCACCTTCGACGGCCTGGTCGAGGTGATGGGGGCCCTGGGCATCTACTGGCTCCGCACCGTCTCCCTTCCCACCGATCCTCCCCCCGCCCCATGAGCCTCCCCACCCTCCGCGTCCTCCTGGTGGAGGACGACCCCGACGACCACCTGCTCACCCGCAAGCTGGTGGAGGCCGTCCCCGACGAGCGCGTGGAGCTGGCGTGGGAGCCCACCTTCGGCGGCGCGCTGGAGGCGCTGGCGCGCGACGAGTACGACGTCCTCCTGGTGGACTACCGCCTGGACGGGCGCACCGGGCTGGAGCTGATCCAGGAGGCCCGCCGCCGCCACTGCACCACGCCCGTGGTGGTGCTGACCGGGGTGGGCGACCGCGCGCTCGACCACGAGGCCATGCGCTCCGGCGCCTCCGACTACCTGGTGAAGGGGCAGCTGGACCCCAGGCTCCTGGGGCGCACCCTGCGCCGCGCCGCCGAGCGGCACGCGGCGGGGCAGGCGGCGGCGCGGCTGGCGGCGGTGGTGGAGCAGTCCAGCGACGCCATCTGCGCGCTGGCGCCCGACGGGACGGTGGTGAGCTGGAACCCGGCCGCCGAGCGCACCTACGGCTACACGGCCGACGAGATGGTGGGCGAGCCCGTCTTCCGGCTGGCCCCCCTCGACCACGCCGACGAGCTGCGCGGGCTCCTGGCCACCGTCCTCCGCGGCGAGCGGGTGGAGGCGGTCGACACGGAGCAGCTGCGGCGCGACGGGGGGCGCATCTCCGTCTCCCTCTCGCTGGCCCCCGTCCTCGACGCCGCCGGGCGGGTGCGCTACGCCTCGCTGATCGCGCGCGACGTCACCGAGCGGAAGCGGCTGGAGGAGGAGTTCCGGCAGGCGCAGAAGCTGGAGGTGGTGGGGCGGCTGGCGGGCGGGGTGGCGCACGACTTCAACAACCTGCTCACCGCCATCCGGGGCACCGCCGAGCTCCTCCTCTCCGACATGGAGGAGGGGCACCCCATGCGCCCCGACCTGCAGGTGATCACGCAGGCCAGCGAGCGCGCGGCCTCGCTCACCCGGCAGCTGCTGGCGTTCAGCCGGCAGCAGGCGGCGCAGCCGCGGGTGGTGGACCTGAACGGGGTGGTGGCGGGGGCCGACCGCATCCTCCGCCGGCTGGTGGGGGCGGAGGTGGAGCTGGTGACGGTGCTCTCGCCGGAGACGGGAAGCGTGCGGGTGGACCCCATGCAGGTGGAGCAGGTGCTCACCAACCTGGCGCTGAACGCGCGCGACGCCATGCCGGGCGGCGGGCGCCTCCTGATGCAGACGCGGGAGGTGGCGGTCCCGGCGGGGGGCTCTCCGCTCTGGCCGGGGGTGCCGGCGGGGACGCACGCCATGCTGGCGGTGAGCGACAACGGGACGGGGATGGACGAGGCCACGCGGTCGCGCATCTTCGAGCCCTTCTTCACCACCAAGCCGCCGGGGAAGGGGACGGGGCTGGGGCTGGCGACGGTCTACGGGATTGTCCAGCAGAGCGGCGGGCACGTGCTGGTGCACACCGGGGAGGGGGACGGGACCACCTTCCAGATCTTCTTCCCCCGCGCCTCCGAGAAGACCGCCGGCGCCGCCCCGCCCGCCGCGGCGCCGGAGCCCGCGCCCGCGCCCGCTCCTTCGGCCACGGTGCTGCTGGTGGACGACGAGGCGCCCGTGCGCACGCTGGTTCGGCGCGTCCTGGCGCGCGAGGGGTACACGGTGCTCGAGGCGCCCAACGGCGAGGAGGGGCTGCGCGTCTGGCAGGAGCACGGCAAGGTGTCGCTGGTGGTCACCGACATGGTGATGCCGCTGATGGGCGGGCGCGAGATGGTGCGGCGGATGCACGAGGTCCGCCCGGGGCTCCCGGTGGTGTTCATGTCCGGCTACTCGCAGGAGGCGCACCCCTCGCGCGAGGTGGCGCGGGCTCCCGTGGAGCTCATCCCCAAGCCCTTCGACGTGCGCGACCTGGTCCGCGCGGTGCGCCTCGTCCTGGCCGAGGCGTCGCCCAACGGCCGGGGGTGATCCCGCCAGCTCGCTGGACGGAGTGTGCGGAGGAGGCGTGGAGAGGCAAGCGCATCAGGGAGAGGAACGCCCGCGTCCCGCCGTGGAACCCTCGGCCGAGATGAGGATCGAAATTTTTTTGAGGAGGCACCTTCGGTCTTTCCTCTCCTCGATCCGCGTCCGTCCGCCGCGTCTCCGCCTCCATCGCTCCAACCAGGGCGGCCGTGCGGATCTCAAGCATCGCCAACTGCGTCATCAAGAGGGTCGGCGCGGAAGCCGGCCCATGCTCCACATCCACCCGATGACGCAGTTGACATAGTCCGGGTGAGCACGAGATGCCGATCGTGGGCGAGACCGGGTTGCACGATCCGATGCGGCATCCGGCATCGCTTCTTCGGCGTGACAGGTGGCGGCGGGAGATTCGGGGCGGGGCATCGGGGATGACCGGGTGCTCCGCCTTCGTTGTGGACGGGTCGATTGGGATCGGGATCGGGCGAGGGATCGGCATCGGGCGAGGGATTGGGATTGGGATCGGGATCGGGCGAGGGATCGGGCGAGGGATCGGGCGAGGGCGAGGGGGGATTGTCACGGGGGGATGGAGGGAGTGGGATGCGAATCATCCCGGATCTCGTGCATTGTCGCTCGCGCGGTAAGGGTTCGTGACGGGTCCGTTACGCGGGGCCGATACAATCACGGCGAGGCGACTGAGATCGCACCCTTCAGGAGGAAGAGCCTTGCCGAGCACTTCAGCGCAGCCGCACATTCCCGGCGCGTTCAACGAGCTGATCGGGGCAGCCCGTCCCGAGCGGACCGACTTTCCCAAGATGACCAACGCCCACATCCTGGTGGTGGACGACGAGCCCGACATCTCGGCGCTCGTGGCCTACCACCTCGCCCGCGAGTCGTACCGCGTCCGGACCGCCTCCAGCGGCCCGGAGGCCATCCGCGCGGCGGAGCTGGAGCGCCCCGACCTGATCGTGCTGGACCTGATGCTCCCGGGGATGTCGGGGCTGCAGGTGCTGGAGGAGCTGCGCCGCCGCCCGGAGACGCAGGAGATCCCCGTGATCCTGCTGACCGCGCGCCGCGAGGAGCAGGACCGCATCGCCGGGCTCAAGCTGGGCGCGGACGACTACGTGGCCAAGCCGTTCAGCCCACAGGAGCTGATCCTGCGCGTGGGCGCCGTGCTGCGCCGCGTGCAGCAGGCGCCGCCGATGGTGAAGGGGGGCAAGGTGGTGCGCGTGGGCCCCTTCACGGTGGACACCGGCGCCGCCCGCGCCGAGGTGGAGGGCCGCGAGCTGGACCTGACCCCCACCGAGTACCGCCTGCTCCTGACGCTGATGGAGCGCCGCGGCCGCGTGCAGAGCCGGCGCCAGCTGCTGGAGGCGGTGTGGGAAGTGACGGCCAACATCGCCACGCGCACGGTGGACATGCACGTGCAGCGGCTGCGCAACAAGCTGGGGGACGAAGCGGAGTGGGTGGAGACGGTGCGAGGCTTCGGCTACCGCTTCCGCACCGAGCCCCCGCGCTGAACGCCGGGGGATCGACCGCACGAGGGCCGGCCGCGAATCACGCGATTCCGCCGGCCCTTCGTTTTGGCGACGCGATCCGTCTTCCGATCGTAGCGAGGTGCGAGGTGCGTCGGTGTGAATCGGCTGGTGCGAGGCGTCGGCGTCGGTCGAGTGCGTGATCGCGGGAGCATCGTTCGCATCAACGCCGTTGCGCGCGACGCCGGCCCCGCGCGGGTGCGTGAACACACCCGCTAGAACTACGGGAAGCCCTCCGGGCTGGGTCGTGGTGCGCGCTGATGATCTGGCGCGTCGGGCCGTCGTTGTCGCACGACCGCGCGCACGAAGCCTCGCCGCACCTCAACCTCGTTGGGCATCGCGCTTTGGCGAGGCTTTCCGTTGTTCTAGCGGGTGTGTTCACGCACCCGGCACCGGGGCCGGCGGCCACACCGTCATCGCGGCGCATCCCCCCGCCGCCGCATCGCGCGTTACATTGATCCGGCGCGGAGGCGATCTCTCTCGCACTCTCGCACCTTCGCACCTTCGGACTTTCGCACTCCCCGCGATGCATCTTCGCGCAGACCAGAAGCTCTTCCTCAGCTACCTCGCCGTGATCTCCGCCGTGGTGGTGGCGCTCACGCTGGGCGTGGGGTCCATGCTGCGGAGCCAGCTCACCGACATGGTGGCCAGCGACATGGGGCGCGAGCTGTACCTGGCGCGCACCATCGAGGAGCAGAACCTCCGCCTCCCCCCCGACTCGCTGGCGGACTGGCTCGGCACGCTGAGCGGCCGGCGCATCACCGTCATCGCCCGCGACGGGCGGGTGCTGGGCGATTCGGAGCGCGAGGGGAGCGAGCTGGCGGCCATGGAGAACCACGGCGGCCGGCCGGAGGTGCGCGAGGCCGTGGAGGGGCACATGGGCCGCTCCGTGCGCGTCAGCACCTCCATCGGCGCCGACTACCTCTACCTCGCCATCCCCTCCGTGGGCGGGCTGGTGCTGCGCGCCTCGGTGCCGCTCCGCGACGTCAACCGCGCCGTGGCCCGCGTGCAGCGGGGGATCTTCGGCGTGGGGGTGGTGGCGCTGGCGCTCTCCGGGCTCCTGTCGTTCGGCTTCTCGCTGGTGGTCACGCACCCGCTGCGGCAGATCGCCTCGGTGGCGCGGGCGATGGCGGCGGGCGACCTCTCCGTCCGCGCGAGGGCCCGGCACCGCGACGAGCTGGGGGAGATGGCGGACGCGCTGGACACGCTGGCCGGCGAGCTCCAGAAGCGCCTGGGCCAGCTGGAGGGCGAGCGCGCCGAGATGCAGGCGCTGATCGACTCCATGGCCGAGGGGGTGATCGCGGTCGACGCGCAGGGCCGCGTGCGGCGCGCCAACCCGGCCGCGCGGCGGATGTTCTCGCTCACCGGCGATCCGCACGGGATCTCGCCCCAGGAGGTGGCGCGGCGGCCGGGGTTCCTGGACCTGGTCAGCCGCGCGCTCGCCGGCGCCGCCGTCCCGCCCCGCGAGCTGGCCACCAGCGAGCGGCAGCTCCTGGCCACGGCGCACCCGCTCCCCGGCGGCGGCGCGGTGATGGTCTTCCTGGACGTGTCGCAGCTGCGGCGGCTGGAGGACGTGCGGCGCGACTTCGTGGCCAACGCGTCGCACGAGCTGAAGACGCCGCTCACCGCCATCCGCGGCTTCAGCGAGACGCTCCTCGATCCCAATCTCCCCCCCGAGCTTCGCCAGCAGTTCGCCGAGACGGTGAAGGCCAACGCGGACCGGCTGCAGCGCATCGTGGACGACCTGCTGGACCTGTCGCGCATCGAGTCGGGCGGGTGGCGGGTGGAGCCGGAGATCGTCTCGGTGGCGGAGATCGCCGAGGACGCGTGGTACCCGTTCCGCGACCGGGCGGAGCGGAAGGCGGCGCGCTTCACCGTGGACGTGCCGCAGGAGGCGGAGTTCGTCTTCGCCGATCCGTCCGCGCTGCGGCAGATCCTGGCGAACCTGTTCAGCAACGGGCTGCGCTACATCCCCGACGGCGGCTCCATCACGGTGAGCGCCCGCGTGGTGCCGCCGGGCGAAGCGCCGCCGGCCGACGCGGGGAGGGGCGATGCGGGGAAGGGGGATGCGGATCGCGGATGGGTGCGCGTCTCGGTGCGCGACACGGGGTCGGGGATCCCGTCGTCGCACCTGCCGCGCATCTTCGAGCGGTTCTACCGGGTGGACGCGGCGCGGTCGCGGGAGGAGGGCGGGACGGGGCTGGGGCTGGCCATTGTCAAGCACATGGTGGAGGGGCACGGCGGGGCCATCGAGGCGGAGAGCCAGCTGGGCCGCGGCACCGCCATCCACTTCACCCTCCCCGTCCCCGACGACCTCGACCTCCCCGGAGACGGCCACTCCGCCGATGGGAATCCCGCGGAATCCGCCGCCTGACCATCCTCGATAGATTCCGTGAGATGAACGTGATCACGAACGCGCTTCCCGATCACGTACTTTTGTCCGGAGGAGGATCGTGGAGCCGCTTCGGCCTGGCGTGGATCAACGGGATGGCCAGGCGACGGCAGCTGACCGGAAACCATGCGTCAGGCTCGTTCGGAGGGGGCGGAGCCGCTCGCGGATTTCGTTCGAGCGGGTGACACCCGGGCTGTCGAGCAGAATGAAAACCGGCGTTCGCCCGCGGTGCGGGGCGAACGCCGGTCGTCGTCGCGGGGCGTTTCCGCCGCCCGCCTCAGTATGCGTCCACCTGGGGGAGGCGGTACTTGTCGTTCGGATCCCCCGGCTCGCACGCCAGCGTGCCGCCCGGGCAGCCGGCGGTGCACAGGAAGGTGACCTTCCCCAGATCGAACGTGCTGGTGTCCGGGATGTCCGAGTCGTGACCCTGGACCGTCCCGCGGATGCCGTCCCGCGCAGGATGGGTGGCGAACGAGTCGACGCTCAGGTGATCCAGGTCCAACCGCAGCTTCGTCTTGGTCATGGGATGCGCTTCTCCGGGGGAACGTATGGTTGAGGGACGCGCGGCACGGGAGCCGAACCCGCCGGACCCCTTGCCGGAAACAAAAGTCGTGCAAAGCAGCGGGAAGCGCAAGGAAAAATAACGGCGGTTTTCAGGTGCTCTCCCGGGGCCGTCCCGGTCGGAGCCGGTCGCGTCGAATCGCAGCGCGAGCGCCGGGGGACGAAGGCCGGGTCGTTGCCAACGGTTCGGGTGGATGGCGAAGATGTGGTAACGGAATCGCCACGGCTTTACCTTCCTGTTACGCAAACGATATTTCGCCGCATGCGTTCACCCGGTATTCTCCCGCGACCTCACCGGCGGAGAATGCCGGCCCATCCCGCGATCTCCCTCGGGGAGCCCCCCGCATGAACATCCGTCACGGCGCCGCCCTGGCCGTTACACTCCTGTTTTCCGCTCCCGTTACAAAGCTCGCAGCCCAGCAGCCCACCGGCGTGGTGCTGAAGAGCGGCGCCATCGAGATCCAGCTGAACGGCCGGGTGCACACGCAGTTCAACACCACGACGGCCGAGGACGAGCCGGCCACGGAGATGGAGCTGCGCCGCATCCGGCTGGAGGCCACGGTCAAGATCAACGACCTGGTGAGCGGCCGCATCCAGCCCGACTTCGCGCCGGGGAACCGGGTGGTGATGAAGGATGCATATCTCAAGCTGACCTTCGATCCCGCGCTCCAGCTCCTGGCCGGGCAGGCGCACCGCCCGTTCAGCCCCGTCACCATGACGACCTCGAACCGCATCATCCCCATCGAGCGCGGGCTGCGCATCCGGGGCGTGGACGACTCGTGGGACGAGTACAACCTGGTGGCCGGCCTCGGCTACTCGGACCGGGACGTGGGGCTGCAGGTGATGGGATCGCCGAAGGGCGCGCCGATGAAGCTGTCGTACGCGGCGGGCTTCTTCAACGGCCCCGCGCGCGACGAGGCGGAGGGTGAGAACACCTACCAGCTCGCCGCCCGCGTCTCCGTGGAGCCGTTCCGCCTCTTCCGCGTGGGCGCCGCGTGGAGCCGCCGCGACTTCGTGCGCGTCCCCGCCCTCCCCGAGCTGCCGCTGGACGTGGAGGGGGGGCACGCCTTCCTGGTGGACGCCGAATGGGGCGCGTACGACAGCGCCGGCGTGCACCTGACCGCCGAGGCCGCCTACGGCGACTTCGATCCGCACACCGGGTCGCGCTTCTTCGGGGCGCAGGGGTGGTTGGCCTACCGCACGGGCGAGCTGGGATCGAAGATCCGGGCCGTGGAGCCGCTGATCCGCGTCAGCCACGGCGATCCCGACGTCAACGACCGCGGCGACGAGGGAGAGAACGGCGGCGGGCTGCTGGTGACGCCCGGCATCAACCTGTACCTGGGCGGCCTCAACCGCGTGATGTTCAACTACGATTTCTGGAGTCCGGCGGACGGGGAGCGGCAGGGGGGCTTCAAGACGCAGTTCCAGCTGGCGTTCTGAACGGAAGTGCTTAGTGCTTAGTGCTTAGTGCTTGGTCCTGGGATCGACTTCATGATGTGCGAAGGGGGCGGGCCCGAGCGGGTCCGCCCCCTTCGCCGTTCACCTCTCCTCGGTGGTCAGGAGCTGGTGGATCTCCCTCAAGAGATCCAGGGCTTCTTCGCGCGTGGCGCCCATGCGCGTCGAGAAGTCGATGTCCAGCGCGTTGCAGACCTCGTTGATGGCGTTGTTCAGGATGCCGAGCTCGTCTCGCGTGAGCTGGACCGTAGCTCCATCTCGATGGCTTTCGATGGTCTTCATCCATTCCTCATTCCTTCGAATCGTTGTCGGGTCAGTCCAGACCATGGATCGGAGCCGCCAGACCGGCCGCGGCCACGATTCGCTGGAGACGATCCGCGTCCGCGGGAACGGCGTGCAGCAGCAGGTGGAAGGGCGTCGGGGGGGCGGTGCAGCGAATCGGTCAGCTGGACTCCGCCGTTCCACTCCGCCGCGACGTCGGCGAGCAGACGGAGCAGATCGGGCGCGGAAGCCTCGTCTTCATCCGACAGCATCAGCGGCGCGTCCCCGATCGCGAGCGTGAACGCCTTCCCCCCAGCCAGTCCAGGTCTCGCATGCACTCGTCGAATGCATTGAGGTTGCCCCCGGAGTAGTAGCGAAACTGGAGGGCGGCCGCGAACTCGTCGGAAAGCTGCCCGTACGTCCGCATCTTCCCGCCGCGCGCCAGCCTGGCCACCACGTCGCCGGCGAGATCCGGGGGGCGCCTCGCTCGGAATCGCCCGCAGGAAGTTCGTGAGCGCGAAGTGATCGCCGACGACGATGTGCAGCCACGGCGGCTCGACGCCGAGTAAAGGCTCGAGGATGCGCGGATTCAGGCGGAGATCCTGATCAGGAGGCGGGACCCGGGCCCGGTCACGAGATCGCAAGGGAAGACGTTGCCAGCCAGAGGAGATACGCGATCCGCGGAACCACGTAGAGCGCGGCGAGCCCCGTCGCGAGCGTCCCGGCTCCCTGCGCGGCGAGGCCGAGCTTCCGCCGTCCCGCCCACCCGGCCGCCACGAACACGACCAGCGAGATCCCCACCCCGACCAGGATCGGGAGCCACAGCGGGTATTCGTCCACGTTCGCGCGCGCGCGCCAGACCGACACGATCGCGGCGACGATCATCGCCCCCCTCGCCACCCACAGCAGGTAGCGCCCCCCGGCCACGCGAGACGCCGCGACGGCCATCAGCGCGAGCGCGACGATCACGAGCACATCCACCACATCGGCCGACGGAGCCATCGAGTTCGCGATCCGGTCAGGTGGGAGATCGTCATCCCGGCGTGGGAGCCGCGGCCATGACCATAGATCCCCCGGACGCGGTTGTACAGCCGCGGATCGGCGCGTGGGACATCCTGCTTCGCGTTACAGAGGATCATCATCCATCGAAGTCTCCCGCGCGGCGACCGTAACGGCGCGGGGAAGGGGAGGATGCGCCGCGATCCGCCGATCGGACGCGGTGGAAGGGGATGGGCGGGAGATGGGCGTCGCGGATGGATCGTGGAGTCGTGACAGAGCGGTGACGGATAGGAGCGCGATCCGATGCGGAGGGGGGTCAACTTACGGTCACTTCCGGCGGGACCGCGGCCGAGCAGACCGGCGCGCCCCGCCTTTCGTCCATCGGAGAGCACATCAGAATGTCGATCCGACGCTTCCGTCCGCTGCTTGCCGCCGTGGCGCTCTCGCTGGCGCCCGGGCTGGCGCTGGCCCAGGGGACCGGGCAGGTCGCCGGCCGCGTCCTGGACCAGGCCACCGGCCGCCCCCTCGCCAGCGCCCGCGTGGCGGTGCAGGGCACCACCCCCCAGGTCGCCGCCACCACCGGCGTCGACGGGCGCTACACCCTCACCCGCGTTCCCGCGGGCGAGCGGACCCTCACCGTGGTGCTCCTGGGCTACGCGCCCAAGACCGTCACGGCCGTGCGCGTGGCCGCCGGCGCCGCCACGCAGCTGGACGTCACCCTTTCGCCGCGGGGGATCGCGCTGGAGGGGCTCACCGTGACCGCCAGCCGCGAGCGGGGGAGCGTGAGCCGCGCCCTCGACGAGCAGCGCACCGCCACGGGCATCGTCAACTCCACCACCGTCGAGCAGATGGAGCGCTCGCCGGACTCCGACGCCGCCGCCGCCGTGCAGCGGGTGAGCGGGGTGACGGTGCAGGACGGGCGCTACGTCTTCGTGCGCGGGCTGGGCGAGCGGTACACCACCGCCTCGCTGAACGGCGCCCGCATCCCCTCTCCCGAGCCCGAGAAGAAGCAGGTCCCGCTGGACCTCTTCCCCTCCGGCCTGCTGGAGAGCATCAGCACCTCCAAGACCTTCACGCCCGACCAGCCGGGCGACTTCAGCGGCGCGTCGGTGAACCTGCGCACCCGCTCGTTCCCCACGCGGCGCACCTTCTCGCTCTCCCTGGGCACCGGGAGCGTGCTGGGGGGCGGGAACGCGCTCCTCTTTCCCGGCGCCGGCTCCAACTGGCTGGCCAACGACGCCGGCGGGGCGGGGATCCCGCCCATCGTGACGGCCGCCGGCAACTTCGGCGGGCTCAACCAGGGCGACGTGAACCTGATCGCCCGCTCCTTCGGCTCGCGCTTCTCGCCGGACGAGGACGGCCTTCCGCCCAACTTCAGCGGGTCGGCCACGCTGGGCGGGGAGAGCCGCGTCCCCCTGTTCGGGCAGCGGCTGGGGTACGTGGGATCGTTCACCTACACCAGGTCGCAGGACGTGCGCTTCGACGAGGAGCGCGCCCTGGCCGTCCCCGGCGAGGACCTGCGCGCGACCGAGCAGAACGCCTTCCGCGGCGAGACCGGCACCACCGGCGTCCTCTGGGGCGGGATGCTGAACCTGAGCACCTTCCTGGGCACCGGCAGCAAGATCGAGCTGAACAACACGTTCAACCGCGCCTCCGACAGCGAGGCGCACCTGGACTGGGGCCGCCTGGAGGAGTTCGCGCAGATCGACAGCGTGCGCCGCACCTCGCTGCGCTACGTGGAGCGCACGGTGCGCAGCAACCAGCTGCGCGGCACGCACTCGCTCTTCGGCGACGGGAGCCTGGAGTGGAGCGTCACCAACTCGCGCGTGACCCGCGACGAGCCGGACCGCACCGACCTGCTGTACGGGCGCGAGTCGGACGTGGTCAACGGCGGGCTCTACCCGCTGGCGTGGCTGGGCTTCATCCCCGCCGGCGCGCGCCACACCTTCGCCACGCTGGACGAGAGCTCGTGGGACTCGCAGGGCGGCCTCTCCTTCTCGTTCGGGCCGGCGGCGCGCGAGGGGCGCGTCAAGATCGGCGGCGCGTACCGCCACACGCACCGTGACGCGGACGCGGCGTCGTACAACCTGCGCTCGCTCCGCCTCTCCCCCGCGCAGCGCGCGCTCCCGCCCGAGGAGCTGTTCGACGGGCGCTACACGCAGGGCTCCGACTCGCTGCTGACGGTGGAGCGCAACACGGCGGGCGGCTTCTACCAGGCCACCGACCGCGTGGCGGCGGGGTTCCTGATGGGCGAGTGGCTCTTCGGGGAGCGGGTGAAGGTGATCGGCGGGGCGCGGGTGGAGCGGTGGATGCTGGACCTGGACGCCGAGCCCACCACCGGCGGGCTGGTGAACGTGGAGCGCGAGAAGACCGACGTCCTCCCCGCGCTGGCCGTCAACGTCCGCCTGACCGACGCGCAGAACCTGCGCGTCTCGGCCACGCAGACGCTGGCGCGGCCCGAGTACCGCGAGCTGGCGCCGGTGCCGTACAACAACCTGGTGGGCGAGCGCTCCGAGTTCGGCAACCCCAACCTGCAGCGCACGCTGGTGCAGAACTTCGACGCGCGGTGGGAGCTGTATCCCAACGCCAGCGAGGTGCTCTCCGTGGGCTTCTTCGCCAAGCGCTTCGAGGCGCCCATCGAGCGCATCGAGGTGGCGGCCAGCGGCGCGTCGCTGATCTCCTTCGCCAACGCGGAGAGCGCGGAGAACTACGGGCTCGAGCTGGAGGTGCGGAAGGAGCTGGGGAGCTGGGTGCCGGCGCTGGAGCGGTTCTCCTTCTTCACCAACACCACCGTGATGCGGAGCCGCATCCACCTGGGCTCCGACTCCCTCTCGTCGGCGACCAACCCCGATCGGCCGATGGTGGGGCAGGCGCCGTACGTGGTGAACGCCGGCCTCACCTACGCCGGCGGGGACGACGCGGCGACCAGCGCCACGCTCCTCTACAACGTGGTGGGCAAGCGCATCTACGCCGCCGCGCAGACGCCGCTGCGCGACGACAGCTACGAGATGCCGCGCCACGGACTGGACCTCTCGCTGCGCTTCCCGCTCCTGCGCGGGATGTCGGCCAAGGTGGACGCCGAGAACCTCTTCGACTCCCCCGTGGAGGTGAAGCAGGGCGACGTCACCCGCCTCCGCTACCGCACCGGCCGCACCATCGGCCTGGGCCTCTCCTGGAAGCCGTGACCGTCGCGGCCGGGAGATAAGCGGCAGGAGATACGGATCGAGGGGATACGGATCGAGCCGGCCGGGCACCATCGCCCGGCCGGCTCTCTTGATCTCGATCGATGGTCGTCGCCCGGATCCCGGAAGGCGGGCGAGCTCCCTCGACACGGTGGATCTTCATGCCCCGAAGTCCGCGGAAACCCGCCGTTGCGTGCGACAGCGGGGGGGCGCACGCTCGGAGGAGGAGACACATGGTTAATGACATTGCATATGCAATAAGGATCGATTGAAAGCGGGCAAAAAGAGGCGGATCATGCACTACTTTCGAGCATCTCCGCGCGATCTTCATCCGTTCCGGACAAATAGATGTATCTCAACGTTGAACAAGAGCTGCTACGCGGCAGAGGGTTACGACCTTTTTACGCTGTCACATGTAGTCAGGCGTGCTACATGCAGCCAAAATATGTCTGCCATGCCCCAGTATGCCCCCAGCGGCCGACGCTTGTCAGCCTCTCTCGACGCCAAGCCACCAGATGCGAGCGGGGGACTGCCTGCCCCGGGAAGGAGCGGCGGGCCGGCCGCATGGGCCGGCCCGCCGCCGGAGCAGATCAGTCGTGGATCACGATGCTGCCGCCCCCGAGCGCCGTCGAGGCCGGCGCGTTGTCCCCGTCACCCATCTGGTTGTCGTAGATCACTCCGCCCGGTCCCCAGACCTTCAGGCGGAACCGGTCCACCCCGCCGCCGCCGGGCTGCTGCCCGTCGATCACGGTGAGGAGGAAGGAGTAGCTGCCGCTGCCGTTGATGGTGCCGGTGCCCTTGTACTGGGCCCGGGCGCCGGCGACGACGAGCCACTCGTAGGCGGTGCTGTGGAAGTTGAACCCGGCCGCCTGGAAGTTGAACTGCGTCTGGCCGTCCGGCACCTGCGCGCCCTTCTTGTACTTGCTGTTGAAGCCGAAGTTGGCCCTCCCGGTCAGGGAGGGGTTGGCGGCGTACGCGCCGGCCGGCGAGGTGATCCAGCCGCCGCCGGTGACGAAGCCCGCGCCGGGGTCGTAGACCACCACGTACTGGTACGTCTCGGTGTCGGACCCGCCGTCGTCGTCGGTGACGGTGGCCGTGACGGTGTAGACCCCGGCCGCCGTGTACGTGCAGGTGCCGCCGCTGGCGCTGGTCGCGTTGCCGCACGCGATGGTGGTGACGTGCGTGTCGCCGGAGCCCGGGTCGGTGAACGTGACCGCGATGTTGGCCGACGCGCTGCCGCCGGAGATCCCGATGGGGCCCGCCGGGCCGCTGACCGAGGTGATGGTGGGCGCCACGTTGCTCACCGTGACGGTGACCTCCTGCTCGTCGAACGCCGCCGGATCGGCGCTGTCGGTTGCGCGCACCGTGAAGGTGTAGGCGTCGGCCGGGGTGGCGGTGGGGTTGTCGTCCGTGGGCGTCCACGAGAACACGCCCGTGGCGGGGTCGATGCTCGCGCCCGCCGGCGCGCCGATCAGCGAGTAGGTGATCGTCTGGCCCGAGTCCGGGTCCGTCGCCGAGGCGGTGAAGTTCAGCGTGGAGCCCTCGTTGACGGCCTGGTTGGCGATCGGGGCCAGCACCGGGGCGGCGTTCGGTCCAGCCGGGGGCGTGGTGCTGAAGCTCCCCGCCTTGATGAAGACCCACGAATCGACGGCCCGGTCGAAGCCGTCGGCGATCGCGAGCTTCACCGTGTTGGGCACGCCCGGGTTGACCGCCGCCCTGCAGGTCAGCACGGTCGTCATGGCCTCGGCGGAGAGGTTGGGGTCGCTGTTGGTCCGGTAGAAGGAGGAATTCGTGAAGCTGTTGACGGTGTTGATGCTGATGGGGACCGGAGGGGCTCCGATCACCGCGCAGTTGGTGCCGTTGACCTTGAGGATGAAGGCGTCTGCGAAGGGTCCGCCGGCGAACTCCGGGTATTCGTCCGAGGCGAACACGTACTCGAAGTACGCGCTGTCGCCACTGGCGGGAACGATCTCGAAGCTCAGGATGGCCGCGTCCTGCGTGGGCACCCCGGCGATGGCAGTCAGCTCCGCGTCTCCCGGCGTAAAGAGCAGGCCGCTGGTCTTGAATGGCAGATCCGGCCCCACCTGGCTCACGAGCCCGGTGGACAGGACGATGCCGTCGAAGCCGATCGCGGTCGTGCCGCCCGAGTACGTTCCGACGGCCGCGCCCGAACCCGAGTACGTCACGTTCTGGATCGTGACCCCCGGTCCCCCCAGCGTCTGCGCCACGTCGTTGCCGGTGCCCGGGGTGCCGACCACCAGGAAGTGCGGCGCCAGGCCGCCGGGGGGCGCCAGGGCGGGCGTCGTGGGCTGGTCGGCGCAGCCGGCAAGGGCGACGAGCCCCGCGGCGGCGAGGACGTGCAGGTGTTTCATGGTTCCTCCAGGAGATGTGGGATGGGACGACGCTTCCCCGGATGGCAGCGTGCTGGCTGCACCAGGAGAGGCGGTGCGGAAGGGCGGTCGGCGGGAGCCGGGAACGCGGAGGACACGTTAGTCCGCGGACCGTCCGGGTACATCGCCCGGAGCTGCCCATCTTTATAGGCCGGAAATGACTATTGGATGGTCACGCCAGGTACGACGAAGGTGCGGGACGGGATGGTGGAATCACCCACTCACGCCGTGAGGGAAGCGGCGCTGTCGCCAGAAGCCGGGGAGCACGTGAAAACGGATCGCGAGAGGGACGCGGAAGCGGATGCCGGCGGAGCGGGGGTTCCCCCCACATCGCCCGCGACCGAGCATTTCGGCCCCGAGCGGACGGGAGCGGGGCTCAGCCTCCGCACGCTGACCACCGCCCTGGCGAGGGTCATGGACGCTCTCCCCACCGAGATGGTGCTGTGCAGCCCCGCGGGGTCGATCCTCCACGCCAACCACCATGCGCGGAATCGGCTGGACCTGGGCGAAAGCCGGAGGAGCATCAGGGAGGAGATCCGCTTCCTCTGCGTGGGCCTGCACCTCCAGATCGCCGAGGAGGAGGAGGCGGGGGAAGGGACGGGATTCGTCTCGCAGGCGGAGCGGCGGGTGACGCTGGATGGGAGCGAAGTGCACCTGCGGGCGGTGGACCTGGGCGTCCCCCGGCACGGCGGGAGCCCCGCCATCCTCGTGCTGATCGACTCACGGGATCCCCTCTCGGACCGGGACCTGGAGCAGGCGGGGCTGACCCGCGCCGAGATCCGGATCGCGCGCCTGATCATGCGGGGAAGGACCAACCGCGAGATCGCCCTCGCGTTGAGCGTCAGCGTCCACACGGTCCGGCACCACGTCCAGCACATCCACGACAAGGTGGGCGTCCGCTCGCGCGCTCAGCTGATGGAAACCCTCCACATGCGGAAGGACCGGATCGCCGCTTCCTAGCCGTGCCGGATGGCGCCTCCGGCGCGCGATCACCGCCTCGAGCGCCTCTCACCGTCTCTCTCCCCCGCCGATCCCTTCGTACCAGATCCGACGACAGGACGGGCCTCATGCGGAGACGCGGAAACGCGGGAGAACGCCTCCTCCGACCTCTCCCGCGTCTCCGCGTGCGCCCATGGCGTCGTCGGGCTGGGGGCATACCAAATTCCGCATCAGGGGAAGCGCGGCCTGTCGGCCGGTGCAGCTCCCGCCGACCGCCGCCCGAGGGGTGAAGGCTGTCGCGAGCGGGCGTCGAAGCCTGATCTCCAGCGGGGTCGATCGACCCTGTCGATTCCGGCGATCCTCGTTCGACGCCTCTGTAACGCAACGAGCGATGACCCTGACCAGAGAGGCCCCATGAGAAAGCTGATCGTTTCCGAGTTCGTGACCCTGGACGGCGTGATGCAGGCGCCCGGCGGCGCGGACGAGGACCGGGACGGAGGATTCGAGCACGGCGGCTGGACGCTCCCCTTCTGGCACGACGACATCGGCAGGAGCTTCGGCGAGCTGATGCAGGGGTGCGACGCGTTCCTCCTGGGGCGGCGCACGTACGTCACCCACGCCGAGGCGTTCGAGCCCATGCCCGAGGGCGATTTCTTCGGGGCCATGATGAACGCGCCCAGGAAGTACGTCGTCTCGAAGACGCTGGAGCGGCCCATCTGGCGCGACACCGCCATCATCCGCGACAACGTGATCGAGTCGGTGCGCGCGCTGAAGGAGGAGCCCGGCGGGACCATCCTCACGGACGGCAGCAGCCAGCTGGTGCACGCCCTGATCGAGCACGGCCTGGTGGACGAGCTGCACCTGCTCGTGTATCCCATCATCCTCGGGAGCGGCAAGAAGGTGCTGCCGAACGGCGTCCACGCCACCTTCGAGCTGAAGTCCGCGACGCCGTACCCCACCGGCGTCGTCGGCCTGCACTACGCGATGCGGGGGTAACGGCCGGCGGCGGAGGTGCGCACCCGAGCCTGCTCGCGGTCCCGGCGGTTCCGAGGGCGGGCGATCTCGTCGCTGCCGCGCCCGGGCCTCTCGCTGGCGGAGTGTATTTCCACGGGCCTGCGGACGGTGGCGCGGAGGCAGGTTCCGTTCGGCCGGCCCTCTGAATGACTGCTTGAAAGCACGAAAGAAAAGCGCGAAGCGCCAATGTGTTCCCCTCTCCCGTTTTCGGGAGAGGGGAAAGCGTGATGCGTCCGCGAGGCAGTTTTCGCGGACCATCACGCGAGGGGTGAGGGTGCCGCGGGCGCGCGCCGAGGCCCGTCGCCGCCCGCACCGCCCGCCGTCGCGAAGACGAGGGAGAGGCGTGACATCGGCGTGACCAATCGAAGGTTGGAGCGCGGCACCGGCCCGGTATCCTTGGGTCCGGTGCCGCGGCCGTTCGGCGCGGCATGCACCTCTCAACCAACGTGACGGGGGATGATGAGAACCAACGTTCGGAAGGCGCTCGCGCTGGCGGCTGCCCTCCTGCTGGCGGGCACGGCCTCGGCGTGCGAGGACAACGGGACCGAGTCGAGCAACACGCTGACCCCGCCGCTGGGCGTCACCGCGACGCCGCTGGGCACCACCGGCATCCGCCTGACCTGGAACCAGGTCCCCAACGCCGAGACCTACGAGGTCGAGCGCGCCTCCGGGACCGCCGCCTTCGCCTCGATCAACGCCAGCGTGGCCGGCACCTTCTTCGAGGACACCGGCCTCCAGCCGAACACCCAGTACCGCTACCGCATCCGCGCCCTGCGCAGCGGCCGCGCCAGCGAGTACAGCGCCGAGTCCGTGGCCACCACCGGCCAGGAAGGCCCGAAGGTGCGCACGCTGCAGGGCTTCATCTCCGCCTCCACCACGCTCTTCGCCGACAGCACCTACGTCCTCAGCGGCTACGTGAAGGTGACCAACGGCGCCACGCTGACCATCCAGCCCGGCACCCGCCTGGTGGGCGACACCACCGTGGCCGGGAGCTCGCTCTGGATCCTGCGCGGCTCGCGCATCATCGCCGAGGGCACCGCGCAGGCGCCCATCGTCTTCACTTCGCAGCGCTCCGCCGGCAACCGCCGCCCGGGCGACTGGGGCGGCCTGATCATCGTCGGCAACGCGCCCATCAACCGCACGGCGAACCCGATCCTCACCGAGGGCCCGGTGGGCGTCTCCGAGAACTACGCGGGCGGCAACCAGTTCAACGACAACAGCGGCTCGCTCCGCTACGTCCGCATCGAGTTCGCCGGCTACGACGTCTCCAACGGGAGCGGGCAGGAGCTCAACTCGCTGTCGATGTACGCCGTGGGCCGCGGCAGCCGGATCGAGTACGTGCAGACCATGGCCGGGCTGGACGACTCGTTCGAGTGGTTCGGCGGCGCCGTGGACGGGCGCTTCCTGGTGAGCTACGAGTCGGGCGACGACCACTTCGACTGGACGGAAGGGTACCAGGGCCGCAACCAGTTCCTGATCGCCCTGCAGACGGCCGTGCTGACGCCGCGCACCGGCGCCGGCACCACCTCCAGCGACCCGCGCGGCTTCGAGGGCGACGGGTGCGAGAGCGACAAGCCGGGGTGCACCTTCGCCAACCAGCCGTACTCGCAGCCGGTGTTCGCCAACTTCACGCTGATCGGCCCCGGCACGGGCGTCTTCTCGGCGCAGGACGGGAGCGGCGCGGTCCTTCGCCGCGGCACGGGCGGCACGCTGGTCAACGGCGTCATCGCGCGCTGGCCGGGGGTGGGAATCAGCATCCGCGACCAGGCCTCGGGCGACCTGCTGGCGGCGGACTCGCTGACGGTGCGCAACGTGACGCTGGTGGACAACGGCGCCAACTTCGAGGCCGCGGCCGCCGGGCGCTTCGGCCAGCTGCTTTCGAACGCGGCCTTCAGCAACGTCGCCACCACCGGCCTGGCGGCCCTGTACCCCGGCGTCCCGGCGGCGGGCGCGGCGCCCACCACCGCGGGGCTGGACTTCACGCCGGCGGCCGCCCTGGGCACGGGCGGGCTGAGCGCCTTCACCGGCACGGCCATCTCGGGCCGCGTGAACGGCTACTTCGGCGGCACGCTGGTCCCCACCGCCTACCGCGGCGCGGCCGATCCGGCCGGCGCCAAGTGGTGGCAGGGCTGGACCTCCTACGTCCGCAACTGAGGCACGCACCATGAAGCGCGGCGGCGGGGGCTTCTTTCGGGAAGCTCCCGCCGCCGGCGCGTTCCACGGAAGATGCAGATCGATCGATGAGATTCGCGACGAGCAGACGATGGATCGCCGCGCTGGCCCTGGCGGCGCTGGCGGGATGCGGCCGGGGCGAGGCGGCCGAGACGGACGCGCGCGCCGTCCCGGTGGACAGCGCGCGCCCGATGAAGCTGGCGCTCGACGCCTTCCGCGCCGGGCTTCCGCCCACGCGCGAGCTGGGCGGATCGTACGCGGCGGACCGCGACTCGCTGGTCCGGCGCTTCGTCTCCGCGCTGGAGCGGAGCGACACGGCGGCGTTCATGCCGATGATGATGAGCCGCGCCGAGTTCGCCTGGCTCTTCTACGAGCACGATCCGCAGTCGAAGCCGCCGTACGAGCTGCCGCCCGAGGTGATGTGGATGCAGGGGATGCAGCAGGGGGAGCGGGGGATCGCCCGCGCGCTGCGGGACCACGGCGGGCGGGCGCTGGCGCTGGCCGGCTACGCCTGCGAGCGCCAGGAGCCGCGCGGCGCCGCCCGCCTCTGGACCGGCTGCCTCCTCGACCTCCGCCGCGAGGACGGATCGCGCGAGAAGGTGCGCCTCTTCGGCGGCATCCTGGAGCACGGGGGCCGCTACAAGTTCAGCTCGTACGCCAACGATCTCTGATCCGCGCGATCCGCCGGAATCGCCGCGCGACCTCGGAGAGGTGGCGATCCGACGCGGCGTCGGCGACCGCCCGCACGAACGCCGGTGTGAATCGGACGATCGCGCGCGGCGCCGGGCGCGGTCGAGTGCGTGAACACACCGCTAGAACCACGGGAAGCCCTCCGGGCTGGCCGCGGCGCACGCCGGTGCATCGGCGCACGGGGCCACCCTTTGTCGACGCGCGAACGTCGGTGTGAATCGGCCGATCGCGCGCGGCGCCGAGCGCGGTCGGGTGCGTGAACACACCCGCTAGAACCACGGGAAGTCCTCCGGGCTGGGTCGCGGCGCACGCGGATGCATCGGCGCGTCGGCCACCCTCGTCGACGATCGCCCGCACGAAGCCTCGCCACACATCACTCTCGTCATGAGCGACATCGTGGCGAGGCTTCCCGTCGTTCTGGCCGGCGGGTTCAACCGCTGGCGCGGAGACCGCGGCCCACACGGCCGCGCGGGGTGATTCGACTCCGCATCCATACAACGCCGTTACGCCCCGGCCGTTCGCGCGACGAACGCGGCGGGCAGATTTCCCTTGTCGAAACGAGACCGAGAAGAGGAGATCAGAGATGCTGATGACGATGGATTTCGGCGCCGAGATGGCGGAGGGGAAGGGGACCACGGAGGCCATGCTCCTCCCGCTGCCACCCGTGGTGGACACGCCCGCGGTGGTGATGCTGGGACTGCTGGCGGGCGGCCGGCGTCCGCTGCTGCTGGACGCCTCCGCCGTCCGCGAGGTGCAGGGCACCGCCGCGCCGATGCTGGAGTCGCTCCTGCGCGTCACCCGCGCCGCCGGCTTCCCCGCGCGGATGATCGGCGCCTCCGCCGCCCTCCGCCGCGCTCTCGACGGCCATCCCCTGGCCGCCTACTTCCGCGACGCGGTCGCCCCCGACGACCATCTCTTCGTCTGCCCCGACCGCGACGAGCCCGGCTTCCAGCCCAGCCTCCGCTGACCGAGATCCGGGTTCGAGAAACGACGAAGGGCGGCCGATCCATTCGGCCGCCCTCCTCGCATCCCGCTCAGCCCTGCCGTGCGGTCAGATCTCGCACGCGCAGCACTTGGCGCCCTCGCTGGGGATGAACCCGCAGGGACCCGGCGGCAGGCCGCGGGCGGCGCAGATGGAGTTGCACTCCGCCTGCGTGCTGCAGTATCCGAACAGTCCCTGCCCGACCGGATCGTAGCAGTTCGCCTTCGCCGACTTCGCCGTTGCCTCCGACGCGCCGAACGCGAGCGCCGCGGCGATGCCGAGTCCGAGCGTTGCCTTGCCGAGATTCTGGAGCGTGAGCATACCGGCCTCCGGAGCTGGGGCGAAGGATTGAGCACCGTGGATGCGGTGCTTTCGCGCCATCTCAATATGATCGGGGAAGCCGGCCGGAACAAGGATCACGTCATTCCCCGCGCGCCGCAGTCTCCTTTCCCGTCGATCGAGCCATCACGAAGCCGCCGGCTCCGCCAAACGACGAAGGGCGGCCGATCCACTCGGCCGCCCCCGTCTCTTGCTGGCTGTCCCCTGTCCCCTGTCCCCTGTCCCCTCGCGTCAGGGCGCCACCAGCTTGCCCAGCACCATGTAGCACAGCGCCGAGATGACGAACGCCGCCGGGATCGTCAGGATCCACGCCCAGACGATGCGGCCCGCCACCCCCCAGCGCACCGCCGAGAGCCGGCGCGTGGCGCCCACGCCCACGATGGAGCCGGTGATGGTGTGCGTGGTGGAGACCGGGATCCCGAACCTGGTGGCCAGCAGGATGCTGATGGCCCCGCCCGTCTCCGCGCAGAAGCCGCCCACCGGCCGCAGCCGCGTGATGCGCGACCCCATGGTGTGCACGATCCGCCACCCGCCGAAGAGCGTCCCCAGCGAGATCAGCGAGTACGCCGACAGCTCCAGCCAGAGCGGGACGTGGTCGCCGTTGGCCAGGTACAGGTGGCGCATCCACCCCTGCTGGTTCTCGAACAGGTGGTTCGTCGCCACCAGCAGCCCCACCACGATCCCCATGGTCTTCTGCGCGTCGTTGCCGCCGTGCGCCATGGAGAAGAGCGCCGAGCTGGCCAGCTGCGCCCCCCGGAACAGGCGGTCCACCCGCCCCGGCGAGGTGCGCTGGAAGATCCAGTAGACGATCACCATCAGCCCGAACCCCAGCGCCATCCCGATGAGCGGCGACAGGAAGATGAAGAGGATGGTCTTGTACCACCCCGACGGGATGATGGCGCCGAACCCCGCCTTGGCCACCGCCGCCCCCGCGTAGCCGCCCAGGAGCGCGTGCGAGGAGCTGGAGGGGAGCCCCCAGTACCAGGTGATCAGGTTCCAGGCGATGGCCCCCAGCAGCCCGCCCAGGATGACGCTGGGGGTGACGATCTCCACGTCGATCATCCCCTTGCCCACCGTCTTCGCCACCGCCGTGCCCACCACGAAGAGGGCGGCGAAGTTGAAGGTGGCCGCCCACAGCACCGCCGCGAACGGCGAGAGCACGCGGGTGCCCACCACCGTGGCGATGGAGTTGGCCGAGTCGTGGAAGCCGTTGACGAAGTCGAACGCCAGGGCCACCACGATGATCACTACGACGTAGGTCTCCACGGGAGGCTCAGCTGTTCTTGAGGGCGATGCTCTCGAGGACGTTGGAGGCGTCGTCGCACAGGTCGACGGCGTCCTCCAGCTTGTCGAACAGCTCCTTCCACTTGATCACCTCGATGGGGTCCTTCTCCACGCGGAAGAGCTGGCCCACGGCCTCGTGGTAGATGGCGTCGGCCTCTTCCTCCAGCTTCTTCAGCTTTCCGGTGGCGTCCAGCACCATCTTGGGCTTCTTCAGGTTCCCCACCGAGGCCTCCAGGCACTCCGCCGCGCGGCAGAGCACCCCCGCCAGCGCCGCCGCCTCGGGGCGCGGCTCGCGCACCGAGAACATCTGCGCCCGGCGCGCCACGCCGTCCACCAGGTCGATGACGTCGTCCAGCCGCGAGGCCAGCAGGTGGATGTCCTCGCGGTCGATGGGGGTGACGAAGCTCTTGTCGATGCGCACGATGACGTCGTGCGTGAGCGTGTCGGCCTCGTGCTCCACGCGCTTGATCTCGGCCACCAGCTCGTCCAGGCGCTCCGGGTGGGCGAACAGCTGGGCCAGGAGCGAGGTGGCGGCGGAGAGGCGCTTGGCCAGCTCCTCGAACATGGGATAGAACTGCTCGTCGCGCGGGATGAGTCGCACGTGTGCCTCCATTGTCATGGCCGTTTGTAACACGCCGCGGCGGCCGGTCCGCTGCGCCGTGACAACCGTGGAAACGGGTGTAACGGCGCGGAGGCCCGCCCCGGAGCGCCGTGAACCTATGCTGCGGCGCGCGGCGACGAAAGGGCGAGGGGAGAACAGGGTTACGGGGGGGAGGCGGTTCCGTTACAGGCGCGTGACACCCGCCCGGTATGTTCGGGCCGTTCGGCTTCAAAGTCCAGAACTCGCTGAAGAGAACGAACCCGATGAAGAAGCTCTGGCCCGGCGCCCTCGCGCTCCTCGTGCTCGCTTCCGCCTGCGGCGGCGGCGACGGCGAGAACGCGACGCCCGGGAAGATGAAGGACGGGGGCGCGTCGCCCGCGGGGACGCTGACGCTCACCGGCGCGGGCGCCACCTTCCCGTATCCCATCTATTCCAAGTGGTTCTCCGACTACGCGCGGCAGAACCCCGTGCGCGTCAACTACCAGTCGCAGGGCTCCGGCGCCGGCATCCGCCAGGTGACCGAGGGCACCGTGGACTTCGGCGCCTCGGACGCGCCCATGACCGACGAGGAGCTGGCCCGCAAGCCCGACGTCCTCCACGTCCCCACCGTCCTGGGCGCGGTCGCCGTGGCCTACAACGTCCCCGGCCTCGCCCAGCCGCTGAAGCTGGACGGCGCCACCCTGGCCGCGGTGTTCCAGGGCCAGGTGAAGAAGTGGAACGACCCGCGGATCGCCGCGCTGAACGCGGGCGCCGCGCTCCCCGACCAGGACATCCTCCCCGTCTACCGCACCGACGGGAGCGGGACCACCTACGTCTTCACCGACTACCTGGCGGCGGTGAGCCCGGAGTGGAAGACGGCCGTCGGGGCGGGGAAGAGCGTCAAGTGGCCCGCCGGGCTGGGCGCCAAGGGGAACGAGGGCGTCACCGGCCAGGTCAAGCAGACGCCGGGCGCCATCGGCTACGTGGAGCTGGCGTACGCGCAGCAGAACCAGCTGGCCGTGGCGCAGATGCGCAACCAGGCCGGCCAGTTCGTCGCCCCCTCCGTCGAGGCCACCACCGCCGCCGCGTCCGACCTCGGCGCGCAGCTCCAGGCGCACCCGGACTTCCGGATGTCGATCGTCAACGCGGCCGGGGCGCAGGCGTACCCCATCTCCTCCTTCACCTACCTGCTGATCCCCAGTCACATGGAGGACTGCGGGAAGGCGAAGGCGCTGGCGCAGCTGGTCCGCTGGGCGCTCACCGAGGGCGGCCCCAGCGCCACGCAGCTGCACTACGCGCCGCTCCCCGAGACGCTGCGCGGCCCGGTGCTGCAGAAGCTGGGGACGGTGACCTGCGGGGCGAGCCGCGAGGCGGCGCTCCCGGCATGACGACGGGTGCGAAGGTGCGAGGGTGCGGGGGTGCGACGTGCTTCGGTCGATCGGCCGGCGCCCGTCGCGAGCCCGGACCCCCCTGGCACCTTCGCACTTCCGCACCTTCGCACCGAGTGTAAATGCAAGCGACACCCGAAGAAGCCGGCGCGCTTCCCGGGCCGCCCCGCCGCGGGGTGGCGGCGTGGTTCCCGGGGTGGTGGCACGGCAACCTCTCGGACCGGACGTACTCGATGGCGCTGGCCGCCTTCGGGCTCACCATCCCGGTCCTCTTCCTCCTGATCCTGGTCCGCATCGGCCGCGCGGCGTGGCCGGCGCTGGCCGCGTTCGGCGGGGCGTTCGTCTCGTCGTCGGACTGGAACCCGGTGGCGGGGTCGTTCGGCGCGCTGCCGTTCATCTACGGGACCGTGGTCTCGTCGCTCCTGGCGCTGGTGATCGCCGTCCCGCTGGCGGTGGGGCTGGCCATCTTCCTCACCGAGCTGGCGCCGCGCTGGCTGGCCACGCCCATCGCCTTCGGCACCGAGCTGCTGGCGGCCATCCCCTCCGTGGTCTACGGGCTCTGGGGGATCTTCGTCCTGGTCCCCTGGCTCCGCGACCACGTGCAGGCGCCGCTCGCCGGCTCCGTGGGGAAGTCCATCGGCCTCTTCGCCGGGCCCGCGTACGGGGTGAGCATCCTGGCCGGCGGGGTGGTGATGGCCATCATGATCGTCCCCTTCATCTCCGCCGTGTCCCGCGAGGTGCTGGCGGCGGTCCCGGTGGCGCAGCGCGAGGCGGCGCTGGCGCTGGGAGCCACGCGGTGGGAGATGACCTGGCAGGTGGTGCTCCCATACGCCACGCCGGGGATCATCGGCGCCGTCATCCTGGGACTCGGGAGAGCGCTGGGGGAGACGATGGCGATCACGATGGTGATCGGGAACCGGCCCGACATCCCCACGTCGCTCTTCGCGCCGGGGTACACGATGGCGAGCGTGCTGGCCAACGAGTTCAGCGAGGCCAGCGACGAGCTGCACCTGGCGGCGCTGATGGGGATCGCGCTCCTCCTCTTCGGCATCACCATCATCGTCAACAGCATCGCGCGCCTCCTGGTGTGGCGCGTGGCGCGGAGGGCGGGGAAATGAGCGGGCCCGCGATCACCCCGCACGCCGAGAGCGCCGCGGCCGCGCTCCCGCGCCAGGGCCTCGGCTTCCGCGACCGCCGCCGCCGCGCCACGTCGCTGGTGATGCTGGCGCTCACGGGCGTCGCCGCCGCCATCACCGTCCTCCCGCTGCTCTTGATCTTCTTCCACCTGCTGCGGGCGGGGCTGGGGGCGATCTCCGTCGACTTCTTCACGCAGACGCCGGCGCCGGTGGGGGAGAGCGGGGGCGGGATCGGCAACTCGCTCCTGGGGACCTTTCTCCTGGTCTCCCTCTCGGCGCTGATCGGGCTCCCGATCGCCATCGGGGCGGGGATCTACCTGGCCGAGAACGAGGCGAGCCCCATCGCGGGGGTGGTGCGCTTCGTCACCGACGTGATGAACGGGATCCCGTCCATCGTCATCGGCATCTTCGTGTGGACCTGGGTGGTGGTGTCGATGGGGCACTTCTCCGCCTTCGCGGGCGGGGTGGCGCTGGCCATCATGCTGATCCCCATGGTGACGCGGACCACGGAGGAGATGGTCCGCCTGGTCCCGCGCGAGCTCAAGGAGGGCGGGCTGGCGCTGGGCTTCACCCGCTGGCGCACCACGCTGGGGATCGTCCTCCCGGCGGCGCGGAGCGGGATTCTGACCGGCGTCCTGGTGGCGCTCGCCCGGATCGCGGGGGAGACGGCGCCGCTCCTGTTCACGGCGTTCGGCAACCCGTTCTGGGAGTGGCGGCTGGGGGAGCCGGTGGACGCGCTCCCCGTGCGCATCTTCCAGTACGCCATCAGCCCGTACGAGGAGTGGCACCAGCTGGCGTGGGCCGGCTCGCTCCTGCTGATCGCGCTGGTGCTGGCGGTGAGCCTGGCCGCCCGCTTCCTGATCCGCAGCCCTTACCGGAGCCGGTGACTTCTATGCAGCCAACGACGACCGAGAGCCGGCCGGCGGCCACCGTGGAGCCCCCGGCCTCCCCCAGACCCGAGACCCCGTCCGTGACGCCGACGCCTCCGCTGGAGACCCCCGCCCTGGCCGTGGAAGCGGTGGACTTCTCCTTCTGGTACGGAAGCACCCGCGCCCTGAACGACATCCACCTGGCCATCCCCGAGCGCCGGGTGACGGCGCTGATCGGGCCGTCCGGATGCGGGAAGAGCACCTTCCTCCGCTCCATCAACCGGATGAACGACCTGATCCCGGGGATCCGCCACGACGGCGACATCAGGATCCGCGGCGGGAGCGTGTACGACGCCGGGGTGGACGTGGTGCAGCTGCGCAAGCGCGTGGGGATGGTGTTCCAGAAGTCCAATCCCTTCCCCAAGTCGATCTACGACAACGTGGCGTACGGCGCCCGCGTGAACGGGCTGGCCCGGGGGCGGCGGGCGCTGGACGAGATCGTGGAGCGCTCGCTGCGGCAGGCGGCCATCTGGGACGAGGTCAAGGACCGCCTGGACCGGAGCGCGCTGGGGCTTTCCGGCGGCCAGCAGCAGCGGCTGTGCATCGCCCGCGCGCTGGCCGTGCAGCCGGAGGTGCTGCTGATGGACGAGCCGGCCTCGGCGCTGGACCCCATCGCCACGCAGAAGATCGAGGAGCTGATCTACGAGCTCAAGGACGAGTACACCATCGTGATCGTGACCCACAACATGCAGCAGGCGGCGCGCGTCTCCGACTTCACGGCGTTCTTCTACCTGGGGAACCTGGTGGAGGTGGACCGCACGGACGCCATCTTCACCAACCCGCGCGAGGAGCGCACCGAGGCCTACATCACCGGGAGGTTCGGATGAGCCCCGCCCCCGGCGTCCGCCACTTCCACGAGGAGCTGGCGCGGCTGAAGAGCAAGCTGCTGGAGATGTCGTCGCTGGCGGAGGACCTGCTGGCGGTGGCGGTGGAGGCGCTGCACGAGCGCGACGTGGGGCGCGCGCAGACGGTGATCGCGCGCGACCGCGACCTGGACGCCATCGAGATCCAGATCGACGACATGTGCATCCACCTGCTGGCGCTGCAGCAGCCGATGGCGCGCGACCTCCGGCTGATCACCATGGCGATGAAGATCAGCAACGACCTGGAGCGGGTGGGCGACCACGCGGTGAACATCGCCGAGGCGGTGGCGCACCTGGCGGGGCAGCCCATCTTCATGGAGCTCCCGGAGATCGAGGAGATGGCGCGCCTCGCCCGCGAGATGCTTTCCGACGCGCTGGACACCTTCGTCCGCGCGGACCCGGCGGGCGCGCGCGAGGTGTGCCGCCGCGACGACCGCGTGGACCAGATGCACGACTCGCTCTTCCGCATCCTGCTGACGCACATGATGGAGGACCCGCGCCGCATCGGCCCGGCGATGTCGATGTTCCTGGTGAGCCGCAACCTGGAGCGCGTGGCCGACCTGGCCACCAACATCGCCGAGGACGTGGTCTTCCTGGTGGAAGGCCGCAACATCCGCCACCTCGCCGAGTTCGACGCCGTCCCCGCCGCCGGCAGCTGAGGCGGGCGAGCAACGGAAGGGGACAGGGTACAGGGGACAGGTTACAGGGGACAGCCGGCGGCAGGATCGCCGGCGAACGATCGTGCGAAGCCCTCTTCCGAGAGATCGGGGGAGGGCTTCGTCATGGATCGGATCGGAATCGGCGGATCGGGGTGGTCGGCGGGATGATGATCGGGAGACGGCGATCGGGGAAGATGGTGATCGCGAGGTGGGGGATCGGGGGATCGGGGGGCGGGCGGGGAATCGGCGGAATGATGATCGGGAGATAACGGTCGAGGGGATGGTGATCGTGAGATGGCGGGTGTTCAGGATGGGTGATCGGCGGATCGGCGCGGATTGAGGGATGGGCGGGTGGATCGTCGTGGATCGATCGTGCGTGAGGCACGGCCCCGCGCGGGCGCGTGAACACGCCCGCTAGAACAACGGGAAGCCCTTCGGGCTGGTCGGCGCATTCCGGATCCACCGCGCGCATCGCCGTTTTTCGCGCAGAGCGACGCGCGCATCCGTGCGACGCGCGAACGCTGGCGACGTGGCAGATAAGGCTCCCTCCCACCGCTTGCGGGGGGAGGGGCCGCCGCGGCACGCGACACCGCCGGCCGAAGCGCGCCGGACCGCCGCTGCGGTTCGTCGGCGGTGTGACGGCGGGATCTCGGGGGCGACGGGCGGTGGTGCGCGACCGAGGCACCCTCACCCCCCCGGCCCCCCTCTCCCGACAACGGGAGAGGGGGGAGAACTGCACGCGGGGAGCGGGTTTTCGGGCTGGATCTGTTTTCTTGTCTTCTCCCCTCGGGGTTTGGGGGGAGGCCGGGAGGGGGCAGCCGCGGCACGCGCCGCCGCCCGCCGATCGCGACGGGCGTGAACGAAGCGGAGGCACGGAGATGCCGATCTCCGTGCCTCCCGCCGTCACTTCACCGATCCCATCCCTCCCGTCACCTCAGGGGCTGCCCATGGGGAGCGACATGTCGATGGTGGGCGGCCGCTCGATCTCCTCCTGGGTGGCGGGGCGGCTGAGCCAGGCCGGGACCCGGGCCCACTGCTCCGGCGTCAGCCGCTCGCGCGTGAGCTCCACGGCCGACTCGGCGAGCTCCAGCGCCCGGCCGGTGAGCTCCTGGAGGCGCGCCCGGCGCGCAGGCGTGAACGGCCCGTCCTGCGTGTAGACGTCGGTGAGCGAGTCCACCACCACCGCCACCTCGGGCGCCAGCGAGTCGGCCAGCGCCCGCAGCCGCGCCCGCTGGATGGAGGTGAGCGAGAGCGCCGCGGTGTCGGTGGCGCTCAGCGCCAGGAGGACCGCGGGGACGTTGCGCACCCGCCGCGCCACGTCCGCGCGCACCGACTCCCGCGCCCGCCCGGACCCCAGCTCGATGGCCTGCATCAGCGGCTGGTAGCGCGGATCGGCGCCCAGCGTGACGCGGGCCTGCAGCGCGACGCGGAACGGGAGCCGCAGCGCGCCGCCGCCCAGCGGCCGGCCGAAGGCGGGGTTCACCTCGTAGGCAAAGGCCCGGCGATCCGGGTCGAAGCCCCGCACCTGCAGGAGGGTGGCGTCCGGCACCGGGTACTGCCCCCAGCCGCGGAGCCCGTCCGGCCCGTGCAGCAGGTAGTCCAGCCCCGCGGTCACGTTGGAGGCCGTCAGCGTCAGCGCCAGCCGCCGCGTGTTGACGTTCCCCACCGCCAGGAGCTCCGCGCGCACGTCCAGCGAGGGCGACCAGGCTGTCCGGCAGGCGCCGGCGGACGCGATCCGCCCCGCCTGCTCGCGCAGGCACCGGCGGGCCCCCGCCGGCGCCTCGTCCAGCAGCCTCCGCATGGCGCCGGCGAGCGCCGGGTTCGCCGCGGACGCGGGGTCGAAGACGAACGCGCGGTCGTTGGCGTACCCGTCGCCGTTGACGTCTCCCCCCACCAGCGGGGTGAACGGGAGCCCGGACGCCAGGCTCCCGATGGCGCTCACCCGCAGCCGCCGGGTCACGCGCGCGCGCAGCACCGCCTGCAGCAGGTGCCGGTGCGCGAACGGCGCGTCCACCCACTCCAACTCCGTGGGATCGCCCGAGGTGCCGAGGGAGGGCGCGCCCGGGGCCGGGACCCCTCCCCCCAGCGTGCGCGCGTGGGTGAGGGTGTAGAAGATCCCGATCTGCCCCCCTCGGCCGAACGGCCCGTTGAGCGCCGCGGTGAGCTGCCCCGTCCACGACCGCCCGCGGGAGCCCAGCTCCAGGACGGAGCCCAGCGAGGGCGCCGCCCGCGACGCCCCCGGGGCGATCCCCCCCGTGGCCGGATCGATCTCGTCCGCCGCCGCGTAGACGGGGCGGCCGCCCTCGTCTGCCAGCGTGAACGCCGCCTCCCCGTGGAAGTTGCGCTCGGCGGCGCTCGGGAGGTGCGTCCCGCGCACCAGCAGCGCGTCCACCCCGATCCCCCAGCGCGCCGTCAGCCTGCCGCCCGCCCCCAGCGACACCCGCCAGGTGCGCGGCGCGCCGAACGCCGGGTCGAAGACCGTCGCCCGGGGCGCCGCCGCGGAGAAGATGGAGCCCTGGTCGCCGCACGAGGACGGGATGGCGCCGGGGTCGGCGCCGTAGCGCGCCCACTCCGGGGCCGGGGCGGCGGGGCCCACGCACACCAGCGTGGCCTCCCCCGCGCCCGTCTCGCTCCAGCGCGAGGCCAGCGACCCCAGCGGCGCCGCCCCGCCGAATCCTCCCGCCCCGCCCTCGACTGTCCAGTTCCCCCGTCCGCGCAGGTCGTACCGGAACCCGAAGCGGGGCGCGAGCACCAGGTCGGAGGGCACCCGGCTCCCTCGCCCCCCCAGCAGCGAGTCGGCCGCGGGAGCCAGCGCGGCGCGCCGGCCGTAGCGCGTCCCGTCCAGCCGCAGGCCGAAGACCACGTTCAGCCGGTCGCTGGGCCGCCAGCCGTCGCCCAGGTAGAGCGCGGCGTACCGGCGCACCGCCTCGCCGGGCTCCTCCGCCAGGCTGCGCGTGAACGAGGCGGGGCGCCCGGCCTCCAGGTCGGCCAGGCTGTTGAAGGTGAAGGTGCCGCCGCGGCCGGAGACCGCCTCGGAGAGGGCCCGCTCCTCCTGGAGGAGCACCCCGGCCTTGAGCACGTGCCCGCCCGCCGCCCCCACCTTCACCTCGTTCCCCAGCTCCCACAGCGAGTGCTCCTCGCGCATGGCGAACGGCACCCCGCCGAAGCCCAGGACGGAGCTCCCCGTGGTCCCGTCCTCCAGCTCCGACCGCACGCGCACCACGCCGGCCGGCGCCAGGGCGCTCGCGCCGGCGCCGGAGTGCCCCGCGGAGCGGTAGCCCCGAAGCTCGTTGGACCACCGCCCCCGCCCCCAGGAGTGCTGCAGGAGGAGCCCGCCGTGGCGCGAGCGCTGCTCGCCCCCGCTCCCCAGCAGGCGCAGCGGCGAGGCCGCGAGCCCCGAGCCGTCGAACGCGCGCCCGTCCAGGCGCGCGGTGAGCGACTGGTGCCGCGAGAGCGCGAGGTCCACGCGGGCCAGCGCCGAGGCGGCGTCGCGCGTGGCCGGCCCCGCGGAGGGCGCGGCCGAGGCCGCCCCCAGGCGCCGCGCGATCTCCACCAGCCGCCGGGCCGAGTCGGGCGAGACGTCCAGTCGGCGCAGCGACGCCGGGTCCAGCAGTTCCAGCCCCGTGCCCGCCGCGGTCCCGTGCGTCAGGTCCAGGGCGCCGTAGACGAAGAGGCGGTCGCGCGACAGCGCGCCGCCGCCCCCGCCGTTGAGGCGCAGGCGGCGTCCGGGGCGGCCGGCCACGTCGCCCGGCGGCCCGCCGTAGCGCAGCGACGGGTCCTCCAGGTAGCCGCTCAGCGACCCGCCCCACCGGTTGGTCCCCCCGATGGTGGTCGCGGCGATCTGCCCGCCGGAGAACTGCCCCCGCGCCACGTCGTAGCTGTTGGTGAAGACGCCCACGCTGCGGACTCCCTCGGTGGGGAGGCTCCCGCCGCCGTACGTCGCGCCGTCCACGGTGGCGCCGTTCTGGTCCGGCGACTGCCCCGCGATGGAGAGCCCCGCCCCGTCCGGCCCCGTGCGCATCACCCCCGGCTCCAGGGCGGCCACCTCGGCGAAGCTCCCCGGGTCCACGGGAAAGCCCTCGCTGGTGACGGCGCTCCAGCGGGCGGCCCGCTCCGCCGCGGTCGGGCGGTCGGGGTCGGGGAGGATGGTGACCGCCGTCACCGTGTCCAGCACCACCGGCCGGGGGGTGAGGCGGAGGTCGCGGTCGATGCGCGCGGCGCCGGGCGCGCGCTCCACCGCCGCGCTGAACGACAGGTATCCGAAGGCGCTCGCGGTGACCACGTACGAGCCGGAGCCCCCCGGCACCACGAAGCGGTACCCACCCCCCTCGTCGGCGCGGACGGACTGCTCGCGCCCGCCCTCCACGGAAAGGCGCACGCCAGCGCGGGGGATGGGGGTGCCGTCGCGGCCGAGCACCCGGCCGGTGATGGTGTCGGCGGGGAGCTGCGCGGCCGCGGGGCGCGCCAGGAGAAAAACGAGCGCGGCGGCCGCGGGCCAGCGAGGCCCGGGCCGCCGGGGAACAGCGGGCGCCACGGCGCGCCTCCCCTATCGGGAGCGCGCCGGCTCCGCCGAGCGGAGCGCCCGCTGCACGTACGCCTCCAGCGAGTCCATCGGGGGCGCGCCCTGGAACCGCCGCCCGTTGATGAGCAGCGTGGGCGTACCCGTCACGTACAGCCGGTTCCCGGCCACCGTGTCCCGCGCCAAGGCGGGGAGGGGCCCCGTGGCCGCGGCGCACGCCGTGAAGCGCGGCAGGTCGCGCACCCCCGCGTCCGAGGCGAAGCGCTCCCAGGGGAAGTGGCCGATGGAGTCCTGCGCGGCGAAGAGCGCGTCGTGGAAGGGCTCGAACCGGCCCTGCTCCGCGGCGCACTCGCTGGCCCGCGCGGCTGGGACCGCGTGCTGGTGCCCCTGGATGGGGAAGTGCCGGTAGACCACCGAGACCTGGTCGGGGCGCGCCCTGCGGAGCGTGCGCAGGCGGTCCATCAGCACGGCGCAGAAGGGGCACTGGAAGTCCGAGAAGACCACCACCGTCACCGGCGCCTCCGCCGGCCCCATCCGGTGCCCCTCCCGGGCGAAGCTCCGCCAGTCGGAGATGCGGGTGCCGGGGGCGGGCGCCGCCCGGGGCGTGGAGAGCTCGCGGCGGGCCACCAGCCCGGTCGTCACCAGCGCGCAGAGCGTCAGCACGGCGACGGCCACGTTCAGGAGGCGGTCGGTGTTCATGGGCGTCCCCGGTCGGCCGGAAGGGTTCCCGCCACCAGCACCACCTCCCGCTCCTCGCTCCCGCGCCGGATGCGGTAGGTGTAGCGAGCCCCGGGGCGCACCAGGAGCGCCCCATCCTCGCGGGCGTCGCGCCCGTCGACCTCCAGGATGATGTCGCCGGCCGCCAGCCCCGCCTTCTGGGCGGGCGATCCGGGGTCGACCCTGTCGATCACCAGGGGCGCCGAGGCGGTCTCCTGGCCCCCGCTCATGGTGAACGAGAAGCGGATGTCGAAGCCTGTGTAGCCGCGCGGCTGCGCGGGCGGTGCCTGCCGGACGGTGGGCGTCGCCACGGCGCCGGCGGAGCCCTGCGCGCTCGCGCCCGCGGCGAAGACGAGGAGGCCGGCGCAGCTCAGGACCAGGGTGCGTGCGATTCTGGGCATGGCGCGTTCAGGCGGTGAGGAGTTCAGGCGTCAAAAGGGTGCGGGGTGTGGCCGCGGCTCGACCCGCGGCCACACCATTCCATCATGGGGAGCCGACCCAACGGCGCAAAGCAGCCGCGGCGGCTCCGCCCGTCACGCGTTGCTGCAGCTGCCGCTGATGGTGATGGTGCCGTCGCCGTTGTCCGTGCAGGACGTGACGGACCCGGACTTGTAGCCCTTCCCTTCGCAGTAGCCGTCCGCGTACCCCTCGGCGTAGGCGCGGTCCGCCGTGCTGCACTCCGCCATGAGCTCCGAGGCCTGCACCGGCTGGGCGAGGAACGCGGCGCCTCCAAGGGTGACCGAGGCGGCGACGAGACAGGCCCCAAGCTTCACGCTCTTCATGCTGCCCTCCTTGGTGGATGAGTTTCGAACATCGGACCCCCCGGCCATGGCCTCGCCAGCACGCCGGCGCCAGCGCCCAGCGAGGATCAGCCCGGGGCTCCACGAGACTGCGCAGCCAGGTTAAAAAAAGCTTTTTTTTTTGTCAAGAGGCGGGAAAGGTGATTTTTGCCCTTCGTGAAAAAAAGGCCACACCGTTTTGTGGCCGAGCAAAAAACGGCTCCTTGCCGCTGCTTTTCCCGTCGTCCGCGGTCACTTTCGGCCCCCTGCTTCGAGTGATCGATCAGTGTCGATCCGCATGCGTGACCCGGCGCCCGCCGAAGCACCGAAACCACTCCCGCCGAGCGAGTGCGCGACGAAGTGGAAAATCGCTCCTCCGCGGATCGTGCGCTGGACCCGTCCTCGGCGGCCGCGTGAACACGCCTACTACAGTGATGGAAGCCTTCGGGGCCGGTCCGCGCACCCCGAACCCATGCGCTCATCGCCGCTTTCACCGCAGCGCGACGGGCGGATCCGTGCGACGCGCGATCGCCGGCGACGAGGACGCGGTAGAAAGGCTCCCTCTCCCGCGCAGCGGGGGAGGGCATGCGTCGTCGTTCGCCGATCGCGACGGACCCTTCGTACTTTCGCACTCGTCCGCCCCCACGCTCGGCGCGGAAGTTGCGCGCTCGCGGGCGTCCGGCGATCGAACGCACGTCCGTTCGTCTTGCCCGGTCGCGCGGCGGCGCATTACAATACGCATCCTCCCACGCTACTGAACCTCCATCCCGGTCGCTTGATGCCCCCTCGCGAGACCGCGAACTGCGACCCCGAAGATCCCCAGCACCCGTCGGCCCAGTACAAGCCTCTCGCCATGGAGGGGCTTCACGTCGCCGATCCCGTCGAGCAGCTCCTCGAGGAGATGGTCGAGGAGACGCAGCCGCACGCCCTGGCGTACGGGACCACGCTCCGCGGCCGCGTGGCCATCGTCACCGGCGGCGCCACGGGGATCGGCAAGGCCATCGCGCTGGAGTTCGCGCGGCACGGCGTGCACGTGGCCTTCAACTACCACGCGTACGACCACGGCGACGAGATCCGCGCCGAGGCCGAGCAGACGGCCCGCGAGATCATGCAGCTGGAGGTGCGCTGCCACTTCGACGAGTGCGACGTGCGCGACCCCCGCGCCGTCGACCGCTTCGTGGCGGGGACGCAGGAGCACCTGGGCGGCCTCAGCGTGCTGGTCAACAACGCCGGCATCGCCCGCGACCGCGCCCTCTGGCGGCTCACCGACGAGCAGTGGCGCACGGTGCTGGACACCAACCTGACCGGCGCCTTCCACATGATCCGCTGCGTGGCGCCCGTCTTCCGCCGCCAGCACGACGGGAAGATCGTCAACGTCTCCTCGGTGCACGGGATCCGCAGCGAGTTCGGGCTGGCCAACTACAGCGCGTCCAAGGCGGGGCTCCTGGGGCTCACCCGCTCGGCGGCGCTGGAGTTGGGGCCCAGCAACGTCAACGTCAACGCCGTGGCCCCTGGCTACATCCGCACCACCCGCCTCACCAGCGGCGTCCCGGCGGAGATCCTGGACACCGCCCGCGAGCGCGCCGTCCTGGGCCGCCTGGGCGATCCGCAGGACGTGGCCAACGTGGTCGTCTTCCTCTGCTCGGAGTACGCGCGGCACATCACGGGGGCGGTGATCCCGGTGGATGGGGGGCATCTGCTGTAAGTGCCCAGGGCCCAGTGCACGGTGCCCGGTAACTGAAGTCCTGAGTCCTTAGTCCTAAGTCCTTAGTGAATCGGGGCGAGGGATCTCGCGGGGGAATCCTACGACAATCGGATGATCAAACGAACTTCGCTTCGCGCGCGGGCGTTCGCGCTCGCGTCGGTGGCCGTGCTGGCGGCGTGCGCGCGTCCGGCCGCGCAGGCGCCCCAGCCGGCGCGCCCGGCCGAGCCGCCCAGGGGCGCGGTGGCGATGCCGGCGATGGACCTGGGCGGCCAGCGCGTGCTCATCCTTCCCGTGCAGACGGCCAGCGGCCTCAACGTGAGCCGGGAGAAGGCGACGGCCGAGGTGGTCTTCGCGCTGGGGGAGCGGGACACGCGCACGGTGTGGATCACGCCGGACCAGCTCCGCGCCTCCATGCGGCGCATCCCCAACTACGCCCCCGATCCGTCCACGCTCCCCCCCGGCGCCTTCCAGCACCACGGCGAGCGCTACGTCATCGGCGAGCTGGCCATGCGCGTGCGGCGCTACACCTCGCTGATGGACGCGCGCCTGGCGCTGGTGATCCGCGACGCCCGCTGGCTCCCCGCGCCCGACGGCGCCACCGGGATGGTGCGCATCAGCGCCGCCATGGTGGACTCGCGCAACGGCACCGTCGTCTGGTACGGCGAGGCGGACGGCGAGCCCCGCCCCCTCCCCGACGACCCGGCCGTCGCCACCGCCGCCGCCGCGCTCGCCGCGAGGATGGTGGTCGAGAGCGGGCAGTGACGGCGGGTGCGAAGGTGCGAAGGTGCGAAACCCCTCGCCGGTGCTCCGGCGAGGGGTTTTTGCTTGCAGTCTGGATGTCTTCCGCTGTTGTACCGCCGGTCAGACACACGGCGCATGGGCCGGACTTCCGCGGAAGCGGACTTGCGCCGGCGTCGCCGCCAATTCGTCAATAAACCTCCTGCCCTTCGATTCTGGGCGCCGTCAACGGCAGGCAGAGGGAGAGCGCGCACGTGCCGCCCGCGCTCGGCTCCGGAGAAGGCCCCTTGGTCGTGTACGGCCCGCAAGCGGCGTCCTGTGTGATGCGGTAGCAGGCGTCGCCCGTGTAGTGCCCGTTGATCGTGCCGCGCAGATTCCCCAGCGACGGCGTGGTTGGGAACGATTGCACGGACAGCGATTCCAGGTTCAGAGCCAGCTTTTTCATGCCGCTTCCTTTTGGTGACTGGAACGAGTGGGGCAACGCTGCTTAACTTTTTCAGACGTTGCTTGTTTGCGTCATCAATCTATACGATCGTTTTCTTCGGAACAAGCGGAATTCATGTCCACTTACAGCAACTCAAAATTGGTGTTGTCCCAGGCTGAAACCCTGTCTCTCCATTCTTCCAGTCCGAAACCGTCGCCGAGCATGAACTTGTATAAAAGCGCGCTCTCTTTAAAATAAATAATGATCAGTCTAGATCCTGCGGCTCCCTCGGGTCCTTCCCACGAGGATGCTCGGGAATTCCGCGCCCGGCCACCATCGTTCACCCTCGCCGGCGCGCCGGCCGGGGGGTTTTGCTTGTCATCATCCCGCCGCGTATCTTGCCGCGCGCACGATCCCTGCGGAACCGCCGCGCGTCCGCGAGCAACGGGGCGAGGGAGATCGACAGCGGAAGGGCCGATTCCAACCAGGGCGCGCACCCCGCGCCCGCCGAACGATAGACGAGACGAATGGCGCATACCGTCACGCTGATCCCCGGAGACGGGATCGGGCCGGAGATCACCGACGCCGTGGTGCGGATCCTGGACGCCGCCGGCGCCGACATCCAGTGGGAGCACGCCAAGGCCGGCGAGGGCGCGCTCAAGGAAGTCGCCAACCCGCTTCCCCCCGAGACGGTGGAGGCCATCCGCCGCAACCGGCTGGCGCTCAAGGGGCCGCTCACCACCCCCAGCGGCACCGGCTTCCGCTCCATCAACGTGGCGCTGCGCCAGGAGTTCGAGCTGTACTCCAACGTGCGCCCCGTGCGCACCCTGCAGGCCGGCGGGCGCTACGAGGACGTGGACATCGTCCTGATCCGCGAGAACACCGAGGGGCTGTACAGCGGGGTGGAGCACTACATCGGCATCGGCAACGACCCACGCGCGGCGGCCGAGAGCGTGATGCTGGTCACCCGCTTCGGCGTCAACCGCATCCTCCGCTACGCCTTCGACTACGCCGTCAAGAACGGCCGCCGCAAGGTGACGCTGGCGCACAAGGCCAACATCCTCAAGTACACGCAGGGCCTCTTCCTGGACATGGGCCGGGAGATCGCCAAGGAGTACGAGGGGCGCGTGGAGTTCGAGGACCGGATCATCGACGCCACCGCCATGCAGCTGGTGCTGGACCCGTCGCGCTTCGACGTCATCGTCTGCGAGAACATGTTCGGCGACATCCTCTCCGACCTGATCGCCGGGCTGGTGGGCGGGCTGGGGCTGGCGCCGGGCGCCAACATCGGCGAGAACGCGGCCATCTTCGAGGCGGTGCACGGCTCGGCGCCCGACATCGCGGGGCAGGGGAAGGCCAACCCGTCGGCGCTGCTGATGGCGGCGGTGATGATGCTGGCGCACATGGGGATGAACGAGACGGGGCGGCGGATCACGGCGGCGCTGGAGGCCACCATCCGCGAAAAGGACACGCTGACGCCCGACCTGGGCGGCACCGGCACCACCTCCACCTTCGCCGACGCGGTCATCCGCCGGCTCTAGAAGAGCGGAAGGCACGGCCACACCATGAGCGACGCGAGCGACGCGGGGGAGACGTTCGACTGCCTGATGTGCGGCGCCGGCGTGGAGGGGAAGCCCGACCACCTGGGGCTGTGCGGAAAGTGCCGCGCCGAGGTGGTGCGGCGCTCCACCTGGGGTGCCGCGGTCCCCGCGCTGGTGGTGGTGGCGCTCTACTTCTGGATGCTGGCGGCGACGGGGATGTACGAGTCGCGCTTCCTGATGGTGTGGATCGCGCTGGGGGCCGCGCTGGCGTACGTGGCCTTCAAGGTCGCCCGGCGCGTGCTGTTCGAGGTGATCCACAGCCGCGGGGTGCGGGTGCGGAGGAACAAGATGAAGAAGGGGTAGATGCGCGGCTTCCTGGCGTCTTCGTGGATCAACGTGCTCGGCGCGGTCACCGGCGGGCTGCTGCTGGGCTTCGGCATCGGCCGCTTCGCGCACACGCCGTCGCTGGTGCCGGCGTCGATGTCCGTCTTCGGCCTGATCCTCCTCTGGTGGTCCATCTCCGACCGCCGCAAGGCCCGCCCCGGCGACCCCGAAAGCGAGACCCGCGGCGACCACACCATCGAATAGCTCCATCGCCTGATGGACGACGACGCCCTTCCTCCGCCCGGATGCGGAGGAAGGGCGTCTTGCGTTTGTCAGGTACAAAGGAGAAGGCCGAGCGCTCCGCCCTGCTCATCCTCCGAACGAGGCGAGGATACCAGCGCCGAAGATGAGCAGCAGCACGACGGGGACGACCGCCCACAACAGCAACCCGAGGAAGACCCCAAGGGCGATGGTGCCGACCGTTACGGGCGGGCGGGGGCGGACAGGGGCTCCGCACGCGGGGCACGCTTCGGCCCGGCGGCTCACGGCGTGGTCGCAGTCGGAGCACGTTGTGAGACGGGCGCCGCTCTTCTCCGCGGCAAGCCACTCGCGGACGTGATCGGTGGGGCTCTCGGAGCCCGCCCCGGAGCCCCTCAACGTAGTGCCGCAGCTCGCGCACCGGGTCCCTTCGGGTCCGGTCCCCTGGTTGCAGATCGGGCAGCGCATTTATCGACAACGCCCGCCTGGTCCGATTCCGCCGGTGGAGGCGTCGGTCAGCGTGCCACCGGATCCAACGCCGCCATCGGCAACACCCCCGCCGCCCGCGATGCCGACGCCGGAGCCGAGTCCATCGCCTTTGTCGGCGGAGAGGAGGTTGCCGCCGCCCCCGAGTTGACCATCGTAGCCGATAGACATATGGCCCACCTCCTTGTTGACTAGGTCGTCCGCCTCGCCGGCCGGGCGCGGCTGCCGTCGTGCAGATACTTCCAATGGTACGTGTACGAGCCGTTGCCGCCGGATGCGTTCGCATTCCAGGTGTTGGTTATCCCGGCGTACCCCGCTGATCGTTTCGCTTGGCGCCGAGTACAGCCGGGCGGCGCATCCGGCTTTGGCCTGCGTCGGCGCGACCGGGAGTGGGGACGGTGATCCACGTCCGTATGATCAACCTCGGATCATGTCGTTATAGCTAGGTAAATGCAATGATCTCCCGCTTGCCTGCATGCGCCGCTGCTGATCCCCGATCTCCTCCGCCACGATCGCCATCTTCCCGACACCTTCACGGATCGCCGCGCGTACCGGCGGGCGCCGGAGGACGGCGAGGCTGGTCCGCGTTCCGGCGGGCGGATAGATTGGCGCGAGGTCCGTCCTCACCCGAGCCGACGCACGGAAGATTCTGATGCCGCGACGCTTCGACGACCTGCAGCCGGACGAGCTCCCGGACGTGCTGCGCGAGGCCGTCCGCCGCCAGGACGTGGACGAGCGCGAGCGGGAAGTGCAGCTGGACCGCGAGGCGTACGCGGAAGCCGCGCAGGAGCTGGGGATCACCCGCGCCGAGCTGGACCGCGCCGCCGCCGAGCGGCACGCCGCCACCGTCCATCGCATCCGCCGCGCGCGAAAGATCCGCAACACCGCCGCCGCCGCGCTGATCGGCGTGCTGGCGATGGCCGGCGGATACCGCGTCCTCAATCCCCCCGCTCCCGATCCCACCACCTACACCTTCGAGCAGACCGCGTCCCAGGCATGGTCCGGCGACTTCAACCCGCGCTCCGTGGGGCGCGCGGGGCTGGAGGGGGGGCGCGGGGTGATCGAGGTGGAGCGGTTCGTGGCGGAGGACGACGGGCGCTACTGGGCCAACCTCAACTCCGCCGCCGTCCCGCCCTCCGTGGACGGCTACCGGACGATCACGCTCCGCATCCGCGGCGACGGCGGGCTGGCGAACGCCCGGCTCTTCCTGGAGAACGGGCCCACCGAGCGCTGGCGCTCCCCCGACATCGACGTGGGCGCGGAGTGGCGGGTGGTCACCTTCCGCCTGGACCAGCTGGAGCACCAGACCCGCCCCAATTCCCGCGCGCCCTGGCGCGGCGAGCGAGGCGGCGACCCCGACCGCGTCACCGGCGTCTCCATCAAGGTCGGCAACCCCTTCAACTCCCCGGATGCCCGAGGCCGCGTCGAGGTGGACGACCTCCGGATCGAGTAGCGGCGCCCCTTCCGCCGCCTCGTCCGAAGCCCCCGATCCGTTCGGCGTGCGTCCCCTGTACGCGCTCCGGGCCGGCGGGCGCGCGCACGCCGCCGCCGATCCCCGCGCCCTCCGCCGCCTCCCCGGCGCGCCGCGCGAGATGGACGCGGCGGCGCTGCACGGCTATCTCTGCTTCTCCCATCCCCCCGAGCCGCTCACCCTCTTCTCCGGCGTCCGGCGGATCGAGACGCCCGCCCCCTGGCGCGAGTCGCCCGTCCCCATCGACGAGGACGCGGCCGTGCGGCGCCTGCGCGACCTGCTGCGCGCGTCCGTGGAGCGGATGCTGGGGGGCGAGCGGGAGGTGGGCGTCTTCCTCTCCGGCGGGCTGGACAGCAGCGTCGTCGCCGCGCTCCTCGTCGAAACGGGGGTGCGGGTCCACCTCTTTTCGCTCGATTTCGGCGCGCCGTGGGACGAGGAGCTGGCGCAGGCGCGGTCGCTGGCGTCGCACCTCGGCCGCCCGCTGCACGCCGTCCGCGCCCGCCCGCGCGACGTGGCCCGCGCGCTGGAGCCGACGGCCCGCGCGCTCCACCAGCCGTACGGCGACCCGGTCACGGTGCCGCTGTATCTCCTCGGAGAAGCGGCGCGCGACCACGTCGGCACGGTGTTCAACGGCGAGGGGGGCGACCAGCTCTTCGGCGGGTGGGTGAACAAGCCGATGATCGCGGCGGAGACGTACGGCGGCGCGGGATACGACCGCGAGGCCGCGTACCTCGCCACCTACCACCGCTTCCACGGGCTGGAGGACCGGCTGCTGACGCCGGCGGCGCGATCGGTCCTCGGCGCGATCGATCCGGGGGCGTTCCTCCGCCCGGCGCTCGGCGCCCCGCATCTCCCCACGCTCCTGCACCGCCTGCGCGCGGCGAACCTGAGGCTCAAGGGCGCGCAGAACATCGCCCCGCGGATGACGCAGCTGGCGGAGGCGCACGGGCTGGCCGTCCGCGCGCCGTTCTTCGATCTCCCCTTGGCGGAGTGGACGTTCACCCTTCCGCCCGGGTTCTTCCTGCGCGGCGCCACGGAGAAGCACCTGCTGAAGCGCGCGGCGGAGGGCCTTCTCCCGGCCGACGTGATCGACCGGCCTAAGCGGGGGATGGGCGTTCCCGCGACCGAGTGGCTCCTGCGCTGGCTTGGCCCGGTGCGATGGGAGGCGGCGCGCCGGCTGTCGAAGCGGCGATTGAAGCGCGACGGGTGGTTCGATCCGGAGTACGTGGCGGCGCTCCGCCGCGGCGCGGACGATCCCGTGGAGACGCGCCGCCGCCGGCTGGGCGAGCGGCTGTGGGCGCTGCTGATGCTGCACGCCTGGATCGACGCGCAGGATCCCCCGTTCGACTGGCGGATCGGATGAGGTGCGCCGACTGCGGGACCCGCGCGCGGCGTCGCGACCTCCGGCGCGGCCGGTGCCGGGCGTGCGGGCACGCCTTCGCCTTCGATCCCTCGCGCGATCCCCATCCCGTCACGGACGCGCAGCTGAAGGCCGCCGTCGATGAGGTCTCCTCCGGAGGGCGGCTCTTCTTCACCGCGCGCCAGCTCTGGTACGAGCTTCACCGCCAGCGGACGCGGCCGCCGGGGTGGACGGACTTCGAGCCGGCGTTCGGCCTGGTCGCCGGTGCGGGGACGGTGGCGCTGGGGCCGCTGGGCGTGGTCCCGCTGGGGCTGCTCCCCATGCTGGGGATGGGGGTGGCGGCGTGGGTGGGCGTCACCGTGCTCGTCCACTCCGTGGGAAAGGGCCGCGCGCGGCAGCGCAGCGAGCGGCCGCCGGAGATCTCCTACGACCTCTTCGTCGGCCGTTACCTGGGGCGGTGGACGGAGGCGCGCGGGGCCATCCCGACGCTGGTCGCCGAGCCGGAGCCGGACGCCGCGCCGCGCGAGGTCCCCGCGGACGTCGCCGCCTTCTCCTTCGACCGCGTGGTGGTGACGCAGCACGCGGAGATCGCCGCCGTGCTGGTGGCCAACCGCTTCCACCTGGAGAACCGCTGCGCGGTGCTGAGCCTGGACGGCTGGCCGTTCGGCGCCGCGGAGACGGCGAGGGAGACGCTGCGGCGGAACCCGCGGCTCACCGTCTTCGCCCTGCACGACGCCTCCGCGGAGGGGGCCCGGCTCCCGGAGGCGCTCCGCGATCCCGCCTGGTTCCCCGATCCCGCCGTCCTGATCGTGGACGTGGGGCTCGACACCCGGAGCAACTGGATGAACCTCCCGGTCCTGCGGGACGCCCCGGCGAAGGCCCCGGACCGCCGGGGCGCGGGAGGGTGGAGTCTGGAGCGGATGGCCGGGAGCCGGGTGGAGCTGGCGGCGGTCCCTCCCGCCTCTCTCGCGTGGATGCTGAAGCGCGCCCTCGACGACGTGGGGGTTCCCGGCCAGTACGTGCGCGACGAGGCGGTCCGCAGGGCGGCGCCCACCGGCGGCGTGATCTTGTCCTCCCTGCTGCCGACGCTGGACGCCGGCGGGACGGAGTGCATCCACTGCGGCTACCGGAGCCGGCGGAAGGAGCGGCCGTCCGGCAGCTGCCCCAAGTGCGGCCACCGGATCGCCTTCGAGCCGTCGTCCGATCCGCTGAAGGTCACCGACGCGCGCTTCCAGTCGGCCCTCCGCACCGTCTCCGACGACGGCCGGGTCCGCTTCACCCACCGCCAGCTCTGGTACGAGCTGGACCGGAAGCGGCGCTCCCGGCGCGGCCTGGGGCGCGCGCCGGAGCTCAGCTTCGAGCTCCAGTTCCTCCCGCTCCTGGAGCGCTGGACCGCCGCGCACGGCGAGCCGCCGGGGCTCCTCCCGCCGCCTCCGGCAAAGGCCCCGGCGCGCGAGGTGCCGCCGGACGTGGCCGCGTTCTCCTTCGACCGCGCGGTGGTGACGGACCGCGCGGAGACGGCGGACGTGCTGGTGGCCAACCGCTTCCACTTCGAGCACAACTGCGCCGTGCTGAGCGCGGACGGCTACCCGCTGGGCATCGCGGAGACGGTGAAGACGATGCTGCGGCGCAACCCGCGGCTCACCGTCTTCGCCGTGCACGACGCCTCGCTGGAGGGCTGCGCGCTCCCGGCCCTCCTCCGCGACCCGGCGTGGTTCCCGGACCCCGGCGTCCGCGTGGTGGACGTGGGGCTCCGCCCGGAGGCGGCGCGCCGCCTGGGCTTCCCCTGGCTCCCCGGCACCCCCGGCCGGCTGCGGCTGGAGGAGCGGGCGGCCCTCCCCGCGGCGGAATGGGAGTGGCTGGAGGCCGGCAATCGCAGAGAGCTGGCCGTGCTGCGCCCCACCGCGCTCATGCGGCTGCTCCAGCGCGCCTTCGCCGCCGCGGGCCCGCCCGGCGACCCGGCCTACGACGCCGCCGGCACCGCGGCCATGGGCTACGTCTGGATGGGCGACCTCCCGTCCCGCGGCGGCGCGGACACGGCCGCCATGGACGGCTTCGGATGACGCGGATCGTCGCGCGCGGCATTCACGGCCGGCATGGGGATGCGGATCGCCGGACTCGCCCACGGACGGCTTCGGATGACGCGGATCACCGGAGGGGAGATGCCGATCCCGTGAAGTGCATCGACTGCGGGACGAAGGCGCGGCGCCGCGACCTCCACGGGGGCCGCTGCCGCGCGCGCGGCCCGGAGATCCCCTACGACCTCTTCGTCGGCCGTTCCCTGGCGCGGTGGACGGAGGCGCGCGGGGCGATCCCGACGCTGGTCGCCGAGCCGGAGCCGGACGCCGCGCCGCGCGAGGTCCCCGCGGACGTGGCCGCCTTCTCCTTCGACCGCGCGGTGGTGACGCAGCACGCCGACATCGCCGCCATGCTGGTGGCCAACCGCTTCCACTTCGAGCACGCCTGCGCGGTCCTGAGCCTGGACGGCTACCCGTACGGGATCGCGGAGACGGTCAGGGAGATGCTGCGCCGGAACCCGCGGCTCACCGTCTTCTTCCTGCACGACGCCTCGGTGGAGGCCATCGAGCTCCTCTTCGCGCTTCGCGACCCGGCATGGTTCCCCGATCCCGCCACGCTGATCGTGGACGCGGGGATCCGCAGCGCGGGGATCTGGAGCGACACCCCGGCCCTCCCGGCCCCCCGTCACGCTCCCGGAGCGGGTCCGGGAAGAGCTGAAGTTCTGCGGCCCGCGGTGGTACGAAGCCGGAAACCGGGCGGAGCTGGCGGGGCTGCCCCCCGCGTCCGTCATGCGGATGCTCCAGAGCGTCTTTGCCGTCACGGGGATGCCCGGCGAGCCCAGGCACGACATCGCCCTCGCCGAGGCGGCGGCGACGGGCGGGATCACCTCGTCGGGCGCCCTCTCGCTGGCCGCCGGGGGCACGGACGGGTCCACGTCGTCCACCGCGGCCACGGACGGCTTCGGATGACGCGCACCAATCGAGGACGCCGCGCCCGCTGTCCCGTGTCCCCCGTACGCTGTCCCCTTCGCTTCCCGGAGACGCGGATCGCATGAAGTGCATCCACTGCGGGACGGATTCCAAGCTCAAGGACCGCTCCGACGGGCGCTGCCCCAAGTGCAAGCACCAGTTCGCCTTCGAGCCCACGACGGACTCCCATCGCGTCACCGATGGGCAGCTCAAGGCCGCCATCGACCGCGTCTCGGGGGAGTCGCGGGTGATGTTCACGGAGCGCGAGCTCTGGTACGAGTTCAACCGCAAGTGGATGCAGCCGGGCACCTGGCGCAGCCCCTACGGCTGTCTTCCCCTGCTGGGAGTGCTCCCGGCCGTGCTGGCCCTCGCGGGCGTGCTCGACATGGGCATGATCCTCGTCGGGATCTTCGGGGGCGCCGTGGGGCTCGTGGCGGGGATCCTTTTGAGCACCCGCGCCAACCGCCTGTCTCCGCGGCCGCCCCGTCCGCCGCGCATCCCCTTCGACCAGTTCCGCGCGAAGTACCTGGCCAGGTGGAACGCGGTGCACGGCGAGATCCCTCCCCTCCTCCCGCCGCGCGAGACGGCGCGGCTGGCGGCGCCGCGCGGGGTGCCGGCGGACGTGGCCGCCTTCTCCTTCGACCGCGCGGTGGTGACGGAGCAGTGGGAGACGGCCGCCATGCTGGTGGCCAACCGCTTCCACTTCGAGCACAGCTGCGCCGTCCTGAGCCGCGACGGCTACCCGGAGGGGATCGCCGATACGGTCAAGGAGATGCTGCGCCGCAATCCCGCCCTCACCGTCTTCGTGCTCCACGACGCCTCCATCGGCGGCTGCCTCCTTCCCGCGGCGCTGCGAGACGACGAGTGGTTCCCCGATCCCTCGATCCGCATCGTGGACGTGGGGCTGCGGCCGGAGACCGTCCGCAATCTGCGGCTTCCCGTGCTCCGCGGACATCCCGCCAAGGTGCCGCCGCGCCTGGCCGCCCTGCTGACGGCCGAGGACGCGCACTGGCTGGAGGAGGGGAACGTGGGCGAGCTGGCCTCGCTCCGCCCCCCGCAGGTGATGCGCGCCCTGAGCCGCGCCATCGCCGCCGCGGCCGCCGCGGACGGGTCGTCCGACGGTGGATCCTACGACGGCGGCGGAGGCGGGATCATCTGGTTCGGCGACATGGGCGGGGGCGGCGGCGGGGACACGTCGACGACGGACGGCTTCGGATGAGCCCCTTCGCGGGATCGTTCGGCGGGCCGGACCCGGTCGCCTCCCTCCGCCGCCTCGACGTCGATCCCGCGTGGCGGGGCGGGGAAGCGGCGTTCGGCGGACGCGTGGAGGCCGATCCCGCCGGCGGATGGGCGGCGTGCGGCGACGTGACCATCGACAACGCGGACGCGCTTCGCGGGGCGATGGGGATGCCGGGCGCCTCGCCGCTCGCGCTCCTGGCCGCCCTGGTCCGCGCCCACGGCGGCGACGCGGGGCGCCACGCGCTGGGGATGTACGCCGCCGCCGTGTGGATCGCCGCCGAGCGCCGCCTCTGGCTCCTCCGCGACGGCGCCGGCGCGCGCACCCTCTACCTGGCGGGAGACGCGTCGCGCGGCTGGTCGTTCGCCTCCCGCCTGCGGCCGATGCGGCGCGCGGACGGCGTCTCGGGGGACGTCGACCTGGTCGCGCTGCGCGACTACCTGACGAGCGCCTTCGTCCCCGGCGAGCGGACGATGTGGCGCGGCGTCACGGAGCTGCGCCCCGGCACCGCGCTCGCCCTCCCGGACGGGCGGGCGCACACCTTCTGGGAGCCGCGCGAGTGCGTGGAGGACGCGGACGCGCCGCTGGAGGCGCACGCCTCCCGTCTCCGCGCGCTGCTGGAGGACGCGGTGCGCGTCCGCCTCCCCTCCTCCGGCCCCGTCGGCGTCTACCTCTCCGGCGGCGTCGACAGCTCGCTGGTCACCGCCATCGCCGCGCGCCGGTCGGCCGATCCGGTGCACACCTTCTCGCTGCACTTCGGCGGGTCGTATCCCAACGAGCTGCGCTGGTCGTCGATGGTGGCGGAGCACTGCGGGACGCGGCACCACGTCCTGGAGTTCCCCGGGCGGATCATCGAGAAGCATCTCCCCGAGTCGCTGGCGGTGCTGGACGACCCCATCGGCGACCCGCTCACCACGCCCAACCTGCTGATCGGACGCGAGGCGGCGCGGGTGACGGGGACCATCCTGAACGGGGAGGGGGGCGACCCCAGCTTCGGCGGCCCCAAGAACACGCCGATGCTCCTCCACGCCCTCTACGGAGACCCGGCCGGCCTCTCGGACGCCTACCTGCGCTCCTTCGGCAAGTGCTGGGACGATCTCCCCGTGCTCCTGACGCCCGAGGCGCGCGCCGCGCTGGCGGACGCGCCGCCGGCCGACCACTGGTTCGCGGAGCGGCTGGGGCCGGGGGGGATGCGGCACTTCCTCAACCGGCTGCTGGACGTCAACGTCCGCTTCAAGGGCGCCGACCACATCCTCACCAAGGTCGCCAACCTGACCATGGCGAACGGACTCGTGGGCCGCTCGCCGCTGGCGGACCGCCGCGTGATCGACGCCGGCTTCGCCATCCCGCCGGAGCACAAGCTGGCCGGGACGGTGGAGAAGGCCGTGCTCAAGGCGGCGGTGGAGGACCTGCTCCCGGCGGAGATCGTCCATCGCCCCAAGAGCGGGATGCTGGTGCCCGTCCAGGCCTGGTTCCAGAACGAGCTGCGCGCCTACGCACGCGCCATGCTCCTGGACCGCAACGCCCGCACGCGCCCCTACCTCGACCCGCGCACCGTCAAGCACTGGCTCGACACGCCGAAGGAGCCGAGGCGCGGCGTCCGCATCTGGCTCCTGCTGACGATGGAAGTGTGGCTGCGGGTCAACGAGTGAGGGCGCGATCCGGCGGGGCGGGCGGTTGAAACCGCGGCAGCGAAAGCGCGAAGTCCGCCTTCGCGGACTCCGAGTCCTATGGGACAGTGTGGGAAGCGGAGGAAGCGCGGCGTCCGGGTCCGCCTCCCGGTTGAAACCGGGGCTACGAAGGCACAAAGTCCGCCTTCGCGGACTGCGGGGACGGCATCGGCGCACAAAGCCGGTTTCGCGGGCCGCCTCCAGATCACCGGCCGCGCGATGGCCCGCGCCGAGCCGGGATGCCGACGTAGCAGTCCGCGAAGGCGGACTTTGCGCTGTGGTTGCCGCGACTTCAGTCGCCCGCACGCGAAACAACCCCATGACGATCGAATGACGATGAGCGATTTCGTGCCCCTGGCGATCGAGCCGGGCCTGCTGGTGGACCTGGCCGACGACGCCTACCCGACGCGCGTCTTCGGATGGCGCGGGGAAGCGCTGGAGATGGAGGGCGATGCCACGCACTACGGCATGGCCGTGGAGGGCGATTCGGTGCTGGAGACGGACGCGGGGCGCTTCCAGCTGCGCGCGGGGATGTTCTTCGTGGTCCCCGGCGCCGCGCGGGTGACGGGCGGGGCGGGGATGATCATCTCGCGGCTGGGCTACCGCGGCCTCTTCCAGCTCGGCGGGCCGGTGGAGGCGACGGGGCGGCTGCGCTACATCGACGGGTGCTCGGACACGCTCCTGGTGTGCCCGCCGGTGCTGGGCGAGCCGTGCCTCAACCACCTGCACATGCCGCCGGGGACGGACCAGACGGCGCACACCCATCCCTCCGAGCGCATCGGCGTGATCGTGCGGGGGAGCGGCGAGTGCCGCACGCCGGGCGGGACGTTCGCGCTGCGGCCGGGGATGGGGTGGCGCATCCCCACCGGCTGCCTCCACTCCTTCTTCACCCGCGGCGAGGCGCTGGACGTGCTCGCCTGGCACCCCGACAGCGACTTCGGCCCCACCCACGACCATCACCCCATGGTCAACCGCACGATGGTCGAAGGCGTCTCGGCGGCGAACATCGGCGAGATCCGCACGGCCGAGGTGTGATCGGCCTCGCGGGCGATTTTCCCCACCCGATCACCGTCTCCTTCACCCTGGACCCGATCCACGTCATGCGTAGACCTCTCCGCGCTTCTCTCCTGGCCGCCATCCCGGTGCTGGCCTCCTGCTCCACCCCGACGGCCCCGCCCGTGGACCGCGTGCTTCCCGGGTATTCCGTGGCTCCCGGGACGCCGGACGGGCCCGGCGCCCCACAGGTAGCCGACACCACCACCACCCGGATCGACATCAACGATCCGTCCCGGCCGATGTTCGGAGGCTGAGCCGGCGGCGGCGAACGGGGATCGGCGGTCGGAGCGTCGAAATGGCCACGGACGGGATCGCCATCGAGCGCGCGGACGTCCCCCGAGGCATCCACGGCGCCTCGCGGAACGTATCATCTCCGTCACCCGCAACGGATTGGGAGCGGCCCCGGACGATGGGGGCGGAACGCGCGTTTCGCCTTGCCCCGGCGCGGCTTCGGGCTATATTCCCCGGCTTCTTTTCCGAGACCTGACGAAACCCGAAACGCGAAGAGACGCCGACGATGGCCAGGTTCCAGGGCGTTGACTACTACGACATCGACGGGCTGCTCACCGAAGAGCAGCGGATGATCCGCGACACCGTGCGGGAGTGGGTGGACGACAACCTCCTGCCGGTGATCAACGACGCATACATCAACCGCTACCTCCCCAGGCAGCTGATCCCCGGGATGGCCGAGCTGGGCGTCTTCGGCGCCAACCTCCCCGAGGAGTACGGCTGCGCCGGCCTCGACAACGTGTCGTACGGCCTGATCATGCAGGAGCTGGAGCGCGGCGACTCCGGGATCCGCTCCTTCGCCAGCGTGCAGGGCGCGCTCTGCATGTACCCGATCTACGCCTTCGGGAGCGAGGAGCAGAAGCGCGAGTACCTTCCGCGGATGGCCGCCGGCGAGGTGATCGGCTGCTTCGGCCTCACCGAGCCCGACTTCGGCTCCAACCCCGGCGGGATGATCACCCGCGCCCAGAAGACGGACGACGGGTACGTGATCAACGGCGCCAAGATGTGGATCACCAACGGCTCCACCGCCGACATCGCCATCATCTGGGCCAAGACCGGCGACCTGGGCGACAGCAAGTCCATCCGCGGCTTCATCGTCCCCACCGACACGCCGGGCTTCACCGCCAAGGACCAGAAGGGAAAGCTCTCCCTCCTGGCCAGCGACACCAGCGAGCTGGTGCTGCAGGACGTCCGCGTCCCCGAGAGCGCGCTCCTCCCGAAGTCCGGCGGCCTCAAGAGCCCGCTGATGTGCCTGACGCAGGCGCGCTACGGCATCGCCTGGGGCGCGGTGGGCGCGGCGATGGCGTGCTACGACGAGGCGCTCTCCTACGCGAAGAACCGCGTGCAGTTCGACGGCAAGCCCATCGCCGGCACGCAGATCCAGCAGACGCGCCTGGCGGTGATGCTCACCGAGATCACCAAGGCGCAGCTCCTCTGCTGGCGGCTGGGGCAGCTGAAGGACGCGGGGACCATGCGCCCCGAGCAGGTGTCGCTGGCCAAGCGCAACAACGTGGACATGGCCTGCGACATCGCCCGCGAGGCGCGGCGGCTCCTGGGCGGCAACGGGATCCTGGTGGAGTACCAGGCCATGCGCCACATGGCCAACCTGGAGTCGGTCTACACCTACGAGGGAACGCACGACGTCCACGGCCTGATCCTGGGCCAGGACATCACCGGCATCGCGGCGTACTGACCGGAGCGGGCCGGAAGAAGGCGGTCGGGAGGAAGCACCTGTGCCGCGGGGCCGAGCGCATCGGGCCGCTCGCCCCGCGGCAGGGGAGCGGGCGCCCGGCACGGGTGCCCGCAGCCCCTCGCGGGGTTGACGGGAACGGCGGCACGGCTTACATTTGCCTCACTGTTCGCCAGCGCACCGGTAGCTCAACTGGCAGAGCAGGGGACTCTTAATCCCAAGGTTGAAGGTTCGATTCCTTCCCGGTGCACTCCGCGCGATCCGCGCGTTTGTTTTTTCGAGACGTTGCGCGCCCATAGCTCAGCTGGATAGAGCGTCTGACTACGGATCAGAAGGTCGGGAGTTCGAATCTCTCTGGGCGCACCTTCGCAAGCAAAGCCCCGACAGCGTGTTACGCTGTCGGGGCTTTCGCTTGTCCCGCCGCGGGTGGGATGGGTCCGGGATCCGTTGGCTCGGCGGCGTCGACGTCGGGCCTTCCCTGACGGCTCCTTTCGACAGCGGCTGCCTGGGCGTGGTGCGGCACGAACGGCTGCGTGGGACCCTGCGGCCGGTGCTCACCGGCTGCCCGGGTGTGCCTCGCGCTCTCCGGTCTGGCGGAGCGAGCCTCGCCGGATCCGCCGGGTGGGGCCCTCCGCATCGTCTGGCACCGCCACGATCCGCTGGGGCGAGCATGGACCCGGCTTCCCCATCGCGTGCGCGGAGGAGCGGTCGCTGCGCGCGGGTCTACGCGAGCGGCAGGGACAGGGTGAACGTGCTTCCCGCCCCTGGCGTGCTCTCGGCGGCAAGCTCGCCGCCCATTCCCCGCGCCAGGTCCCGGCTGATCGCCAGCCCCAGGCCGACGCCCTGCTGGCTCCCCTCCGTACGGTGGCGCTCGATCTGCACGAAGGGCTCGAAGATCCTCTCGAGCTGGTCCGTGGGGATGCCGCGCCCGGTGTCGCGCACGCGGATGCGGACGACCCTGCCGTCCTCGTCCGTCTCGCACCGCACCGTGATGCGGCCGTCGGGGTCGGTGAACTTCGCGGCGTTGGTCAGGAGGTTGAGCAGGATCTGGCGCAGCTTCTCGGGGTCGGCGCGCATCCGGTGCGGGCGGTCCGGCGTGTCGGCGGTGCAGGCGTCGTGGTCGAACCCGATCCCCTTCGCGGTGATCTGCGGCCCCAGGAGCGGCTCGAGATCCTCCATGATCGAAGCCAGGTCGACGTCCGCCAGGTTGTACTCGACCTGGCTGGCGTCCAGGCGGGCAAAGTTGAGCACGTCGTTCACCAGCGACGTCAGGTGCTGGTTGGCGCGCTGGATGCGGTCCAGGTCCTGGCGCTGCGGCTCCGTGATCGGACCGCGCAGCCCCATCGTCATCAGCTCGGCGTATCCCGCGATGGCGTTGAGCGGGGTTCTCAGCTCGTGGCTCATCGTGGAAAGGAACTGGCTCTTCGCCTGATTGGCGGCCTCCGCCTCCGCGCGGGCCGCCTGCGCGTCCGCCAGCAGCCGCTCGCGCTCGGCCTCGGTGCGCTTCCGGACGCCGATGTCGCGGAAGTGCACCATCACCCCTTCGGCCCACGGGTAGGTGCGGACGTCGAACCAGGTGCCGAGCGGCTCGAAATAGGCCTCGACCGACGTCACCCGTCCCGTCGCCATCGCCTCGCGGTAGGGGGCCTCGAACTCCGAGCCCGCCACCCCCGGGAACGCCTCCCACAGGGTGCGGCCGAGCAGGCGCTCGCGCGTGGTCTGCAGGAGCGGCTCGGCCGCGTCGTTGACGTACGTGAACCGCCACTCGCGGTTCAGCAGGTAGAACGCGTCCGCGATGCTGGCCAGCACGGCCTCCGCCCGCGCCCAGGCCGCCTCCGCGTCCGCCCGCGCCTGGCGTTCCGCCTCGAGAAGCCGCTCGCGCTCGGCCTCGCTCCGCACGAGCTCCCCGACGTCGCGCCAGAACACCGCGATGCCGCCCCCCTCGGCCGGGTATACGTCCACGGAGGCGACCAGGTCCAGGCCGTCGTCCGCGTAGGCGTGCTGGAAGTGGACCGGGACCCGTTCCCGGGCAGCCGCGCGGTAGTGCCGTTCGAACGGGGTGCCGGCCGTCCCCGGAAACGCCTCCCAGAACACCCGCCCCACGAGCCGGTCGCGCGGGCGCCGGGTGTTCGCCTCCATCGCCGCGTTGACGGCCGTGACGCGGAAGTCGGCGTCCAGCGCGAAGTACGCGTCGGCCATCGCCTCCAGGATCCCGGCCGCGCGCTCGCGCTCGGACTCCGCGGCGCGCCGCGCGGACTCGGCTTCCTCGCTTCGCGCCTCGAGCCGCGCCGCCACGTCCCGCAGCTCGTCCGCCTGCATCTCCAGCTCGACCGCCTGGTCCTGGAGCGCCTGGTTCGCCTCCCTGAGCGCCGCGCCCTCCTCGGTCAGCGCGGCGTTCACGTGCTCCGCCCGATGCAGGGACCGCTCACTCTCCCGCTTCTCCTCCCGAAGCCGCTCGTGCGCGGCGGCGAGCCGAACCGCTTCCGTGACGTCCTCCACCTGGTGGATCAGGTGCGTGACCCGGCCGGTCGCGGCGTCGCGGACCGGCGTGTTGAGCGGGCTCCAGTGCCGCTCCTCCCACCTCCCGTCGGGACGCGGGATGGGGTAGGCCTGCACCGCCATCCGGTCCGGCGCGCCGGACGCCGATGCGCGCTCCAGGGAAGCGCGCAGGTTGCGCACGCCGGTCGCCTCGGCGTCGCCCGGCGGATCGGGGAAGGCCTCGAAGATCCCGAGGCCGATGATGCCGCGCGGGCCCTCGCGCGTGGTCAGCGTGGCGCGCAGGTAGGCGTCGCTGGCGGCCACGATGGTGAACCGGGGCGCGTCGGCGCGCACGACGAGGTAGAGGCCAGGCGCGGCCTCGAAGAACCGGCGAAAGTCGGGGATCTCGGCAGGTGGAGGCGCCCCGCCCGGCAGTCCCGGCGGAGCGGACGTGTCCCGTTCCATGCTTGATGTCTGTCTTCCGTTGACGCTCATTCCCCTCGGACGGAGGCTCAGCCGCGCCCGACCTCGCAATTCTGCCGCCGCCGTGGCCCTTCGCGCCCACGGCGCCACTTTCACCCCGGCCCCGATCCGCTGGCCGGTGCCGACGAGGAGGACGAGCGCCGGACGGGGTGGCTGGAGGCCATGGAGCTGCCGACCCCGGTGGGCTGGCCGGACGTGCTCCACGTCATGGGCGGCCGCGCGGCCGCGTTCGACGCGGGGACGGCGACGCGGGCGCCGGAGACGGTGGCGGCGGAGATGGGGGGAGGCGGGAGCAGGCGGCGAGCAGCCGCGCGCGCGGGGGACGTGGATGCGTTCCGCGCGTGGCTACCACGTTGCGCGGCCACGGTAGAACCAGTCGGCCCGGTGGAGGCGCGCGCTCGCATCGTCCGAGACTCCATGCCCGTTGCGGCCGATGTCGATTCTCTCCGCCGCGCGGGACGAAGCGGGCGGGACAGGTTCTGGGATCGGTTTGGCGGCAGAATCGGGGATTCGTGCACGAACTTCAGGGTAGGCCCTTCCGGAACATCGGGGAGTTCGTTATACTTGCCGCTCTGAAACGGATGCGCCCGCCGACCACGGATCAGAAGGTCGGGATTTCGAATCTCTGGGCGCATCTGGTGGTAGCGGTACAATGCTCCTGTGGCGGAACTGGTAGACGCGCTAGATTCAGGATCTAGTGGGCGCAAGCCCGTGGAGGTTCGAGTCCTCTCGGGAGCACTGAAGTTGCGGGACCGGCTGCCTGAGCCGGGTTGTGACGGGAATTGCCCAGGTGCTGAAACTGGTAGACAGGCCAGACTAAGGATCTGGTGCCTTAACCGGCGTGGAGGTTCGAGTCCTCTCCTGGGCACTGTTTGACAATCGAGGTGTGGGAGGCGAGTGAGGATCGCGGCGCGTTCGCGCGTCGAGGAAAGTCCGAGCTCCGCAGGGCAGGGTGCCGGCTAACGGCCGGGCGTCGCGAGGCGACGGAAAGTGCAACAGAAAGCAAACCGCCGATGACCCGTGCTCGCACGGGCACAGGCAAGGGTGAAACGGTGCGGTAAGAGCGCACCGCGCCGGCGGCAACGTCGGTGGCATGGTAAACCCCACCCGGAGCAAGGCCAAGCAGGAACGAGGGACTGCCCGTCCCGCGCAGGACCGCAGGGCTCTGCACAGTTCCGGGTCGGCTGCACGAGGCCGGCGGCAACGTCGGTCCCAGAGAAATGATCCTCGCCCGCCGCGTGAGCGGCGGGTGACAGAACTCGGCTTATTCCGCCTCCCCCCTCGAGTACATGCGCGCTCGTAGCTCAGCTGGATAGAGCGCTAGCCTCCGGAGCTAGAGGTCACAGGTTCGAATCCTGTCGGGCGCATGACCCACGAATCACCCCCGTCGCACTCGCGGCGGGGGTTTTTTGTTGCCCCGTGTCTCCGTGGCCGTGGCGCCGAGGTGGATCGGCTGGAGCGCTACGCTGCGCACTGCCGATTCTGATCGGGTGCATCGCACCGAAAACCCCGCATCGCTGCGCCTCCTCGCGGCGTGCGGGGTTTTCGGTTCCCCGCCGCAAGTCGTGCTCTGGACGGGATGGGGTGCTGGCGCGAGGTTTGGTGCGTGGCTTTCGATCGAACCCCCGACGTGAGGGATCAACGATGAAGTGTCCCGTGTGCCTGCAGCCCGACCTGGTGATGTCGGAGCGGCAGGGGATCGAGATCGACTACTGCCCGCAGTGCCGCGGCGTGTGGCTGGACCGCGGCGAGCTGGACAAGATCATCGAGCGCTCCGCCTCCCCGGCCGCGGCCGCCCCGCCGGTGCAGCAGCAGCCCGCCTACGGGCAGAATCCCGGCTACGGCGAGCATCGCGACTCCCACAAGAAGTACGACGACGACTACCACGGCGGGTACGGCCACAAGAAGAAGCGCCGCGGCTTCCTGGGCGACATCTTCGACTTCGATTAGGGCGGCCGCCTCCGCAGCCGGAGGCCACGGGCCCCAGTCCCGTCCGGCGCATGACCATCGAGCCCCGCATCGCTGCACTCCGCAGCGGTGCGGGGCTCCGTGTCGACCTCCCCCCCATTCGCGATCCTTCCGCCATTCGACGCAGTGGTTGATCGCGGCGCATGCGGCAAGGTATTGACGGGATAAGATAGGTTGCGTTAATTAGCGGCACCACCTGTCGAGCCGACGATCGCAATTCCCCGGGACTGGGGCGGAAACGTCCTTTCTTGATCCCGAGACTCCGCTCGCGCTCAGCTCCAGCTCAGCCTCGGTGCTGAGTGGAATCCGAGCTCGTGCGGTGAGATCGTGACCCTCTCCGTTGCATCGCATCGAACGGGTTGGGAGGCTGTACGGCGGACATGGTCACGCTTGGCTCCGTCGTCAGGTCGTATAATCTCGTGGCCGATTCAGGTCGGCTTTGTTGCCGATCCAGATTCTGCTCGGCACTTTCGGGCCGTGCCGCGCCGCGCCGGGAGGATGCGCGGCGTTCGGCGGAGAACCTCGGACTCCATCGACATGAATCAGCACACGGGTATCTCGTTCCGGCATGCGGGGGCGTTCTGGGCGGGGATCGTCCTCGTCTCGGCCGGGGTGGCGGCGCACCTCCCGGAGTTCGTCGGCGCCAGGGACATGGGCTACCGGATGGCCGGGATGCCCATGTCGATGCTCATGCACGTCGGGATGCTGCTGATCCTGGTGGGGCTGGCGTTCGCCGCCTTCGGGCTGATCCCCGCCGGCAGCCTCCGCCAGCCCGCTCCCAAGGCCGCGAGCACCGTCTTCTTCCGCACCATGGACGACGCGGAGCTCACCGGCGCGCACTGGGGGCTGCTCTTCGTGCTGGGGATCGCGCTGGTGGTGGACGTGATGAAGCCCGCCACGCTGGGGTTCGTGGTTCCCGGGATGAGGACGGAGTACGGGATCACCCATCTCCAGGTGGCCGCCTTCCCCATGGCCGCGCTCACCGGCACCACCATCGGGTCGCTGCTGTGGGGGGTGCTCGCCGACCGGATCGGCCGGCGCGCGGCCATCCTGCTGGCCTCCATCCTGTTCATGGCCACCTCCATCTGCGGCTTCATGCCGTCGTTCGGGTGGAACCTGTTCATGTGCTTCATGATGGGGACCTCGGCGGGCGGAATGCTCCCCATCGTCTACGCCCTGATGACCGAGTCGATGCCCGCGAAGAAGCGCGGGTGGCTGGTGGTGCTGCACGGCGGGCTGGGCACGGTGGCGGGGTACCTGGTGGCGAGCGGGCTGGCGGCGCTGCTGGAGCCCCACTTCGGGTGGCGGGTGCTCTGGTTCGCCGGCCTCCCCACCGGGCTCCTTCTCCTGGTCCTCAACCACTGGATCCCCGAGTCGCCCCGCTTCCTGCTGGAGCACGGGCGCGTGGAGGAAGCCGAGAGCGTGCTGCGGCGCTACGGCGTCACGCTCACCCGCGTGGCCCCGGGCGAGGAGACCGTGGCGGAGCGCGCGGAGGCGGGCCCGGCCGAGGAGGAGACGGGGTGGAAGCTCCTGGCGCTCTTCCGCCCGCCGCTGGGGATGCGGACGATGACGGTGGGGATGTACGCCTTCGGCTGGAGCGTGGTGAACTGGGGATTCCTGACCTTCACCCCCACCATCCTCCGCGAGCGGGGGCTGGACGCGGGGGCCGCCAGCCGGCTGCTGTTCTGGTCCGCGCTGATCGCCGTACCCGCCACGGTGCTGGTGGCCTACCTGTACGGCTACTGGAGCAGCCGCAAGACGATGATGCTCTTCGCCGCGCTCACGGGCGCGACGCTGGTGGTGTTCGCCCTGGTCGATCCCGGCGCGGGGGGCGAGCGGACCGCCCTGCTCATGCCGCTGATGGTGCTGCTGCTGGTAGGGAGCGGGGGGATCATCTCCATGCTCTCTCCCTACACGGCCGAGGTGTACCCCACGCGGCTGCGCGGCACGGGGAGCGGGTTCTCGGCGGGGTGCAGCAAGGTGGGGGGGATCGCGGCGCCGTTCCTGACGGCCGTCCTCCTGAAGGCGTTCCCCGGCTTCACGGTCATCGGGCTGGTGGCGGCGGCCCCGGTGCTGATCTCCACGCTGATGCTGGGGATCGGCGGGATCGAGACGCGCGACCGCCCGCTGGAGGAGATGAACGACGACGCCGCGCAGCCGGACGCGGTGCCGGCCGGCGCTGCCTGAGCGGACGGGAGCCCGGGACCGCGCCGCGCCCGCCTGATCGGCGGAGGAGGAGCGGGCCGCCTCGCCTCCCGGGCCCGCCCGCGACCCGGATCCACCTCGTGGAGCGCACCTGACGGAACCCTCGCCGCATCGCCGCGGCGAGGGTTTTCGCATTCTCCCGATCCGGACCGCGGACCGTCGATCTCCATCGATCCATCTTCCGATCGGATCCCCAGGGCGCAGCCTGTCCATCGGAAACGGGTGGCGCTTGCCCGGAATGCGAGCCGGTTCATAGCTTTGGCGACCGATCCACCGATCCACCGATCCACCGATCCACCGATCCACCGATCCACCGATCCACCGATCCACCGATCTCCCGCCCCTCCGTCCGCCGTTCCCGATCCACTCCCCCCCAATCTCCCGAGCTTCGGGATGATGCACGATCTCGTGACGCGCTCGCTCGCGGCGGCGCTGGTGCTGGCGTGCGCCGCGCCGGCGGCTCTGTCCGCGCAACGGCCGATCACCTTCTCCGGCATCCCCTGGGAGATGCCGGCCGACTCCTTCCGCGCGCGGCTGGACGCGGCCGGAATGCGCCACGTCAGGACCATGGAGAACGGCGACCTCCGCTTCCGCGCGGAGGCCGACGCCGTGGTGATGGCCATGGTGCGGCAGGGAAGGGTGGTGGCGGTGAGCGCCTTCGTCCCCGTCCCGCCGACTCGCTCCGCGCGCGCTTCGCGGCGGCGCGCGACTCGCTGCGCGGCGTCTACGGCGCGCCGCCCCTGGACACCGACATCGCCGCCGGATGGGCCGCCGGACGCGCGCGGCTCTTCCTCTCCCCGCAGCCCGCCGCGGGCGAGGCCCCGCCGCACGTCGGCTACTTCTTCTCGGGCTACGACGACGAGTACGCCAGCCGCGGCGACGTGGACGACGCGTATCCCGCGCTGGAGCCGGGGTGGACCATCCTGGGCGTGAGCCCGCAGGCGCGCTTCGCCATCGACACGGTCTCGGTGGAGCGGCGCGGCGCGGGCGTGTACCGCGCGCGGCTGCGGGTGGACTACGCGCAGCCCGTCCCCGACCCCACCGGCCGCCACGACGCCGTCATCTACGCGGCCGACTACGACTGCGGCCGCCACCGCACGCAGCTCCGCAGCCGCACGGCCCTCCTGGCCGGGCGCCGGGTGAGGGAGGACGCCGGCTCCACCATCTGGATCCCCGCCGACGGCAGCACCCCGTTCGGGGTCCAGCTGGACCACGTCTGCACCTACACGCAGCGCAACCCGCCTCCCGCGGCTCCGGGAGGCTGAAGGACGACGGAGACGGGCCGCCGGCGGAGACGCGGCGGCCCGTTCCGCGCCGGGGCCACGCGGAGCGCCGGAGCCGGGCAGGACGTGTCGCCATGGACTTGCATTTCCGGAAGAAAACTAGAGATTCCATGCCACACCCTTCTCCATCTCACCTTTCCGGAGGCTCTCCATGAGCAAGCTGGACCTTCACGAGCTGGCGGTGTCGTCGTTCGAGACCGGGCCCACGGTCGACCGCGACGTCACCGATCCCAACCACCCGACGCCGGCCACCTTCTGCCGCATCTGCCCTCCGTACGAGGAGCCGGCCACGGGCGCCAACGCGGAAGAGATCACGCAGTAGCGCGGCGCCGTCGCGGAGGAGCGCGCTCGTCGCCGCCCGGAGCGGGCCGGCGACCCATCCACCCTGCCGTGAGGATTGACCATGAAGAAGCTGAAGCTCGCCGACCTGGTCGTCTCGTCGTTCGAGGTCGCGGCCCCGGTGGGCTCGCCGGAGGACGTCGCGGCCATGGACCGCACTCCGGACACGCACTGCTTCGACTGCGGGAGTCACGACTCGTTCTGCCTTCCCGGGCCCGGCGGCCTGTAGCCGGGCGGACGTTCCACGAACCATCCACGCAATTCAGGAGAACGCACGATGAAGAAGCTGAGCCTCGACGACTTGGCCGTCTCGTCCTTCGAGGTCGAGACCCCGCGTGCGCAGGACTACGCGGTCACGAATCCCACCCCCGACACGCGCTGCTTCTTCTGCTCGCCCACGGACCACAGCTGCGACTCGTTCTGCGCCGAAGAGGCCGGCGGCGGGAGCCTGTAGCCGTCGGGACGTTCCGCGACACTCAACCCCCTGACACCAGGAGCATCCCCATGCGCAAGACCAGGCTGAAGCTCGCCGACCTCGTCGTCTCCTCGTTCGAGACGCAGGCGGCCGCCCAGTACGACTCCACCACCGGCACCGGCGGCGGCGTGACCCCGGACACGCACTGCTTCGTCTGCGGATACACCGACGCCAGCTGCGACGGGATCTGCGCGCAGCAGGCCGGCGCCGGCGGCGCGTAGGCGGGCGGCGCGTCCGTTTCGCCATCCAACCAACTCACTCCAGGAGCATCCCCATGAGAAAGCCCGTGCTGCGCGTCAGCGACCTCGTCGTCGCCTCGTTCGAGACGCAGTCGTCGACCGCCAGCCTCCCCAAGACCGCCACCAACGAGCAGACGCCGGACACCAGCTGCTTCGACTGTCCCATCGGTCTCCCCAGTGCCGGCGGCGACTGCCTCTGAGCCGCGGCCGATCCAGATGACGAAACGCCCCCTCCGTGGCCACGCGGAGGGGGCGTTCGCGTTCGGGGATCCCGGATGATCCGTCGCGGCCTCCGTCCACCGCGCTCGCCGCTGGATCCGGTCTCCTCACGGGCGGCGGCGCCCGCGGCTTTGACGTACCGGGCTCGGGTCCCGATATTCGACGGAGGACCGTCGCGAGGGCCACCCCACCGAGGTGAGAGATGCCGGACGAGCGCAGGTACGGGGAACAAGAGGTCGCGGAGATCTTCGAGGCGGCCGCCAGCCGCCGCGCGCCGGCGTCGGCGAACGCCCTCACCCGCGGCGAGGGGCTGACGCTGGCGGAGTTGCAGGCCATCGGGAGCGAGGTGGGGATGTCGGCGGAGGGGATCGCCGAGGCCGCCGCCGCGCTGGAGCTGCGCCGCGGCGGCCTGCGCCGGACGGAGCTGGGGATGCCGGTGGCGGTGGGCCGGATCGTCGACCTGCCGCGCGCGCCCACCGACCGCGAGTGGGCGATGCTGGTGGCCGAGATGCGCGAGACCTTCCACGCCCGGGGGCGGGACCGCTCGGACAGCGGGCTGCGCGAGTGGGCCAACGGCAACCTGCACGCGCTGGTGGAGCCCACGCCGACGGGCCACCGCCTGCGCCTGGGGACCACCAAGGGCGACGCCGTGGGCTTCAACCGGATGGGCGGGACCGCCCTGGTGATGGCGCTGGTCGCCCTGTTCGTGCTCTGGCTCAGCGGCGGGCTCCCGGAGGCGGTGTTCCTTCCCCTCATGCTCGGCCTCATGGGCGGCGCGGCGCTGGGCTACAACGCCGTGCGCCTCCCCGGCTGGGCCCGCGAGCGCGAGGAGCAGATGGAGCGCATCGCCGCCCGCGCCCTGGTGCTCCTCTCCGGCGACCCCGCGCCCGCCGAGCCGCACGCCGCGCTCGCCAGCGGCACGCTGACGGGCGGTGCCGAGCCAGCCGAGCCCTGATCCGGGTCCCTGGATCGAGGGCGCGGAGCCCTGAAACGCGAATCGCATCCAGCGAGAAGAATCCGCATCCCACCGTGGAGCCCAGGGCGGAGATGAGCATCGAAATTTTTCTGGAGAGGCATCCCTCGGTCCGCCTTTCCCTCGATCCGCATCCGTCCGCGCCTGTATCGGTGAATCAGGCGATCGGCGAGTCCCCAAGCATCGCAAACAGCGTCATCGGAAGGGTCGGCGCGGAAGCCGGCCCTGCTCCACATCCCACCGATGACGCTGTTGACAGAGCTGGAGTGCGGATGGGATCAGGATGGATGACGAGATCCACGGGTTGGCGGGGATGATCCGGTGCCGGACGCCGCGATTCGGCGTCTTGCTCCGTGAATGACGAAGCGCCCCCTCCGCGTGGATGCGGAGGGGGCGCTTCTCGCTCGTCCATCGTCGTGCGATCCGCCGATCCGCGGGTCCGGCGGATCGATCGCGGGGTCAGCGCGAGGCGGTGGGCTGGCGCGCGGCGTCCTCGCCCAGGAGGAACTGGCGGACGAACATGAGGGTGGCGTAGAACTGGAAGTCCACGTTGTTCTTCTTGCGGAAGCCGTGCCCCTCGTCCCTGGCCATCAGGTACCACACGGGCGATCCGTTCTGCTTGATGCGCTCCACCATCTGCTCCGCCTCGGTGCGGGGGACGCGCGGGTCGTTGCCGCCCTGCACCACGAACATGGGCTTGCGGATCTTCTCCGCGTTGTTGAGCGGCGCCGTGCGCTCGAAGAACGCGGACATCTGCGGGTCGCGCTCGTCGCCGTACTCGGCGCGGCGCAGGTCGCGGCGGTAGCTTTCCGTGTTCTTGAGGAAGGTGTTGTAGTTGGAGATCCCCACCACGTCCAGCGAGCAGCAGATGCGGTCGTTGTAGTGGAACGCCGCCGCCAGCGTCATGTATCCGCCGTAGCTCCCGCCCGTGATCATCACCTTCGACGCGTCCAGCTCCGGCTGCCGCGCGATCCAGTCCAGCAGCGCGCCGATGTCCTTCACGCTGTCCTCGCGCTTCATCCCGTTGTCCAGCTTGACGAAGGTCTTCCCGTACCCGGTGGACCCGCGGACGTTGGGGTAGATGACGGCCACGCCCAGCTCGTTCAGGAAGTAGTTGCTCCGCCCCTGGAACACCGGCCGCGACTGCCCCTCCGGCCCGCCGTGGATGTTGACGACCACCGGCCGCTTTCCCGTGAAGCGCGCCGCCGGGCGGTAGTAGAACCCCGTGATCTCGCGCCCGTCGAAGGAGCTCCAGCGCGCCAGCACGGGCTCCGAGAGCTCCGCCGCCGGGAGCCCGCCCAGCTCGCTCTCCGTCCAGCGCGTCACCCGCCCCGTGCCCACGTCCAGCGAGTAGACGTCGCTGGGCGAGCGCGCGTTGTTCACCGAGAAGCCCAGCTCGCGCGAGTCGCCGCGCCACTCCACCCCGCCGATCACCCCCGCCGGCACCTCCGGCATCGCCCGGTGCCGGCGCGACGCCACGTCGTACAGGTACAGCCGCGACACCCCCGCCTCGTTGGTCACGAAGGCGATGGTCCGCCCGTCCGGCGACAGGTCCGCCGTCTCCACGTCCCAGGGGATGGTGGTCACCAGCGGCGTCACGGCCCGCGTCCCCAGGTCCAGGTACGCCAGCCGCTGGAACTCCGAGCCCTCGTCGCTGGTGAGGTACACCCCCCGCCCGTCCGCGCTGAACTCCGCCGAGCCGTACGACACCGAGTCTTCGGCGGGGGTCAGGGCGGTGCGCTCCCCCGTGGCCACGTCCACCAGGTACAGGTTGCTCTTGTTGACCGACAGGTACTCGCTCGCCACCAGCTTCGTGTCGTCGGGCGACCAGTCGTCGACGGCCCAGCCGCCGCCGGTCACCCGCAGCACCATGCGGGCGGAGCGCGGGTCCATGGGGTCCATCACGTAGATGTCGCGGTCCGCCCCGCTGCGCCGCGTGGAGCCGAAGGCGATGCGGTCCCCCTTCGTGCTCCACCGCATCCCGCCGTTCTGCGACCGACCGCCGTCCGAGAGCAGCGTCACCCGCCCGTCGGCCGTGTCCTGGCGGTAGATCTGCCCGAACTCGTTGCCGCCCACGTCGCGGGTGAAGAGGAAGTAGCGCCCCTCGCGCGGCTCGTAGGTGGCCCCGTTGATGGGCTCGTCGAAGAAGGTGAGCTGCGTGCGGTCGGCGCCGGGGGCGCGGACGCGGTGCACCTGGCTGGTGTTGCCGAAGCGCGTGGTGATCAGGATCTCGCGCCGCGTGGGGTGCCAGTCCGCCAGCCCCGCCGCGCGGCTCTCGGTGTAGCGGCGCACCTCCGCCGCCAGCGACGCCGGGATGGCCGGCACCCCGTCCACCACCAGGTTGTCGGTGGGCGCGATGACGGCCTCCTGCTGCTGCGGCGCCTGCGCGGCCAGCGCCGCCGGCATCGCCAGCGCGGCCAGCAGCGCCGCGCGCGGAGAACGGATGACGTTCATGGGAGACGAGCCTCCGAGGATGAGGGATGTTCGGGGCCGGCGTGTTTTTCTGGATGCGGGAGATGATAGGGGGGAGTGCGAAAGTGCGAAAGTGCGAAGGTGCGACGGTGCGACGGTGCGGAGGGTCCAGCACTTTGTCCGTTGCCGCCAGGCAGTGATCCTGCCCTGGAATGACGGCGTGATGGGCGGCGGCTTGTGCGCGGTCGGTTGAAGCGCGAAGCGCCGAGGTGTTCCCCTCTCCCGTTATCGGGAGAGGGGAACGCGTGACGTGTCCACGGGGCAGTTTCCGTGGACCGTCACGCGAGGGGTGAGGGTGCCTCGGCCGCGCGCCACGGTCAGTCGCCCGCCACCGGCTTCGCCCCGTCGCCGCCGCCGTTCCCGCCCCGCAGGTCCAGCAGCAGCGCCGCGCTCGCCGCGATCCCGATCCGCTCCAGCGTGTCCAGGTCCGCCGGCGTCAGCACCGCCGAGGCCTCCTTCTCCTCGTCGGTGATCAGCAGGCGCAGGTGGTCGCGCAGCTCGTCCGGGCTCCCGGCCACCGCCCGCTCGTACTCCGCCCGCGGCTCCAGCCCCTCCAGCCGCCCCATCCCCCCGAGGATCGCCTCGCCCACGCGCGCCGACGCCTCCGCGCCGTCGCCGTCGCACTCGCGCAGGAGCGCGCACGACACCGCGTCCAGCCGCTGGCGCCCGCGCTCGCCGTCGCCCTCGCCCATCCGCGCCAGCAGCTCGCGCAGACGCCCCCGGTCCCCGCGCTCCGCCTCGCGCGCCAGGAGGCCGAAGACGAGGCCCAGGAACGCCGTCCGGCTTTCGTACGCCGGGTTCGGCCGCCCCAGCACCGGCTCCCCGTCGCGGTCGCCCGCCTGGCTCAGCTCGGCCAGCAGGTCCTTCCCCGCCTCCTCCGCGTCCGCCGGCGCGGCCGTGCGCCGCAGCGGGATCTCGCGCAGCATCAGCGCCGCGAGGAACGCCACCCCGGCGATGGGCACCGTGGCCACGAAGACGCCGTGCAGCGCCGTCGCCAGCGCCTCGCGGAACGCCTCCAGCACCGGGGCGGGGAGGCGCGCCATCACCGCCGGGTCCAGCAGCGCCCCCGCCCCCTCGCCGCCCCCCGCGCCGATGGAGATCCCGCCCGCCGTGCCGCCCGGCGCCAGCCGCGCCATCTCGGCCGCCAGCCGCTGCGACATGATGGTCCCCAGCACCGCCACCCCCACCGTGGAGCCGATGGAGCGCGACAGCTGCGTGGTCGCCGTCGCCACCCCCAGGTCCTCGCGCGCCACCGCGTTCTGCACCACCAGCACGAAGGTGGGCATCGCCGTCCCCAGGCCCAGCCCCACGAGCACCATGTTGCGCATCAGCGTGGTGTACGACGTCGCGGCGTCCATCCGCGCCATCAGGAACAGCCCCGTCCCCATCAGCGCGATCCCGATCAGCACCGGGAGCTTGTAGCGCCCCGTGCGCGAGATCACCTGCCCGCTGAGGGTGCTCATCGTCACCATCGACAGCATCATGGGCGTCAGCACCGCGCCGGAGCCGGTCACGCTCTTTCCCATCACCCCCTGCACGTACATGGGGATGAAGTAGATGGCGCCGAACATCCCCATCGCCACCGCCATGTTGGCCACGTTGGCGGCGGTGAAGATGGGGTTCTTCCACAGCCGCAGCGGCATCACCGGCTCCACCGCCCGCGTCTCGATCCAGGCGAACGCCAGCAGCGACAGCCCGCCGGCCAGGTACAGCCCCACGATCTGCGGCGAGCCCCACGGGTACTCGCCGCCCCCCCACACCGTCGCCAGCAGGCACGCGGTCAGCCCGACCGAAAGCGTGACGAACCCCGCGTAGTCGATGCGGTGCGCGCGCTTCTCGTGCCTCAGCCGCATGAAGGGGATGATGAACCCCAGGGCGATGATCCCCACCGGGATGTTGACGAAGAAGAGCCAGCGCCATCCCAGGTGGTCGGTGATCCACCCGCCCAGGAACGGGCCCACGATGGAGGAGAGGCCGAAGACGCCGCCCATCAGCCCCTGGTACTTCCCCCGCTCGCGCGGCGGCACCAGGTCGCCGATGATGGCCTGCGACAGCGGCATCATGGTCCCCATCCCCAGCCCCTCCAGCACCCGCGCCACCATGAACATCCCGAAGCTGGTGGAGAGCCCCGCCACCAGCGAGCTGGTCATGAAGACGATGATCCCGCCCACGTAGAACGCCTTGCGCCCGAACAGGTCCGAGAGCTTTCCCACGATGGGCACGATCACCGTGGACGCCAGCAGCGCCGACACCGCGATCCACGAGTAGTGCTCCATCCCGCCCAGCTCCGCCACGATGCGCGGCATGGCCGGGGCGATGATGGTCTGCGCCACCGCCGCCACCAGCATCCCCACCATCAGCCCCGCGAACACCGTGCGGACGTTGGTGTCCCCCGCCGCCGCGTCCGCCGTCCCGCCTCTCGTCGCCACCCTCGCCTCCTCCGTCCCCGTGATCCGTCCACCCGATGCGCGGAGGGTGAGGCAAATCGCGTGCGGAAACGATCGTTTGCGATTCCATGCCCCTCTCCCTGAACCGAAACTGCCCCCGCGGCCGGGTTCGGCGCGGAGGCGGCTGCGGGTGATCGGATGCGCGAGATCGCGATCGGGATCGCTGTTCGGGATCGGGATCGGGATCGGGATCGGGATCGGGATCGGGATCGGGATCGGAATCGGGATCGGGATCGATGGATTGGGGGATTCGGGTGCGCGGATCGCGATCGTCGTGTCGATCCGAGTCCGATCGACCTACTTCGGCGTGCTGGGGGTCAGCCCGCGCTCGGCCGCGGTGGTGTCGGGGGTGACGACGTACTCCGTCCCCGCCTCCGGCTCGTACTCGAACGGCAGGTGCTCGGCCCCGCCCGTCGATTCGCTCCCGTACCCACCCACCACCGAGTCCTCGGGAACGATCGGCGTAGGGGGCGGGGGAGGAGGGGGAGGGGGAGGCGTCGGCGAGCCGAGGTGCGACGCTCCCGCGGGGGCCAACAGCGCGGAGGCGGCGGACTCGGACGCCGTCGGCGCGCCCGAGCAGGCGGCCGCGACCATGGCGGCGAGCGTGCCCAGCGGGAGAGCGGCGCGGCGGGCGATGGGGTGCATCGGTCCTCCTCCGGGACGTGGGGAGATGGGCGGCAATCGGAATTCGATCTCGACGGCCGCGCGAGGGGTGTGATCCATCATCACACCTTATCCGACGCTCCGTCAACGAACACGGGCGCCCGCGCTCCGAACGGGGCGAAGAGATGGGGATGGAGACCGCGGGCGGAACCGCGGAGTGTATGGGAGGGTGGCGGATTCGCCGCTCGGATCGCGCGCGGAGGTTGGCGCGGGCGGGCGCGGCGTGTAGATTGGCCGCCTTCCCGACCGACCGCAGGCGACTTCCCCAACACCGAACGGACATGGCGGACAAGTTCAAGAACTTCATCGGCGGCCAGTGGGTGGAGCCGTCGACGGGCGAATACTTCGAGAACCGCAACCCGGCGAAGCAGTCGGACCTGATCGGCCTGTGGCCGCGCTCCGGCCGCGAGGACGTGGACCGCGCCGCCGCCGCCGCCAGGGAGGCCTTCCCCGCGTGGAGCCGCCTCCCGGCCCCGGCCCGCGGCGACATCCTCCGCAAGGTGGGCGACCTGCTCACCGCGCGGAAGGACGAGGTGGCGAAGGCCGCCACCCGCGAGATGGGCAAGGTGCTCACCGAGACCCGCGGCGACCTGCAGGAGGGGATCGACACCGCCTACTACGCGGGCGTCGAGGGGCGCCGCCTCTTCGGCAAGACGGTGCCGTCGGAGCTGGCGAACAAGTGGGCGATGAGCGTCCGCCGCCCCATCGGCGTCTGCGGCCTCATCACCCCGTTCAACTTCCCGCTGGCCATCCCCACCTGGAAGATGTTCCCGGCGCTGGTGTGCGGGAACACGGTGGTGATCAAGCCGGCCGAGGACACGCCGCACACCGTCTCGCTCCTGGTGGAGATCCTGGAGGAGGCGGGGATCCCCAGGGGCGTGGTGAACCTGGTGCACGGGCTGGGCGAGGAAGTGGGCGCGGCCATCGTGGGCCATCCCGGCATCCCCGTCATCTCCTTCACCGGCTCCACGCAGACGGGCTCGTACATCGGGCAGGAGTGCGGGCGCACGCACAAGCGCCTGTCGCTGGAGATGGGCGGCAAGAACGCGCAGATCGTGATGGCCGACGCCGACCTGGACCTGGCGCTGGACGGCGTGCTGTGGGGCGCCTTCGGCACCACGGGGCAGCGCTGCACGGCCACCTCGCGGCTCCTTCTCCAGGACGAGATCCACGACGAGTTCGTGGGCCGGCTGATCGAGCGGGCCAAGAAGCTGAAGCTGGGGTACGGGCTGGAGGACGGCGTGGACGTGGGCCCGCTGATCCACCAGGCGTCGCTGGACAAGGTCCAGGAGTACATCGGGATCGGGAAGGGCGAGGCCACGCTGGCGCTGGGCGGCGAGCGCGCCACCGGCGAGGGGCTGGACGACGGCTTCTTCTTCCAGCCCACCATCTTCACCGACGTCAAGCCCGGCTCGCGGCTGGCGACCGAGGAGATCTTCGGCCCGGTGCTGTCGGTGATCCGCTTCAAGACGCTGGACGAGGCCATCCAGATCAACAACGAGGTCCAGTACGGCCTCAGCTCGTCCATCTACACGCGCGACAACGTGGCGTCGTTCCGGGCGTTCCAGGACCTGGACAACGGGATCACCTACGTCAACGCGCCCACCATCGGCGCCGAGGCGCACCTCCCCTTCGGCGGCGTCAAGCAGACGGGGAACGGGCACCGCGAGGGCGGATGGGAAGTGTACGAGTTCTACTCGGAGACCAAGGTGTGCTACCTGGACTATTCGGGTAAGCTGCAGCGGGCGCAGATCGACAACTATGCCGGGGCGCCGTACTGAACGGAAAAAAGAAGTGCTTAGTGCTTAGTGCTTAGTCCTTGGCAACGGCGGGACGGACGAAGGTGCGCGAGAGGGGAGACCCGCTCGCGCACCTTCCGTTTTCTGTCGGCCTGACGATCGGTTGCCTGATTCCGAAGTCAGGGATGATCGTCTGTTACGCTGTCATTCTGAGGCCCGGCCGCGCGGAGCCTCAGCTTTCACGGGGGACGGCAGGGCCGTGAGAATCTAACCGACGCAGCAGCGAAGCTGGGGCGCGGCAGCGACGACACGATTGGGTTGGCGACAACCGCGGACGCGCTTGGAGTCGGGATCAGCCCCACTCCCGGACGTACACGCTGGTCCTCCGCGAGGGTTTGCGCTACACTTGAAACTGCGGTTGCTAAGCACTAAGCACTAAGCACTAAGCACTAAGCACTAAGCACTAAGCACTTCTGTTCCTCCCCGGAACGGGCTTCCCGCTTGCGTGTATTGGCTCCGCTCCTCGATCCCGCAGTGCCCCAGCCCCCAAGAAGCATGGACGAGCCCCTCCACGATCCCGTCTCCGAGCCGCGGCCGGCCCGCGTCTCCGCGCACCGCGTGGACCTGGAGCGGCGCCGGACGGCCGACGAGGCGCGCGGGTCCATCTCCACCGGCCGGTGGATGTGGGAGTGGACCAAGGCCATCAGCACGGCCATCGTCCTCTTCCTGGTGATCCGCACCTTCCTGTTCGAGGCGTTCAAGATCCCCACGGGGAGCATGGAGGGAACGCTCCTGGTGGGCGACTTCCTCCTGGTCAACAAGGCCGTCTACGGCGCCGAGCTCCCCATCACGCACACGCGCCTCCCGGCCTTCTCCGACCCCACGCGCGGCGACGTCATCGTCTTTCTCCCGCCCCACGACCCGCACCGCAACTACGTCAAGCGCATCGTGGGCATCGGCGGCGACACGCTGGCCATGCGCGACAAGGTGCTGTACCTGAACGGCCAGGCGCAGGTGGAGCCGTACGCCCGCCACAGCGACCCGCTCACCGACCCGCCCCACGACGAGATGCTGTGGCAGATCAGCTACCTGGTCCAGCGGCCCCGGCACTGGTCCGACTACCGCCCCACCCGCGACAACTGGGGCCCGCTGGTGGTGCCCCCGGGAAAGTTCTTCGCGCTGGGCGACAACCGCGACAACAGCGAGGACTCGCGCTTCTGGGGCTTCCTGGACGAGGAGGCGGTCAAGGGGCGGCCCATGTTCGTCTACTACTCATTCGAGAAGGACCTCTCCAAGCCCTTCGCCTGGCTCACCGGCGTCCGCTGGACCCGCATCGGCTCGCTGATCCACTGACGCCTTCGGACCGCGAGGAAGCGCCCGCGCCCCGCCCGCCGCTCACCCGGCCGGCGGGGCGTCTCGCGTGTGGGGAGTCCCCCCGCCAACGCGTGTTTTCAGGACGCGGCGGGAGAGGGGAGGCGGGAGGCCCGAAAGGCGTGCGGCGGTGTCGCTTCGGTGCGGTTCATGGAACCTTTTGGCGGTGTAGGGAAATTCCCCGACGCGGAGGGCTTGACACCATCGGAACGCCCTGCGATGTTCCAGCCGCGGCCTGATCCGGAGGATGATTTCCCCGCCCCCTCTCCGTGATCGAGCGGCCCGCCCGGAGCCAGTTCCCATTCTCCGGTCGCAGGCGCCGCGACCCCGCGCAGTCTCCTCCCGGATCTTTCCGAAGCTGCCGTCCCCTGTTCCGTCAGCCGGAGCACCCGCATGGCGTTCAGCCCCCCCAAGAAGATCGCGGCCGAGTCGGAATCGCTTGACCAGTACCTCCGCGAGATCAGCGCGTATCCGCTGATCGACCGCGAAAAGGAGGGAAGCCTGGCCAGGCGCATCCGGGACGGCGACCCCGAAGCGCTGGAGACGCTGGTCCGCTCCAACCTCCGCTTCGTGGTGGCGGTCGCCAAGAAGTACCAGAACCAGGGCGTCTCCCTCTCCGACCTGATCAACGAGGGAAACATCGGGCTGATCCGGGCGGCCAAGAAGTTCGACGAGACCAAGGGGATCAAGTTCATCTCGTACGCCGTCTGGTGGATCCGCCAGGCCATCCTCCAGGCGCTCGCCGAGCAGTCGCGCATCGTGCGCGTCCCGCTCTCCCGCGCCGGGGCGGTGCACCGGATCGGGCGGCGCTCCTCGGCGATGACGCAGGAGCTGGGACGCGAGCCCACCCTGCAGGAGATCGCCACCGAGCTGGAAGTGCCCGAGGACGAGATCAGCCACGCGCTGGCCATGTCCCAGGTCTACCTCTCCCTCGACGCCCCGCTGGTCCCCGGCGAAGACGGGCAGCTCCTCGACTACCTCTCCGACCAGTTCTCCCCCGGCCCCGACGACGAGGTCTACGAGAGCGCCCTCAAGCGCACCATCGACGACGCGCTGGGGACGCTCACCGAGCGCGAGGCCAAGGTGCTCCGCCTCTACTTCGGCTTGGGCGACACCGAGCCCCTGACGCTGGAGCAGATCGGCGAGAGCTTCGGCATCACCCGCGAGCGCGTCCGCCAGATCAAGGAGAAGGCGCTCCTGCGCCTCCGCCACCAGTCGCGGGCCCGCTTCCTCGAGACCTTCCTGCAGTAGCCCCTCGTCTCGGTCGCCGAAGCCCCCGACGTCCCGCCGCGCACGTGCCCGGCGGGACGTCTCGCGTCCGGCACCGTCCATCGTCCTCCGTCCCCTCCGTGCCGCCGGTCGCGGCATCGGGCGCCCGATCGCTCTCGCCACGATCGAGGTCTCGTGCTCGCCAAGCCGTGCCAACTGCGTCATCGGAAGGATGTCGAGCATGGAGCCGCCTTCCGCGCCGACCCTCCTGATGACGTTGTTCGCGATGCTGGAGACGCGACGGGGCCGGTGGAAGTGGATGGAGGAAGAGGGAAGGGGATACGGTGCCTCTTCACAAAATTTCGATACTCATCTCCGCCGAGGGTTCCACGGCGGCACGCGGGCTTCCCTTTTCGGCTGTGCGTGAATGCGGTCCTGACAGCGCTCCGGACCGCTCGCGATACGCCCCATCCGCATCGATCCGTCCCGCCAGGGGCTCACCTTCCTTGATCTGTCTTCGCTGATCGTGGAAGGGCAGCGGACGGACGCGCCGGGGACTGGATCGCCGTAACCGCTCCGGGTTGACAGACGCGGAGCTTTTCGCTATTCTCCCCGTCTGTCCCGACCACGCCACATCCGCCTCGGGCTCGCCGGGGCGGTGATTTTTTCCATTACTTTTCAGCGCCGGCGCGTGTCCGGCGGCAGCGCGCTCGGTGGGGCGTGCTCCAGCGGAGTCTCATGAAGACGTATGCCGTAAAGGCCGGGGAGATCGAGCGCAAGTGGTTCGTCGTCGACGCCGGGGGCAAGGTCCTCGGGCGTGTGGCGACGGAGATCGCGCGCATCCTCCGCGGCAAGCACAAGCCGACGTTCACACCGCACCTCGACACCGGCGACTACGTGGTGGTCGTCAACGCCGACAAGGTGCAGCTGACCGGAAGCAAGGCCGACCAGAAGACCTACTTCCGCCACACCGGGTACATGGGGCACGAGCGGTTCATCCCCTTCAAGGAGATGCTCGCCAAGCACCCGGAGCGCGTCATCGAGCTCGCGGTCAAGGGGATGCTGCCCAAGGGCGCCCTGGGCCGGCAGATGCGCCAGAAGCTGAAGGTGTACGCGGGTGGCGAGCATCCGCACCAGGCGCAGAACCCGGAACCCCTGAACTTCTGACCATGGCCATCGAACAGTTCCAAGCCATCGGCCGCCGCAAGACGTCGGTCGCGCGCGTGTACCTCCGCCCCGGCAACGGGACCTGGACGGTCAACGGGCGCACGCTGGAGGACTACCTCCCGCGCCACGTCCTCCGGCAGTCGGCGTCGCGTCCGCTCGCGGCCACGGAGACCGAGGGGCAGTACGACGTGAAGGTGACGGTCAAGGGCGGCGGGCTCCGCGGCCAGGCCGACGCCATCCGCCTGGGCGTCGCCCGCGCGCTGCTCAAGGTGAACGAGGACTTCCGCGCCAAGCTGCGCGTGGAGTCGCTCCTCACCCGCGACCCGCGCGAGGTGGAGCGCAAGAAGCCCGGCCAGCCGGGCGCCCGCAAGCGGTTCCAGTTCTCCAAGCGCTAATCGGGAAGCGCCGGAGCGCGGTGCCGGGGACAGCCACGTCCCCGGCGCCGCGTCGTTCCACGATCCCGGGCAGTACCAACCCGCACACCGCCCGACGCCGCCCCGGGTGCCGCTCTCCTTCGAGCGGTCGGGCCGGCGGATGACGGCGGTGGAGGCCGGGGCGCTACCGTTGCGCTCCCGGACAACCCGACCTTTTCAGGCGCAAGGCAAATGGCATCGCAGCCGACCATTCAGGACCTTCTCGAAGCCGGTGTCCACTTCGGACACCAGACGTCCCGCTGGAACCCGAAGATGCGCAAGTTCATCTTCGCGGAGCGGAACGGGATCTACATCATCGACCTGAAGAAGACGCTCCGGCAGATCGAGCTGGCGCAGGAGCTGGTGCGCAGCGTGGTCAGCCGCGGCGAGCGCATCCTCTTCGTCTGCACCAAGAAGCAGCTGCGCCAGGTGATCCAGTCCGAGGCGGAGCGGAGCAACTCGTTCTACGTGACGGAGCGCTGGCTGGGCGGGATGCTCACCAACTTCGCCACGATCAAGAAGCAGATCCGCCGGCTCCGCGAGCTGGAGCGCGGCCAGGAGGAGGGCGCCTTCGACTTCTACACCAAGAAGGAGCGCCTGATGCTGGACCGCGAGCGCGAGCGGCTGGAGAAGTACCTGGCCGGCGTCAAGGACATGGCCCGCCTCCCGGGCGCGCTCTTCGTGGTCGACTCCAAGAAGGAGAAGATCGCGATCTCCGAGGCCAACAAGCTGGGGATCCCGGTGATCGCCATCGCCGACACCAACGCCGACCCGGACGTGCTCACGGTGCCCATCGCCGGCAACGACGACGCCATCCGCTCGGTGACGGTGATCTCGGGCGCGCTGGCCGACACGGTGGTGGACACCCGGGCCTCCATGCCCGCCGAGGTGCGCCGCCACGCCGACGAGGCCGAGGTCACGGTGTACTCCACCGAGACCGGCACCTCCAACCCGGCCGACCGCGACGATCGCGGCGGCAACCGCCGCCGCCCCCGCCGCAAGCGCCGCACGGGCGCCGGTGGTGGCCCGGAGGGTGCTGCCGGCGGCGAGGGCGGCGGCGAGGGGTGAGCTCCGCGCCGACGGCTTGACGGAAGCAGCACAGGGGCCACCGGCGCTAGAGGGCGCTCGTGGCCCCGTTCTTTCAGGCGCCCCCCGCGGGCGCGTTTCTTACGACGAATTCAGACTCACGGGACCAGCGATGAGCACGACGGAGATTTCGGCCAAGGCCGTGAAGGAGCTTCGCGACCGTACGGGCGCGGGGATGATGGAGTGCAAGTCCGCCCTCACCGAGGCCGGCGGCGACACCGAGCGCGCCATCGACATCCTGCGCGCCAAGGGCGCGGCCAAGGCGGCCAAGCGCGCCGAGCGCGAGGCCAAGGAGGGGATCGTGGGCTCGTACATCCACATGGGCGGCCGCATCGGCGTCCTGGTGGAGGTGGGCTGCGAGACCGACTTCGTGGCCCGCACCGACCAGTTCCAGCAGCTGGTGCGCGACGTGGCCATGCACATCGCCGCGGCGAGCCCGGTGGCCGTGCGCCGCGAGGACTTCCCCGCCGACCTGATGGAGCGCGAGCGCGGCGTCTACCGCGAGCAAGTCAAGGAGTCGGGGAAGCCGGAGCAGATCTGGGACAAGATCGTCGACGGGAAGATGGAGAAGTTCTTCGCCGAGTCGGCGCTCCTGGAGCAGCCCTTCGTGAAGAACCCGGACATCACCATCAGCCAGCTGATCACCGAGGTTTCGGGGAAGACCGGCGAGAAGATCGAGGTTCGCCGCTTCGCCCGCTTCGCGCTGGGCGAGCAGTGAGCGGCGGCGGCGCGGCATCCGCGGACGAAGCGCTGACGTACCGCCGCGTCCTGCTGAAGATCTCCGGCGAGGCCCTCGCCGGAGACCAGAAGTTCGGCATCTCCCCGCCGGTGGTGGACCGGCTGACCGACGAGATCCGGGTGGTCCACGACATGGGCGTGGCGCTGGGGCTGGTCATCGGCGGGGGGAACATCGTCCGCGGCACCCTGGCCTCCCAGCAGGGGATGGACCGGGTGAACGCGGACTACATGGGGATGCTGGCCACCGTGATCAACGCCCTCGCGCTCCAGGACTGGCTGGAGCGCAAGGGCGTGGAGACGCGGGTGATGACCGCCATCCGCATGGAGCAGCTGGCCGAGCCGTACATCCGGCGGCGGGCCATGCGCCACCTGGACAAGAAGCGGGTGGTGATCTTTGCGGGCGGCACGGGGAACCCGTACTTTTCCACCGACAGCGCGGCGGTGCTGCGCGGGATCGAGATGGAAGCCGAGGTCATCATCAAGGCCACCAAGGTGGACGGGATCTACACGGCCGACCCGGTCAAGGACCCCACCGCCACCTTCATCTCCGAGATCTCGTTCCTGGACGCGCTCTCGCAGGAGCTGGGGGTGATGGACGCTGCGGCGCTCTCGCTCTGCAAGGACAACGACATCCCGGTGATGGTGCTGAACCTGGACAACCCGAGCGCCGTGGCCCGCGTGGTGCGCGGCGAGCGGATCGGGACCCTGGTTCGCAACTAGATCCGCCATCCCAGCGCCGACTCCACCTCTCCCGACCGACCGGAACAGCCATGTCCAGCCTAACGACAGCCAAGCAGCGGATGGAGAGCGCCCTCGACGCCATGCGGCGGGAGTTCTCCTCGGTGCGCACGGGGAAGGCCAGCCCCGCGCTTCTCGACTCGGTGCGCGTGGAGGCGTACGGCTCCCGCGTCCCGCTGAACCAGGTGGGGACCGTCTCCGCCCCCGAGCCGCGGATGATCACGATCACGCCGTGGGACCGCACGGTCATCAAGGACATCGAGAAGGCGATCCGCGAGTCGGACCTGGGGCTGAACCCGTCCAACGACGGGACCATCGTGCGGGTGCCGATCCCGGCGCTCACCGAGGAGCGGCGCAAGGAGTACGTGAAGATGCTGCACAAGCTGGCCGAGGAGGGCCGCGTGGCGGTCCGCCACGTCCGCAAGGAGGCCAACGACGAGGTCAAGCATCGCCAGAAGAGCGACGGCCTCTCCGAGGACGACGTGCGCCGCGAGCAGGGCGAGGTGCAGAAGCTCACCGACCAGTACATCGCCCGCATCGAGGAGCTGCTGAAGCACAAGGAGGCGGAGGTCCTCGAGGTCTGAGGAGGAAGTACGAAGTGCGAAAGTGCGAAAGTGGATCTCTCCACCCTCCGTTGCTCTCGCACTTTCGCACTCTCGCACTCAACTTGCGACGGAGCCGACGCGGAGGCTGGGACGGTCCCGGCCTCCGCGCTTCGTTTGGCACTGCGGCGCCAACCACTTGCTTTGACAAACCGCCCCACGCGGGCCATCTTACCCGAATGTCCTCGGAGCTCCTCCAGCAGATCCGCGTGAACGGCGCGGTCCCCCGGCACGTGGCCGTCATCATGGACGGAAACGGGCGCTGGGCGCAGCAGCGGGGGCGCCCGCGCGAGTTCGGCCACCGGGCCGGGATGAAGGCCGTGCGCGGCGCGGTGGAGGCCGCCACCGACGCGGGGGTGGAGGTGCTCACCCTCTTCGCCTTCTCGCAGGAGAACTGGCACCGCCCGGCCGGCGAGGTGGCGGCGCTGATGGCGCTGATGGAGCTGTACGTGCGCCGCGAGCGCCGGGAGCTGAAGGAGAAGGGGGTGGAGGTCCACTGGATCGGCGACCGGACCCGGCTCTCGCCGCGGACGCGGGCGGCGCTCGAGGGGATCGTGGAGCACACCCGCGGGGGGCGGCGGCTGAAGCTGAACCTGGCCATCAGCTACGGGGGGCGCGCCGAGATCGTGCACGCGGCCCGCGCGCTGGCGGAGCGGGTGCGCGAGGGGACGCTGATGCCGGGGGAGATCGACGAGGATCGGTTCGCCGAGAGCCTCCTCTTCGCCTCGGACCCCGACCCCGACCTGCTGATCCGCACCTCGGGGGAGCTGCGCATCTCCAACTTCATGCTCTGGCAGCTGGCGTACACCGAGATCCACGTGACCCCCGTGCTCTGGCCCGAGTTCTCGCGCGCGCACTTCTTCGACGCCCTCCTCGACTTCCAGCGGCGCGAGCGGCGGTACGGCCGCGTCCTGACGACCTGATTCCTCACGCGGAGACCCTTTCGTTGGCGAGATCCGAGACTGCGACGCGGTTTGCCGTAGCCGCGGTGGGGATCCCCATTGCCGTCGGCGCCATGTACGTCGGCGGATGGGTCCTTGCCGCCCTCCTGGCGCTCTGCGCCGTGCTGGCCGCGCGCGAGCTTTTCCGCATGGCCGAGCTCAAGCGCGCCTTCGCCCTGGCCCCGGTGGGGCTGGGCGGGGCCGCGCTCATCATCGCCGTGGCGGCGATCGATCCTTCCGCCGGCGTGGACAACCCCCGCATCGACGGGGCCATCGTCCTGGTGCTCCTGGCGACGCTCACGGCGGCCATCTGGATGCGCGGCGTGGCGGGCGAGCCCCTCCTCTCGGCCGCCGTGACCTTCTTCGGCGCCGTCTATCCCGCGCTCCTGGCCTTCGCGCTCTTCCTCCGGCACCTCCCCGGCGTCCACTCGGCGCTGCACGGCACGGCCCTCCTTCTCTTTCCCGTCGTCCTCACCTGGCTCAGCGACACCTTCGCGTACTTCGCGGGGCGCGCGTGGGGGAAGCGGAAGCTGATCCCCAAGGTGAGCCCCGGGAAGACGGTGGCGGGGGCGCTGGGGGCCGTGATCGGCACTCCGCTGGTGGCGGTGGGGTACGCCCTCTTTCTGGCCCGCTTCCCCGGGTACCGGATGGGGATCGCCGAGGCGGTGCTCTTCGGCGTCCTGGTGTCGGTGGCGGCGCAGGTGGGCGACCTGGCGGAGTCGCTGCTGAAGCGCGACGTGGGGGTGAAGGACTCGGGTCGGCTCCTTCCCGGGCACGGGGGGGCGCTGGACCGCTTCGACTCGCTCTTCTTCACCCTCCCGCTGGGGTACTTCTTCTTCCGCCTGGTGGTGGGCCTGTGAGGGGATGAAGGGGGTCGCGGTCCTGGGCGCCACCGGCTCCATCGGCCGGAGCGCGCTCGCGGTGCTGGAGCAGCATCCCGGGGAGTTCCGCGCGGTGGCGCTCACCGCCCACCGCAACGGGGCGGCGCTGGCCGCGCTCGCCGAGCGCTGGCGCCCGTCGCTGGCGGTCGTATCCGACGGCGTGGTGCCGCCGGGGGCGAACGGAGCGACGGCGTGGCGGACGGGGCGCGAGGCGCTGCTGGAGGCGGCGACGCACCCGGACGCGGACATCGTGCTGAACGCCCTGGTGGGGGCGGCGGGGCTGGAGCCCACGCTGGCGGCGCTGGAGGCGGGAAAGCGGGTGGCGCTGGCGAACAAGGAGTCGCTGGTGTGCGCGGGGCCGCTGGTGCTGGAGGCGGCGCGGCGGGGCGGGGGAGAGCTGGTGCCGGTGGACAGCGAGCACTCGGCGGTCTTCCAGTGCGTGCGCGGCGCGTCGCCCAGCGAGGTGGCGCGGCTGATCCTGACCGCCTCGGGCGGCCCCTTCCGCGGGTGGGAGCCGGAGCGGATCGCCGGGGTGACGCCGGCGGACGCGCTGCGGCACCCCACCTGGAGCATGGGGGCCAAGATCACCATCGACTCGGCGACGCTGGCCAACAAGGCGCTGGAGGTGATCGAGGCGCACTTCCTCTTCGGGGTGCCGTACGAGGCCATCGAGGCGGTGGTGCATCCGCAGTCCATCATCCACTCCATGGTGGAGATGGTGGACGGGTCGGTGCTGGCGCAGCTGGGGTTTCCCACCATGGAGCTCCCGGTGCTCTACGCGCTCTCGTATCCCGACCGCCTCCCGTACCGCTGCCGGCGCTTCGACCCGGTGGCGGCGGGGACGCTCACCTTCGAGGCCCTGCGCCACGAGGCCTTCCCCACCTTCGGGCTGGGGGTGGAGGCGGGGCGCTCGGGCGGTACCTTTCCGGCGGTGTTCAACGCGGCGAACGAGGTGGCGGTCGCCGCCTTCCTGGACGGGCGGCTGCCCTTCCCGGGGATCGCCGAGAGCATCGCCGACGCGCTGGCGCGGTGGCCGGGAGGCGCGGCCCGGACGCTGGAGGACGTGCTTCACGCGGATGCGTGGGCGCGACGCGCCGCTGAGACCTTCGTGCAGAGGCTGGCCCCGTGCTGATGACGATCCTTTCGACCATCGTCGTTCTCTCCATCCTGATCCTGGTCCACGAGTTCGGGCACTTCTTCGCCGCCAAGGCGGTGGGGATCCAGGTGCCGCGCTTCTCGCTGGGGTTCGGGAAGCGCCTGTGGGGGTTCCACTGGGGGGAGACGGAGTTCGTCCTCTCGGCCATCCCGCTGGGCGGGTACGTGAAGATGGCGGGGATGGAGGACGACGAGGCGGCGGAGGCGCTGGAGGGCGAGGGGCCGGTGGAGGAGGTGGACCCCGAGCGGACCTTCGACTCCAAGCCGCTCTGGGCGCGCGCGCTGGTGATCTCGGCGGGCGTGATCATGAACTTCCTCTTCGCCATCCTGGCCTACGCCACCATCGCGCAGATCTACGGCGAGACGCAGGCGCCGGCGGTGGTCGGCGGGGTGGACCCGGCCGCGCCGGCGGACGTGGCGGCCCTCGCCGCGCCGATCCCGATGGGGGCGAAGGTGACGGCGGTGGGCGACAGGCCCGTGGGGCACTTCCGCGAGATGGCGCAGGCACTGGAGGCGTCGCCCGCCGGGCCGGTGGTGCTCCGGCTGGAGAACGCGCCGCCGGTGACGCTGCAGCTCCCGGAGAGCGCCGAGAAGCGGATGATCCTGGCCAACACGCTCACGCCGCGCATCGTGCCGGTGATCGCGGCGGTGGAGGGCGGGTCTCCGGCGGAGCGCGCGGGGCTGAAGGTGGGCGACCGGGTGGTGGAGGCGGGGGGCCGGCCGATCCGCGACTGGGTGGAGCTGGTGGCGGCGATCCAGGGGAGCCCGGCCAAGCCACTTCCGATGGTGGTGGAGCGCGGCGGGCAGCGCGTGGCGCTGACCGCGACGCCGGAGTCGGTGGAGCGGCGGTCGCTGGACCGCGAGATGGTGCAGGTGGGCCGCCTGGGCGCGGGACCCCGGCCGGTGGACGTGACGCACCGCGGGGTGAACCCCATCGAGGCGCTGGGGATCGGCGTGCGGGAGACGGTGGCCACCACGGGGCTGCTCCTGCGCACGCTGAAGCAGCTGGTCACCGGCGAGCTGTCGGCGCGCAACATGGGCGGGCTGCTCACCATCGGCGAGGCGTCGGGGGAGAGCGCGCG